>Ga0126384_10002758_pt1 | contig 10658 bp, 4 predicted proteins | sample PanSoiMetPlot_36_FD_92543 | JGI IMG/M metagenome (GOLD analysis project Ga0126384, IMG submission 92543) | Tropical forest soil microbial communities from Panama - MetaG Plot_36 | ecosystem: Environmental > Terrestrial > Soil > Tropical forest > Bulk soil | place: Panama | collected 2016-02-17 | reverse complement strand
GGCACAGTCAACCTGTTCGAGGCGCTTCGTCAGATAGGACGTCCCTGTGCTGTCGTCAACGTTACAAGCGACAAGTGCTATGACAACCGCGAGTGGATTTGGGCCTACCGTGAAAATGACCGCATGGGAGGTCGCGATCCCTATTCGAACTCGAAGGCATGCGCTGAACTTGTAACCAGCGCTTTCCGGCACTCATTCTTCCCGGCTGAAAGCTTAAGCCGCCATGGGATAGCTCTTGCGAGCGCACGTGCCGGAAATGTAATCGGAGGCGGTGACTGGACTCCTCATCAGCTCATTCCTGACCTGATGAGGGCCTTCCTCTCGGGGCAGTCTTGCTTCATTCGTAACCCTACTGCCACACGGCCGTGGCAATTCGTGCTGGAGCCGCTGCGTGGATACCTGATGTTGGCAGAGCGTCTAGCAGAAAGCGACGCTCGTTTCGTGACAGGTTGGAACTTCGGTCCATCCGACGATGATGCCAAGCCGGTGTCGTGGATCGCAGAAAAATTAGCACAAACTTGGGGAGACGGTGCTTCCTGGACACACGATGGAGGCACGCATCCTCATGAAGCGCACTCTTTGAAGCTGGATGCTTCCAAAGCGAAAGCCTGCTTGCAGTGGCATCCTAAACTGCCGTTGGGTCCAGCGCTCGAATGGATCGTAGAGTGGTACCGTGCCTTTCAGGAGCGTACTGATCTCCGAGCACTTACGCAAGCGCAGATCGAGCGGTATGACGCACTGTCGCGAGATGGGCGATAACTAAGAAATCTCTGCCGCAGCGCTCCAATGGAAACCGGATGTACAGATCGCTACTAACTTGATATGAATCAACACTATTCTCATCGAAGCCAAATCTCCGCGAGGAAATCATGAACTCCAACAGTCAGCTGATGAACCATGCAAGACCACGTATCCTGCTCTTTTCCGAGAGGAACTTGTACGAACGGGAGGTTTGGCGATGTCCATTTTGGGAATTCGAGCAAATTCTTCAAGAAATCGATTCCGTGGATGTGCTTGCTCCCAAGCGTGCAGGTTCGTACGAACAACGGCTGCGGGTTTCGCTTAAGCTGGGAAACTACCTGAAGGCGCCGCTTATAAGTCCAGGAATCGCACCCATTCATCTCGATAAGGACTATGACGTCTTCTTCACGATCATTGAGAAGCCAGGCGAGGCCCTAAACATCCAGGCGATCAAGAAACTAAAGCAACACTGCAAGAAGCTGGTCTGCTGGGTGACGGAATTCTATGTTTGGAACATGAAGACACATCGAAGCTCTCTCGAGATGCTGAAGGAGTTCGATGAAGTGATCTTCATGGCCAGTCTTTATGAGCCTTTCAAGAACATCCTTCCCGGCCGAGTCCAGTACCTGGCTGCGGGAGTGGACGCTCTTCGCTTCAGCCCGTATCCGAATCCACCTGAAAGATGCATCGACGTCCTAAGTATCGGCAGGAGATCGGAGAAGACTCACGAAGCCCTGTTGAAACTGGCTCGGGACCAGGGGATCTTCTACATGTACGACACTATCGATGATCTGCACGCCTACAACTTGAATGAGCACCGCGCGCTTGTGCAGAACATGGCTAAGAGAAGCAGATACTTCATTGTGAATCCGGGCAAGGTAGACAGGCCCGAGGAAACTGGAGGACAAAGCGAATTCGGATATCGCTACTTTGAAGCTGCTGCTCCAGGAACTATCATGATTGGCGAGCGCCCCAAGAACAAAGAGTTCGATAAGATTTTCACATGGGAGGACGCGGTGATCAACGTACCTTTCGGCTCCGAGAACATTGGCGAAGTGATGAAGGAGCTCGATCGTCAACCGGAGAGGCAGGCGAGAATACGACGTGAAAACATGCTCCAAGCGCTGATGAATCATGATTGGGGCTATCGGTGGGAGTCGTTGCTTCAGACCGTCGGGCTCGAGCCTCTTCCTGCCCTTCTTGAAAGAAAGCAGCGGCTGGCGTCTCTGGCTGCAACAGTGCAGGAATCCCAGGTGGAAGCACATTCCTCGGCGAGATGATGAAGCAGAACGGGAAAGAGCCGACAGAGAGACAACTCGGAGTCGATCCTGCGCAGGCGTTCCTCGAGTACTTTCGATGTCCTCAGGAATTTGCACCTTTTTACGTGAAGGGCCGACTTTCCGCGCAACAGTCTTTTTTTTCATTTGGATCGGTCCGTTGTTATGGAAGAACCACCTTAGGGCTGTCTCCTAAGAGTCCAGCCCAAGTTGACTCGGCCAACCACCATGTGTGCTTATCCTTTAACCCAACTGAAGTCGTCGAGAATTTTCGGCTTGAAAGATACTTAGAAAGCGCCACAGCAGATCGCTGGCTTCGCGGTCTTTACTATCTGCTGCGTCCAATCCTGACATCCACCGTTCGTCGCTTCGTGCACCGGGCCGTATTTCGATCGCGCACCACAACCTTTCCGGCTTGGCCAGTGGACTGCTCCGTTGAAGAGATGCTCAAGTCACTGATGGAACTTGCGGTGCACGCGTCGCAAGGCCGCGAAGTTCCATTTATCTGGTTCTGGCCCGAAGGAAAGAGCTGTGCTCTAACGATGACACATGATGTGGAAGAGGAGAGCGGCGCAGCTCATTGTCAAATGCTGATGGACTTAGACGAGTCCTTCAGCATGAAGGCAGCGTTCCAACTGGTTCCCGAGGGGAGATACCGGAATGTTGAAGAACTAATTGCCAGCATTCGCGAGCGAGGCTTTGAGAGCAACATTCACGATTTGGATCACGATGGCCGCCTCTATGAGCACCCAGAGCGGTTTCAGGAGCGCGCTCAAAAAATCAATGCGTACGCTCGGAAGTACGGTATGGAAGGCTTTCGTGCCGGCGCGATGCATCGCAATCAAGAGTGGTTCGACATGCTCGACTTTCAATACGACATGTCCGTGCCGACAGTTGCTCACCTGGAACCACAAAAGGGTGGATGTTGTACCGTTACTCCTTACTTCGTGGGAGACGTTCTGGAACTGCCTCTCACAACCGTACAGGACCATGGGCTTTTCTTCATCCTCGGTGAGGACTCAATTGATCTTTGGCGACGCCAGATCGACACCGTTTCCAGCCATCACGGCTTAATCAGTTTTATCGTTCATCCGGATTACATCGTGCAGAAAAGGGAACGCGCACTCTACTGCGAGCTTCTCCAGTATCTTTCGCAATTGCGCGACGAACGCGACATTTGGTTCGCTCTTCCCAATGAGATCAATCGCTGGTGGCGGCAGCGGCGGAAGATGCAGTTGGTTAGAGAACGCGATGAATGGCAAATCCTTGGAATGGGTTGTGAGCGAGCGCGATTGGCCTATGCAGCAATCATTGATGGCCGGCTGACCTATCGCTTTGCGGACGGTTCCTCTCCCGGGTTTTGCGAAAGCGCACGCGTCCACGAGAGCGTGAACTGCGGGCGATGAAAATGTTAAGTACAAGTAGCCTCGATGACCGTTCACGCTCTTGATCCTTTTAAGGATCACCGCTGGCAGGAGCTTCTGGAAACGCATCCGCGCGCCTCAATCTTCCACACACCTGGCTGGCTTGAAGCGCTGCGTCGCAGTTACGGATACAAGCCGATTGTATTCACAACCTCTTCTTCGAATTGCAGGCTCACGAACGGAATTCCCTTTTGCGGAATCGATAGCTGGCTAACTGGATCAAGGCTCGTTTCAGTTGCATTTGCCGATCATTGTGACCCGTTAGTGAGCAACGCAGAAGAATTGAGGGATCTGCTCAGGCGCCTTCAGAGTGTTTGCTCGCGCGAGAAATACGAGTACATCGAACTGCGAATCTTGAATTCAGATGTCCTGCCACCGGAAAATCACATCGGGCTCACTAACAGTGAGACTTTCTCTTACCATGAACTGGATCTACAGCCCGATTTGGAAACCCTGCTTCGAGGGCTGCATCCCAGCTGCATGCAGAGAAAGATTCGCCGGGCGGAACGAGAAGGGCTCACATATGAAGAGGGAACTTCGGACCACATCCTGGAGAAGTTCTACTCACTGCTGCTCCTAACCAGACGCAGGCACAATCTACCTCCGCAGCCGCTCGCCTGGTTCCACAGTTTGCGAGACTGTCTCGGCGACGCATTCAACGTTCGTCTCGCCTCCAAGAATCATCAAGCAATCGCCAGCATCATCACTCTTCGGTTTAAGGACACTCTTGTTTATAAGTATGGGTGCTCCGATGCCCGTTTTCATGCGGTCGGAGCCATGCCGTATCTGTTTTGGCAGACCATTCAGCACGCGAAGACTCTTGGGTTGCGCACGTTCGATCTCGGTCGATCCAATCTCGAAGATCAAGGACTCGTAACGTTTAAAGACCACTTAGGCGCGCGCTCTTCGACACTGCATTATTATCGTTATCCCAATCAATCCGTACAGCGGACTCGGCACCAAAGATCTGCGACTTTTAGAGTTTGGTCGCATATGCCGGATTTTTTGTTGAAAGCGGCCGGAAATCTGCTGTACCGACACGTGGGTTGATGTTCTGTTTTTCGGAGCTATGACCCACGGGCATGTATTACATGCCGGATTGGCATACGACCGAGTGGAGCTTACTTGATGATTAGTGTCGCCCTCAACAAGGACGCATCTCGACCGCTGAACGTACTTTGTATCGGGTGTCATTCCGATGACATTGAGATCGGCTGTGGCGGCACAATTCTTCGCTTGGCGCAGCTATACCCGGGTACCAAATTTCAATGGGTTGTGCTCAGCGCAATCGGTCCTCGGGAAGCTGAAGCACGGCGGGCCGCGAGCTTATTCGTCTCGCCCGATTGTTTGCAGGGGCCCGTGCTCAGGGACTTTCAAGACTCATTTATGCCCTTTCAGGGAGCCGAGATCAAGGGCGTTTTCGAAGAAATGAAGCGCTCCGTCTCTCCCGATTTGGTCCTTACTCACAACCGTAAGGACGCGCATCAGGATCATCGCCTGATTGCAGAATTGACGTGGAATACGTTTCGTGACCACCTGATCTTGGAGTACGAAATCCCCAAGTACGACGGAGACCTTGGGCAACCCGGGTTTTATGTTCCGTTGCCAATGGAGCTCTGCCAGAAGAAGGTTGATTACCTCATGGAGGCGTTTGCCTCTCAGCGATCAAAACGCTGGTTCCAGGAGAGTACGTTCATGGGGCTTATGCGCCTGCGCGGTATGGAATGCAATTCGCCTTCTAGCTACGCTGAAGCTTTCTACAGTCGCAAGATGGTTTTGTGAAGGCATCTCTGTCCGGCTCTTCCTGATGAGTGACCCACCGGGTGCCCACTGCCACGCAGCAACCGTCGCAAGCATCTCCGTCTGGCCAACGCTCACCGCTTGAAGGTCTTTCGACTACCGATCGCTCGCTCTCGATCTAACCCGATTCGGCCCGCAGCGAGCTTCCCCGCCTTATAGCAGTATACGATTCCCGTTCGGGGACTAAATCTAGCCTTATTCCGCCGACCGCAGTTCCGTACTGGACTGTCTGTTCCAAATCCCTTGATAGCTCATCTCCCAAAGGCCAAGCCTTCGCCTTGGAGCCACCGAGTGCTATGGGGCTGCCTTGAAGTTTGCTCCCGAGACTGAGTGAGTCTGGCCGGCGTACTGGTCTGTCCACGTATGAGTTGCAGTTCCCGTTCCGGGACCAACATCCCCACCAGCCGCGGCTGAATCTAAGCCCCATTTCAAAACCTGATTTGTAAACGGGCTCTTCCATGTATTCGCTGAGTACGCCACACTTGCCGTGAGATCGCCAGCATTGCTCGCGACAGTCACTGAAGTAGTTGCATTCGGGCTGGAGTTGGCTGCAGAGAACGTTCCGCCAGTTGTCGGTGTCGTCTGATCCGCGCCACTCACTGTAATAACTCCAATATCTCCAGACGTACTACCAGTCCACGAGACGGTTGCCGTTTGCGAACCGGATGGAGGATTGATCACCTGGAAAATCATGGTCCGACCCGACGCAGTGGTGCCAGAGTCAGTCCCTGGTATCAGGGTTCCTGCGACACCGCCCAGACTAGCCTTGATGTTCGTCGCAGCATTGCTTGTCATTACAACCATGATCATGGCAGCGCGATTGGCACCGGTGCCCACTACGAACGGGAGCGTAGTGAGGCTCGTAACACCAAAATCAAAACCTGAGCTCATTTTGTTGTCAAATGTTACCCCGGCGTGCGACACAACAAGCGTCGCTGTAGCGTTATGCGACAATGCGCCACTGACGCCATTGATTGTCAGCGTATATGTTCCCAGAGGCGAACTCGCAGCCGCTGCAACTGTCAACGTGGACGACGAGGTCGCTGGGTTGGTACTAAAAGTACCTGTCGCACCAGTTGGCAATCCGCTGACGCTGAGAGTTACCGGGCCTCCGAATCCGTTTGCCGGCGTAATCGTGATTGTGTAACTCGTGGAGCGGCCTTGTGCGACTGTCTGACTTGCAGGGGAAGCAGTAAGGCTGAAGTCCGGCGCCACAATTACAAGCGTGATCGTAGCAGTATGGGTAAGGCTGCCGCTCACACCAGTGATGGTCAAAGTGTACGAACCGGCCGGGGTCGTACTTGCAGTTGTCACTGAAAGTGTTGATGTGCCCGTTGCCGGATTCGGGCTGAACGTGTAATTCGCGCCAGCCGGTAGTCCGCTTGCACTCAAAGTAACTTGCCCAGCAAATCCGTTCGTCGGGCTTACCGTGACATTGTAGGAAGTTGCGTTACCCTGAATAACGGTCTGGCTCGCAGGTGAAGAAGATAAAGTGAAGTCTGGTGCAGGATTCACCACGATATTAACCGTGGTTGTATGCGTCAGGCCTCCACTCACACCTGTAATCGTTAGAGTGCTAGTCCCAACCGGAGTAGTTGCGGAGGTACTTATCGAGAGTGTTGAAGTTGAGGTCGCGGGGTTCGTTGTGAAGCTTCCGCTGGCCCCCGCAGGCAATCCAGTGACACTGAGCGTCACTTGACCCGTGAAGCCATTGGTTGGATTGATCGTGATGTTGTAGCTCGTCGAATTGCCTCGTACGACCGTTTGACTTGCCGGCGTAGCACTGACGGTGAAATCGGGAGCAGCTACTACCAGCGTGACCGTTGATGTGTGCGTCCTGCTTCCACTGACACCGGTGATGGTTACCGTGTAGCTGCCAGCAGGTGTAGTCGCACTGGTTTGCACGGACAGTGTTGAAGTTGAAGTCGTCGGATTAGTCGTGAAGCTTCCAGTAGCGGCTGTCGGAAGGCCACTCACACTCAATGTCACTTGTCCATTGAAGCCGTTGGTCGGCGTAATCGTGACGTTGTAGCTCGTGGAGCTACCTTGAGTCACCGTTTGACTCGCAGGAGTAGCACTGAGCGTGAAGTCCGTGGCGGTTACGACAAGCGTGACCGTAGCAGTGTGAGTCAAAGTTGCGCTCGTGCCTGTAATAGTTAAGGTGTAACTACCTGCAGGCGTTGCCGAATCCGTTTGCACGGAGAGGGCCGAGGTGGAAGTCGCTGGGTTGATCGTGAAGCTTCCAGTAGCGGCGGACGGAAGTCCGCTGACGCTCAACGTCACTTGGCCGCTGAAGCCGTTCGTCGGCGTAATCGTCAGGTTGTAAGTTGTGGAACCGCCCTGAGACACCGTCTGACTCGACGGCGACGCGCCTACGGAGAAGTCAGGTGCATTCACGACAAGCGTGACAGTTGCGGTATGGGTTAGTGTTCCGCTGGTACCAGTCACAGTCAACGTGTAGGTGCCTGCTGGAGTCGTCGCAGCCGTCGTCACAGAGAGCGTTGACGTTGAGGTCGCGGGATTGGTTGTGAAGCTTCCAGTCGCCGCACTTGGGAGCCCACTAACACTCAGCGTGACTTGACCACTAAAGCCACTTATCGGAGTTATTGTGAGGCTGTAACTAGTGGAACTTCCTTGGACGACTGTTTGGCTTGCTGGCGTGGCTCCGAGTGTAAAGTCCGTGCCGGTCACGATCAACGTAACAGTAGTTGTGTGAGTCAAGCTTCCACTGGTCCCCGTGATCGTAAGCGTATAACTGCCCGCGGGTGTGGTTGGATCCGTTGTTACTGAGAGGGTTGAAGTTGATGTCGCGGGGTTAGTCGTGAAGCTGCCAGTTGCCCCGGCCGGCAATCCGCTGACTCCAAGTGTGACCTGCCCACTGAAACCGTTTGTCGGAGTGATCGTCAGGTTGTAACTCGTAGGGCTACCCTGAGGAACACTCTGACTCCCAGGCGATGCGCCAATCGTGAAGTCTGGCGCAACCACCACAAGAGTGACGGTAGCCGTGTGAGTCAGGAACCCACTTGTTCCTGTGACAGTTAGCGTGTACGTACCTGTGGGTGTAGTTGCATTGGCCGTTACCGATAGACTCGACGTCGACGTCGCTGGGTTAATCGTGAAACTGCCAGTAGCAGCCGTTGGGAGGCCACTCACACTTAATGTTACTTGACCATTGAATCCGTTCGTTGGAGTGATCGTAAGATTGTAGCTAGTGGAACTTCCCTGGACTACAGTCTGGCTCAACGGGGAAGCCGCTAACGTGTAGTCAGGTGCGGTGACTACAAGGGTAACTGTCGTGGTATGCGTCAAGCTTCCACTCGTACCAGTGATTGTCAACGTATAGCTGCCTGCTGGAGTAGTCGGATCTGTTTGGACGGAGAGCGTTGAAGTTGACGTCGCCGGGTTTGTCGTGAAGCTTCCCGTGGCAGCTGTCGGAAGTCCAGTCACACTCAAGTTGACTTGACTGCTGAACCCGTTGATAGGGGTTATCGTCAGGTTGTAGCTCGTCGAAGTACCGCGAGGCACAGTTTGACTAGCGGGCGTCGCGCCCACGGTGAAGTCCGGCGTGTTTACGACGAGCGTGACGGTTGCGGTGTGAGTCAGCGCTCCACTCGTGCCCGTGACAGTCAATGTGTAACTACCCGGAGGAGTAGTCGAAACGGTTGTTACTGAAAGCGTCGATGTCGAAGTTGCAGGATTAGGCGTGAAGCTCCCAGTAGCTCCGGTCGGGAGACCACTGACGCTCAGAGTTACTGGTGCACTGAACCCATTGCTTGGAGTAATCGTAACTCCATAGCTCGCCGAATCACCTGGATTTACCGTGTGCGTCGAAGGTGTAAGGCCAACGCTGAAATCGGGCGCCGTTACTACAAGCGACACAGTCGTTGTGTGCGTGAGACTTGGACTGACACCGGTGATGGTAAGAGTGTATGTTCCAGGAGTCGTGCTCGTGTTGGTTGTAACGGAGAGCGTTGAGGCGCCCGTTGTGGGATTCGGACTAAAGGTTCCAGTAGCTCCTGCAGGCAGGCCACTCACACTGAGCGTGACCTGATCGGAGAAGCCGTTCATTGGGCTTACGGTTATGCCGTAACTGGTTGAATTGCCCTGCTGCACTGTTTGGCTTGCCGGCGAGGCGCTAAGCGCAAAGTCTGCACCTCCTGCAGCAACAAAATTGGCGCCGGATACTGCGTGCCGTTGTCCGGCATAGACATCTTTCCACGTATGAGTCGTGTTACCTGTGCCAGGCCCGATGTCTCCACCGACAACGCCTGAATCCACTCCCCACTTCAGCGTTTGATTGGTCGCCGGATTCGCCCAGGTGTTATCGCTGTATCCAATGCTAGCCGTCAGGTCACCTGGGTTACTGGGAATTGCCACGGACGTCGTCGTAGTTGCAGATGCGTTTGCCGCAAACGATGCGCCGCCATTCGTGGGATTCGTTTGATTGGCTCCGGTGACTGTGATCACTCCTACGTCCGCATTCATGCTGGTCGTCCACGAGACCGTTGCGGTTTGCGAGCCAGACGGAGGATTGATGACCTGGAAGATCATCGTACGAATATTCGCAGCTTGTTTCGAGTCCGTTCCGGGAATGAGTGTACCGGCCACTCCACCCAGAGTTGCTGTGATATTCGTAGCGGTATTCGCACTCATCGCAACCATGATCATTGCTGCGCGGTTGGGGCCGCTCCCAATCGTGAAAGCTGGCGTTGTGATCCTGGTAACACCGAAATCAAAACCGGCACTAACCTTGTTGTCGTACACCACTCCAGCCGCGGAGACGACAAGAAGAACCGTCGTGTTGTGAACCAGAGCACCGCTTGTGCCTGTGATCGTGAGGGTATAAGCGCCCGCTGGAGTGCTTGCACCGGCCGTGACCGACATCGTAGACGTTGTGGTTGCCGGGTTAGGACTGAAGCTGCCGCTCGCACCAGTCGGAAGCCCACTTATGCTGAGCGTAACTGCGCCAGTAAATCCGAGTGTCGGAGTAATGGTTACTCCGTACGACGTAGCGTGTCCCTGAGTTACTGTTTGGCTTGATGGAGAAGCACTCAATGAGAAGTCCGGAGTGCTCACAACAAGAGTTACCGTCGCGGCATGCGTCAGGGATCCACTGACGCCGGTAAGTGTGAGGGTGTAAGTACCAAGAGGCGTAGTGGCGCTCGTCAACACCGAGAGGGTTGAGGTCGTTCCCGTTGGATTAGGACTAAAGCTTCCGCTAGCGCCGGTTGGCAATCCGCTTACGCTGAGAGTCACCTGGCCGGTGAATCCGTTCGTCGGATTAACCGTCACAGCGTAGCTTGTGGAGTTGCCTTGAACGATTGTCTGGCTCGAAGGCGCTCCACCTATCGTGAAATCCGGAGCAGCGCTTACGACGAGCGTCGCCGAAGCTGTGTGCACCAGGGCGCCACTGGAG
>Ga0126384_10002756_pt1 | contig 10662 bp, 7 predicted proteins | sample PanSoiMetPlot_36_FD_92543 | JGI IMG/M metagenome (GOLD analysis project Ga0126384, IMG submission 92543) | Tropical forest soil microbial communities from Panama - MetaG Plot_36 | ecosystem: Environmental > Terrestrial > Soil > Tropical forest > Bulk soil | place: Panama | collected 2016-02-17 | reverse complement strand
CTTCGGTCGCGTCGTCGGTCGGCTCGCGCTTGAGCCGGTTGAGAATCGTGTGGCCTTCGAAATTGCCTTCGGGCGTGACGTCGTAGTGGCGCGCGAAGATCGCGGCGTCGTCCTTCCCGAGCACCTGCTCGATCTCGGCGGGTGACCAGACATAGAACTTGCCCTCCTCGCCTTCCGAGTCGGCGTCGAGCGAGGCCGAGAACGCCCCCTCCCCGGTCGTCATCTCGCGCGCGAGCCACGCGACCGTCTCGCGCGCGCGCGTCGCGAGCAGCGGATTGCCGGAGTGCGCATGCGCCAGCGCCAGGAGCTCGAGGAGCTGCGCGTTGTCGTAGAGCATCTTCTCGAAGTGCGGCACCAGCCACTTGTCGTCGACCGAGTAGCGCGAGAAGCCGCCGCCGAGATGATCGTAGATGCCGCCGTCCGACATGCGCGACAGGGTGAGCTCGACGGTCGCGAAGAACCGCGTGTCGCGCGTGCGCAGGCCGGCGCGCCACAGCGCCTCCAGCATGCTGCACTGGGGAAACTTCGGCGCGCCGCGAAAGCCGCCATTGACCGGGTCGAATGCGCGCGCGAGCGCGGTCGCGGCCGAGTTGAGCTCGCGCTCGCCAAGCGTGACCTGGCCGGCGGGGCGCGCCGCCTCGGCGAGCCGCTCCATCAGGGCCGCACGATTCTGGTCGATCTTGCCGGGTTCGTCGCGAAACAGCCGCGCAACCTCGCGCAAGACATCGACGAAGGCGGGGCGGCCGAACCGCGAGGTTTTTGGAAAATAGGTGCCGCCCCACACGGGCTCGCCGGCAGGCGTCAGGAACATCGTCAGCGGCCAGCCGCCCTGTTCGCCCAGGTGATGCAGCGCCGACATGTAGATGTGGTCGATGTCGGGCCGCTCCTCGCGGTCCACTTTGATGTTGACGAACAGCTCGTTCATCACGTGGGCCGTCGCGTCGTCCTCGAACGACTCGTGCGCCATCACGTGGCACCAATGGCAGGCCGCGTAGCCGACGGACAGCAGGATCGGCCGGTTGCTGCGCTTCGCCTCCTCCAGCGCCGGCGGTCCCCACGGCCACCAGTCGACCGGATTGTGCTTGTGTTGCAGCAGATACGGGCTGGTCTCGCGCGCCAGGCGATTTTCGTTATTGGAAGCTTCTGTCGTCATCTCAGGAGCTCGCCTTGAGTGAAACGCGCGAACAGACGCATGGGGTTCCTGATCGGGGCTCCTGATCCGGAAAGCGTCTGCCGTGTTGCGCATGGGCCTGCGCCGAGGCATAACCCGGGCCCTTTTAGCGCATGTTCCAGCGACCTGGACACCGGTTTGCCGCGCCACGAACATGCGGCAAACCTGCGAATCACTGAACGCCGTCGCCCGAGTTCCGCAAAATGAGCAACGCCGTCGACACCATCTTCGCGCTGTCGTCGGGACGGCCGCCGGCCGCGATCGCGGTGGTGCGCGTGTCGGGGCCGCACGCCGGCGCGGCGCTCGCAGCGCTTGCCGGAAAGATCCCCGGGCCGCGCCGTGCCGCATTCACGCGGCTGCGCGACCCGGCCAGCCGGGAGGTGATCGACGACGCGGTGGTGCTGTGGTTCCCCGGACCTCGCAGCGAGACCGGCGAGGATACGGCGGAGCTGCAGGTGCACGGGGGCAGGGCGGTGATCGCGGCGGTGCTGGCGGCGCTCGGCCGGATCGAAGGATGCCGGCCCGCGGAGGCGGGCGAGTTCACGCGGCGCGCGTTCGAGAACGGCCGCCTGGATCTCACCCGGGTCGAGGGCCTCGCCGACCTGATCGGCGCCGATACCGAGGCGCAGCGCCGCCAGGCGGTGCGCCAGCTCGCGGGCTTGCTGGGCGACCGTGCCGAGGACTGGCGCAGGCGGCTGATCGAGGCGCTGGCGCTGGTCGAGGCGCGTATCGATTTTCCCGACGAGGGCGACGTGCCCGACGACCTGATCGCGCCGGCACTCGCGATTGCGCACGATCTGCGCGATGAGATCGCCCAGGTGCTGGCCGACGAGCGGCGCGGCGAACGCCTGCGCGAGGGCCTCGTGGTCGCGATCGCTGGCCCCGCCAATGCGGGCAAGTCGAGCCTGCTCAACCGCATCGCGCGGCGCGACGCCGCGATCGTGTCGCCGTTCGCCGGCACGACGCGTGACGTGATCGAGGTCCATCTCGATCTCGACGGTCAGCCCGTGACGCTGCTCGACACCGCCGGCCTGCGCGAAAGCGCAGACCCGGTCGAGCAGGAGGGAATTCGGCGGGCGCGCGAGCGCGCCACCCACGCCGATCTGGTGCTCTGGGTGATGGACGCAGGCGCCCGCGGGGAAATTGCCGTGGATGCGATCGCGGATGAGTTTCCCGCACCGGCCAAATGGATCGTCTGGAACAAGATCGATTCGGTTAGCGCGCTGCGGGTCAAGTCGCTCCGGTCGATCATCCATAAGCTGGACTTTCCGTCTTATTTCGTCTCGGCGCTGGATGGGGCAGGGCTCGATGAGTTTCTGCCGGCGCTGTCCGAGCATGCGCGCAATCACCTTGGCTCGACCGAGCCCGCGCTGGTCACGCGCGCCCGTCACCGCCGGGCGCTGGAGGCGACGGTCGCTGCGCTCGACCGGGCCGCGGCGGAGCGCGAGCCGGTCCGCGAGGACGTGCTCGCCGAGGAGCTGCGGCTCGCGGCACGCGACCTCGGCCGACTGACCGGGCGGGTCGACGTGGAAGACATTCTCGACGTCATCTTCCGCGATTTCTGCATCGGGAAATGACCGCTCGAGGATTCTGCAATTAACGTTAACGAAGGTGGTTAACGTTTCGTTACGTGGAGGCGCGCGCCGCTGTTTCACGTGAAACAGCGGCGGCCGACCGCAGGGTCGCCAATGCGCTTTGACCTGGCGGGTCCCATTGGATAGAAACGCGGCCATTCAGGATCTTTCAAGATGCACGCGGCCTTCGACGTCATTGTGATCGGCGGCGGCCACGCCGGCTGTGAGGCGGCGGCGGCCGCCGCCCGCATGGGCGCCCGCACCGCGCTGGTGACGCATCGCGCCACGACCGTGGGCGCCATGTCGTGCAATCCGGCCATCGGCGGTCTCGGCAAGGGTCACTTGGTCCGAGAGATCGACGCGCTCGATGGCCTCATGGGGCGGGTGGCGGACGCGGGCGGGATCCAGTTCCGCGTGCTCAATCGCCGCAAGGGTCCGGCCGTGCGCGGCCCGCGCGCCCAGGCGGATCGCAAGCTCTATGCGGCGGCCATGCAGCGAGAGATCGCCGCGACCGCCAATCTGAGCCTGGTCGAGGGCGAGGTCGACGACCTGGTGATCGACAGCGGTCGTGTTGCCGGCGTCCGGCTGATCGACGGCCGGGTGCTCCCGGCCGGCGCCGTGGTTCTGACGACCGGGACATTCCTGCGTGGCCTGATCCACATCGGCGAGCGGCAGACGCCGGCCGGCCGGGTCGGGGAGGCGCCCGCCATCGGACTGTCCGCGACCCTCCAGCGGATCGGCTTTGCACTCGGCCGTCTCAAGACCGGGACGCCGCCACGCCTCGACGGCACGACCATCGACTGGGGCCGGCTGGAGATGCAGCCCGGCGACGACCCGCCCGAGCCGTTCTCGATGCTCACAGAGAAGATCGTCAATCCGCAGGTCGAGTGTGCGATCACCCGCACCACCGAGGACACCCACAAGATTGTCCGGGCGAACGTCCACCGGTCGCCGATGTATTCGGGCCAGATCCAGAGCCAGGGACCGCGCTACTGTCCGTCGATCGAGGACAAGATTGTCCGCTTCGGCGAGCGCGCCGGCCACCAGATCTTTCTCGAGCCGGAGGGGCTCGACGATACGACCGTCTATCCGAATGGCATCTCGACCTCATTGCCCGAGGAGGTCCAGCGCGCCGTGGTGGCCAGCATCCCGGGGCTTGAGAGGGCGCGCGTCATCCGCCCCGGCTACGCGATCGAGTACGACCACGTGGACCCGCGCGAGCTCAGGCCGACCTTGGAGGCGAAGCGCCTGCGCGGTCTCTTTCTCGCCGGGCAGATCAACGGAACCACCGGCTACGAGGAAGCGGCGGCCCAGGGTCTGGTGGCGGGCCTCAACGCGGCCGCGCGGGCGGGCGAGGGGACCGACATCGTGTTCGACCGCTCGCAGGGCTATCTCGGCGTCATGATCGACGACCTCACCAGCCGCGGGGTGACCGAGCCCTATCGCATGTTCACCTCGCGCGCCGAATATCGCCTCACCCTGCGCGCCGACAACGCCGACCAGCGGCTGACCGAGCGCGGCATCGCCATCGGCTGCGTCGGGCCGGAGCGCACGCACCGGCATCGCAACAAGATGGCGGTGATCGATGCCGCGCGCACCCGCGCGCGCGCAGTGTCGCTGACGCCGACGGAAGCGGCGCGCCATGGGCTCGCGCTCAATCGCGACGGCCAGCGGCGCACGGCATTCGATCTTCTGGCCTATCCGAACCTCGGCCTCGCCGACATCGCGCGCATCTGGCCGGAGTTCGGCGCACTGTCGCCGGCGGTGGCGGCGCAGCTTGAAATCGATGCCAAGTACGCGGTTTATCTCGATCGCCAGGCAGCGGACGTGGCGGCCTATCGGCGCGACGAGAGTCTGTTGCTTCCCGATGATCTCGACTTCGCACAGATCTCCGGGCTCTCGAACGAGATGAAGCAGAAATTCACGGCAGCGCGGCCGCGCACGGTCGGCCAAGCCGGTCGCCTCGATGGCGTCACGCCGGCGGCGCTCACGCTGCTCGCCGCGCATGTCCGGCGCGGCGCCCCGCGCAAAGACGCGCGCAGCTGACCGCGCGACGATCACGACTCGCGCGATGGCCCGGTCGCGAATCTCCGCCCCGCTTTCCGCATCGGACCTCGCAGACGATCGCACGCGCGCGCTCGCGCTGACGCCTGTTTCACGTGAAACACTAGACCGGCTCGATCGCTTCGTCGTGCGCTTCCTCGAAACGCAACGTCACACCAACCTGGTCGGCCCCTCGACCGTGCCCGAGCTGTGGACGCGCCACATCGCCGATTCGCTCCAGCTCCTCGATCTCGCGTCCGCTGCGCGCGTGTGGCTCGACCTCGGATCGGGCGGTGGATTTCCAGGGCTGGTGCTTGCCTGCGCGCTTGCGGATCGGGAGGGTGGGATGGTGCATCTGGTCGAGAGCACCGCCAAGAAGGCCGCCTTCCTGCGTGACGTCGCCAGCGAACTGGCGCTGCCCGCGCGCGTTCATCACCTGCGCATCGAGGACCTGGCGCCGGACGTTGTCCCCGATGTTGACGTCATCACCGCCCGGGCACTCGCACCGTTGAAAACTTTGCTTGGATACGTGATGCCGTTCATGAAAATTGGTATAAAATGCCTGCTGCCAAAGGGCCAAGATGTAGAGGCCGAATTGTCCGAGGCCACCAAATATTGGAAAATTAACCATAAATTGGTGGATAGTCGGACAAATCTGGCAGGCCGAATCATGGTGGTGCACGAGCTTGCTCGCCGCACCAGGGGACAATGAGCCGGGGCCGCGGCGGCCCCAATGGATACAAGCCATGACGGACGACACGGATCTGGGTGAGATTCTGCAGTTTCCGGCCGAACCACGGCCGCCTGCGCCGCCCGCGCGGGTGCTGGCGATCGCGAATCAGAAAGGCGGGGTCGGCAAGACCACGACGGCGATCAATCTCGGCACCGCGCTCGCGGCCATCGGCGAGCGCGTGCTGATCATCGATCTCGACCCGCAGGGCAACGCCTCGACCGGCCTCGGCATCGACCACAAGACCCGGGAGGTGTCGACGTACGACGTGATCACCGGAGCAAGGTCGCTGCGCGACTCGGTCCTCGCGACCGCGGTTCCGCATCTTCACATCGCGCCCTCGACCATGGACCTGTCGGGCTTCGAACTCGAGGTCGGCTCGGCGCGCGACCGCGCCTACCGGCTGCGCACCGCGCTTCAACAGATCGACGACCCCGTGTTGGGCCCGGGCGCCTACGGGTATGTGCTGATCGACTGCCCGCCGTCGCTCAACCTGCTCACCATCAACGCGATGGCGGCCGCCAACGCGATCCTGGTGCCGCTGCAATGCGAGTTCTTCGCGCTTGAAGGGCTCTCGCAGCTCCTCAAGACGGTCGAGCAGGTCAGGCAGAACCTCAATCCCGACCTCACGATCCACGGCATCGTGCTCACCATGTTCGATGCCCGCAACAACCTGTCGGGCCAGGTCGTTGCCGACGTGCGCGAGTTCATGGGGCCGAAGGTCTACGAGACGATCATTCCGCGCAACGTGCGGATTTCCGAGGCGCCGTCCTACGGCAAGCCGGTGCTGGTCTACGATCTCAAATGCGTCGGCAGCGAAGCCTACCTGCGGCTCGCGACCGAGATCATCCAGCGCGAGAAAGAGTTCAAGGAGCTGCGCGCGAGCTGAGCGGGGTGCGCTCGCGCGGGTGAATCGATCCGCCTCGTCCCGCGGAGCCCGCCTGCGCCAAGGCTTCGGCGGGCATCTCGACTCGTCCGCCGCAAGGCGAAAGGCGAAAGGCGAAAGGCGAAAGGCGGAAGGCGGAAGGATGGGCGTCCCCATGGTTCGAGACGTACCTCTCGGCGCGCCTCATCATGAGGCCGGGAGAGGCAGAGCAGAAGTGCGAAGCGAGGTGCGGGAGAGATGGCAATGGCGGAAGAAGGTCACCGATCGCGGCTTGGCCGCGGCCTCGCCGCACTGATCGGCGACGTCGGCAACGCCGCGGCCGCCGAGCCCGTACCGGACCGAGGCCGCAACCAGCGGCGGGTGCCGATCGCGTTCCTCAAGCCCAATCCAAATAATCCGCGCCGGCTCTTTTCCGATACCGAGCTCGCGGAGCTCGCCGACTCGATTCGCGAGCGCGGCATCATCCAGCCGATCGTGGTGCGCACCGTGCGTGGTGCGACCGATGCGTACGAGATCATTGCGGGCGAGCGGCGCTGGCGTGCCGCGCAGCGCGCCGGCCTGCATGAGGTGCCGATCTTCGTGCACGAGGCGAGCGACGCCGAGGCGCTCGAGCTCGCGATCATCGAGAACGTCCAGCGCACCGACCTCAATCCGCTCGAGGAGGCGATGGGTTATCAGGCCCTCGCCGATCAGTACAACTACAGCCAGGAGGAGATCGCCAAGACCGTCGGCAAGAGCCGCAGCCATGTGGCGAACACGCTGCGCCTGCAGAAGCTCCCGGATGCCGTCAAGGCCTACATCAACGCTGGCAAGCTCACGGCGGGGCATGCGCGCGCGCTGATCGGCGTTTCGGACCCGGAACGGGTCGCGCGCGAGATCGTTGAGCGCGGTCTCAACGTGCGCGACGTCGAGTCGATCGCCCAGCAGCATGCGCAGGTGGCCGGCAAGGCCAAGAAGAAGCCGCACAAGCGCGCGCACAAGGACGTCGATACGCTGGCGGCCGAGAAACGCCTGTCGGACGCGCTCGGCCTGACGGTGACGATCGAGCATCGCGGCGAACGCGGCGTCGTCCTGATCAAATATCGCGGGCTCGACCAGCTTGACGAGGTGATCCGCCGGCTCGAGCGGGGATAAAAAGCTCATTCGTCATTGCGAGCCAAGCAATCTTTGCCTCGAGACCTGTAGGGTGGGCAAAGGCGCGGAACGCGCCGTGCCCACGGCCTCTGCACAATCTGCGAGATGGTGGGCACGCTTCCGCCTTCGCGCTCACGCGCTTCGGCGGACTCAAACCCGTCCGAAGCTTGCGAAGCAAGCGAAGGCGGGTCGCTTTTCCCACCCTACGCGATCTACCGCCTGTGCCGCGCCATCACGGCCGCCGCCATCAGCGCCCGCTGCGCGATCGCCTCGGCGAGAGCCGGTCGGCGCCGCGCCTCGAGCGAGGCTTCGGCGAACTGCGCCATGATCCTTTCAAGCCGCGCCGCGGTCCACGCCGAGACCGCCGCCTCGATCTGCGGCTTGCGGCGGAAATGCAGTCCCGGCATTGCGGCCGAGACCGCCTCGCCGATGCCGGCGCCGTCCTCGACCGCAAGCCGCGCACGATGGAGCTGCGCGACCTGGCGCAGGGCCGCGCCGACGATCACGCCCGGATAGGTGCCGGCGGCGCGCGCCTTGGCGAGCTGGATCTCGACGTCGCCCGGACGGCCCGCGAAGGCGGCGTCGACCGCGCCATCGAGGGCGAGCGAGGAGGCGTCGGCGACCACCGCGAGCACGTCGTCGATGTCGACGGCGTCCTTGTCGGCGGCGTAGAGCGCAAGCTTGCGAATTTCATTGCGGGAGGCGCGCCGGTCGCCGCCGATCAGAGACGTGAGCAGAACGCGGGCATCGGCGGCGATCGTCAGGTTCGCGGCGCGCATCTCCTCGTCGATCAAGCGGGCAAGCTCGCGCTCGCCGTCGGCATAGCAGGGCAGGGCGGTTGCGACCGCCGACTTTTCGCACATGCTGCGCAGCGGCGCGTTGCGCTTGAGATCGCCGGCCTCGATGACGATCCGGCAGTCGGCCGCCGGCGGCGCCGCCAGCAGCATCTCGACGGCTTGCGTGAAATTGCGTCCGCTCGCCTTCACCCAGACGGCGCGGCGTCCGCCGAACAGCGGAACCGTGTGCGCCTCCTCGACCAGGCGGGTCGGCTCGTCAGCGAGCGCGTCGCCGTCGAGTCGCGCCAACGCAAACGGGTCGGCCGGGTCATCGACGGCGGCCTTGATCAGCGCATCGACGCGCTCGCGCACGAGGCCGGCATCCGGACCGAACACCAGCACGATCGGGCGCCTGGGATTCGGCCGTGCGATGAAGCCGTCGATTTCGCTGCTCTTGAGGGCCACCATGTGCCGACGATCCGGATTTTCGTAGCCCGGATGGAGCGCAGCGAAATCCGGGGCGAGTTCGAACGTGAGCCGGCACGTCGGTTACCCCGCATTCCGCTTCGCTTCATGCGGGCTACACGGCTGCACAAATGTGGGGTCTACGTCCCGGCGACGAAATAGGATGCCAGCCGGTTCTTGATCGACTCGGCGATGAGCTGTCCGGCGCGGTTCTCGGCGTCACGCAGGCCCCGCGCACGCGCGAAGCGCTGCTCCTGGCCCGGAATGTCGTACGAGACGCGCGCGAAGGTCACGTCGTTGACCACGACCTTTCCGGTCTTGACGTCGACCAGATTGTAGGTCGCGTTGATTCCGAAATTCTCGAGGTCGGGCCGCGCGCTGTTAAGATCGACGATGACCGAGAGGCGCGTCGAGGTCAGTCGGATGTTGAGGCGATAGGCGGGGGCCGGAGGGTTAGTGCCGCCGCTGAGTCCGAACATCAGTGAATTACGGACATCGACCGCAATGCGGGATTCGGGCGTGCCGTTGGGTGCCGGAATCTGCGAAATGTCGACGGAGCTCATCGCCGCCCGAATGTTCGGGGCGTTGCCGATCGTGTGCTCGCCGTAGAGCGGCTGGAAGCAGCCCGCCAACAGCGCGGTCGCCGCGAACGGCGCGGCGAGCCGGGCAAGGCGGCGTACTCCGAAGACCCCCATGATCCCCCCGCGCATCTCACACCACCACATTCACGATTCTGTGCGGGACAATGATGACCTTTTTGGGCTTTTTCCCGTCCAGCGCCCTCTTCACGGCCTCCTGCCCCAGGACCGCGGCCTCAATATCGCCGTTCGAGGCGTCGCGCGCAACCGTCACTTCCGCCCGCTTCTTGCCGTTGACCTGCACCGGTAAGGTGACGCTGTCCTCGACCAGCAGCGCCGCCTCGACCGCCGGCCAGGGCACCGATGCGACTGGCGTCCGGTGTCCCAGCACCTCCCAGCTTTCCTCGGCCAGGTGCGGCATCATCGGGTGGAAGAGCTGCACCAGGATGTCGGCTGCCTCGCGTGCGGCCCAGGCGACATCGGGTGCCAGATCGGGTGCGGGGCCACCGTTGCGTGTTCGCGCGCTCGCATCCGCGAGTGCGCTTTGCAGCGTCGCAGCAAATTCGTAGATGTGCGCAACGCCGACGTTGAAGTGCAGTTTTTCGATCGCGTCGGAGACCTTGGCGAGCGCGCCGTGCGCAGCCTTGCGGAGCGCGAGCGCTGGCGGCCCAAATTCGGCCGGGCGCCCGACCGGCGTCGTGATCTCGGCCGCCTCGCCGACGATCCGCCACAGGCGCTGGGTGAAACGCCACGCGCCCTGCACGCCCTTCTCGGTCCAGTTGACGTCGCGCTCGGGCGGCGAATCGGACAGCATGAACCAGCGCGCCGTGTCGGCGCCGTAGGTCGCGATGATGTCGTCGGGGTCGACCGTGTTGCGCTTCGACTTCGACATCTTCTCGATCGGGCCGATCTCGACTGGCTCGCCGGTCGCGGCAAGCACCGCTCGGCGGTCGTCCTCGCCGCCCTCGATCTTGACCTCGGCCGGCTCCGCCCAGGAGCCGTCCGCCTTGCGGTAGGTCTCGTGCACCACCATGCCCTGGGTGAACAGGCCGCCGAACGGCTCGTCGATGCCGGCGTGGCCGGTGACTTTCATCGCGCGCGTGAAGAACCGGCTGTAGAGCAAATGCAGGATCGCGTGCTCGATGCCGCCGATGTACTGGTCGACCGGCAGCCAGGCGTCGACCATCGCACGGTCGGTCGGTGCGTCGGTCTTCCACGGATCGGTGAAGCGCGCGAAGTACCAAGCCGAATCGACGAAGGTGTCCATCGTGTCGGTTTCGCGCGTTGCATTTCCGGCGCATTGCG
>Ga0126384_10002755_pt1 | contig 10663 bp, 8 predicted proteins | sample PanSoiMetPlot_36_FD_92543 | JGI IMG/M metagenome (GOLD analysis project Ga0126384, IMG submission 92543) | Tropical forest soil microbial communities from Panama - MetaG Plot_36 | ecosystem: Environmental > Terrestrial > Soil > Tropical forest > Bulk soil | place: Panama | collected 2016-02-17 | reverse complement strand
GTGATGGAAAACAATTTCCGTCTGTCGCTGCGTCTGCTCGACTGGTGCACGGCGACGCGGACGCCCTTTATTTATGCGTCGTCGGCGGCGACCTATGGAGATGGCAGCGCTGGATTCGACGACGACTGGTCGCTCGATGCCTTGCGCAAGCTCAAGCCGATGAACCTTTATGGCTGGAGCAAACACCTTTTCGATCTGGCTCTGGTCGACCGCCATGTGAAAAAAGAAAAAATGCCGCCGCACTGGGTCGGACTGAAGTTTTTCAATGTGTATGGCCCGAACGAGTACCACAAGGCGCATATGGCAAGCGTCTTGGCGAAAGTGGTGGACACAGCCAAGTCGGGGAAGCCGGTCCGTCTGTTCAAATCTCATCGTGCGGGCATTGCCGACGGAGATCAGCGGCGTGACTTCATTTACGTCGACGATGCTGTTTCGGTGTTTCGCTGGCTTCTCGAGGCAACTGGGATAAACGGCATCTTCAACGTCGGCACCGGCAAGGCAGAAAGCTTTCGCGATATGATCAGCGCGATGTTCAAAGCGCTTCGGCTTCCCCTGAATATTGAATACATCGAGATGCCGGAGACAATCCGCGACCAATATCAATATTTCACTGAGGCGCGCATCGAACGGCTGCAGCGCGCGGGCTATAACGTTGGCTTCATGCCGCTCGAGGCGGCGGTGAACCAGTACGTCACAGGTTTTCTCAGCCGCAACGATCGTTATCGGTAACGCTATGTACGATTTCGACAAGCATCTTGCCGAGCTTTCCGATCAGACCGTGCTCTGTGTCGGCGATCTAATGTTGGATGAATTTGTCTATGGCGAGGTCTCGCGGATCTCGCCGGAGGCCCCGACGCCGGTCATCGCGGTCAAACGCGCGGAATTGATGATCGGGGGTGCCGGCAACGTCGCTCGCAATCTGGTAGCCCTCGGCACTCGTTGTATATTCGTGGGAACCGTGGGCGACGACGAAGCAGGCAACGAATTAACCAAGGCGCTCGGCAACCATCCGCTGATCGAGTTTCATCTCGTCGTCGATGGAAGCCGTCAAACCACGCGCAAGGTGCGTTTCGTATCGGAGCATCATTCGACGCATCTCCTGCGAGCCGATTGGGAGACGGCTTCAGCGGTCGATGCCCGCAGTGAAGATGCGCTGATCGGGCACGTCATCAAGGCAATTCCACGGGCAGGAGCCGTGGTGCTGTCTGACTATGCCAAGGGCGCGCTCACACCCCGCGTGATCCGAGCCGTCATTGACGCTGCCAACGACCGTGGCAAGCCTATCGTGGTGGATCCCAAGAGCCGCGACTACAGCATCTATCGAGGCGCGACCGTTATTACCCCAAACAGGCAGGAACTCGCCGACGCCACGCGGAGCATCGCCCGGACCGACGCTGAAATTACCGATGCTGCTGCAAAACTATGTGAGGCATTGGCCGCAAAGGCGGTGCTGGTGACGCGCAGTGAAGCTGGCATGACACTCGTAGGCAATGGAACCTCCGTGCACGTTCCGGCCCATCCGGTTCGCGTACGCGACGTTTCCGGTGCGGGCGATACCGTTGTAGCGGTCGTTTCTGCAATGCTGGCAATCGGTGCGGATTTCGAATCCGCGATGCGGGCCGCCAATGCGGCTGCCGCCGTCGTTGTCGGCAAGCGCGGGACCGCAACGACATCTGTTGCCGAGCTGCGGTCTCGCATACTCCCGTCTGCAACGCTGGCGCCGAAAGAAAAAATTGTCTTCGACTGGGCCGTTCTTGAAGAGCATCTTGCCGAGTGGCGCAGCCAGGGGCTGCGCGTGGGTTTCACCAACGGCTGCTTCGATCTGCTTCACCCGGGTCACGTCAAGCTTCTGGCTGGCGCGCGTGCCGCCTGCGATCGTCTCGTTGTGGGCCTCAACGGGGACGATTCCGTGACCCGTTTGAAGGGGGCAGGCCGGCCGGTGCAACCCATGCAGGCACGCGCTGAAGTTCTCGCTGCGCTCGAGGCCGTCGATCTGGTTGCCATATTCGACGAAGATACACCGGAAAAGTTGATCAGCCGCGTGAGGCCGACGGTTCTGGTCAAGGGCAGTGACTATACACGAGAGGAAGTGGTCGGCCGCGAGATCGTGGAGGCGCTTGGCGGCGAGATCATCCTCATCGATATTGTGCCCGGCCATTCCACTACATCCATGGTCGAAAGGACCCGCGCGTCAAAGGCCCGGTCGTCCCGTTGAAAGACTCGCACTTGTCGCTTGATGCAGCCGATCACGAGGTACAGCTGGTTCGCGCAATTTTTGGCGAGATCAAGGGCTATTTCGTCGTGGGCGCCAATGAGCCGCGCGAGCGTTCACAGACCTGGCTTCTCGAGCAATCCGGATGGACTGGCGTTGCGGCTTGGGCGTAAAGCAAAAGCTTCCAGGCCGTGTGCTCTTCCCCCGAGAACGCCGGACGTGAATTACCGCTTCACTTTGCAGGGCCGCTGTCTTCGCTCAACCGCGAACGCATAGCGCCGGGGGCCACCCCGGAAAACGTAATCACTGTCCCGACCCGAACCCAGGACAGTATTCTGACCGAAGCAGGTAGCCGCAGAGGCTTCGATTTTCTGTCGATTGATGTGGAAGGTCACGAAATCAAAGTCCTGCCAGGTTTCGATGTCGGCCGCAGGCGGCCGCGCTTGATTGAGGATCACGTGGCCGATCTGTCGCGGCGCCGGTATCTGGCCGCGGCCGGATACCGCATTATCCGGCGCTACGAGAACAACCGCTGGTACGCGTCGCGCGATTCGACCGTCGGCCCCATGGTCGGATCGGTGGGATATCTTGCGCAAGTACTATCTGGCTTTGCCGTTCCGGGTCCTGCGAAACTTGTCGCCCCGCATTCGCAAGCCGACCGCTTCGTAATTTTTGCGCATCGGGGGACCGACAAGTATCAGAATCTCTATTTTGCCGCGGTCAGCCGGTTGACCTGATGATCCACCATCATGGTGACAAGGTCGACAAACGACGTTTTTGCGCGCCAGCCGATTTTTGCAGCGATCTTCGAGCTGTCCGCCAATGTATCATTGTCGACCGCTCGGAAAAGGCTGCGGTCGAACACAACGTGATCAGTCCAGTCGCGGCCTACATGACGGAATGCAATCTCGCAGAACGAACGGATGGAGTTGGATTGGCCGGTTCCAATCACGTAATCGTCGGGAGTGTCGGCTTGCAGAATTTCATGCATGGCTGCAACGAAGTCGCCGGCAAACCCGAAGTCACGGCGAATATCAATATTTCCGAGCGCTACCTTACCGTCTCTTAGGAGCGGCCGGCCGCGTTCATCCTTTTCGGAAGTTTCGCGCAGGCCGATCGACACAGCGGCGGCCGCGTAAGCGATTTTTTGCGACACGTATGAGAGGGGGCGCCGCGGGCTTTCGTGATTAAACATTATGCCCGAAGACGCATGCAGACCATAGTTTTTACGATAGGCGCCGATGATGAGATGCGCATACAGCTTGGCAATGCCGTAGGGTGATTGCGGCCGACAGGGTGTCTGTTCGTCCTGCGGGCTGATCGCACTGCTACCAAAGATTTCAGAGGACGTTGACTGGAAAATACGACATTGCGGGCAAAGCCTAAGCACCGTTTCGCAAATTTGTTGAGGAATCAGCGCGTTTACCTTCGCGCTTTCATGAGGGTTCTGCCAGGAAACCGAAGGCCGTGAAATTGATGCGAGGTTATAGATCTCGTCTGGCTGAACTTCTGCGATCAGCGCGTGCAGGGCGTCGAGATTGCAGATATCAATCGCCTGCCAATGCAAACTGCGATCTTGTGAAGATAACGCCGTGTCTGCGCGCCTTGACTGCGCGTGTACTTGGTAGTTTCGCGCGAGCAGAAACTCGACCAGATAGGGGCCATCCTGACCGCTGCTTCCGGTCACCAAAGCGCGGCGGGACATATTCCCAACTTTTTCGTTGCTGTAATTGGATCAGCGTGGCGGCGTGATCCGCTCGTCGTCATCATTTCGTCACCGGGCGCTCGGGCTTCCGCAGCGGTTCGACGGTGAGCCGCGGCCAGGCTTTGATTTCTTCGTAACGCTTCGCATAGCGGTAGAAGGTGCCTTCGAAGTTTCCAAACGCAATGACGAAGCCGGCCCAACCATCGCGAAAGCCGAGCTTGAACACGTAGTGCTTGATGAAGGCCCACATCGCGTGTCCCAAGGCGGTCCACATGGAAACCTGCTTGTACGCCAGCATTCGAGCGCCGACGGTCGAGTAACGATTGGCCTTTGCAAGAACTTCCTCGAAGTTTTGAAACGGAAATTGCACCAGTGCGTTCTCAAGCTTTCCGATGGATTGGCCGTTTTGCATCACGACCGCCTCGTGAATGATTCGTGTGTAGCGCATTGTACCCTTGCGATAGAATTGCGGCTGCCGGTAGTTTGGATACCAGCCCGAACCCTTGATCCAGCGACCCATGAAGAAATTCCGACGCGGAATGTAATAGGCGTCGTATTTCGGCCCATCCGCCAACAGCGCCAGAATTTCGTCTCGAACCGCGGCCGTACACCGCTCGTCGGAATCGAGGCTCAGGATCCATTCATGAGAACAGGCGTCGGCGGCGCGGTTGCGCAACTCGCTGAATGTCGTAAGTCGGATCTGCACGACCCGCGCGCCCAGACGCTCAGCGATATCCGCCGTTCCGTCAATGCTGTGCGAGTCCGCCAAAACGATTTCGTCCGTCCACAATACGCTCTTTATGGCATCCTCGATTTTGTCCGCCTGGTTGAAGGCGATGATTGAAGTGGAAATCTTTGCCATGGGATCGGTTGAAGAAGCTCGGCCCGCGGAAGCATTTTTCGACGCCCCGGCGGAAAGCCAGCGATGTGGCCAGATCGGGCCATCGATAGCAGCTTTCCAAATTGCCGGGAAGGCCAATCGCCGAGTTAGATCAACGCCACTTCGTGTATAAGGTGCAAGAAAACTGGCACTAGCGAGCAAAACATGTTTCAAAACGGTTGGGTCAGGGGGTACGAGATGTGACCGAAATGATTTCGATCATCGTCACGACGTACAATCGCGAAGAAGCGCTCGATGCAGTTTTGCGATCGCTTGCGCGGCAGCGGGACGCCGCCTTCGAGATTATTGTTGCCGATGATGGCTCGACAGCGGCCACTGCAAGGCTGATCGAAAGCTGGAAGGCAAAAATCGGCCGCCGTCTTGAGCACGTCTGGCACGCCGATCGCGGCTTCCGCGCCGCTGAGATTCGCAATCACGCAATCCTGGCCGCGCAAGGAGCATATTGCATATTTCTCGACGGCGACTGCATAGTCCGGCCGGATTTTATCGCCAGCCATCGTCGTCTCTCCGAGCCCGGCTGGTTCGTTACAGGCAACCGCGTTCTCCTATCGCCCGAGCTCACAGCAAGAGTACTGCGTGATCGGCTGACACCAGAGAATTGGCATAGTCTGCGCTGGCTGGCGGGACGCTTGCAGGGTGACGTCAATCGCTTGACGGCGCTGCTTCAACTGCCGCTAGGGGGCCTGCGTCGCATCCGCCAAAGGGAATGGCGCGGGGCGCGTTCCTGTAATTTCGCCATATGGCGCGCCGATCTGGATCGCGTTGATGGGTTCGATGCCGATTTTAGTGGTTGGGGCAAGGAGGATTCCGATCTCATCGTACGGTTGCTGCATGCCGGCGTGCGCCGTAAGGATGGCATGTTCGCGACAGGAGTCATCCATCTGTGGCACGCCGAAGCCGACCGCTCACATCTGTCCAGGAACGAAAGTAAGCTTGCCGGCGTCGTCGGCAGTGATCGTGTACGCGCCCTGCGCGGGCTATCCTCACTTCAAGGCGAAGTTACGACTGCTGTAGCCACGAGCGGAGCGATGGTCCGACTTTTTGACTAAAAGCGTCCGCGGGGCCCTAAGCAACCAATAAGGTGCAACGCTAGGGGTTGATCGATTGGCGTGGGCGGCGCACGATTGTGCAGCATCCGGAATGCAGAGGCATATAATTGCACAAATCTCCCAAGGATCGCACCGTTGACTTGTTACGGCGCATCCTGGCATTGCGCACCAACCATTGTTCTCGTCGCTGCGGATGATGCGATAAAGCGGTGGTCCATCGTTTTCAAGCTTACTCGCCCCGCGAGATGGTTGGGCGCGTGCGTCGTACATCTGGCCACCAGATTGCGACTTTTGCACGCTTGTTTAGAAGCGTGGCATCGAAGCCAATTTATTTGATAAGACCGGAAATGCCAAAGCTGAGCTCGACCACGATTACCGCCAACGAAGCCGCCAATGCCGCGGACGGTATCGACAGCGTGAATTTTTATGACGAACGAATTGTGGTCGACGGTGGCAGCAAGGACGATACGGTTGCCATGCTGAGAAGCAGGCGCGAGATGATGCACCCTTTGGTTATCTCTTTCGGCGCGCTGCGTCACGCTGCCTAAGAACGATCCCTCCAGCCACACCGACGCCGAGGACGTAGAGCCATCCCTCAGTGAAATCGAATAAGAAGGAGTTGAACAATGAGCCGACGATATTTTGGGTTACGACGACTAGCCCGAGCCATGCTGCCAATCCGGGACCTCGGAATAGGAGAAAATGGGATACCCACATTGCCCAGAGCGTCATGACTCCGAGTAGTCCGAGCTGGATGGCAACAGCAAAAGTCTGATTATGGGGATTACTGGATACCTCAGCGCCCGAATGGGCGGCATTCCGGAACATCTCGGTGATCGATCCAGTACCGTGCCCCGCCCACGGCGCGCTCTCGATAAAGCGAAGCGATCTGGTCCAGTAAACGATCCTCTGGCCGACCGATGATAGCACGTTTTCATGTTTGAAGTTTTCGGTCTGCGATAAAACACTGGTCGCGCGATCACGCAAATAGGGTGAGGTCGTCCACAGCGCCGCGGCAATGACGATCCCGGCTGCCGAAGCGCCGAAAAATCTTTTCCAGCTGAACTGCCGGAGGCCGTAAACTAGGATTAGCGCCGGAATAACTACCAGCGTAGTCCGGCTTGTGGCAATGAAAAAAATGTCATGGAGAAACGCCAAGGCTAGTATGACCAACGACGTCAATGTTGTCCAGCGGCCCTCGCGCGCTGCTTCGACGGCAAGGTAGAGCAATCCAGCTGCACAAATTGTAAACTCGGCGCTTTGTATGATGTAACCTTTTACTGCAACACCAGGATCGCGTGAAGTTTTCGGTATATCCGGCCAAATTGTAACGATCCAAGATGCAGCCAGCAGGGCCACGCAGGCAATCAGAAACCCAAGGAAGACGCGTGGCCCGTTATCGGAACGGCGGAACTGCACCATCAACATTGGTATGACCAGCAGCTTGAAAAAGCCGGTGAGACCCTTCCAGCGCTCGAGCAGCGCAACGTCCGCCCAGATCATTCCGAGCACGCCAAGTAGAACGAGCATCGCGGGCAAGCCGCCAGCCGGTGCCATCAATTCGCGCCGCACGTCCGACCATTCGAGTGTCGGGAAAAGCGTCAGCAGCCAAAGCGCAAGCAGGATACCGGTCGCTGACGTCGACCATGGGAGCGACACGGCGACGGCAATCATCAGGCAGTCCGCGACGCTCGCGAGTTTTGCCCGGCCGATCCGGTCTGTGATCGAAAGTCCCGCCATCCCTTACTCCGCTCTCGTGGCAATTGCAGCCGCGGCTTGCATAGAGGATAATCTGCTTTGCGTGCAAATCTCATCGTGGCCGATGATATTGGAGAGATTTTCGCATAGCTTCGGGCTAAATCTGGATTGCCATCATTGCTCCGCACGCGGCGCGTAGGAGGCGCACAAAGTTACAGGCGGCGACGGCAATCAGCTGGCCCACGGGCGTCCTCAGAATACGGGCTCTACTCGTCTGCGCCGACAATTTCTCGAGGGCATTGTGCTAACGCGCTGCGCGCAAGGCGGTGCACCTCTGAGTCCACGTGCCGGTGCGTTCGACCGCGGTATTTGATATTTCTTAGAACCACGTTTGGTTCCCCCTCACAATCTATTGCCAAATACGTGTTCAAAATAATAATCTGGCGAGATCCGCTACGTGAGGAAATCTCAGTTTGGAGCAGTTCAGTAGTCATCTGAGAAATTCGGACTAGCTCCTGTAGTTTCTACGTCCCCAATTCCCTGACATTCATGTCCCAGCTGATCCTCGCCGTCCACACCGGAATTCACGACGCTGCGGCCGCAGTCCTCGTGGATTATGACGTCAAAGCCGCGGTTCAGCTTGAGCGTCTAACGCGTTTCAAGGGCGACGGCCGTACCTATCCAGACCTATGTATCGAGGAAGTCCTGGATATGATTGGCGCTACACGGCGCGACGTCGATGTGCTCGCGCTAACCCGCTCGGATTTTCCGGTGCACTATTTCCACCACTTCCGCGGATATCGCTGGATACGTGAGCAATATCGTACCTATGTCCAAGGCAAAAAAACACGCTTCATCCCGCGAGAAGCGCGGCGGGCCAACACCACGCGCGAGACGGACTTTTTCGACGTCGCTTCATTTCGACGCGACAGTGGTTTCCGCGACGATACGTTCGTTTACTTTTACAACCATCACATGGCACATGCGCTGCCGACGCTGTTTTACACCGAGTGGGACGACGCGCTAATGGTCACCTCTGACGGTGGCGGCGATAATGTCAATCACAGCCACCGGCGTTTTGCCAATGGCAAGATGGATGAAATTTATGGCGGCGATGAGTGGCTGCTACGGGACAATCCAATCGACAGTCTAGGACAAGCCTACGCCGCGGCAACGCGCGCACTTGGATTTCGTGACAATCGGCACGAGGGCAAACTTACCGGCCTCTCGGCCATGGGGGAGCCGGTTTTCGCGGAGCAAATTGGCCGACATTTTCGTGTCGACGATGCTGGCCGAATTTTTTCCGACTTCCGCAACAACGCTGCGATATTCAAGCTGTTGGCCGAGATCGCTAAGGAAGGCCGACGCGAAGATGTTGCTGCATCGATTCAGAAGGTTCTCGAGGACACGATGCTCCTGTCGGTCGGCCGGCTGCTCGAACGTTATCCAGCACGACATCTCGGCGTAGCCGGCGGGATCTTTGCCAATGTGCGCCTCAATCGGCTTCTCGCTGAACGGTTCGATTTCGATGAGATCTTCGTGTTCCCGCCAATGGGCGATGAAGGGCTGCCGGTCGGTGGATCGCTGGTGTACCTGTTAAAACGTGACGGAATCGCGCACTGGCTCAAACAGCGGCGGCGTCTCAAGGACGTCTATCTCGGTCGCGATTATACGGATGTGGTCGATGCCACCTTATCGGGGATACGGTATATTCGTAGGCTTGACGGCGACCCGATTGAAGAAACCGCCAAGCTATTGGTGGCAGGCGAAATCGGCGCGATTTATACTGGCCGAATGGAATATGGCCCCCGTGCGCTCGGGGCACGAACAATCCTCGCCAATCCGTCACGACGCGAGACGCATGACTTGCTGAATACGCGCCTTGATCGCACCGAATTCATGCCGTTCGCACCCGTGATCGCTGCCGACAAAGCAGCAGAAGTCTTCGAGATAAATAAGGTCAATGCTTATGCTTGCCGATTCATGACCACCACATGCAACGTCCACTCAAGTTGGCGCGATCGTATTCCGGCCGTGGTGCACGTTGACGGTTCGGCTCGGCCGCAAACGATTGAGCGCGATTCTAACCCACTCTATTTCGACATTCTCTCGGCTTTCGAGCGTAATACCGGCATCCCAGTTTTGGTCAATACAAGCTTCAATGTTCATGAGGAACCGATCGTTAATACGCCACGCGAGTGCGCCCAGGCTCTGCTCGATCGTCGTATCGACTTCGTCGTTACTCAGCAAGCGATCTACAAAGTCGATGCCACTTGATCATGTCGGCAATCGCTGTCATCGCAGCATATCATGACAGGGCGGCTTCCCCGTTGCACGGTCATCCTGCCCACCTACAACCGGGCAACGACGTTGCCGCGTGCGGTCGCAAGCGTGATTGAACAAAAAGAACCGAACTTTGAGTTGATTATTATTGACGATGGATCAACAGACGAGACCCGCACGTGGCTCGCAACCCTCGACGATCCCCGTATCCGGGTCACGCTATCGGAGCACAGGCAAGGTCCTAGCGCCACGCGCAATATCGGGATCGACATGGCAACCGCGCCGGTACTTGCGTTTCTAGATTCGGATGACGTCTACTGCGGTGAACGTCTGTCGCTGCCACTCGCGGTGTTCGATCGTGAGCCCGAAGTGATTTGTACGTTGTCCTCGGCGCGCAAAGAGGACAAGTTTGGCGGGAAGACTATTGCCCTGCTGCCTGATGTCAAACTTGGAGCTCCGGCATTCGAGTGGGCGATGATTTGTGATCTCGTGGGCGTCGAAAGCACGAGCATTACTGTGCGGACAGCTCACGCGCGCAGTGTAGGTGGATTTTGCACAAGATTACGACGAACTGAAGATAGGGAATTTTTGATCCGGCTGTCACGTCTCGGCGCCGTTCGTATTCTGCCGGACGCGTTGTTCGAAAAATCGTGGTCAATGGACGGGCTATCAAACCAGTGGGCGAGTGCGGGACACGAACTTACGTCGTATTTTCGCGAGCGGCCGGAATATACAGGACGATATCGAAAAGTCGGACAGTATCTCGCAACCAAAACTCTTATTATGCATATACGCCATGGTGACTTTGCAAGCTT
>Ga0126384_10002754_pt1 | contig 10665 bp, 16 predicted proteins | sample PanSoiMetPlot_36_FD_92543 | JGI IMG/M metagenome (GOLD analysis project Ga0126384, IMG submission 92543) | Tropical forest soil microbial communities from Panama - MetaG Plot_36 | ecosystem: Environmental > Terrestrial > Soil > Tropical forest > Bulk soil | place: Panama | collected 2016-02-17 | reverse complement strand
GTGATTTCGACGCGAGGATCGCCGGCCCACCGCCGCAAGCGCAGGCTGAGCCACCCGATGGCAATTCCATACGCGATTTCGCCGACCACAATGAGCACGAAAGTCGAAGCTGCTTCCCAGATTGAGAACAAGCCGGTCCCGACCGCGGCAACCGCGAAGCGGTAAAGAATGAGCGCGGTTGCATCATTGGCGACGCCTTCGCCGTCGAGCACCACAAGCAGACGCCGCGGGATGCCGAGCTGGCGCACGATCGCCAGCGGAGCGACAGCATCGGGCGGCGCGACGATTGCTCCGAGCACGAAGGCGACGGTAATCGGCATGCCGAGCAGCCAATTCATCGCTAGCGCGACTGCGCAAGCGGTAAAGATCACGCATCCCAACGCCAATAACGCGATCGGCCGCAGGTTGAACTTGAACTCGCGCCAGCTCATGGCGACGCCGGCCGAATAGATCAATGGCGGCAGGATTCCGAGCAAAACGAATTCCGGTGCAAGTTCGATCCGCGGCACACCGGGCACAAGGGCAAGACCGATGCCGGCAATGACGAGCAGGATCGTCGGAGCGACATTGATCCGCCGGGAAACGATGGCCACGATGACCATCACAGCCAGTAACAGAAGGAGAGTTTGCAGTGTCGCTGCCATTGATCACGCGAAGGGCGCCAGGACCGGACGAGCTATGACCGAGCTATGCATGCACGACAAGTGCGCCGGCAGGGGCACTGGTGGAACTAACACAACCATCAGCGTCTAGTTGCCCAAATCAACCAGGCGGCCACAGCAACGAGGGCCAACGCCAGAATTCGCCGGATCATATTCTGGTGCGGTCCTTGCAGCAGCCAAGGGCGCAATTGTGCCGCAAGCATCACAATCGCCATATGCACGGTGGTGGCTATGCCCACGTAGATCGCCCCGAAGATCGCCATCTGGACAGGATAGTCTGGATGACCCGGCGCGAGCCCAACGAATGTTGGCACGACGGAAACAAAAAATAGAACCGACTTCGGATTGAATACGTTCGACAGAAAGCCGCGAAGGATCAGCGGGCCGGACGTAGAATTTAGCCTCGCATCGGCTGATAAATCGTTTTTGGTTTGCCACCCTTCCCAAGCAAGGAACAGCAGATAGGCCACGCCAATCCATCGAAGGATTTCATAAAGCCACGGATATAAAAGTAATAGTTGTCCAGCCCCAAACGACGTTACGAACGCATGTACGCTCAGGCCGAGCGCGACACCCAAAGTCGCGAGCAGTGCAGCAGTTCGGCCACGCGCCAATGCGAGCGTCGCCAAGTATGCCATATTCGGCCCGGGCGTCAGTTCTACGAAAAGAACTGCGAGAACGAATTGCGCCATTGTGTTCGGATGGGTCCGCCGCGCCTCGTTGGTTCAGCGCCGCTGTCTGCCGCTGTCTAATGTGTGTCGAGGTCTTGTCACAATCGGAACATAGGTTTTGCGAACGGGCCATCGTGGGGGACGGGGCCATGACAGTATCCGATTATGTTGCGATCGGTGCACTGATCGTCTTGATCTTGTGGGCCGCGGCGCGGTTTTATCTGGAAAGCAGGCGCTTCTGAAATCGAGCGTTCGTCCGTGCTCCGCTTCAAGCACCACCATAGGATCCCGCCTAATGAACGACCTGATACCGCTTGCCCAGATGATCGCGGCGCGCCTCAAAGCGCGTCGGGAGTCCATTGCGATCGCCGAATCCTCGACCGGCGGCTTGATTTCGGCAGTGCTGCTCGCATTGCCCGGCGCGTCGGCCTATTTCCTCGGCGGCGCCGTCGCCTATACCCGGCCGTCCAAGATGATGCTGCTCGGTCTCGACGAAGCTGCACTCGCGCAATTCCGGCCTGCGACCGAGGGTCACGCGCTGTTGCTTGCGCGCGGCGCACAGGGGCGCTTCGCGGCGAACTGGGGCCTCGGGGAAACGGGCGCGACCGGACCGACGGGCAACCGCTACGGCGATCCGGCCGGGCACACCTGCCTCGCGGTTGCTGGTCCTGTAGAACGAGCCATTACGATTGAGACCGGCAGCGCCGAGCGGCTCGACAACATGCACGCCTTTGCCGCCGCCGGCCTTAAGCTTTTGGCCGAAACAATCCCCTAGCTATCGGTCAGGCGAAACGGTTGGCGCGTTCGGCGACGAAGCGCCATGTTCTCTTACGAATCCTCTTACGAATCGTGACGAACTTTGCCATCCGCGCGCGAAGGAGGGCGTTCGTAAATGTTCGTTCCGCCAGTTTCGCGGCCGGCTGTCTTGCTTTAAATAGGAACCCCATGCCCGACGCCGTTGAACTTTTGTCCACGCGAAGCTCCACCAAGGCGGCCGAACTGAAAGCCCCTGGCCCGTCCGTTGCCGAAATCGACAGGCTTCTGACCATCGCCTGCCGGGTGCCGGACCATGGCAAGCTGACGCCTTGGCGTTTCATTGTGTTCGAGGGTGATGCCCGCCTTAAAGCCGGTGCTACCATTGCGGCCGCGTTTTGCGCCAAATATCCGGACGCTAAACCTGAACAGGTCGAGTTCGAGCGCAAGCGTCTCGCCCATGCCCCGCTTGTAATCGCCGTTGTCAGTCGCGCCGCCCCACACATGAAAATTCCCGAATGGGAACAGGTGTTGTCGGCGGGAGCCGCCGCCATGAACCTTGTGCTTGCCGCGCACGCGCTCGGCTACGGCGCGAACTGGATCACCGGTTGGTGCGCCTATGATCGCGGCGTGCTTGATGCGCTTGGCCTGGCGCCGCACGAGCGCATCGCCGGCTTTATTCACATCGGAACGGCGCAGGCTCCGGCCGTGGATAGGCCCCGCCCGCAACTAAGCGAGATCGCCACGCGGTTCTCTGCTTAGCTTTGCGAACCCTTTTGATTTTGATCTAGATCAAATTAACAAGCGCAATACGCAATAAGACTCCTGTGCGAGGGTGTTTGGGGGCGCCTCGAGGGTGCCCTATGTTGCGCGTTTTTAGAAGCTTTGATGGCTCTGAAATACTGATAATCGCCGCCGCCAGCATCCTGGTCGTCAGCATCACATTCCTGTTCTGAGTGAGCCTTCTCGAAACAACCTTCGAGGACAGTTAAGAGGGCACGAGACAAGTATGTCCGCGCACAAAATCGTCGTAAGCGTGGTTGCGATCGCCGCGGCGGCTGTCGCTGGCGCTGTCGCCGTCGCTCGTTCGTCAACTGATACGAATACCAGTACCTTTCCAAAAACTCATGCACTTGCTGCGGCGTGCCCGAAGATCGACTGGCCCTACGGCTGCCAGTGGCGTCCGGCTCCCAGCTTGACCAAGAAGAAATCGTTATTGCCCTCGGCGTCTTCACTGCGTTCGAACGCGCTCAGACGACTCTCGCGCTTCGGTGTCGGTCTTTGAGAGAAGCGTAAAGCGCGCGCGTAAAAACCACAGGATCTTCAGGATCGTGTCTTTCGAGGCGGATCGAATGCCGAAAACAAAGCCGCATTCGTTCTCTCAGCTGGCTTTATCGCGGATGGATGGCTGAGAGATAGGCATAATATGCGGAATATGCGGACCCGATTGCCGAAACCATGGCGACAAAGACGGAAGCAAATGCCACGACGATAAAGGCCAAGATCAAGTGCGAACTGCGTTGAACGGCGGTTGCACTTGATGCGCTCGCTTGTGCGGCTCGCTCTTGAGCCTCTGCGGCCCGCTTCTGCGCTTCCGCCGCTTCAAGCAATGCCCTCAATTGACGGACGGTAATTTCTGCTTTTGCCGCAAGATGGGCCTGCGAGTCCTCTCGCAATTCCAAGGCCGCCGCCAATTGTTCAAAGCTCAGATCGTGCAGTGTGCTGGGCATCCGACCCTCCCTGGCAGTCGTCCCCGCCATTTTCCGGGAAATTTGCCATCCCGCCAATGCAAGGTAGACGCCTTTTTCTGTTTCCCGGGGCCGTTCCGCTCAGACGCGCGCGCCCGGAGCACCGCTCTAGTCAGTGCAATAGGAACCCACTTACGAGCAGAACTCCAAATAACCAAAGTGCAAGGGTGGCTGCCAAGCCGATGAAGATAGCCAAAACAGCGCGCAAGTTCGACACGGGCATTTCCTCCGCAAGGCTCTCGAATAACCCTGAAGACAAAAGCCGTTCTTTGATCGCCCTCAAAGACGGAAGGCCTCGAGTCGTATCGCGCTCAACTATAGGTTTTGGCGACACCAGTTGATGGCATGGATTTCAGCGTGCAGAAGCTTGTCGGTCGTTGCCCCCGGCTGACCGAAGCAGACGATGTTGCCAGCGGCCGAGCCGATCCGATCCCAGGCCAAACGCGAGCCCGTCCAGCCGGTGGATTTCCGGTGGCGCCTAATTTATTCGGCAGCAATAATTTATTCGGCAGCAATCTGTCTTGAGTACCGCAAGCGCGACGCGATCTTGCGCCGAACAAAATCAATGTGGCTGCGCAGGTTATAAACCTGGTCCGTGAATGTCAGCGGGAAACTGATTTTGCTGAGGGCCTCCTCGATACTCTCGATCTCCGCTTGTTTCTCCAGCAGATGTGCATGGCTTTCGCTTGATTCGAACGAAGCCTCCAATGCCTTGAGCTGGGCATACCAGTGGAGAAGGCGCCGGCGTGTCATCCAATTATAGCCCTGAGGCACAAAATGGAGCATCGGCAAACCGATCGCCAGTCCAGTCACCACCACGGCGATTGCTCTTTGGACGTGGACGGAGAGCCACAGCGGCAAATGCCGCTGCATGAACGAAGGACCGTTCTTGTAGAAATCGATCGCAGTAGGCGCCACCGTGTATTCTGAATCGGAGCCACTGGGGTATTCCCCGCTGCGATGAAAAAGATCCGATCCGCCATGCACCTCTTTCATGGTTTGCAACAGGAGCTGGACGATTTCCGGATGAAGATCGCTGCGGATCAGAACTTTGGATTTGGTCCCAATAAGTTGCACATCGTTGGCTGGGATGATCCGCTCGATATCAACGGTGCCTTGCGGCAATGTCATGCGAGCGAGGTCCGGGAAAATCCGCGTAAAGGCCTCTGACATGGGAAAACTCATCGGCCGCACATTGGGATTTCTCAGAAACGACTGGACAGCGGTGGCCTCCGGCACGCCGATTATCCAGACGGCGTCGACTTGCCCTTCTGCAAGTGCCTTATCGGCGGCCGATCCGGCGAACGGCAGTAATGTAGCGGTCTCAGAACTTACCCCGCCTTTGCCCAGGACCTGTTCGGCCGTGTGCCGCGTGGCACTTCCTATGGGCCCAACGGCAATGCGTTTGCCTTTGAGTTGTGCGAATTGATCGATTTGCTGGTTCGACGGATAAAAAATCCAGAATGGCTGATCGTAGACGGTTCCCAGCGACAGCACTCCGGGCACGTGTTTTGCATCGGAAAGCCCGCCGGTGACGAATGCAATCTGCACATCGGAATTTGGATCTTGCAGCAGTTTGAGATTTTCCACCGCTCCGGCGGTCTCGCGGAGTTCTAGTTCGACGTGCGAACGCGCGAATATTTCTTGATATTGCCGCCCGTAATATTCGAAAGATGCGCCTTTAAACGCCGTCGCCATGACAACCTTCGACGGCGGAGCGGGAATAAAGTAGATCAATGCAATCGAACCAATGCCCACAACTCCAATAAGGACCAATACCCTGATTTTTTGCCAACGGGAGAATTTCATAACGAATTCCTTCCTTGTCCCCTCCGTCGGGAGGATCCGGACCGGGCCACGGTTTGAGAGGAAATCCTCGGAGGAGAACCCGACGCAATGGTGGAAATTTCATGATGCGCGACAGTGCGCCGCATCGTCAGTGGATTATCGTGAGCCAATCTGCTGCGGCCAGCGACGAATCCATTCCAGAATTCTTATGTCCACACGTTCATAGCCGCGCGGGAAGCGCATGCGCCGGGCTGACGACGAAATCAGGATCGGTGAATGCGACACGAGCGCAGCAAAAGCTGCGGGCGTGAAACGCTTTTGTTGTTCGCCCACTGTCATACTCATCTCCCGCGCAAACCGGGCACACAGCGGTTTTGACCGCCTATGATTGTTCGTCTGCAATTAAGCTCATTTGGTTGACGCAACGTGTGACCTAGAGCACAGATCTGCGTTTTCCACTTAACCAACTGAATTGTAAGTGAGAAGTTCCGGCCGACGTCCACTGTCGAGCGCGGGCCGCGCATTCGGTGCGGCCCTGCTTCTGCTTTGGTCCAAGCTGCCGTAATTCAAATCAAAGTTGAGAATTTCGCTTTCACCCCCGGCACAGGTGTCTGCTCAGGTCGGCGACAGGGGTCAATAACAGCGCAATTAGGTCGCCGGAAACATATCGACGATCTTACTGGTCATCGGGTTCACAATGAGCACCTGACCTTTCAATTTCAGATGGGTATACCGCTCGAGCTTCGGCATTTCATAGATCAGCGGGGGCGGCAGCGCATATGTCTTCAAATTTGACGGAACAGTCGCTCCGACGGTGGGGTTAAAGTTTTTTGCGGATTGTGTGCTCTTAAGCCCGAAGGTGACTTGAGTATTGTGGCCCTGCAGGACCTGCTTGATCTTGGCGCGTTGATCGTCGGAAAGATCAAGCGGGGGCGGCGTCGTCTTCTGCGAAATCGGCGGTGGAATGCTTTGTAGGACATCGCCCGAATGAGACAGGTTTTTCTGATTGGTCTGAGCGATTGCAGTTAGTGGCGTCAGGCAGACTACGCTCGCCAGCGCCAGCAACGGAACTGATAGATATCGCATGGCTGGACTCCGTGAAGCAGCGTGTTGGTGTGGGAATAACGGTGGAATAACGACCATTGTTCCTGATGCGATCCCTGCGTGGCCGCTTGTTGGACGGACGTGTGCCGCCAATCAATCGTAGGCAGATGACTTGGGCAGTGATCTGCTGCCGGGACAAAAAATCGCTTTGGGCGAGGTCATGCGCGGGCGCGCTCTAAGGTCGGTCACGCGTCAACCCGCGGGCTGCTTACGTTTAGATCAATCGCTGGCAAATCAAATCAAACCTCTGTCCTAAAACCGCAAGACTTACGCGCGTTGCTGAAATAATTCGGGGCCACAATCTCTGTTTTGGTACACGGCGCGTCGCATGAAAGCGGTATTGGCCAGCCTGCTCGGGTTCTTTAGCAAAATTGACGCCATTGAAGGCGGTCACCTGTTGCGGGCATGTAAGAAACGCCTGTGGCCGTGATCCCGACGGGACGCGCCGAGTGATTTTTTGCTTTTCGCTACTTGCAGCTTACGAGTGTTTTTTCGACTTCCGCGTAAGAATGCAGCCGGTGGCTACGAGTACGGCGACCGCCGCGAAAAACAACGAGAGTTGAATCAGTTGCGGCATGGTGGTGTGTCCATTGCCCCAACACCACTCGGACAAAGGATACCGCTATCAAAGCTTCCGCAACAGCCCCGGAAACTCGGCGATATTCACCGCAATCCGTAAAGCATCGATTTGTCATGAACCGAACTTTGCAAATTTGCGAAACAATGTAGTTGTAGCGCCCCGCGCAGTCGGAACGTTGGCCGATGGATGTAACCAGCCTGCGAGAAAAGGCCGCTCTCTGTTTGCGGATTGCCAGAGGGCTTTCGTGGAATAATCCGGGTCGGTTGCAGCTTACAGATTTGGCCGAGCGTTTTGAGCGTCAGGCAAAAGAAATTGACCTGCAAAATAGTCGAATGGATCAGATTGAACTTCGCGCTATTGCGGATCAGACCTGAATTGCTGATCGCGGCAAAATGCAACGCGGTCGAATTTTTTAATCCGCGCTCCGCCAATTCGATGATCTTTTTCGGCAACTAGAATTGTCATGGCGTCGGTGCGGTCGCTGAGATAAGGCGCCTTGTTTTAATCAGCGCAATGTTGGCGTCACGAAGGTAACCAACACCACAAACCTTCCTGGGTTTGCGGCGTGCCAGTTCGGAGCTCGGCGCGCCATTCTCCCTTTCCTCGGTCTATTGCTCCGGAATGTTCTTTTTTGCGGTTCAGCCATTTGGGCAGGGTGGCGGTGACGACGCTTGGTTCGCCGCTCGGCTGTATCTCAGCCCGCATGTAGTCATGCAATGAGCGCTCCAGAAAGCATGCTGCGCTGAATGCAACACCGATGACCAAGACGACGAGGGACAGGCGTGTTCCGGTGGCTTCGATCCTAACTACCGCGCTTATTCCAAGACCCGTGATGAGGCTCAGAACAAGCCAATAGAAGGCCGTTGGCGTGGCCTTTCGCGCAACAGTTTGCCATGCTCCCGCCACAGCAAGTGTGCTCCGCAATCTTTGTTAATTTACGGGCTCTTTCAAAGCTCTGGCAGCTTCGCAATATTTATTGCGATTCGCCGCGCCTCGTCATGTGTGGCTGTGGATTCCCGGCCCGGTTCATCCTCGAAATAGACACCCGCGATCCTGCCCGCTGTGATCTGGACAACAAACACGTACGGATTGCCATTTCCAAAACAAATAAAAAGCCCCCGCGGTACCTCACACAGGGGCTTTTGGCGGGGCGGCATACGGGGCTTGGGGGCGCTTGGGTTGCCGCGCTCGCGCCAACCTCCCAACTCGGCTCCGTGGCACCAGGTTCCTTAGCGTCCCCAAACTTCCTTCGCCTCACGCTTCACTGCTGGAGGTTTTCGGGTTTTTGACTTAGATCAATGTGGCGCCCGGATTAATCTGGTTTTAGATTTGGCGGGGTGGTACGAGGGCCGCCCCCGTTTCTCCTCGAAACTAAAGGGCCGCGAATTAAGCGGCCTTTTGTTTTAGTGCCCCAACGCCTCGGTCTCGCGCGCTATCTCGGTGTAGAACGACTGCCATGCGATCACCGCTGCGCGACGCGGGGTCCGCGGGCGGCTGGTTTTGGTACCGTCCCCAACCTGTTCATGAATTGCTCATTTTGGCTCAAATAACGTTTGGCCGCCTAACCTAGGGAGGAAGAAACCATGCTGAAGACTTTAGCTGTAGCCTTACTGGCAGTTGGCATGTCTGTTGGATTGGCTCAGGCGAAGGGGCATAGGCAAACGACCCCGAGATGCGCCGAGGGCCAGCAAGCGACTGCCACATGTTTCTGTGGTGTCGCAATCGGTGGTCAACCGGTGCTGTGCCAGAAGGGCCAATGGTGCCATGGCTGGTGGCTGCGTGCCTGCACGCCGTAACGCGTTTACATGCACAAGGGCGCAAGCTGGCAACTAAGCTTGCGCCCTGCACCGCATGGTCTCATGCGGTTAGGCCCGCAACGGGCTCAAAATCAGTCTCAGCGCCGAGCCAGCGTTCTTACCGACCAAGAAGATTGCGTTTCTCGTCGTACTCGGCCCTGTCGATCTCGCCACGGGCAAGACGTCGATTGAGAATGTCGACCGCCGTCGCGCGTCGCCCGCTGACGGTCGTCCAATCCGCCAGCCAGACAATAATAGCGGCCAGCGCCACGAAGACGAACAGGATGATTATGTGCATGTCATTATCTTCTCATAAGTTTTCCCGGGAGCATTTCTGGGAAGAGTTTCACTCCGTGCCAGATTTTATTGGTGCCGGGTGCCCGTTTCCACCCGCCCCCCGAACCCCGGTCTATATGATTGCCATCAACGAGGTCAGCGACCAGGACGGCTACGCCAAGGAATACGTTCCGCCGGCGCAGAAATCGGTCAAGGATCACGGTGGCGAATATGTCGCGGCAGGGCAGGAACACAGCTAGCGGGAAATCTGCCTCACGGGCCAGTTGTGATCCTTCGGTGGGAAAGCATGGAGGCGTTGGAAGGCTGGCGCAATTCTCCCGACTTCCAGGCTGTATTCAAGATTGGCGAGAAGTACGCGAAATTTAACATTGTCGCTGTTAACGGCGTCAAATAATCAGGCGCGGACTGGAGCTCGGCTGCTCGGCCGGGCAAGGCAGGCCCACTTATCGTGGTCTTGCTTTGGTGCCGGATGGGCCGCTTCCGTCCGATCCCCCGACTGATCCGATTAGATTTTTACTTTGTCCCGGCGCGCTCAAGGTTGGCGATATTCGCGTCACGCGCGGACGCGGCGAGCAATTCCGGTTGTTTGTCACGCTACTTCTGGTTGGATTCGGGAGGGGGAAACCAAACGATTACTGCCAGCATGAGCATGAGAGCCCCTGCAACCAAATGATCGCCGTGAAAGTTCGATCCAAGTTCGGCTACATGCTGCGCCAGAAGCGCCAAGCCGCAAAGCGCCAGTAGCCCGCTTATTGTTATTTTGGGCCTCACCGCTTCGCGCCTTCGTTGTCAAGCATAACAGGCCGCGGAAACTTATCTGCTCGCGTCTTCAGCTTCTGGCGGTACGTTCATCCCCGACGCAAACTCAATGCGGGCTGCGCACTCAAGCCAAAGCTGAGCCATTTTGATGTACGACACACGCACGTTTGCGTCAGGCGCGCTTCACGCGCCCATTTGGTCGAGTGCGATCTTGCTCTGCACTAAGGCGCTTGTCTGTACGGGATCTTACCTTCGCGCGACGTGGCGGGACCAAGCCCGGAAGCCAGCTAACGGCGCATCGATCAATAAGAACCCGACCGTCGCAATAACTCCGGCGGCTTCGCGATGTTCGCTGCGATCCACCGCGCCTCGTCGCGTGTGGGAAAGGCGTCTAGTGGGGATCGTCGAGCATTCCCGCGAAATCCACGACCGTGGCGCTCAAGTTCATCGACGATCTCGCGTTGACGCAAAAGGTGCCGCTCGCCGTCGCGGATATGGCGCTCGACT
>Ga0126384_10002753_pt1 | contig 10666 bp, 12 predicted proteins | sample PanSoiMetPlot_36_FD_92543 | JGI IMG/M metagenome (GOLD analysis project Ga0126384, IMG submission 92543) | Tropical forest soil microbial communities from Panama - MetaG Plot_36 | ecosystem: Environmental > Terrestrial > Soil > Tropical forest > Bulk soil | place: Panama | collected 2016-02-17 | reverse complement strand
CCTTTCGGGCGAAACGAGTGAAGGCTGCCGAATTCCGTAGGAACGAAGGCGGGCCGGAAATGAGGACGTCTATATTCAAAGCACATCGGAGAACACTATTACGTCGGAATTACCGACGATTCTGCGCGGCCGCCTTGCCAAGCACTATGCGGGGGATTCCCACACGTCCAAGTCCAAATTTTTACCTTGGCGCCTGAAGACTTACGTCGCCTTAACAATGAAAAACAGGCTTTCAATTTCGAATAATATCTAAAGTTTCGCGGCTTTTTCAAAAAGTGGCTCTAAAATAATTTGTAACAGACCGGGGGAAAACCAACCATGCAAGGCAAGATAGCACTCGAGGAACATTTCGCGATCGAAGCAACGCTCGGCGATTCACAAGTTTTCGGAGCACATGTTTGGAAAGACCTCAGCCACCGCCTGCTCGACATTCAGGACACGCGGTTGCGAGAAATGGACAAGCATGGGATCGAAATGATGATCCTGTCGCTCAACGCCCCCGCCATCCAGGCCATCCATGCCACCAAGCGCGCGATCGAAGTTGCTCGGCAGGCCAACGATGTCCTCGCTGGTGAGGTTCGCAAGCGGCCGGACCGCTTTGCCGCTTTTGCAGCGTTGCCAATGCAGGATCCGGAAGCAGCCGCCACCGAACTTACCCGCTGCGCCAAGGAGCTGGGCATGGTCGGCGCACTGGTCAACGGTTTCTCGCAGATTGGCACGCCGGAAAATGTCACTTACTACGACTTGTCGCAGTACCGGCCGTTCTGGCGGACGGTTGAAGCGGTCGACATTCCGTTCTATCTGCACCCCCGCAATCCGCTGCCAAGCTGGAGCAAATTCTACGAAGGCCACAACTGGATGCTTGGACCGAACTGGGCATTTGCGGCGGAAACGGCCGTGCACGCGCTGCGCCTGATTGGTAGCGGAATCTTCGATGAGTGCCCGAAATTGAAGATAGTGCTCGGCCACATCGGCGAAGGCATTCCCGTCTATCTTTGGCGTATTGACAATCGCAACGGCTGGATGAAGGCGCAGCACAAATATCCAGCGCAACACGGCGTCGCGCATTACTTTCGCAAGCAGTTTCATCTCACCACGTCGGGTAACTTTGACACGCCCGCGTTGGTCAATGCCATGACCGTGATGGGCGTGGACCGCGTGATGTTCTCGGTTGATTGGCCATTTGAGGGCGTCGACGAAGGCGCCCAATGGTTCGACAAGGCCGAAATCAGCGAAGCTGACCGCTTCAAAGTTGGGCGTGAAAATGCTGTCAGGCTGTTTAAGCTGCCGCTGCGCTAGCGCACCCGATAATGCTCTACGGCGCCCTTGTCCCAAATCATTCCATTGCCGGGCCGCGCTGGCGCGACCGCATGGCCGTTGGCGATTATTAGCGGCTCTTCAAGCAACACATCGGCCCAGTCGACATATTCGAGATAGTGGCAAGTCGGCGTGGCGGCGAGCAGATGCGCGCTCACTTCCGGAAAGAGATGTGATGACATCTTAATACGTCTGGTGGCGGCAATTTCTGAGGCCTGAAGCCAACCGGTGACACCGCCGATGCGTTCAAGATCGGGCATCACATAGTCGGACGCACCCTGCCCGAGAGCAGTTTCCATTTCTGACGGCAACGAGAAATTCTCACCGATTTGGATGGGGACTTTCAATTCGCGCGCAAGTTTTGAGGCGCCGTTATAGTCGTTGTGGCGAATTGGCTCCTCGAGCCAGTAAATATTTTCAGCATCGAGCGCGTGTCCGCGCGTGAGCGCTTCCTCAAAAGTGAGTGCCTGATTGTAGTCCACCATTAGTGCCACACCCTCACCAATGCGTTTGCGTACGGCCTGCACAGCTGCGATGTCGGCCTGGACTGTCGGATAACCGAGCCGGAGTTTGATTGCGCGAAAGCCCCGCGCGAGCAGCTTGTCCGCTTCATCAGCGAGCGCGCCCAGATCATCGGTCAACCCCAGACCGCAGCTATTGTAGGCGGGAATCGGGCGCGGGGTGGCGTTATGAAACGTGGCGAGCGGCACACCAGCTGCAATCGCGAGAGCGTCCCAGCAGGCAACATCGAAACCAGCCATGGCCATGCGCACGATCCCTTGCACCCCGATCAACGTGAAACGCTGTGCAAGCTTCGCCCATAGCCCAGCCGGATTTATCGCCGCACCTTTGACGATTTGCTCGATTTCGCTGAGCAGGCTCATGACCGCAGGCACCGCCGCACGCAGATAGCAAAACAGGTAGGTGCGGCCAGTAACGCCTTCTTTCGTCTCGAGATCGATCAGAAGTAGGGGCACCTGTCGAAATGCCCCTGCGCTAGTACCGAGTAAGAAATTTGGCGGCACCTCGACGGGAGTGGCGCGAATGGCGCGCACGCTCAGGGACGTTGTTGGGGGCAGCCTGGGCATGGAAAACCCGCTCAAACGCCAATTATATCGGTCTCCGGGCCGAATTCCCTTTGTTCTTGAACCTTTAGCCGCCCCTGCCCATATTAACAACGACCGGACGGCAGTTCCCGGACGGTTGGGGTGCCTGAAAGGGCCCCGTCAAAGTCGCTTCAAGCGAGGGCTTTGAGACCAATGTCGCGAGTTCCATCCCTCTCGAGTCCGTTCCTCCTGGGCTTCGACGAAATCGAGCGCGCGCTCGATCGTGTTGCCAAGGGGGCCGACGGCTATCCGCCCTACAATATCGAGCGCCTACCGCGCGACGGGCAAAGTCCCGAGCGGCTGCGTATCACGCTTGCCGTTGCCGGTTTTACCCGCGATCAGCTGGATGTGAGCATCGAGGAAAGCCAGCTGGTGATCCGCGGTAGACAGCAGGATGACAAGACCCGCCAATACCTCCACCGCGGTATCGCCGCGCGCCAGTTCCAGCGCACTTTCGTGCTGGCCGATGGCATGGAGGTGACGGGTGCGGACTTGAAAAACGGGCTTTTGTCGATCGATCTCACCCGGCCACAGCCGGAACGGATCGTGAAAACGATCTCGATCAACGAGCAGGAGTGACGGACTCGTGAACTGGACTCGACCGCGTCAAGCGTTAAATGAAAAAGGAGTCGAGGGCCCATGACCAACGACAAACAGATTGAACCGAATAAAGCGTACCCGGTTATCACTCAGGAAGCACTGGCGCAGCTCGGCGACGGCCGTCTGGCTTATGTCAAGACGATCCGCTCCGAGGATGTCGCAAATCTTTTTCCACAGGCGCCAAAGATTGCGCCCGGCATCAAGTTATTTTCGCTGCATGCGGCCGATGGCACGCCAATTATGCTGACCGATACGCGTGAAGCCGCGCTCGCCAACGCCTGGAGCCAGGAGCTCCAACCCGTCAGCGTGCACTGATTAGGATTCAGGGATCAGCAGTCAGTAATCAGAGGCGGCGCAGCGAACTATCGCTGCGTCCACTGCTCGTGATGCTCAAGTACCGATCCCTGGTCTCAAGCAGCGCTTGAGGCCGGCGGCATTGCCAGCACGGCGTACAGTGCGGCAGCGTCGCTGGATTCGCGTAGACGCCGCGTAATTTCCGGATCGCGAAGCTGCCGGGCGACACGTGCCAGTGCCTTGAGATGATCCGCACCGGCGGTTTCCGGCGCGAGCAGCAAGAAGATCAGATCGACAGGCTGATTGTCGAGCGCCTCGAAATCGATTGCCTTATGAAGCCGCGCAAAGAGACCGAACAGCCGGCCCAGCTTCGGCAGCTTGCCGTGCGGGATCGCAACACCGTTGCCTACCGCGGTCGAGCCGAGCTTCTCGCGCTGGAGCAAAATTTCAAAGATTGCTTTCTCGTTCTGGCCACTGAGATCGGCAGCGCGCGAGGCCAACTCCTGGATCGCTTGCTTCTTATTGTTAACCTTGAGAGCGGGAATTATCGCGTTTGGCGCGACGAGGTCGGTAAGCGTCATGGACATGTCAATGATCGAGGAAGACCGCGCCGAGACGCAAAGGGATTGTTGAAGGCGGCGGACCATAAGAGTGGGCGGCGCCGCCGTCAATGGGACAACTCAGCCTGACATTATCGATTTTCGAGTATTTTTGACCTTTCTTAGCCGCCGCGACGGGCTTGATGGTCCTTTCGGCGACGTTTGTAGCGCCTCAAACGTTTTTCTAACCGAATCGCGGCTTGTTCCGCGCTGTCATAGGCGTCGGGAGCCATCCCTTCAGCTTCGAGCAATGCACCTGAATCGAGATGCAGCACGCATTCGGTGCGGAAGCCGAAGCCGTCCTTGCCTACGGTAGCGTGGCCTGAATAACCTCCATGGAAGTATTTCGAAGCTGCCTCCTCGACTCTACTTGTTATTTTCCGTTGCAGGGCTGCCCCGATGCTGATGTTCCTCCCCGAAACGCGTAAAGGCATCCGGTGACCTCCATGGGCGCCTACAGGGCCATTGGTCTATCTGGTGCTAAATATTTCACCTTAAAATTGTTCCGGACGTCAATGCGACACGACAGTAGTTCAGGCGCCAGCCGCCAGTTTCTCGCGACGCCGCTGTACCGAGGAAGGTATACGCATTGTCTCGCGGTATTTTGCGACGGTCCGGCGTGCGATATCGATCCCGGCCTCTCGAAGCTTCTCCACAATCGTGTCATCCGATAGCACGTGCTCGACTCTCTCATCATCGATCAATTGGCGGATTCGATGACGGACCGCTTCAGCCGAATGGGCCTCGCCACCATTGGCCGCTGCGATCGCCGAGGTAAAGAAATATTTCAATTCAAAAATACCACGACTTGTAGCCATATATTTATTTGCGGTAACCCGCGACACAGTCGATTCATGCACACCAATCGCATCAGCGACGGTCTTCAAATTCAATGGCCGCAGATGCTGCACGCCTTTGGCAAAAAATCCATCCTGCTGCCTCACGATTTCACTGGACACCTTGAGAATGGTTTTTGCGCGCTGGTCGAGGGCACGCACCAACCATGTTGCGGTCTGCATGCAGTCAGCAATGTAGGCTTTCTCTTTGTCATTTCGGGTCGTCTCCGAGACTTCGGCGTAGTAGCGCTGGTTTATAAGCACTTTCGGCAAGGTGTCGGAATTGAGCTCGACTTGCCAAGTGCCATCCGGCGCCGCACGCACGAAGACGTCCGGAACGATCGGCTGCACTATCGTGGAGCCGAACGCCAAACCCGGCTTCGGATTAAGCGTGCGGATCTCGGCAATCATGTCGGTGAGATCTTCCTCGTTCACGCCACATAGCCGGCGCAGGCTGGAATAATCGCGTTTAGCGAGAAGATCGAGATGTTCGACCAAGGTCCTCATCGCCGGGTCATAGCGGTTACGCTCCTTGAGCTGGATAGCGAGGCATTCGGTGAGATTTCGAGCGCAGACGCCGGCTGGATCGAATGTTTGCAGAACCGCAAGCACAAGCTCGACGTCGCTGACCCGAGCGCCGAGTTTCTTGGCGACTGTGTCGAGATCGCCGCTGAGATAGCCTGCCTCGTCCACCATATCGATCAGATATTGGCCAATCATGCGGCCTGCCGGGTTGGAGATCGCCAGCGCCATCTGCTCGACGAGGTGATCGGCAAGCGTCGCCTCGACCGAGACGACGGCCTCAAGATTATAGTCCTCACCGCCACCTGGGCTTGCTCCCGACCACACCGAATAGGCCGGTGCTGCCGTTTCGCCCGGTTTTGAGATTTTTTCCCCGCTGTCGTCAGGAAATACGTTTTCGAGCTCAGTACCGAGCCCCTGCTCCATTGAGCTGCGGCTCGTTTCCAGGGCGGCTCCCATCCAGTCGGAATTGCCAGAGCCATCTTCACTGGTTTCAGGCGCTGCGCTGTTAGATTCGGAATTCAGAGCCGGCGGATCGTCGTCGCTTGCGCGCTCTAGGAGCGGGTTGCGTTCAAGCTCGCCTTCGACGTAGGCCGCTAGATCGAAACTGGAGAGCTGCAACAGCTTGATGGCCTGCATCAGCTGTGGCGCCATCACCAGCCCTTGCGTCTGGCGAAACTCCAATCTTTGTGAAAGCGCCATAAAAATCCTGGCGAAAATGGTCCAATCCTTGCTTGTATATATCAAGTCGCTCACAGTTGCGATATGCGATTAGGCACCGCGGCGTTGCCTAAATTTATGTGCGCTAACAATCAGGTTTACAGGCGGAATTCTTCGCCCAAATAGAGGCGGCGCACGTCCGGATTGTTGACAATGTCGTCCGCACGACCTTCCATCAGCACTTCGCCGGAATAAATGATGTAGGCACGGTCGGTGAGACCCAAGGTTTCCCGTACGTTGTGATCGGTTATTAGGACACCAATTCCACGGTTGGTGAGATGCCGGACCAGCGCCTGGATATCGCCAAGAGCGATCGGATCGATGCCTGCGAATGGTTCGTCGAGCAGCATGTAGCTGGGCCTCGTTGCCAATGCCCGCGCGATCTCGACGCGCCGCCGTTCTCCGCCTGACAACGCGATAGTTGGCGTTTTGCGCACCCGAGTGATGTTGAACTCCTCGAGCAGCGCATTGAGATCGGCCTCGCGGCGCCGGGGGTCCGGCTCGACCACTTCGAGCACCGAACGAATGTTGTCCTCTACGTTCAGCCCACGAAAAATCGAGGCTTCCTGCGGCAAATAACCGATCCCGAGCCGGGCGCGTTGGTACATGGGCAATGTCGTGACGTCGTAGCCATCCAGTTCTATGTGCCCGCGGTCGGCATTGATCAGACCGGTAATCATGTAAAAAACGGTAGTCTTGCCGGCGCCATTTGGGCCGAGCAAGCCGACCGCTTCGCCGCGCCGTACATAGAGCGTGACGCCCCGCACCACCATGCGGCCACCAAAGCTTTTTTCAACGCCATGCGCAGCCAGATACGCGGTACGCGGCGTTTGCCGTCCGTCGCCGCCACGGCGCGCACGCGCGGCAGCCTGTTGTCGCGCGCGCGCTTCGGCTGGGCTCGGAACCCGGCGACCCTGGGTTGGCCGGCGCCAGAGCAGCGACAAGATATTCGCTACCTCGCGACGCAGGAGCTCAAGCTGCTTGAGCATGACTTTTCCGTAAACCTCGAGGGCCGCAATTGCTGGGCGCGCGACATTAGCCGATTCCCAAGACGATGAGTGGCCGGAAGGGCCGCGACCGGGCCCGATCAAAACGGCCGCACAGGGATGTGTCGCGGATCTTGCGGGCTATTGCCGCCGCCGGTTTTGGGATCAGGCGTGGCGCCGCCTGGCTGGAAAAGTCCCTGCACACGGCCTTGGCCATTTTTGCCAGATTCCACCCGCGATACCCCGCTGGTCAGATCGACCACCAGCTTGTCACCCCGCAACACGTTCGGGCCCTGTGTCATTACGACCGGATTGCCTGTCAGCGTGACAGTATTAGCTTTCATGTCGAATATGCCCAGTTCGCCCGTTGCGGTCTGATCTTTCTGCATGACCACTACACTGCCGCGCGCTTCCAATCGCTTGATGCGCTGTTCCCCCCCGGGACCGGGCGAGGCCGCCTGCATGGTTTTACTCTTGGCGGCGCCTTCCTCGCCTTGCTCGTAAAACACAACCAACGATTTGCAACGCATACCTGTGTCACCCTGCTTCACGCGTACATCACCGCTGAAGGTCGCCTCCTTTTGCCTGTCGCGAACCTCAAGCGTCGCCGCTTCGATATGGACCGGCTGATCGCGATTTTGCGAAAAGCCCTGTAATGCATTCGGCGGTCCCGATGCCGTCTGCGCGCGCAGGCTCGGCCCAAGGACGATCAGCGCAACAATGACCAGCAATATAACTGGCGGTTTGCGCGTATCGATCATTGCACACCCGTCTTTGATGGCGGCTGATTGAGCATAATGTCCATGACCACGCCGCCATGAAAACGGACAAGATCGCCGGAATCAAGGATATCCAGCCGATTAGCATTGAGCGTGCCTTGCAATAATTTTACTTCGACCGGATGTTCGGACACGACATTGCCTTTGCGAATGTCGATGAGCGCTTCACTCAAGTGGCCCTGATACCCAGTGGATGAGTTCAACAGGATGTCCCGGTCAAGCTTGAGTGTTTCACCTTTCGCATCATAGATCCCAGTGACCGCAGTCACTACCATCGAACTCTTGTCCTGCAATTCAACCTTGGCACGAATGTTGCGCAACTCAACGATATCCGGTTTGGTCATATCCTGTGCTGCAGTGTCGGCCGTCAGCTCGTAAGCGCGTGCATCGCTGGTGAATCCGGACAGGTGCGGCTGCTCCATGGTTACCCTCGTGCCGGATACCACGAGGTTATCGATATTGATTGGAAACTTGGCGAGCATGCGCAACGGATTGAAGTAGGTGATCAGCGTAACGATGGTGAGTCCCATGGCCACACTAGCTGGAACGGCGATGCGCAAGATGCGAACCAGACGACTGTGCCTGCGGGCAGCTCGAAACGCGCGCTCGGCATCACGACGACTCATGCTCCAATAAGCGCGAGTCGCTTCTGGATCGCTTCTGGCTGTAATCACTCGGCTCATGCCAAGCCCGGTGCCTGTCTCGACTCAAAGTAAGTGTCGAAAATCGTTTCCCGCCCCGCGACGCAAGATGCCATCCGAATATGGCTCCGCCACGGCAACGAGCATAGCAGTTGTAACTCAGTAGCTTAAGAAGAGTGTGAAAAAATGTCCTCGGCAGCCCAGCCGGCGAGATCGAGCCGCGCCCGGTCGGGCAGGAAGCGGAAACAAGCGGCGGCCAAATCAGCGCGGCCCTCCCGTGCGAGCATTCCATCCAGTTTATCTTTCAGAGCATGCAGGTGCAGGACATCCGTCGCCGCATAAGACACTTGCGCGTCGCTGAGCTCATCGGCCCCCCAGTCAGACAATTGCTGCTGCTTCGACAGATCGAATCCAAGCACCTCGCGCGTCAGATCTTTCAATCCATGCTTGTCCGTATAAGTGCGGGCAAGGCGCGAGGCGATCTTTGTGCAGTAAACCGGCACCGCCATTACGCCGAATGTCTTCGCCAGCATGCACATATCGAAGCGGGCGAAATGAAAGATCTTGAGGATCGATTTATCCGCAAGCAGCCGTTCGATATTGGGCGCCTCCCGCTGACCGGCGCCGATCTGCACGATGTCCGCGGAGCCATCTCCCGGGGACAACTGCACGACGCAAAGCCGGTCGCGATTAGGATCGAGGCCCATGGCTTCGGTGTCGATCGCCACCGCGCCTTTGTAGGCAGAGAGGTCCGGAAGGTCCCCACGATGCAGGCGGATAGTCATTCAGGCTCTAAGGCGCAGAACGTTGGTGCCCAGGAGAGGACTCGAACCTCCACGGCTTTCACCGCTAGTACCTGAAACTAGTGCGTCTACCAATTCCGCCACCTGGGCTTGTCGGGACCAGATACGGAGCCGCTTCCAGCTTGTCAATGAATGGGATTTGGCTCTGTACAGCGCTTAGCCGATGCTGTATTGGCCGGGTTCAAGCATCCCCGCCCCACGAGAATATCGAGAGCGGCATGACCGCGCGTAGCCCCTATGAGACTCTAGTTACTGTCTATGGCGGCTCCGGTTTTCTTGGCCGGCACGTAGTGCGCGCCCTGGCCAAGCGCCACTACCGGATCAGAGTTGCCGTACGCCGCCCCGAGCTTGCAAACTTCCTCCAACCGCTTGGCCGCGTAGGCCAGATCCATGCCGTGCAAACCAATCTGCGGCACGCTCCCTCAGTGGAAGCTGCAGGCCGTGGTGCGCAGGTGTTAATCAATCTGGTCGGCATCCTGTTCGAGCGAGGTCGCCAGCGCTTCGACGCGGTTCACACGTATGGTGCGGAGCAGATCGCGCTCGCCGCAAATGCGCATGGTGCGCGCATGATCCACGTGTCCGCTATCGGAGCCGACGCAAACTCACCGAGTGCGTACGGCCGTTCCAAGGCTAGCGCCGAACAGTTGGTGCTGGCGGCGCAATGCTCGGCTATAATCATGCGGCCGTCGATTGTGTTCGGGCCCGAGGACGATTTTTTCAATCGCTTTGCCGCGTTCGCGCGCCTATCGCCCGCATTGCCGCTTATCGGCAGCGGACTGACACGCTTTCAACCGGTATTTGTCGGCGATGTTGCAACCGCGATCGCCGACGCTGTTGATGGCAAAATAACCCCGGGCACGATTTATGAACTGGGCGGGCCGAACATACGGACATTCAAGGAACTTATGCAATTTGTGCTTGCAACCATCGAACGCAAACGTCTTCTCGTAACTCTACCGTTTTTCGTCGCCGATGCGCAGGCAATGGTTTTGCAATATCTTCCGAAGCCGCCGCTGACGCCCGATCAGGTCAAATTACTGCGCGCCGATAACGTGGTGTCGGAGGCTGCAAAATCCGAGGCGCGCACGCTGCAAGGGCTCGGCATAAAACCTGAACCGATGGAAGCAATCGTGCCTTCCTATCTGTGGCGCTTTCGCAAGACCGGGCAGTTCCGAAAGCGCATCGCCTAGTTTTATACAATATACAGTAGGACAAGTCCGGCGGTGCCCACCAGGATGCGCCACCAGGCGAACAACGCAAAGCTGTGACGCTGAACGTAGCGCAAGAACGTCTTCACAACGATCCATCCGAAGATGAACGAGAACGCAAATCCGACCGCCGTCACCGCTACATTGCCGCCGAGGGCGAGTTCTCCGCGGCTCTTGTACATTTCATAGGCGAATGCAGCAACCATGGTCGGCATTGCCAGCCAGAAGGAAAATTCTGCTGCTGAACGGCGGTTG
>Ga0126384_10002751_pt1 | contig 10669 bp, 11 predicted proteins | sample PanSoiMetPlot_36_FD_92543 | JGI IMG/M metagenome (GOLD analysis project Ga0126384, IMG submission 92543) | Tropical forest soil microbial communities from Panama - MetaG Plot_36 | ecosystem: Environmental > Terrestrial > Soil > Tropical forest > Bulk soil | place: Panama | collected 2016-02-17 | reverse complement strand
ATTAAACAGGTATTGGAAAAAGCAGGATCATTGTCCTGCTGGAGACATCTGCCGCTTAATTTGAAGCCCGGCTTTCATCAAACCATTGGACGCGAGCGGCGGGAGCCAGTGGACTAACAGCAAAGAGCTAAGGGCAAAGAGCAAAAGATTTCGCGCAGGCCGCGTTAACTCCACCGTTCGGCGGCTGCATCGCTGTTCTAATTCCGAAAAGAAGGGAGGAACGTTCATTGACACATGCCGGGGCATTAATCGCGCTCGCCATCTACATTCTGTCGGGATGGATGATTTTTGGTTGCGTAAGGCGTGTCGAAAAGATCAAAGCCCATCTAATCGAGGCAAACGGAGGCGAGTTGATCGAGCGGTTTCATAAGCCGGCGGAATATGGTGGTGCGGAGAGCCTGCGTTTCCGGATTACGCTCGCACAGGCCGCGGCATAGCAAATCTTTGGACGCCAAAGGCGGGGGCGAGGGGCTAAGAGCTAAGCGCCAAAGCAAAAGATTTCGCCGCCGCCTCAACTCTGGCGTTAGGCGCTTACCCTTGGCGCCGAAATCACTTTTGAACTTAGCTGCGTTCGGGATCGTAATGGCCTTCAGGAGATGAAAGAGGATGTATTGTTCATCTTGCGGCGTATCTCTCGCACACGGCTTAAGCTACTGTAATTATTGTGGCGCAAAGTTGACGGCCGAGAAAGGCGATAACGCCATCAAATCATCAGAAGTGAGACCTCAATCCCTTGTATGGGGCATGGTAGCGGTTCTGGTCTTTGGCTTGGTAGGCGTCGTGTTCCTCATGATGGCGATGAAAATGGTCGGCCTAAATGTTGGGCAGATTCTCGCTTTCACGATCTTGAGCTTTCTAATGATGCTGTTGGTCGAAGGCGTATTCATCTGGCAGTTATTGCGTCGCAAGCGTGACGGTGAACAAGCAGGTGACCCTGCGCCAGCAAATCAGCAAGCGATGAAAGAGCTTGCTGTGGCACAGGCGCGAGTACTGCGAGAGCCTGTGCCGAGCGTGACCGAGCATACGACTCGGGCATTTGAGCCGATCTACAGCGACCGAAAATCAAAATAAAGAAGCGCGCTAGACCAAGTCGCGCATAACAACTCATTTGAAGCGCAGCGATTCGCGCCGAGGAGGTTGCATCTAACGCGAAGCATCGACTGGGCGATGGCGCCGGCATCTACTTCAGCGTCGGCTAATCCCGACGAATCGGGTTTGCACGCGAGCGGCGGGCCAGCCGGCTAAGAGCAAGGAGCTAAGGGCCAAGATCAAAAGAAATCGCGCCGCCGCTGTCGGCCTGGCAATGAATTCGCTCCGACTGGTCAACTTCACCATTAGGAAAATTTGACGACGCAAATACTCCTGTTAGCCATCTGCGTCTACCTCGCCGGACTGGCGGTGGTCACCTACTTCACTCGCGCCCCGCAGCGTCGGTTCCTCGGGGCGTTGGCAGGCGGGTTTGCGGTCGCAGTGGTCGGCGTTGGCGTGGAAGTACTATTCCAGACCATGGGGTTCTGGCACTACCCGTCCGCCGGACAGCCTTACGGACCGCTGTTGATGTATCCCGTAATCGTCCTGATGTGGGCGGGGTATTCGCTAATTGGCTGGCGGGTGATGCGGCGGTTCGGGTGGCGTGGCCAAGTGGTGTTCCTCGCCGCGTTGATGGTACTGGGTACGCTGCGCGACTACCTGGTAGCCGGGCAGGCGTTGGGGTTCATTGCCCTCGCACCTGGAATCATGACTATGATTGTGGACGCCGTTTGCTGGGCCGGGTTGACGGCCTTAGCCCAGGGGGTGATGTGGCTGGTCGCTGGTCCGGCCCTGGCAGATCGGCTGGCGCGTCGGCCCTGGGAGGCCGCGTAGATTCAAATTGAAAGTGCGACACGCATCAGGTTGTCAGGGCAGTGCGTGAGCGTCGGAACTCCAACGCCGTCGAACCCGATTAGTCATGTATCCTTACGGACAAAAGTCGCCGTTGACACCTCATGACAGCAATCTATATTCTTCCTCATGCCTGTGCTCGCAGGCGTCGTTCTCTCACTAGATAATCCAACGGGTACGCACAAAATGAATTCCTTTTGGATAATCACATTTCAGGCGCGTTGTTAAAGCAGGGATTTCTTGATCTTCAAAGTACTTATGGCGTGACGATGTTCGACGCTAACTGGGCATGCTTCATGGCAATGCGTTTTCAGGACAAGCCTTTTGCGAGACAGTTGTTGTCAATAATCAAAGATGATTGGTATGAATCTGTATGGTTTAACGAGGACGGTTTTAAGATGGTTAAGAAATGGGCTAACTCCTAATTTGTTAATCTGTCAATTTTATTCAGAATAATCGACACTCTTATGTTCGGCGGGTTGACACGTTAGGGCAATATGCCTAACGTCGGCTCAAAAAAGATCCGCAAGTAGGCAGATATGCGAAAAAAGAACTGGCGTGTTGTCATCGTCGGAATCGTTCTGATTGTCCTTGCCATATTATTCTATCTGTTCATGGTATCCGCTGCTTCGAAATCAAACGATCCGATTGCTTTGATGCAAACCGTTGGCACAGTGTCGGGTGTGATCTGCGGCCTCGCTGTGCTTATGATCATATTCGGTCTGATCGGCAAAAAGGTCTAGCCTTGCTTAATTGAAATCGCGCCACCAGGTTAACCCAACCGCTGGGTCGCTTCGCTTCTCGCTCTGAAACGCTGTGATGGCAAGAGTCAATTGGTCGCGAATAATCCTGTGCGGGCTGCTGACAGGGATCGTCTGGACTGTTCTCTCGGCCATTAGCACCTGGTATCTCGGCGCAGATTTCAACGCTGCCGTCGGCGGCAACAAGATTCTTGTGCCCAGCGCTGGTTTGGTCGTGTTCTTGTTGACGGTGAATCTTGCGGGCGGCATTTGGGCGATGTGGCTTTATGCCTCGATCAGACCTCGTTATGGCGCCGGCGCTAAGACTGCGGTTGTGACTGGCTTCTCCTGGTGGATTGTTGGGACTTTGGCTGATGCGACGTGGGGGTCGTTTGGATTAGTGCCAGTGAAATCGTTCCTACCGCTTTCGGGGGCTGCCTTGCCGGAAATGATTGTGGCAACAGTGATTGGCGCCTGGCTCTACATCGAATAGTGGTTGCGGTGACGAAATTCCGACTGGCTAACGGGGAAAGGGTAAAGGGGGAAAGGTGGAACAAAAATTTCGCGCCGTCACATGGGCTTGCCCTAAAAGTCCTGTACATCGTTAGTAGGTTCGGATCGTCAGCTCAACGTCTTAGTACCCCGATCCTTAACCGAGGTTGCGACTGACTCGCGGCGCAACATAAGAAATCATTGGAGGCGACCCCGGTGGTTTGACGCCTTGTTCAACGAAGGAGGTTTCCGCGCATGAGCCAGCACGCCAAGGGAGCGCACGCCGTCACACCGCTCGCAATCGCCGGCATCTGCGCCTTGTTTCTTGCGGCAACCGCGGCCGGCCAAACCCGTCCGGCTGCCTCGGGCGCTAATCGTTGCGCCGACGCACCATCTGATCCGATCACCTACGTCGCGCTGCCCGGTCATCCTTTCAGCACTGTTTCGTCGCCCGACGGCTGCTGGCTCTTCGTTTCACTCACGAGCGCGCATCCGAAATCCATGAACGGCGTCGCGCTGCTCAGTCGCCGCGCCGGCCAGATCAAGCTCAAGCAGGTGTTTCTCGTCGAAAGCAGTCCGACCGGTATGACCCTGTCGCACGACGGCAAATTGCTCATCGTCGCCGATGACACACATGTTGTCTTCATGGATACGGAGCGCATGATCGCGGGACGCGGCGACCCCATTCTTGGCTACTTCAGCGACGGCGACTTTCCCGGCATCGTCTACGTCAACACCACGGCCGACGACCGCTTCCTCTTCGTCAGCGACGAGAATGCGCAGACCATCACGGTCATCAACCTGCAAAAGGCGCGCGCCGAAGGCTTCAAAGAGACGGCCATCGTGGGCAAGATTCCCACCGGCGACGCGCCTATTGCGTTAACGTTTTCGCCTGACGGGCGCTGGCTCTACACGACGAGCCAGATCGCACCCAAAGACTACAACTGGCCCATCGAGTGCAAGCCCGAAGGCGCAGACCCGGCGACCGCCCAACCACGCAACCCCAAGGGCGCAATCATCGTCGTGGATGTGACACGGGCACAGACCGACCCGGCCCATTCAATCGTCGCACGCGTGCCCGCCGGTTGCAGTCCTGTCCGCCTGGCCATCACACCCGCCGGCGACCGCGTCTTCGTCACGGCGCGGAACAGTAACGCACTGCTCGCCTTCGACACGGCCAAAATGCAAGACGACTCAGCCCACGCGCTCGCCGGTACAGTTCCCGTCGGTTCTTCGCCGGTGGGCGTCGCAGTCATCAACAACGGCCGTCAAGTCCTCGTCACTAACTCGAACCGCTTCGCGCGCGACCAGACAGCTCGCCAGACCCTGACCGTGATTGACGCGGCCCGAGTTGCTGAGGGGCAAGCGGCTATTCTCGGCAGCATCAAGGCCGGCATCTTCCCCCGCGAGTTCGGCCACTCGCCCGATGGGCGGCTACTCTTCGTCGCCAACTACAACTCCAATGAACTCGAAGTGCTCGATCTCGCGCGGCTGACCATTGAGCGCCGGTAGCGATTTGGTCGTCAGCGCCCTAATAATTTCATTCGGCAAAGCTCCCCGCGCATGTAGACCCTCGCGAACTGTACTGTCAGAACTGACAGTATCGGGTTCGTTTCACCGCGGCTAAATTCCTACGCGAATAAGACTGTCATCCGGAGGTTGCCGTTCCAATGATCAAACTTTACGCACTTATTCTGTTAACTTTTCTTAGTGGGAATGCGTTCGCGGGGAACAACTTAAACGCCCAATGTGAACAGCCTAAGCAATACTACATAGAGGTCGAAAACATCCGCGTGCGTTATGTCGAGGCGGGTACTGGGCCAGCCGTCGTGATGATTCACGGCAATGCCGGCAGTGTCGACGATTTCGATTTCAAGAGTCTGGGTCAGTTATGTTCCAACCACCGGGTCATTGCGGTTGACAGACCCGGACATGGTAAGAGTGATCGGCCCAACGGCTCACCTGCGAACTTGCAATATCAGACGCAACTCGTGCACGAGACACTTTTACATCTCGGCATCACGCGTCCGGTACTCGTCGGTCATTCCTGGGGCGGCGCCCTGGCGCTCGCTTATGCGGTGGATTACCCGAATGAAGCGTCGGCGATTGTGTTGCTGGCGCCGGCTGCGTATGCGGATGCCGGCGGAGATCAATTTGTGCGGGCGGTGCTCAAAACCCCGGTTGTTGGTGATGTCAGCCTTACGATAGGCAGAGTCCTCTTTGGGAAGCGCATTTTAAAGAAAGAATTGGTGAAGGCCTTCTATCCCGATTCGGTGCCCGACGACTATCTGCGCTACGCCTCCTCTTCATGGCTTCACCATAAGCAGTTACGAGCTTATTTCGAAGATGAATGGAGTTTGAACAAAGACCTGGAGAGAACCAGCAAACACTATGCTGACATTCGCATTCCGGTGGTGGTGGTCACCGGCGATCATGATAAGGTCGTATCAGCTAAACACAATGCGTATCGCCTGAACAGTTCGATCGCCCAGTCGCAGCTGATCGAACTGAAGAACACTGGGCACCAGGTTCCACAAACCCATCCTGAAAGCATCTACAATGCTCTGACGCTCATTCCGAAGTCCTCAGCCCGGTTACGAGATTCGGCTCAGTACCCCGCACGTGAGTAAGCTCACGACCGCGCCGGGCTCGCGTGATTTGTAAAAAATCCTCGAACAGCCAAATGACCGGAGAAGACCCGAACCGTGAGCTGAGTGGCGTGGAGTTAGCGCGTCTGCAGTTGACGACGCTACAGTACTATCTTCACGAAAGCAACCCAGCCAACGGCTTGATTCGCGACAAGACCGATCCAAAGGCGCCGTCGAGCATCGCTGCGATCGGCCTGGGACTGGCCACGATTCCCGTGCTCGTTGAACGCGAAGTGATATCCCGTGAGTTCGCTCCTGAACTCGTGCTCAAGCGGCTGCGTTTCTTTCGCGACAGCCCACAAGGACCCCAGCCGGATGCCACCGGATACCGGGGCTTCTACTATCACTTCCTTGATATGAAGACTGGGCGGCGCGTTTGGAACTGCGAACTTTCGACCATCGATTCGGCGTTTCTGTTTGCCGGAATGCTCACGTGCGCCGCGTACTTCGATGGCGATACAGAGGAAGAGGAGGAGGTGCGAACACTCGCCGACCAGCTGTACTGCCGTGCTGACTGGCAGTGGGCGACGAATGGCGGCCCGGCGATCTCTCACGGCTGGCGGCCCGAAACCGGCTTCATTCCCTACTACTGGACCGGATACGACGAGGCGCTGCTGGTCTATCTACTTGCCCTGGGGTCTCCGACCTCCCCTCTTCCTCCGGAGAGCTACGCCGCTTATTGTTCCACCTACAAATGGAAGGAAATCTACGGCCGCGAGCTCCTCTACAGCGGACCGCTCTTCACTCATCAGCTCTCGCATCTCTGGATCGATTTTCGTGACCTTCGCGATGCGTTCATGCGCGAGCACCAGAGCGACTATTTCGAGAACAGCCGCCAGGCAACGTACATTCACCAGGAATACGCTCGGCGCAATCCGCTCGAGTTCGCCGACTATGGTGAGTTTTGCTGGGGATTTACTGCGACCGATGGGCCCGGCTGGGAGAAGCGTGTTGTAAAGGGCGTCGAGCGACAGTTTTATGGCTATTATGCGCGGGGGGCGCCGTTTGGCCCTGATGACGGCACGGTGGCGCCGTGGGTGGTGGTGGCCTCACTGCCGTTTGCCCCGGAGATTGTGATTCCCACCATTCACGCCCTGGCTCAGCTCGATCTCGGCCATACTCGGCGATATGGGTTTAAGCCGGCCTTCAATCAAACGTACAAAGTGACGGACAGCGAGACAGGATGGTGGGTGACGCCATATCACTTCGGTATTGACCAGGGGCCAGTGGCGCTAATGATCGAGAACTACCGCACTGGGTTGATATGGGAGATCACGCGTCGCGCATCTTACATCGTAGCTGGACTGCGCCGAGCCGGCTTCCGGGGAGGTTGGCTGTAAGAGTTGCAAAGCTAAAGATGAGGATGAAGGATGAAGAAAGACGTCCTTCATGGCAGCGCTTCGGATCCATCCTTATCGCAGTGTGTCGGTTTTGTGGACTAAATCTATACAAACCCTTGCGAAGTTGATCGAAAAAAAGTCATGCCCACCAGAAGGATCTGGTTGCTGGAGACTCTTTGGTGCAGCCACGTTTTCGCGAGCGCTTTTAGTACCGGTGGCGCCGGTGTCGAAGTTTGTAAGTATAGAGGGCCGAGCCGGCGCCGCCGCCTAAAATGCCGATGCCGGCGCCCTTCTTTCCACCGATTAAACCGCCGACCAGAGCGCCCGTTCCCGCGCCTGCAGCCACCGTAAGCTTGTCACGGTGCTTCTGCCAAAACGTGCGCCCGCGCGGCTGCTCGGCGTAATTGTAATAGACCGATCGCCTGCCCGAACGCCTAACCGTAGGCCCACTTGAGGCGACCTTCGTTGTTTCAGGCGCGGCAGCCTTATCAATTGTTGGTTGATTGGTTGGGTTTACTTGCTCATTCGGCTGCGCCGGATTCTCCGCAGTGGTGGCGGGCGGGGCCGCGTTATTCCTGGCTGATCGAATGGCCAACGCACCGACGGCCACACCGACCAGCGCAATGCCTAGTAATGAAGCCCACAAAATCTTCTTCCTGATCATTTCGAATCTCCTTTAGATGGCGTCCAGTTGAGCAGAACCTGATGCTCGACACTCAGCAAAATGCGTGCCCAGGACGCAGATCCTCCTTACAAGTTTCCGAGGCATGTACGTGTGATAGAATCCGCCATCCCAAGCGGCATGAGTGTTCCTCAGGTGACGATCGAGATCGCAAGCCGCGTTGAGGCGGGGCAAATTCTCAGCTCTCCTCAGCGGTGTGCCGAAGTTAATTGCCTACTATCGATCGGCGCCGACAACGATCAGTTGCCGGATGGTTATGACAATGTCGCAAACAAGTTGCGCTTGCTCGTGAACGACGTGGTGACGGAAGAAGGCGCCACGGAAAATGATGTATTGCAGATCGTCTCTCTCGCAGAGAGCCTACGGACAGCCAACGGTAAGGTCCTCATCCATTGCGAGGCCGGGGTGAGCCGCTCTCCGGCGGCAGCACTGATCATGTACGCTTGCTGGCTCGGCCCCGGACGGGAACAGGAGGCAATCGAACGCGTACTGGCGCAGCGGCCGTTGGCCATTCCGAACATGAGAATGGTCGAGCTCGCGGACAAGATTCTGGCCCGAGGTGGACGCCTGGTGGGAGTGCTTTCTGACCCTGTTTGATGGTGGCTTCCGCGATATTGAATCACGACTTACACGTCATAACCGGAGATCGCACTCGACGGAATTTGCCGCCAGTATGAGCCGTCGTAATTTGATAATTATTTCAAGCTCTACCGCACTTGCTGCCATTTTGGTGCTGTGCCTTGGCTATTTCTTTCTTATTCAACAGCCTGCGCAAGCCGTTAGAAACCGACAAATGTCACAACTGGACCCAACGACTGGCGATATTAAAGAAGCAGACGTTTCTTCGTTGACCCTTGAAACGATTTATCGTGAATATTTTGAGGAAAGTTCCAAGTGCCGCAAAACCTATAACGAGTTGTTCGGAACCAGTGATGGGTTCTATAGCGAGAATTCTCCATGCCGGACAACAATGTCTTTCCAACGTAACGGTCAGGCAAGTAAGTCCCTGGAAGTGCAGCGTTATGACAAGGCAGCTAAGGAAATGCGTGCGGTAGAGAAACAGAGCTGGAAATCAAGAATTACTGAGGACCAATTTAAGGCGCTGGCCCATTCAATTGTCAGCAGCGAGATCTTTCAGGGCTGGAAAGATGGCATTCAGATCCACTCAAGCAATTCCACGATTAGTGTGAATCATGCCCAGAGGACGAGACGGCTGATGAGCAATGTTGATAAGAGTACGGTCGCGTTCCTGCCACTCATGGACGCCTTCAAAACTTTAGACAGCCAACTTAACTGGGAAAAGAGTCAATAACGGCACGCTCGCGCGGCACTAAATAAGCCGCATAACCGCGAGCGTAGCAAGCGGCTGCTGAACTCAATGCTGCTTTAGTATTCGTAGTAAGGAGTTGAGTCTTAGGAGCTGCTCGCTGCCGCTCGCGGTTCTGTTAAGTCAGGCTACTCACTTCTTCAACACAGGCAGCACAATTCGCGACGGGTAAGTCGCTGAGTGATAGACGCGCTCAGTCGCTTTCTGAAAATCTGCATCCGTCGCAACCTTATAGTTCGAAACGAACTTTTGCGGGTTGCGCGCTACCAGCGGAAACCAGGTGCTCTGAATCTGCACCATAATACGGTGGCCTCTCTTGAAAGTGTGCACAATCCCCGGCATCACATATGAGATCTTCGTCGCCGTATTCGGTTGGAGCGGCACAGGCCTCTCGAAGCTGTTGCGAAACCGCGCTGGGAAAGGTTCGCCGCGCAGGAGCATTTCATAACCTCCAGGCGTCCATATTGATCCGGTTGAAGAATCAGGAGGATTGACGCCGGCGGGCAATTTGTAATCATCGGGAAAGACGTCGATAAGCTTAACCACAAAGTCTGAGTCAGTGCCGCTGGATGAAATAAAGAGCTCGGGCTTGATGTCTCCGGCAACCGTCACATCCGTCGTCAGTGGATCAGTTTGATAAACCAGCACGTCTGGCCGGGTGGCAGCGAACCGCTGATCCTCAGTCATGAAATCCCGCGGATATCTGATCGTTTCGCCGTTTCGCTTTTCCGTGTAAGGAACCGGGTTCCATGGATCACTGACGTACTCGTCATACGCTGGCGTGCGCGTGCCGGGCGTGCCGGCGCGCGCCGGCGGCAAAGTCCCGTCAGACGGACGCGCTTCGCTCACTAAAACGAGTTTCCCGTTCGGCATCAGATAGAGCGAAGTATCGGTCGACGCCGTGGGCGACCAGTTCGCAAGATCTGTCCATTGGTTCGCTCCGGTGTCGAACACATTCACTTCTTTGATCTGCGAAATGGCGCCTTTGTCTTTTAGAAAGTAATTGAAGAACGGCAGTTCAAAATGCTCGCGATAAAAAATGCCGGTCTTCTGGCCGAAGTAAGCAGTACCCAGCCAATCACCATCCGTGCGCGCCCAGCAACCGTGACACCAGGGTCCCATCACCAGCACGTTATAGGTACCGGGATTCTGCCGTTCGATGCTCTGGTAGGTATTCAGCGCGCCAAATAGATCTTCGTTGTCGTACCACCCGCCTACGGTCATCACGGCCGCGTGGATGTTTTTCAGGTTCGGAAAGATGTTTCGTTCTTTCCAAAACTGATCGTAATTCGGATGCGCCATCATCTGGTCCCAGAAGGCTATGGGAAACCCAAATTGTTGCCGGTAAGTTTCGCTTGAATTTTTCAACCCACCCATATCGAGATAAAACTTATAACCATCCTGGGTGCCATAGTTGAATCGTTTCACATAGTCATTGCCTGACACGGGAGTCGGACGCGGTTGGCCAAAGCCGGTGAAGAAAGCAAAGTTCTGTGCCAGAAACAACGCGCCGTTATGATGCATGTCATCACCGTGAAACCAGTCAGACACGGGCGCCT
>Ga0126384_10002750_pt1 | contig 10669 bp, 10 predicted proteins | sample PanSoiMetPlot_36_FD_92543 | JGI IMG/M metagenome (GOLD analysis project Ga0126384, IMG submission 92543) | Tropical forest soil microbial communities from Panama - MetaG Plot_36 | ecosystem: Environmental > Terrestrial > Soil > Tropical forest > Bulk soil | place: Panama | collected 2016-02-17 | reverse complement strand
CGGGCCCCCGATTTGAACCGGCGACCAGGTTGAAGCTCTCACGCTGCGTGTTTTAGTCACGTCACCTTTCCGCGAATCGCCTTGCCAAAATCGGACCCGATGCCGATACCGGTTAGTCTTCGCGTGCTCAGCAGGCTGTCCGTACGCCCCCCTGGCCGAGCTCCCTGCCTCACGTGCTGTCCAGGTCTCTGTAGATCTCCTGCCGACCTACAGCAGATCGGCAGCTGACAAAGGCCTCGATCCGGCTGAACTTGGCGCGGGGCGATCCGGAGACAAAGGCGGACCCGGTGTGATAGGCAATTCTGGCTGGCAATTCGGAGCCGACCTATCCCTACCTACCCTACCTATCCCCGACCTATCCCATACCTATCCTCTACCTATGTTTTTACCTATCCCCCCTACCTACGCTCAGACACGGATCGTTCGACATAGATTTGGAATGTGCTGAATGGTTGTGGTCCACTCCCGTAGTGTGAGCGGCCCCTGCCCTTCGATTTCTCACGTAAGCCGATAAACCATGCGCTCAATTTTTCAGTGATTTTTCGTGGCTTGTTTTTTTCACCGCCTCGCCGTACTCCAGTAAGCAACCTGAATTCAGCCTGTGAGGAGCGTAGAGAGGACTCTCGATATGTGCGATAGACGCCAAGCCAGTCAACCCGAGCGCCCCCTGCGCCACCGCCAAGTCTTCGGACGGTACCGCTGGCGCCGTCGGACGTCCCAAGATCGACCCGTCACGGCGGGAGCGATTCAGTTTCATACGCTTGGGTTCAACTATCGGATCGACCCTCAGTACTTGGGGTGTCAACCGCTCCTCAACGCATCGTCGGGCGTCGCCATGGCTGAAGGCACCATCCCTGTGCTCACTGGGTGGCCATGGGGCTCGATGCGGCAGCGGAACAACTTGCGACTCCTTCGTCCAGTGGGGCCGCAGCGCGCATATCGCCGACGGCTCCTACCATCTTCTGATCCTGGGGGAGGCGACCCGGATCTCAGTGGGACAACCGACTCGAAGACAAGCCCGACTGACACTTGTCAGCCGGGCGCGCCGCCGCGAGCCTCCATGCGTCCCCTGGGATAGCCTCAGCGGGCTCGTCCGAAGGGGTCGCGGATGCTCTCCCGGACCTCGGCAGTGTTCCTTCGTCCGCTCTCCCTCGCAATCTCACCCCTCCGGTTTCCCCGCCTGTTGATCCATGGCTCACGCCGCATACTCCTCCCCAGCGCGTGGCGGACTCGCGGAGGCAGCCTATGCGCTTGTCCGCCTTGTTCGAGGAATTTTGTCACTTTCTCCGGGTCGAAAAGGGGGCGACCTCAGCCACGATCGCAACGTATCGGTGGTGTTTCGGAAATTTCCTGGCGTTTGTCATGAAGCAGGTGGGAGGCACGGTGTTGCTGGCGCATTTCACCGAAGAGACCTGCCGGAGCTATCAGTACGACCTCGCGGCGCGTGAGCTCAAGAGCGGGACGATTCGCGTCCGCATGGCCACGCTCGGGAGCTTCGGCAAGTGGATGCTCAGCCGCGATAAGTTGGTGCGGAATCCAGTGGATCGCTTGACGCGCCCGCGACGCAAGGCCCGGGTTCCGGCTGTGCCCACGTGGAATGCGGTCAAGGCGTTGCTCCAGCAGTGTACTCTCCGCGAACACGCGATCCTTGCCCTCATGGCCTTTGGCGGGCTTCGTCGCGGGGAAGTGGCAGCGCTCAATGTCGGAGATGTTGCCCCTGACTTCGGGCTTCGACGGGTCGTGGGCAAGGGTGGTCACGAGGTGCCGGTCGCCCTGCCGGCTCCGGCCCGCGCCATCCTGCGTGAGTACATGACCATCGAGCGAGCCGGCACGCCGGCGACGGCGCCTCTCTTTGTGGTGACGTACAAGACCAGAGCCGGCCAGTGCCTCGAGCGTCAGATCACGGGTCAGCGTATCTGGAAAATCGTCAAGGCCGTCGGCGCACGGGCAGGGCTGCCCGCTGTGCATCCCCATGCACTCCGTCATGCGTGTGGCGCGGAGCTCCTTCGTCGCACGAAGAACCTGCGCGTCGTGCAGGAACAGCTGCGCCACGTCGACGTGCAGAGCACGACGGGCTACACCAGGCTCACCCAGCAGGACGTTCGGGAAGCGTTGGAAACTCTCGGCAACGAGGGGGAATGAAAAAGGGATTCACGTCCCTCCTTTCAGGGGAATGAAACTTCGGGGCGAAAAACACCACGAAATCGCCGTGGTGGCCCCAACGGGAAACGCATATTGGGAAACGTCGACCTCGGCGAGTTCGCCGTGGCCGGGGAGGCCCTCGCCGCGTAGTATTAGTGGGACGAAAACCTCGCGGGCTAGGTGCTGGGTCGCTCTCGGCATTGAAGTAGAAGCGCGTGAAGCGCCAAACCAATAACAACCAAGCCGACCATACTGATCGTAGAGGGTTCGGGAACTGGGATGAGCGGTTCCGACTGGGCGGTAATAGTGAGATTACCTGAAAAGACGTACTTATTTATGGTGCCGTTTTCTGTGACTGTGGAAAATTTGGTAGTGTTTGCGTCACCGCTAAGGGTGACGGGGCCCGCCCCCGCCTTCTCTCTTGCAAACATGCCCATCGTCAAGGCGTTCGCAGGAATTGGTCTGAGGTTATCCTCAGAATCGGACCTAAAACCTGCGGTTATCACACGAGCTGTGCCTGCTGTTGCGACGGTTAGCCTGACGATATCGCTTGTTTTGTTGTTTTCCGTCTCCGGCTCCAGGAGAAACGCCAGTGCATTGGTCACAGTGGCCAACGTTTCACTAGGGAGAGTGAAAACGACCTGTACGGTTTCCGCTGCAGGGCGGGTCTTTGTTACAGTTCCTGTGAAGTCTGAGACTGTAGCGTCAACGGTTTCGCCCGTCTCTGTAAAGCTAATTGTCACGGCACTAGCGGGAACATGACCGACGATGGTGATCGCCAAAACAGTTGCGATTACGATGCGAATGAATGTTTTCATCGTCTCACCTCCTACCTGTGCGGTTGATCTCCATGATCCACCTCAACGTCAGCGACACAAAATGCCCATTCGGAAGTTCGCGCGCCTCCTGGGCGCGCTTTTGAAACCCTCCTCACGTGTGTGACCTCCTTCCCACCTTCATGGTGGCCATGGGCGTGCCGCCCGGGCCCGGAATCCCCCGGAGCGGATGAGCCGCTCCTTCGTGATCCGTCCCGCACTGAAGTACGAGGAAGAAGTCTGCTGAGGATCCGGAACCGGGGACCTCCTCCCGCCCCCTCTAAAGGACCGGATGGTGGTGCGGTAGACGCTGGCTGGCTCCTGACTGAAGGCGGCGCCGACGGCTATACGGCTTTTGACGTATACGCGCCCGTAGGTCGGGAGACGTCGACCTCCGCACCTTCGAGCTTGTCGGCGAGGCCGCGTAGCCGAGCCCCGCAAAGCCGCGTAGAATTCCCCCTCGCGGGCAAAGCGGCGCCTCATGAACGCCGCTGGGGCCGTAAACCCGATGGCCCTGCCCGCGCTCTTCCGCTTTCGGGGCGCCCTTACGGGAGGGCCGATGCCGAACGACGATATCCCACCAGCGCCGACGCCACCTCCCTCGCCGGCTGACGACGTCGAGGCGTTCGCCGCACGCTTGCTCCGGCCCTATCTCGTCGACCCCAGGGACGCGGACGACCCCAGACGGCACGCCAGGGGCGCCGAGCTTCTCCGTTGCACGAGACCGCCTATGCCGACACGGGCAATCCGCTCTTGGCCTGGTCCGCGTGGCGCCTTGCCCGAACGGAGGGCCTGACCGTGCCCGAGTGGGTGTTGCGGTACATCGATGTGGCCGCGGACAAGTTGTGGCGCGCCGCCAATCCCGACCGACTGAAGGACAGCCCCCGCGCCCCGGCCCCGATCATCGCCGAGGCGCTCGGGATGACGAGGCGCGGGCCCGGCACAGTCTTCTCCGACTTCTGGGACGAGCCCTTTGAGATCTGGCTGGCTGCCCTGGTGTACTTTGAGTCGCGCGGCCACGGGAAGCCCTATCTCGTGTGGGAGAGTGTCGCCAAGCAGTGGAGCGCGTCTGAGGCGACGGTGCGTCGCGCCTGGGACAAGTGGAAATATCTCTTCTCGCAGCCTGACACCCCTCCGCACGGGCCGATACCGCACGCCAAGTAACTGATTCTCCGTTCCTGTCAGAAAGTCCACGACTTTCTGACAGTGCTCGTCCGCGAAATAATCGCGCGCATCGCGGATGATCATCCTCGCGATCCCGAGGATGACGATACCGCTCTTGACGCCCGCTGCACTCCGCGCCGCCCTGGCCGAGCGCCGCATCTTGAAGTGGCAGTTTGCGGCGCGGGTCGGGATACACCCGTCTCGCCTCGGCGCGATCTTGAACGAGCGCACGCCGCTCCCGGACGCTCTCGCCGCGCGGATTGCCGAAGCCCTCCGGGAACAGGATGCGCGCGGCCGTCGGTAAGGGTCGCTCGCCACGCCCGCGCCGGGCCCGCCCGCCGGCCGACGACGCCGTCGTCGAGGGCTCGCCCGATCTTCGGATCGCGCCCGAGGCCGAGGAGACGGTCGTCGAGATCCTCGCCGATCTCTTGCTCGACGCCTTGGTCCGCGAGGAGCGTGGAGCCGATCCCCTCGAGGCGATTCGAGGCGCGCTCGCCCGCGGCCGAGGGCGTGCTCGACATGCCCTTCACCTCGACGGCCTCGGCGCGGGTCGACCGGCTCCAGACCGCGCTCGACACGGAGCAGGACACGTGAATTCCCACCTGGAGCTGCTCCTCTCACGTATCTACGATGGCGCCGCCCTGGCCCCTGCCCACCGTGAGGACTTGCGGAAGTCCGGGGTCACGGAGGCTACCAGGATCGCACAAGGCATCCGGAGTGTCCCGACCAGCGACTTCGACCGGCTGCTCGGCTTCCCGGTGCCGACCGTGGCCTCGCTCCTGCTCATCCCCTATCCCGATCCGGTCGGAGGATACTTCGACATGTTCCAGGTCAAGCTCTTCCCGGCGCTCGTCGATGCCGCCGGACACAGTACGAGGTACTTGCAACCGAAGGGGACGACTCCACGGTTGTACTTCGTACGCTCCGTGCTGTCGATGGTGATCGATCCCACCAAGCCGATCTACCTCGTCGAGGGCGCCAAGAAGGCGATCGCTGCGGCCCAGCTCGGTCTCGCCGCCGTCGGCTTCGCCGGCATTCATGGCTGGCACGTCCGCGGGTCGCGGCGCCTACTGGATGACTTCGCCCAGATTCCACTCGGCGGCCGCAGAGTGGAGCTCGTCGCGGATGGCGATGTCGCCACCAATCCAGCCGTAGAGGCGGGCGCGGCCGACTTTGCCGAGGCACTGGAGACGGCCGGCGCCCGCGTGCGCGTCGTCTTGCTCCCGGTGGCAGCATGAGAACCTGCTTCGACGATTACGCCAAGGCCGGCGGGACGGCCGCCGACATGGAGCATCTCCCGCACACCAGCCTCTGGCCGACGATGGCGCCCGAGGCCTACCTGGGCTTGGCGGGGCGCATCGTCGAGACCGTCGATCCTCGCAGCGAGGCCGATCCCGCCGCCACCCTCGCCCATCTCCTTGTCGCCGTCGGCAACGTCGTCGGGCCGGGCCCGCACGCGCGAGTGCAGTTTGATCGTCACCCTGCGGCCCTCTTCGCCGCCGTGGTCGGGCCCACGGCCAAGGGGCGCAAGGGCACCGCCTGGTCGGCGCCCCGGTATCTCCTGGAGCAGGTCGCTCCGGAGTGGGCGACCACGCGGATCGTGCCCGGACTCTCCTCGGGGGAGGGGCTCATCTACCACGTGCGGGACGAGCAGTGGGGAGAGGAGGCGATCAGGGAGAAGGGGCACACCGTCGGCTACGACAGAGTGAAGATCGATCCCGGGGTCAGCGACAAGCGCCTGCTCGTCTACGAGTCCGAGCTCTCAAGCGTGTTCAAGCGCATGTCGGCCGAGACCAATTCCCTCTCCGCCATCCTGCGCGTGGCCTGGGATGGCGCCCCGCTCGCGACCCTGACGAAAAACTCCCCCTTGCGGGCCACGCACACGCACGTGAGCCTGATCGGCCACATCACCGCCGACGAGCTCCGCCTCCATCTCACGGAAGTTGATCGCGCCAATGGCTTCGCCAACCGCTTCCTCTTCCTCCTCGTCCATCGCTCCAAATGCCTACCCGAGGGCGGCCGGGTGCCCTTCGAACAGATGGAGCCCCTCATCACGGACCTGGGGGAGGTCCTGCAGACGGCCAAGACGGTCGGAGACCTCCAGCGCGATGCGGAGGCGAGCGAGGCCTGGGCCGCGATCTATGAACAGCTGAGCGCAGGAGAGCCCGGCCTCGTCGGGGCCATGCTCGGGCGCGCCGAGGCGCAAGTGCTCCGCCTGAGCCTGCTGTATGCCCTCCTCGACCGGGCGGACATGATCCGCCTGCCCCATCTCGAGGCCGCGCTCGCCGTCTGGGACTTCTGCGAAGCCTCCGTGCGCCGCCTCTTCGAGGGACGGCTCGGCCTGCCCGCGGCCGACATGCTCCTTGCGGCCCTCCGGAGCCGTGGGCCGCTCACCCGAACCCAGATCTTCGACCTCTTCGGCCGCAACCGCTCCGCCGCCGACATCGACGCGGTGATCGACCTGCTCCTCCGAGACAAGAAGATCCGCACGACGACCCGAGAAACCGGCGGCCGGGCCGCCACCGTCTACGAGCTCGTGCCGTGATGGGGGGGCTTCTTTCTTCGTTCGTAGAGGGAGCGCCTCTGTGAGCTACCTCGAAATGCTCAAGGCCCTGAAGGGCGAGAGCACGAAAGAAACGAAAGAAGGAGATTTTTGCCCATTACAGCAAAGAAACGAAGAGGCGCTCCCCCTACGAATGAACGAAAGAACGAAAGAAGGGGGGCTTCTTTCTTCGTTCGTAAAGGGGCCGGCCAGCCGGGGGCCGCCTACGAAAGAAGCGAAAGAAGGGTCACGCGCTCGTCGGAGAGCCGATACGCCTATCCCTTTCCGAACGAGATCGAAAGCGTCGGCCGTCGCCACATCAGGCCGTTCTCCCCGTGCGACAACTGCGGCACGGGCACGTGGGTGGCCTATGGACCCTGGTTGCTCTGCGCCCGTTGTGCGAACCTCGCGCGGCCCGAGTGATGGCGATGATCATGGTAATCACCCTCAAGGCGATGGGGACGTGATGCGACGAGGTGGAACGACCTCGGGCGCTGTCGTCACCTAGTGCTGCACCACCCCCTCAGCCACCGTGTCAAGATTGGGCGCACGACCAGCCTGCGCGCCCGTGTGCGCGGCTTGGAACACGCCAACGGCCTGGCCCTCACTGTGGTCGGGACGCTTGAGGGCGACCGAGAGCTCGAGTTCCATGCCGAATTCCCGCCGGCGCGGTGCCAGCATGGCGTGTGGTTCGAGCCCTCGCCGGAGCTCAGGCAGTGGATGCGCGAGACGTTTGGCTATGATCTCGCCCCCGGCCCAGCCGTCTCGGCGGCGTGGGTTGCGCACGCGCTCACGCAGCACACCGGGCTCGCCTTCCAGGAACCAGACCTCTCGGATCTCTGGGCGTATCTCGCCGAGGCCTTCGGCGTCGGAGGCCCCTATGCCGACGACGAGGTGTATGCCGAGGACGACGAGGCGGGCGCGGAGGATCGGCTGAACGAGGCGCTCTGGCCCGTGCTGCAAAAGGTCGAGGCCCAATGTCGCCATGGTCGACTCGCCATGGTGCGCGCCGCTATCGCCTCCGAGGAAATGCGCACGCGCAGCCGAGGGGGCCGAGGCCAGCCAGCCGAACGAGGCGTCATGGTGGTAGGGGGAGGTGGGGTAATGGACCCGAAATCTCTGGAACCTTGGACCGAAGACCGCGGAGGCCTCAACTTTTTCCGAAACTAATTGCACCGCATATGGAGATCTTTCGGTGATGACGACGCCCACTCTCCCGAGATCGCCCCGAACCCTCTCGCCCTTGGGCGCGGAATGTCTGGAAGCAGCTGATGGAGGCGAACGAGTTCACGGTTGCCGAGACGGTGGTGTTCGCCCGCGCGTTGAAGTGGTTCGACCAGTCCGATGCGCTCGAGCGTGAGGCGGAAGGCCTGAGCGGGCGCGAGAAAGACGCGAAGCTGAAGGCCGCGGAGGATGCGAGCACCACGGGCTTGCGCTTCTGGAAGACGTTGAAGTTCACGGACGCCGCCAAGCCGACCCGCCGGCCTGGGCGGCCATCGGGGCGGCGCCTGCCTATGCCGAATATGGCGCTGACGATTGGGGGCGGCCATCATGCCGACGGCGCGCGGTAACGAAGGGCGGCTACGCGAGGCCGTTTTGTTCTTCCTCGTGCACGGCGAGCTCCCGCCTATCGGGGGCCCCGAGCGAGATGGAATCCTTCAGGCGTTCGAGTTGAGACACACCCGCCTTGAGCGCGCTGAATACCTCGACGTGTTGCGCGGGCTCTGCGCGCAGCATGGCTCGCAGATCGTCGCGGCCGCCGTGGGCACCGAGCCGTGGGTCGCGTGTGTGCTCGCAAACCCTACCATCCTCGACTAGGACGCGACCGACGAGGGAGGCGAGTGAATCGGGTCCCGGAGCCAAGTTCAATCGTGCTCATCGGCGCAGGCGTCCTCGCCTTCTTCGGGTGCCGGCGCGGGAGACATCTGTATCAGGCGCATAGGCAGCTTTAGCGGCCCCGCTCCCTCCGCTCCCCTGTCCAATCGCCCGCCGCGTGACCGAGAAGCACGCAAGGTGACCGCGCGTGACCGAGAACATGCTTTGTGTTGCCTATGCGCCCCGGGCTGGATGAAATGACGCCGAAGCGGCGTGACACTACGCGGGCGCTGGCGCGCTGTCAAGCTTCGCCGGCCATGGGGCGGCCAAGTCACTTGTCTACAACAGGCGCCTACTTGACACTGGTTCGGCTTCGACCGATTCTCGGCCCAGCAAGGGAAAACGTGATGAACCTGGAGGACCCGCGATGAACGAGCTCTCTCGACGGGATGTGGTGAAGCTGGGCGCAGCCGCGGCCGCGGTGGGGATTGGGTTCCCCACCGTGCTCCGAGCCCAGCAGAAGGAGGTCGTGATGCTCGGCCTCTGGTCCTTCACCGGCGCTTTCTCGGACGTGGGCCCCGTCCTCGATCGCGGCATGAAGATGGCCCTCGACGAACGGGGCATGAAGATCCAGGGCAAGACGATCAAGTACATTACCCGCGACGACGAGACCAAGGCGGGCAGCGCCACGCGGCGGGCCGAGGAGGCCATCGACGCCGATGGTGTGAAGTACATCATTGGGCCGTGGTCTTCGGGTGTCGCCTTGGCCGTCTCGGAGGTCGCCAAGCGCAAGAAGATCTTCCACTACTTCAGCGGGGGCACCGAGGACATCTCTGGCGCGCGCTGCCACCGCTACTCCTTCCAGTGGGCGGCCAGCCCCTACACCGCCGCCAAGACGGTGGTGGACAGCTTCATGCAAGCCAACCCCAAGGCCAAGCGCTGGCACCTCCTGGTCGCCGACTACGCCTTCGGCTGGTCCGTGGAGAAGTATGTCAAGGAGGTCGGCAAGGGACACGGAATCGAGTTCGTGGGTGCCGACCGTCATCCGCTCGGCGAGCGCGAGTTTTCCAACTACGTGACGAAGGCGGCCGGGAACAAGCCCGACGTGGTGGCCATGATCAACTTCGGCCTCGATGCCGTCACCGGTGCGCGCGAGATCTTCAACTTCGGACTCACTCCCAAGGTCCCGCTCATCCTGACGTGGTCCTCGGGTGTGGAGGAGCTGGTACAGCTCAATCCCGAGATTCGCGAGAACATGTGGGTCGGCTCGAACTTCTACTACACGGCGGATACTCCGGTGGCGCGCGAATTCGTGAAGAGCTACCAGGCCAAGTTCAGTGGCCCGCCGGGCTATGCGCCGGCCGCGGCCTATGGCATGACACGGATGATGATGCACGCCATGGATAAGGCCAAGTCCACCGAGGTGCCGGACGTGATCAAGGCCCTCGAGGGCCTCGAGGTGGACGATCTCGTCGGGCGCATGAAGGTTGATCCGAAGACTCACCAGACGCTGCGCCCGTACTTCTTCATGCGGTGCAAGAAGAAGGACGCGATGAAGAACCCGACGGACTTCGCCGACATCATTGCCACAGGTTCCACGCCGCTGCCGGCGGAGTACGCCGCCTGCAAGGATATCGGGGCGCTATGAGCTCGGAAGGGGGGGCCACCCCCCTTCCGAACCTCCCCCCGAAGCGGGCGGTGCCCGCGGAGCCGGCGTTCGAAGTGTGAAGATTCCACTCCTCGTCGGTCAGATTCTCAACGGGCTGGCCACAGGCATGCTCTACGCACTCATGGGCATCGGTCTGTCCATCATCACGGGCGTGCTCAACATTCCGAACTTCGCCCACGGCGCCCTCTTCGCCCTCGGCGCCTATCTTCTCTATACGCTGATTCAGCTCATAGACAACTTCTGGTTGGCCCTCCTTCTGGCACCCTTGGGGGTGGGACTGCTCGGCGTTGTCATCGAATACGGCGGCATCCGGCCCCTCTACAAGGCCGGACACGACTACCAGCTCCTGCTCACCTTCGGCCTCTCGCTCATCGTAACTGAGGGCATCATCGTCATCTGGAGCCCGATCGGCATGAGCCAGCTTCCCCCGCCCATCCTGCGGGGCGGCGTCGACCTCGGCATCACGATCTACCCGAAGTACCGCCTCTTCGTGATGGTGGCGGCCGCCCTCCTCGTGTTGGG
>Ga0126384_10002749_pt1 | contig 10673 bp, 10 predicted proteins | sample PanSoiMetPlot_36_FD_92543 | JGI IMG/M metagenome (GOLD analysis project Ga0126384, IMG submission 92543) | Tropical forest soil microbial communities from Panama - MetaG Plot_36 | ecosystem: Environmental > Terrestrial > Soil > Tropical forest > Bulk soil | place: Panama | collected 2016-02-17 | reverse complement strand
TTTCCCGACTGAAATCTCAGTCCTTGCCTTCCGTTTCGACGTAACGCGGAAACACAGGAGATGGTGACGGCAAGGTAACGCCTGCTTTGATCCTCGACGCCGGTTTAAGCACATCGAAACTGCGCTCGTTCGACTCAACCGCGAGAAGGTCAAGCAATTTGGACGCCGAGTTCGGAACGAACGGCTGCGCCAGAATAGCAACCTGACGCAGGATCTCCGCCGTCACGTAGAGAATGGTCCCCTGTCGTTTCGGATCGCTTTTCGCCAGTGCCCAGGGTGCCTCCGATGCAAAGTAACGGTTAGCATCGGCCACGACTGCCCAAACGCAATTGAGTATCTGGTGAAGCTGTTGGGTCTTCATAAATTCGCGCGCCGCACCGATCATCGCGTCCGCGGCCGCAAGGATGGTCTTGTCACTCGCGCTCAAAGCACCTGGCTCCGGCAATTTACCACCGCATGCCTTGCCGATCATTGACAGCGAGCGCTGTGCCAGATTTCCCAGATCGTTAGCCAGATCCGCATTGATACGATTGACGATGGCCTTATGACTATAGCTACCATCCTGGCCGAACGGCACCTCGCGAAGGAAAAAATAACGGAGTTGATCGACACCATAGGTGTCAGCCATTGTGAAGGGGTCGATCACATTGCCGACCGACTTTGACATTTTCTCCCCGCGATTGAACAGAAAGCCGTGCGAGAAAATTCGCTGCGGCACTTCGATATCGGCCGACATCAGGAAGGCTGGCCAGTAGACCGCGTGAAAGCGCACGATGTCCTTGCCGATAACGTGAAGCGACGCCGGCCAGTAGCGTTTGAACTTCTGGCTTCCAGTGTCGGGAAAACCGACCCCGGTGATGTAATTGGTTAGGGCGTCCACCCACACATACATGATGTGCCCATCGCTTCCGGGCACCCGGATGCCCCAGTCGAAGGTCGTGCGCGAGATCGACAGGTCCTGCAAGCCACCGCATACGAAGCTCGCGACCTCGTTTAAGCGCTCCTTCGGCAGCACGAAATTCGGCCGCTCATAGAGTTTCAACAATTTGTCCTGATAAGCGGACAGCTTGAAGAAATAGCTTGCTTCTTCCACCCACTCAACCGGTGTTCCGGTCTTTGCAGCGACACGCACCTTCTGTTCATTCAGGTGCGTCTCGTTCTCCGCGTAGTAAGCCTCATCGCGCACCGAGTACCAGCCGGCGTATTTGCCGAGATAGATGTCGCCGTTCTGTTCCATCCGCTGCCAGATTGCCTCGGATGAACGGTGATGGCGGTCTTCCGTGGTGTGGATGAAGTCGTCGTTCGAGCAATTCATCCGCTTCACCATTGACTCGAAACGCGGCACGTTGCGATTCAGCAGTTGACGCGGCGTCAGCCCCTCCTGGGCCGCGGTCTGCTGAATCTTCTGCCCGTGCTCGTCGGTGCCGGTGAGGAAATACACGTCGTAGCCATCGAGCCTCATGAAACGCGCGATGGCATCGGTAGCTATCGCTTCATAGGCGTGGCCAATATGCGGCGGGCCATTCGGATATGAGATCGCAGTTGTGACGTAAAAAGGCGTCTTAGCCTGCATTTCTTGCGTTCGTTCAAAGACGTGGATGGCCGGGAGAGCCCGGCCATGACAAGTTTGGGATTAGGTATCAACCACAAGGGATCGCAGCAAGCAAGGGAATGCGGCTGCGGGCGCTCCGCGGGCGACCCTCTGGCTACCGGCAGCGTCCTTCCTACCAAATCCGATCTTCTGCGATCTTCCGGTGTAGCAGTGACCGCCCTTGGCTGGCCCCTTCCGTCAGCTCTTCATCGGCGGATAGTCGCGGGAGAACACTGGCTGAGTCAGGAACTCCTTCGGATCCATGGTCCAGAACTGGCTGACCTTGTTATAGGTCTTGACGGTCCTGTTGACCATCTTGCCGCCATGCTTTTCCGCGCGGCGCACGTACACGTCAATGACGGCGTTGCCGTAATCGTCGAAGCTCAAAGGTCCGCGCGGCGTGTCGGTGAGAGTGACGGTGCGCACGGCTTTGACGAGCTCGTCGGCATTGTCAGACTTGCCGCTGGTTTTGGCCAGCGCCCCCTCGATGATTTGACCATTCGCATAAAAGCACGCGGCATAATGGCCGATGCGCACGTCATCGCCGTAGTTCTTCTTCATGGCCGCGATGAAGCGCGTATTGGCTTCGCTGGCGCGATCGAGTGAATAGGGATTGGTATTTATCAAGCCGTCCGCGCTTTCGTCGTGCGCGCCGATAATCGTGTCATCAGCAACGGTGGAGCCGCCGACCAGCGGCTGCTTCATCCCGAGCCCGCGCGCCTGTTTAGTGAATTTAAGCGGGTTCGAACCAGCCAGCACCTCGCAGACCACGTCGCATTCCGGAACTTGTGCGACATAGGGCGCGTAGTCGGCGGTGTTAAGCGGGGACCATAATTTCCTCACAACCTCGCCGCCATGCTCTTCCAGGACACGCTGAAAACCCCCAACCTGTTCGTAACCGAAAGCAAAATCGTCGCCCATGCTGGTGGCACGTTTAAGTTTCATCTCATTGAGTACGTAGTCGGCGAGAGGATAGAGGCACTGAGCCGAGGTATATGACGTGCGGGTAAGGTAGGCATTGCCTTTTCTCTGCGTGACATCTTCGGCACCGGCGAAGGCCAGCGTCGGCATTTTTGCCTGCGCCAGGTAATCGACCGTCGCGAGCAGTTCGAACGCGGCAAAAGGTCCGAGCACGATGTCGACCTTGTCGCGCTCGACAATTTCCTGTGCCTTATTTTTCGCACCCGCCGGATTGCCGCCCGTGTCCGCGACAATCAGATCGATCCGTCGCCCCGACAGCGTGAAATTCTTATCTTTGAGAAACGAGCTGATGCCCTCCTCTAAATGAATGCCGCCGGCGGCAAGCGGGCCGGTTTTTACAGTGAGCAGGCCGATCTTGAGTGGCGCATTCTGTGCGATAGACGGCATAGGAAATGCGGCGACAGCAGCCGCGGAACCGGCGAGAAACTGGCGGCGATTGGTCCTGTAGGTCATGGCATCCTCCCGGGAGCTTCGGCCGTTCTGGCGCAGCCGGATATTTGGACGTGATGCAGGTGCTCGAAAATTCAATCACAATACGCCGGTTAAACTAACCCCGCGCCCACTTAGCGCACACCGTTGCCTTCAATCTCCTGCTGCGGCCTCCGCCAATGCACCAAACACCGAGAAGACCAGGGGCTTACGTTCGAGATTATAGGCCTCCGCCTCCCGCGCGGCGCGATTAACCTTTTCCCAAGTTTCGGCCAGGTGCATCAACTGCCCCTTGCCTTGTAAGCCTTCTGCCAGCCGCGTCGATAACCAACCGTTGACCAGATCCATGAAGGTCTCCAGCGTTTTCGGGTCGGTGCCACCTATTGCCTCGCCGAGCGCATGGAGCGCGCTTGGATCGGGAGCGGGTAGTTGCGCAAATAACTCGAGGATCCGCTGACGGAGCGCCAGGGCAGAGCCGCCGAGCAAGGCGAGGGCCCGGCCGACACTACCTTCCGCCGCTTCCGCAGCTTGCCGCACCTCAGGTTCAGCTGCAGCTCTACCGGTCGAATCAGACAGCGCGTGGACAGCGTCCTCGATTGCAAGCGGTCGCAGCAGTAGGCGCCGGCACCGCGAACGGATAGTAGGCAATTCGCGTCCGGGCGCATTGCTGACGAGCAGCAAAAGCGACCTTTGTGGCGGCTCCTCCAGCATTTTCAATAGTGCATTAGCGCCTTCGCGCTGCAAATCATCGACGGAATCAACGATGGCAACCCGCCAACCACCCTCGCCCGCTGTCGAGCCGAAGAATGAAACCGTGCGCCTCACATCATCGACCCGTATTACGGTGTATCGCTTCCCGGTCTGCTCATTGATGCTCCGTTCCAGCACCAATAAGTCGCCGTGCGTCTGCATGGCAATCCGCCGTGCAACGGGGTGGGTCGGATCAATCGCTAGCGAAGTCGTCCCTTGAACTTCCGGCGCGTACGGATCTGGATGCGCCAGTACAAAGCGCGCCATTCGATAAGCCAGTGTCGCCTTGCCGATGCCCGGTGGCCCACCGATCAGCCAAGCATGGGCAACGCGTCCACTTTTATACGCATCGAGGAACGCGCGTTCGACTTCGTCATGGCCAAACAGAGATGTCGTTTCGCGGGGTGGCTTACCCTCCCGCTCTTCGGTTTCGTCGCTGCTCACGGTCCCGCCGTCTCCGCAACGTCGACCGACTTGGGATGCAGCCGCTCCCGCACGACAGACCAGATGTGGTCGGCTACGACATCATGTGGCGGTCGGCCGTCTACCACGATGCACCGCTCTGGCTCCTCCGAAGCGAGGGTGCGGTAGGCTTGGCGAAGATTCTCATGAAAGTCCATCGACTCTGCCTCGAACCGATCAGCAGCCCCCTGCCCGCGCCGGCTCTGGGCACGGGCCAATCCGATCTGGATAGGAACATCCATAATAAACGTGAGTTCAGGGACCGCAGGCCCAACCGTTACCCGCTCCAAACTGCGGATCAACCGTTGATCGACGTTACCCAGAGCGCCCTGATAGACGCGCGTTGAATCGATGAAGCGATCGCATATCACCCAATGGCCAGCTTTCAGTGCGGGGAGAATGGTATTCCGTACGTGATCGTCACGGGCCGCTGCGAATAGAATTGCTTCGGTTTCCGCACCAAGCGGCTTGGCGATACCGGACAGCAGGATATGGCGGATGATCTCGGCGCCGGCTGATCCGCCTGGCTCCCGCGTGAGCACAACTTCGAAACCGAGAGATTTCAGTCGCTGCGCTAGCGTCGCTGCGTGGGTAGATTTGCCGCTGCCTTCGCCACCTTCGAACGTAATGAAGTGTCCACGCATTTAAACCCTGGTCATTCCGGAGCGCGAGCAGACCCGAAATCGGACGGCGCCCGTATCTCCCGGCAATATCAAGTGTTATTCAGCCCTATTCTATTGCTGTTTTGGCCTGTCGCCTACCTATCCACTGCTATCGAGAACCATCGGGTTTCAAGCAGTTCGGTAGCAAAATGGTAGCAAGTTCTATTGGTCGATTGACGACTGCATAAATCGCTTGTGGCGTATCCTAACGGGTGCCCTGATGTCCCTAATGATGATACGTCCCTCCCTACGACAGGACGGCAAGGATGAATGAAAGCGGCACGAGCGTTTAATGGCCTGGCGCGAGAGTTAGGCAATGCCATGCAGCGATATATGGTCAAAGAATAGGGCTGCCGCCCGTGGACCGGATTGGCAGCCCTGAAGCACCTTACTGATTTTACTACTGACTGACTAACTCACCTATTTAACTCTGCCGGAGCCACGGCGTTCCTGGTCACTAAAATGTCGTTGTATCGCCCCATCAGTGCCATTCAGGCTGCTTTTACGAATCAGTCAGATATTCGGTAATACTCGGGGAAAGCAGCAATGAGCCTAAAATCCTTGGTTCTTCCCTTGGCGATATTCTGTGGAGGGTATGTGTCCAATACGCTGCTCGATAGCGCCGTAGACGCGGCGCAGACTTACTTTCATCTCCAGACCACAACCTACAAAACTGATTCCAATGGCTACATCATTTGCAGCACAGAGAAGCCAAAATAATCATGACGATGTAAGGCTGCAGATTACTGGCGCCGATATCTTGCCAACGATTGCCAATCCGAGTGGGGTGCACGGGCGCGTCGATCATTGAAGTTCTGCGAGATGCAGATCCATTTGATCGCCTCTGCTTGATGGGCCTTTGAATTATCGGGGCGGCTGGCGTGGCTTTCGCTCATCGCTGCTTCGCGAAGATGTCGTCGTTGTCGAACGGATGTTTCCCCAAGGATCGTATGATTTTTTGTTATCGGGGATTTTTTCCATCAACGACTTATAGGCGTCATCAACCGCTTTTCGCTTCGCCTCCTGCCCGGGGTCCAGAGGGCGGCTGTCCTGATACCGACCCATGCCCGGTTGGTAGTCCTGGGCAGAGGCGGTACCCGCCGACAAAACGATAATTGCGCTCGCAGCGATCAGATAAAGCTTCTTCACATATGGCATGGACGATCTCTAAAAGCCCGCCAGCGCTGAACGCCTCGGCGCGAGCCCCTTTTAATCGACGATCAGATTTGCAACAAGAATAGCGGCGGATGCAAGGAGCATAACCACTAACCCAACTAATACAGCGCGCACTCCTGGGTCCATAGCAGCCAACCGCCCAAACGTCGCGACAACATGCGGCCGATATAGGCCGAGCCGGGTCTGATTTCGAGAAATCTTTGTGGCGAAGGCGGGACCGGTCGTCTGCAGCGTTTTAACCGCCGAACCGCAGTTAATAGCAGCCGTGATGTTTCCTCCCTAGACGACCGGCGGAAATTCAACTCGCTTCAGGGCGGGCCAGTTCCAGCCATGGCAAGGCGAATTGGTGAGCCGATTCGGCTGGCAGAGAAAATTTTATAGGGGTTCCTTTTTTCGCCCCTGTAAACGAATTTAATTAGGGCGGGGTACATGCGCCTGTAATCAGGGACGTTAACGGGAGCCCGAGGACTCCAAATCGGCTTCGGCCCCCTCCCCCTCCGACCCGATCTTGAGCTCTAAAGCATGCTTTGGATCTAAAAAGTTCTAAGCAGTTCGTTGCCAGCGAGCTCGTTCCGAGAACTCGGACATTTTCGGGATAATTCCCCGGAATTTTCTGATAAATGGTAGCAATTCGGTAGCAAGCCAGCCATTTCACAGTCGCTGTGAATAGCGAAGTGACTGTTATTACTGCGGAATAAATTGTTATTCCATTACAGGATAGCGGACCGGAAATGCGCAATCCTGACTGCGGCGGAATATGGATTCCGGGCATGCTACGATCATAGCCGCTCGGCTCCGGCACGAAACACTGCGATTATCATTTCGGTGACGGCGTCGAACGCGCGCTGCGGCATGCTCCCTGTGCCGACGCTTTCGGCCGCTTTCAGAGGCATCGAAAGGATTATGTTGTCATTACGCCAAACTTTGAGGCTGCCGATCCGGGTGCCTTCCGACACTGGCGCCGGCACCGGACCGGTATAGACGATACGTGCGATCAGCTTTTCGCCACCGGTTTTCGGCAACATGACCCGCACCGTTCCGTCGGCCACCAGTGACACGCGGCTGCTTGCGCCCCCGAAAACCTTCGCGGTCCCGATCGTCTGGCCCTCAGCGAAAAGCACGCGGTGCTCGAAGTTTTTGAATCCCCATTCCAGCAACTTTTTGGCTTCGTCTGCGCGTTCCTTAGCAGTGCTGACTCCGTTCACAACAACTATCAGCCGCTGCCCATTCTGGACCGCCGAGCCGACCAGCCCGTAGCCTGCCTCCTTCGTAAATCCGGTTTTTAGCCCGTCGGCTCCTGCCATCGCACCCAGCAGCGGATTGCGGTTCTGCTGACGAATCTTATTCCAAGTGTAGTCCGGCTGGGAGAAGAGCTTGTAAAAATCAGGATAGGTGCGGATTATATGGCGTGCCAGCATTCCCAATTCGCGTGTCGTGACCCGCTCGTCGGGATCGGGAAGGCCGTTCGAATTTGTGAATATGGATTTTTCCAGCCCAATAGCACGCGCACGCTCGGTCAGCTTTGCACCGAAAGCAGCTTCATTGCCGGCGAGCGCTTCGGCCAAGACGATGCATGCATCATTGGCTGACTGGATAATCATGCCGCGTATCAAGTCGTCGACGGGTACCTTGCTGTAGATCGCCGCAAACATGGTCGAGCCATGCGAGGGTGCGCCGCCCTTGCGCCAAGCATTCTCGCTGACCATGAATTCATCGGTAAGCTTGAGGCGGCCTTCCTTAAGCTCATTGAATATGTATTCGGCAGTCATCAGCTTGCCGAGACTGGCGGGGAAGATCATCCGATCGGCGTCGCGTTCGAATAGAACGGCGCCGTTCTCCGCATCGATTAGAATGGCGTGCGGCGCGCTGATATTTGGCTCGTCTTTCTTTTGCGCGTCTTTTTTTGGTGCATCTTTCTTTTGAGCGGCCGCAGGCGCCGGCCTATGCGCAGGCGGCGGTGCAGCGAATGCTGCTGCGCAAAAGCAGACAGCTCCCACCGCCACCAACCAGCGTGCAAATGCGAAATCCCGCATGGGCATCATCGAAGCTCGTTCACCCCAGCGCATCGAATCCGGTCAAACCGGCGGACCTGTGGCGGCAAATTACGTTTCAGTAAAGGCCACGCCCGCTCATAACAGCAGTTCCGCCATCATAGCGCGCCGGCACGTAGGCCGAAACCGTTGTCAACTCAGGGGTGGAATACTCCCGCCCGATCGTTCCGGTGGTCCTCGGACGGGCGGCGGCAGCGAGCTCGGTCGTCGAGGCCTCCACCGCAGGCAGCTCGCGCGCGTCCTCGCCCAGTCGGTAAGGCCGGTCCGGCGGCGTCGGAATTCCGGTCGTGGAAAATTTTGCCGTCGGGCGCCGGCCATCTAAATAGGCCGGCGCAAACGGTTTGCTGGTAGCTAGCTGCACGACTGGCGTCGCTGGGGTGCCCTCACGCAATGTCGCGATCAGCTTGCGGTCGTCCGATCCTTGCAACGGGGCGCGGCCAATATATTCGACCTTCACGCGGGTTATACCATGGCCATAAAAGCCCAGAAGCTCGGCTGTCCTGACGGATACGTCGATGAGACGATCGCTCGCATAGGGCCCCCGATCGTTAACACGCACGACTATTGATCGGCTGTTGGTTAGGTTCGTCACGCGAACGTAGGACGGCAAAGGCAACGTTGGATGCGCGGCCGATATTGAATGCATATCGAAGATTTCCCCGTTTGCAGTGTAACGGCCATGGAAATCATCGCCATACCACGAGGCCATGCCCTCGGCGCTGTAGTTGATGTTTTCTTCGGGAACATAAACCCGCCCTGCCACCGTGTAGGGCTGTCCGATCCGATACACGCCGCCTCCCTTTGGCACCGGTTGGCCCGGCTCGACAACGCGGGCGCTAGCCGCAACGCCGTAAAGCGGATCAATCTTGCCGGCCATCTGACCGTTAGTACAATTGGCTAGCGCAAGGTAGCCCAGCGCAAGAATAAAGAGGCGAGCGCTGTGGCCAATGTTTTGGCAAGCCGTGAAGCAATGCATCCGGCGTCTGATCCCCGATCGGAAGCCCCAGGATACCGCGCCGCAATGCCGTCGGGAACCTCCGGTGCGCAGGCTGGTAAACGGTTCGTTCCAGGCGCCGTTGGCAGGGCCAAAGCGCAGGCGCCCGACATAGCGAAGCTGGGAGCCGTTTGCAATCGCAGCTGGCGTGGCTCGCTAGTCTAGCGATCCAGTGAAACTAGACTGCTGCCGTTATAAGCCACCCGAGGCGGATGGCCTTTGAATCGTGCTCGCAACTAACCCAATGCAAAAGGCCCGCGACTAGGTAAGGGTGCAAAATCTTCGCGCGCTGCCGCCGAAAAAATCGAACCGTTTCCGTAAGTCATATGCGAGCGGCAATCGAAAGGAGGCGCCGCCGGATCACAAATCGACGACGTGTGATGGTTGATGCTCGCAAGTCAGGACTCGCGAAACTTGCTCGCCACGACATGTGCATCAGGAATGACTCTTTGGCCCGACGTCTGCGCAAATTTTGCGGTACGAGGGCGACCCTTGACGCCCCCGATAACAAACCCAGGAAAAATCTGGGTAGGCTCACGATCCGCCGGACCCTTGGCCTTCAGCTGCTAGCGCTCGTCGATGAGCTGTTCAAGTAGATCAATGTAACCGGTGCAACTCGTTTGTTGTCGTGCATCGGGGGAAGGCTACGCGTTTCGGCCCTCATAGATAGTCACGAGCAACTCTAATTCCTCAATTTTCCTTTTAGTCTCGGCAATCAATTGCGGGGTTACATCGCGCCAGTCGTAGCCATCAAATTCCATCATCCTCCTCAGGCCAGATTCCAGGGGCTCTAGATCATCCAACAACGTATCATGGCGCTGTTTGAACCAATCGATAATTTGGTCATATCGGCCCATGGCGCGTCCTTCCGCGTCTCGTTACGCCACGATTGCAACGCTTTCAATTTCGGCGGGGGTATAGCCTCGTTGAAGGCAGCGTTCCGAGTCGTCATCTGGAAAGCCCGAGCGAGTCCTCAACACCACGAATCACGGCTGGGCCGCGACGGAAATGGTTACAATTATGTCTTAGCATGACGAGTTTTGCTGCATCATAGCGCCCTAGCCGCCGGGCCACAGGTCGCGCCATCGCTGGCGAGCGGCCACCCCGCGTCCGCTTTCGGTCAGAAGCAGACATTGTGATGAGTTCATGCGATGTCAACTTTCATCCCAATAGCGGACATCAGTCAGCACGAGTTGAATATTTGCTAAGGGCCAATACCGGATATTGATGCTCGGCCACCATCACGGTAATGAGGAGAAGATAAAATGTCGAACTCTTATGCAGCAATTACCGCATTGATCTTTGCGTTAGTGGCGCTCTTGCACGGCTGGAGGATTTTTAAGGGATGGACGGTGCAGATTGGACCACACTCCGTGTCCATGACTGTATCATGGGTCGGCCTTGTCGTTGCTGCCCTGATCGCGATTTGGGGCTTCGCGCAATTAAGCCAATAACAAATCCACGACGCCTGCATGGTGCGCCACGTTGACCTGATTCAAACGACGCGAAGTTAAGGGGCCTTTTGCGAGCTTGTTTCCTCCCGTTCTGTCGTTGCTAGTAAGCCTTCGTCCGGGCCT
>Ga0126384_10002748_pt1 | contig 10674 bp, 18 predicted proteins | sample PanSoiMetPlot_36_FD_92543 | JGI IMG/M metagenome (GOLD analysis project Ga0126384, IMG submission 92543) | Tropical forest soil microbial communities from Panama - MetaG Plot_36 | ecosystem: Environmental > Terrestrial > Soil > Tropical forest > Bulk soil | place: Panama | collected 2016-02-17 | reverse complement strand
TGCGGCCGCGGGCGCGCTGGCCTCGGTGAGGAGCCTGGCCGCGAAGGAGCGCGTGATATTCTTTTTGGGAAATGTGTTCCGTCATCGGTAAACGTCGAGGCCCAGCGCCCGCAGTCGCGCCTCGGTGAGACTATAGTCACTCTGAATTCGCTGAAACTTCATGAGCTCTTCGAAGCTGTGCCCTCCAGTCTCTGCTTCATAGTCACAACCCACAGTCTTGTATTTGCCAAGGTCAAGTGCCAATATCCTCATCGTCCGGCTCTCCTTCTTTGAGTCTTTGATTGAGCCTCCCGACTCGTCGGGATGAGCTCGTGCTAAAGCAGTTGGATTTTATCCAACTCACTCTGCCTGGAGACCCAGCTTCATAGTTTCTCCGCCGTTATGTGCACAACGTGCCCTCCGAGAGAAGCACTACTGATGGCTAAATCGGGCATACGATGAAAGACAGGAACGTAACATCGCGGTCAGCCTTGGCGGCGGCAGGCATCATCATGGTGCTCACCGCCGGACTCCATGCCGTCGGCTATGTTCCGCTTACGCGCCAGTTGGCTGCTTCGAACCTGGAGTCATTTTGGCTTGCCGGTGTAAAGGGACTCTGGCTCGTGTTCTCGTTACATCTCACCATTGTGGGGGCGCTTTTTATCGCAGCCGCGATCGCACCACGGCTTGCGGGAAGGGTTGTGTTGAGCATCGCGGGTTTGGTGCCCGCCGGTGATACTGTGATGTTGCTCGCGTTCGTGGGCGTTTTTATCGGCACGATCAGTCTGGGTATCGCTGCCCTGCTGGTGTATCTAGGCGTGGCTCTGCGAAGGGACGCGATACCCACCCAGAGCGGCGGCACATAACACGCGGTTGGAGCGGACCGCTGAAAAGCGCGGCCACTCACGACTAAATGCGTTCTAGTTCATCGTGGTTCAGCCAAGCGGCAATACTCTAGTTTGACAAGCTCTCAGCCGTCGAGCCTATGCGGGTGTGGGATCAAAGGGAAGCCGGATCACTCGCCCGGCTTTTTCATTTTCAACGCAGTTCTCTTTGGTGTGGGCGTTCATTCTACTCTAAAATCACCTTTCACCTTTGCCTTCTTTCTTGTAAATGAACAGGAGGAAACATGATTCAGATATCTTTGAGGTTTCGATCCATACACTTTTGGAATCACATGCTGACTGGGTTGATTATCTGTTGTTGTCTGAGTGGCTATGTTCGCTCACAAGATAATCTCACTTGGCAGGCAAGGCTACAAATTAAAGTTCCAGCAGAGGCTAAGTCGCTGGCCTATTCGCCCGATGGCGCGCGTTTAGCAGTTGGTCACGCTAACGGACAGGTGAGCATATGGGACAGCAAAACAGGCGAGTTGCAGAAACTAATAGATACTCGCAGCCAAAATGTCGAGACTGTTCTCTTTATACCTAATGGTGACCGGCTTATTACAATTACAAAAGATGACAAAGCGCGAATCTGGTCTGTTGCAGATTGGAAGGAATTAGCATCGCTAGAAGGAATAACTCCAGTCAGCGGCCTCTCACCAGACGGTCGTTTGTTAGTGACGCAGAATCCGAAGCACGCCATCGTTCTATGGGATATAAGCACGATGAAGCGTACCAAGCAGCTAGGCGAGACTGGCTTGGATGGTGCTCTCAATATCAACTTCACCGCTGACGGTAAGAGAATTGCAGTTGTATATCAGCATAAGCTCAATCTGATTGATCCCGACACTGGCAAAATGAATGAACTGCCAATACGCGGCAAACCACAGGGGATGAAGGTACAACAGACAGGTAAGGATACAATTACCATGTCGCTCGGCTCACTAGATGATGACAGTGCTATTGTACATCGCGTTATTCCAAGCAAGAGCGACTCGCTGCTTGCGGTTGGTCGTGGATGGTACGGAAAACCTAACTTCGTTGACGTGTGGGACTATAACACAGGGAAAATGATTGGCCGATTTAAGCCCAAAGACGACGGTGCACTAGCACAATTATCATTTGACAACTCGCTGCTGGCGATAGGAGGGGCTAACAGCGTGACCATTTGGAGTGTTAGCAATAGGCAACAGGTCGCCAGTTTGAAGGCGAGCTTGGTTTACGAAGATACTGCTCTGGCCAAAGGCAGCAGTTTATTCTTATTCTCGCCCACTGCAAAGGAATTGGCCGTTATTGACGGTAGCGGCTTGCTAATCTATGTGCCCAAATAGAATTACTCCTCGGAGCTTTGCTAAACACCAAGAATAACAAAAGGTGATCTGACGTGAAGAGCGGGTCTCCTTCCATCGACGAGGCAGGGCGCGCTTTTGCCGTGTAATATCCGGTTGGCAGAGTGGCCAAAAACCGTCCGAAAAACAGCTTTCAAAAAGCCAGCAAAGCCGTTGATTTTCAGCAAGAGAATCGACCTGGCCGGAATCCAGAGTTTTCGGCCAGTCCACTATGTCCCATTTTGCGCGGATCTCGGCTGTAACCGTTCATAGAGTCACCGCCGACGATCATAGGCGCTACTGACAGCCTGTTGATTGAAGATTGCAAGGTTGAGATTCTTCGGCGCCTGCGGCCCCTGGAGCAGCCGCCGGACGCGCGCAAGACTGACGGTCGCCTGATCGAAACGTTTCTGCGCCAGGGTGAGTCGCCTCTCCCAGAACATGCCGCGCTCAAACGTGACGCCCTCTTTCCCGGAAAACACTGCAGTGTAGAACTGATCGATATACATCAGCCGAACCCATGCCAGAACGACCTGGCCGATGAGCAGTTTTTCAAGCGGCCCGTCCTTGTCGGTCAAGAGTTCCTGCTTCAGACGCTTACATTCAAGCGTATAGAGTTCCTTGGTTAGTCCGGTCGCTTGCATCGCTTCGATCCAGACGACGAGCGCCCCGTCGGCGACCTCATACGAGGCGCGCCACATGTCGCCGTTTTCGGTCATGAGTTTTCGCGCCCGCGCCCGCGCCTCCGGCGTCGCGTCCATCACTTCGATCGCCGCTACGGCCTGCTTGAGAGCCTCCGCGCGGTCCACAACTGCCTTCGCTTTAGGTTTGGGTTTCGTCGCCATCTCGTTTTCTCCTCCAGGTTCTCTTGTGACGGTGAAATCCGAGCGCGATGAGCGTCAGATTCGTCAACGATTGCGCCATCTCGAAGACCTCATCCGACATCGCGTCGAGCGCCTCGACTTCCGCACGATATGCCGCCTTGCTGGCTCGCTCAATCTCTCTTTCTTCTCGGATCTCTTTGCGGAACGAATCAAGCAACACCGCCGTCTCAAGGCTGCGGACGTATTGAGAGACGACGCGCGAGCCGATCCGCTCTTTCGTGTAGTAGTAACAGCCACCTTTTCGAGTTTCCCATCCCATCGGTTGTGCTACGTCAATCGCGGCGCCCCGCTTTGCGCTGTCTCAGGATACTTCTCTCACATCAGGATTCCGCGCTCGATCTCGCCACCTATGCACGATCTTCCTGGCGTTCTGCGGCGCCGGGAACAATTTGATCGCTTCCATCTCGACGCTCCCGGGCCAGTCGTTCGACTTCACCTGACAAAGAACTACGTCGCTCGCGCTGATCGCGATCACGTCGAAGACGCCCAGGGAAGCCGCGGCGCGCGTGCAGCGGTAGCCCACGGCTTCCAAAATCTGGATACTTTTTCGTTCGTTCCGATTGCCTTTGGCTTTGCAGTTCATATCCCGATCAGCTCCTACACGTCGCAGCCCAGCGCCCGCTTATGACGCCTTTGTGACCAGGCCGACGATCGGCCCGGCTGCGCTCGCGGACAATTCTTTTGCGTTTAAATGCCCCAGGTTCGTTTCTGGGGTGTACGGACCTGAACCGGGGGCAAAACGTTCAAAAGCAGCGGGGTTCCGCCTTCGCCATATGGGTCATACGCGCCGTCTTTGATCTTCTCGGCCAATCACCTGTCGAGCGCCGCAAGGCTCGAATCGTCATAATCCGCATAGTCCTCTTCCCCGAAACTCTCTTCCCCGTCTCCGTTTTCTTGAGCTGACTGCGAAAAAAGCGAATTAAGCGAATTAAGGTCGCCATCCTCAGGGCTTATTTCGCTTATTTCGCAACTGCCTCTCGACGTAAACTCCTTGGAATCAGCTTTTTTCGTATAATTCGCTTTTTTCGCAGTTACAGTCAGAGCAAACCACCGCTGGATGGGCCGCCCTTCGGTCTTTTCCTTGATGAAACGCGCCCGGCCCGCCTCGGCCAGAGATTCGAGCGCGCGACCGATCGCCGCGCTACCGATACGATGATTGAGCAGATCGCTTATCTTCGTCCTGGTCAGTCCGGATTCGCCCACTTCCCTGAGCGCCGCCAGGATTGAATCCGCTGTGGGATCTCCCATCGCATCGCCGAAGATGTAACGCGCCGAGTCCTCGCAATACTTCCAGAGCGCGAGCGCCGCCTCCAGATGTATGCGACCGATCATTGATTCACAGTCGAGCAGCGCGTAGATCGCCGCCAGGCGCATCACCTGAGCCTCAGCCCGGCCAGTGACGGCGCCGAGCAGCCCTGGCTTGCCATCGGCCAAATCCGGGTAGACATCAAACCAGAGTTCGCGCGCCTGCTCATTCCGCTTGATCTCGGTCGTCTTCCTGGCGTGATCCGCAGCATTGTTAAGGCGTCTTACTAGCTCGCCGAAGTTGACCTCGTTGAGCCTGCCGCCTTCAGGAAGAAGCTTCGATTGCCTGGCGCAGACCCATAGAAAGCGATTAGCGAAGCCATTGGCCGTCTCGGTGTCCTCGAGGTAGCGCCGCAGTTCGTCCTTCGTGATGTGACCAATGATTGAGATGTGCGCATCGGTCGCGCGCGCCGGCGAGCTTTTGGTGAGACTCCTCAGATTTCCATCATCCCACGCTTGGCGGATAATGGCCGACAGCGTATTGCCGTCGCGCGAGGCAGTCTTCAGGACCAGGGCAAACTCAGGCTCGACGATCAGCAAGCGCTTGTCATCTACGCCCTTGTCGGTGATCACATCCTGGTAATCGATAACGCGGCCCTTTTGCTTGATAGGCTCGTGTTTTTCGATCGGATCGCGAACCTGCCAGATCAGGCCTTCGCCCGACGAAAGCCCGGACGAGTTGCAATTCTTCACCCATTCCTTGTCGGTCGAGCCGAGAACGCTCTTGATCTGTCCCCAGCTCGTACCCTTCCGGCCCTTGCTAGTATTACCGACGACGACGGCGAACATATTGCAGTAATGCCGATCGGCCTCGGCGATGAAATGAGCGGATCTCTTGATCAGATTGCCGAACGAGACAAGAAACTGAACGAGTAGCGCCGCCGGATCGGCTTCCGTGTGCGGATCAATGGCTCTCACCAGGTCACCAGCGAGACCGTGATACGCGATCTCGTTGAGAGCGTCTGGCCACTGAACTGGAGTTCGTTCTTCGCCTGAGCGTGAAAGGGGCGCAATATCTCTCTCGATAATCTTGCTCGCGCCTTCTCGTATTTCCGCCGCTGTCGGAAGATCTATTACTTTGGACAACTCTGCGCGAAGTTGCCGCCGCCTCGCCAGCTCCTTCAATCGATCAATATGGCTCTGAACGTTAGATAGGCCGACTTTGCCATGGATCAGATGTTCGATATGGCCAGGAGTAGCCTTGTCAAGCAGGCCTCGGGCGCGCACCTCCTCCTGGATTTGGAGAGGGTCGATCATGATGCCGCGGGCGCGGAGCGCGATGATCACCTCGCACAGAATGCGATTCGCGGGCAAGAAAAACAGATCCATTGTGATCTGTTCGAGGATGTCTAATGGGATGTCGCGCTCAAAGATCAAGGTAGCCAGAACGGCGCCTTCTGAATCTGGCGCTATCGGAATTTGATCACTGCGCTTGGAAGTCATGGTCGCACCTCCATCGCCGCCGAATTGATCGCACTGATAGAACACTGGACGCGGCTGAAACAGGCGTCGCAATAATGCTTCGCAGCGCCTTGATGCTTGCGGAGATGGTATGCCCCCAACCAAACTTCAGCCTCGGCCATTCCGCAGCCAGAACAGACATGGAGGTCTTCTCCTTCGAGTTTCTTTCTTGAGAATCCAGCGAGGTGTGATATGATCCAGCCCGTCATAGAGAATTGTTTTGAGGCCTCATTCGTTGGTTTGCCCCCTGCGAATGAGGCCAAATGCTTTTGCATCTCGCCTCCGGTATGTTTGGCAGGTCGGCTGAGCTAAACTCTCACCGACCTGCATGGGTTGTAGGTTGCGGCGATTGCGTCGAGCGTCTGACGGCAAATCTGAGCGCTCGGGTAATCGCCGTTTCGTCATGCGGCCACCGCTTGCGCGGCCAGATCTTCAGCCCGCGCTGATTTGTTCTGAGTTCCCAAGGACGATCCGCCGGCGGCAATCCATTCCTCGAGTCTCTCCTCGTTGAAGCGAATGACCTGCCCGATGCGAACGACGACGCCGGGCGGAATATGCCCGCCATAAACCTGACCATAGGTTTGCTGGTCAGTCTCATTGCCGAGCAGTTCCGTGGCGCGCGAGACTTTGATCAGTTTGCTCATGTTTCCTCCTAAAATTGATTTGAGCGTTCACGCTCGATAGAGAGACTAAACTATAAAAACTTGAGCGGGTGACCCATTGGGTCACCCAATATTTCGTTCCCGGTCGATTTTTTCGACGATCCTGGTTATCCCGAGCCGCTGAAACCAGGCTCGAACCGCCCCCAAGTCCTTTTGCGTATCCTTCTTCTTTCTCTGATCCTTATTGAGGACACGCGGGTAGATGTTGCCAGCGCCGCGGCCGATGAGCGCGAAAATAAATCTCGCGACTTCTTTCTTGTCCACATCCGCATAACTCATTCCGGCCTCCGTCAACAGATAATGAGCTGCCCAAACGCATTGAGCGATTGAGAGTGTTGTAACTTCCCCAAGGTCGCTGCTTTTAATCGATTTGACCCCCTCCGATTGGTCCTCATCTGCTTGCTCCGTCCTGGGTTTGCGAGCCTCGATTTCGAATTTCTGCTTCAGACTATCGAGACGCCGCTTGCATCTGTTCTCGAACTCGCCAGCCCGTAACTTGTATTTGTCCCGCGCTATGATCCGATCAAGTATTTCATCGTCGAATAAATTCGCAGTTACGCTTCTATGCCGTCGTTCGTCATAACCTTGTGCGATGTCACCAGTCTCAAGTTGATGTTGATTAAGAAGGATCTCCAAAAAATATATCTGTTCACATAGGTCATTGATCGTGGCGAGAAATGGAACAACCTTCTCTTCGAAGACCGCCCCCTTGATCTCTGTAAAATCCAATCGAAATCCTTGGTATACTTCAGTCTCTGCCATAAGACCTCCTTCCAGGTCTCCCCTTCAATTGTGATCGGCTCGCACTGCGTGAAGGTTCGCAGCCGCGCGGAGGATCAGTCCGAGCGTTGCGAGCCGAACTTGTGTGCCAATAGTGCGCTGACAGAATCTAATCGCTCAGACTGGCCATACTCAATCGAAAAGTTTTTCGGACAAATCCAGACTGGTCAGAATGCCCAGACTGGATTTATAAATATCTGCTAGGATTCCCTTGCCTCGGTTGCGAGGGGCATATAACTTATGAAGAATGAGGAAACAGTTTATGACTGCAAGAGAATTTGCCGCCGCTATAGACCGGCCGTATCCGACGGTTGCGTTATGGCTGCGTCAGAACAGAGTGCCGGGCGCCTACCAGGAAAAGGTCGGCGATTTCAGCGTGTGGCAAATTCCTATAGAGGCGGTCGATGAATTTGAACCACCAAAGCCGGGGCGACCCAGAACTCAATTCGACATCTACAATCCTGTTTATATGGAAGTGTCAAAAGATCCGGAGTGGGATTCGTTATCGAATGATAAGCAGAACGCAAGGATGCTGGCGGCCATCGAGGAGGCCAACGATGATCGCAAACAGCCATATACCTTGATGGAAACCAGGGAAGAGAATCTCAGGTTGACGCGCAGGATTATTAACTGGTTTGAGAAAGACGAGGGCGCGGGAGAGCCGGCGAAGCCGAAGCGCCGGGCGTCGAACAGATCTGCGGCAAAGAAGGCGCTGAAGAAGAGGGGGAAAGGAGGCGAGGCGAAATGACCATCGAAGATACCGTAACTAAGATCGCCGAAGCGCAACTCGGCCACGAAGCGCGGCTCACGCGGCTGGAAGACGCCTATCAACAAGTTGCAATCGCCATCAAGCAATTGACACAGATCGCGGACGCCGCAGATTCAGCGCGCCATAAAGCCGATGAACGCCTCGACGCTCTCATCAACGCCCAGGTGAGATACGAGGCGAGGCAAGAGCGGCTCGAGGAGGCCTTCCGCCAGGTGGCGGCGTCTCACGCTCGACTTGTCGAGATGCTCCAGCTTCACGAGGATCGGCTCGACGGCCAGGATGAGGCGGACGTTCACACGGAAAGCCGGCTCGACGCCCTCATAGACGCGCAGATACAGCTTACGCAGCGCGTGGACACGCTGAGGGGCGACATAGCCGCGCTCAATGGCAGAGCCGCGGCGACGGATGGACGGCTTGATCGAATGGCTGAGCGTATGGAAGCCCACGACCAGCAACTTGGCCGGATAGAGGCGTCGCAAGTCGAGAACGCGGCGCAAATCAAGGCGCTGATCGCGGCGCAAGCAGGTACGGATGAGCAAATCAAGACGCTGTTCAACCGACGCAAAACAGCGAAGAGGCCAAAGGCCAGGGCGAAGAAGCCGGGTGTAAAGAAGACGGCGAAGAAAGGAGGGTCGAAATGACTGGTATGGAGACGGAGGCGAAACTATGACCGACGAAAACGCCAACACCGCAGAATTGACGATGGATGAGAAGCTCGATCGGATCCTGAGCGAACTGCGCGAAGTGAAAGCCCGGCTGAGCGCAATCGAGGCCTCGGCTGAAGGCCGGACGAATGAGACCCAGATGAAGCTCGACAAGATCATCCAGGAGATTGTCGATAACGAGCGACTGGAGAAGATCAGAACTGGCGGAGCGGAGGCCGAAAAAAGATGATTGGGAAGGCAACCATTCGAGCAACATTCATTCTCTTCGCGCTGCCGCTCGCGGCTAGCGGAAAGAGGAGGTCGAGCGGCGAATGGAGGCGAAGTTCAACGAGATCAATCCGCCCGAAACTGAGGCGGATAATTGAAATATTTCCGGCGCGGACCGGATCGACTAAACAGCTATGAGCGCAACAGAGAGAAAGTTTTACTTCGTGCCGCCGGACGAACTCGACCGGTATCGCAAGATCAGTAACGGCTATTGGGCGTGCGTCAAATGTCACACCCCGGCGGAGACCGAGCGAAAAAATCCAAAATGCCGGAGGTGCGCCTATGGGGATAATTGCGGGCGAGATTGCGCGCTGAGCAGAGTCTTCTGTCATACCTGCGGCGCGTCTGAGGATAAATGAGCAATGCGACTATTTGAACGCCGGCTCATTCACGAGAAGCGGGGAGGCTGCTTCTCACTGCGCCTACTTGCGCTCGCGCTTTTTGATCTCTTCATAGGCTTCAGCCACGCCGGCTCGCTTGCGGTCCTTCAATTCCGGGTAACGCTCGAGCCATTTATTCAATGCCTCTTCCGAACTGAAGAGGTTGATAACCCCTCAGCCGCCGCCCATAAACAGCGCCGCTGACCTCGGTTCAACCTTGCGCAGCTTGCCGTTGTCAAACTCCACGCGAATGCGGGAGACGCTTTCCGGTGAGGAATCTTCGATGACGACTTTTTCTTTCGCGTATTTGTCGCTGACCAGCGACAGACCGTCTACCGCTCAGTTGACGCTGGTGTTGCGCCCCGAAGAGACCGTCATCCGATGAAAGACAAAGTCCAGTCGCGGATGCCAGTTCAGATAACGCGGCGCGGCCACCACATAGCCCACACCGCCGGCGGATTCTTCCCGTTTCAAAATCTGATACTGTTCGAGCATTGCCAGACCGCGCTTCACGTCGTTCTGAGGGATGGCGCCGGCTTTGGCGATTTCCGCGAGCGCAGGCGCCGGCTTCTGATCGCGCGCGGCGTTGATGATCGCGCGCGCGATCAGCTTTTCGTCCGGCGTCAGAACCAGTGTCTCCCATCCCCACTGGCGGATGACCACGTGCAGTTCGGGATGCCGTTTGATGTATTGGCCGATGCGCAATCTTGTTTCATCCGATGGGCGCAAGCCCACGACCTCCATCGCCTGGTCTACGCTCGTGACGCTGTGATCCTTGCCCCAGACGCCTTGCAGGTACTCGATGACCTTCTTTTCCTGCGGGCTCAATTCGGGGCTGCTCGCAGTGGATTGAGTTGAAGGCCGCCCGGTCTGAGCCCTGGCTGTGACTTGCGGCATTGCCGGCGGAACTGCGCAACATATCGCCAACAACAATCGCCAGATGTTGGTAACGGCGCGCCGCTCTCGGCGACGGTGAACATGCTTCATTATGGTCTGCTCCTTTGCATTGAATATTGCCCGCTTCAGCGATCAGCGAGAAGGGATTCAATCTCGCGTTCCAGTTCTTCTTTACCGGGCAGCTTGCCATTGAATTTCCTGTGAACCTTGAAATCCTTGTCGAGGATGTAGGTGGTCGGGAACACGATCACGCCGTACTTTTCAACCACCTCATCATCACCGATGAGGATCGGGTATGCGATCTTGTATTGATCGCGAGAAGGCTTGATGTCCTCGGCCCAGCCAGACTGCGCGGCAATTCCGACCACCTTGACGCCGCGACCGGCGTATTTCTCACGCAGTCTGTTGAAAGT
>Ga0126384_10002747_pt1 | contig 10674 bp, 5 predicted proteins | sample PanSoiMetPlot_36_FD_92543 | JGI IMG/M metagenome (GOLD analysis project Ga0126384, IMG submission 92543) | Tropical forest soil microbial communities from Panama - MetaG Plot_36 | ecosystem: Environmental > Terrestrial > Soil > Tropical forest > Bulk soil | place: Panama | collected 2016-02-17 | reverse complement strand
TCCGGTGTGGGTACCACCGGAGTCGCCGTGGGTGAAGGACGCGACAAAGGTGAAGCCGGGACAAAGAGTTGAAGCCGGAAGCAAGCTTAATCCGCTCGGCATCGCAAAAATTCCAATAGGGCTTCCGTCGCTTATCCATGGCGGGAAGGCTCCAGCAAAAATCGGTGGTTTCGCCTCGCATGGCTGCGTAGGCCTGACCGATGCGCAGATGCGCGAGTTTGTTCAGGAACTTGCCAGATTGAGCGGCACAAACCTGACACCGGAGGAGGTCGATCAGTACAAGAGGAACCGCTCTCAAACAAAAGAGGTGAAGTTGAAGACTCCTGTGCCGGTTGAGTTGCGCTACGACACGATCGTGCCTGTAGACGGCAAGCTTCACATCTATCGCGACGTGTATGACATGGACACCAACACCGAAGACAATTTGAGCGCGGTACTCTCGAAGTACGGAGTCAGGGTGGAGGATATGACTCCGTCCGAACGCGAATCTGCCAAGCATGCACTTGTTGAAATGTCACGTGACGCGAGCGGCCACCTCGATCAGGAAGCGCGAAGTCAAAAATCAAATTCGTCTTCGACGGCTCGCCTGCAGGTCGCCGCACTGATTCGCGTGAAATCTCGAGACCAAAATCCAGAGGCGGAGGCGACAGGGAGGGCGGCCATCGAGGCCACCAGGCTGGACACCTCAAAGAAGCAGCCTAAAAGCGGCAAAGTCACGCGCACGGTGAAGGGTGCTCGAGAAATGGTAGTCGAAGTTGCGGCGCTCCGCGGCAAGGGCTACCCCGCGCCGGTCGGAATGGATTCGGCAACCTGGTTGCAGGCGCCTCCATCTGATCGTCGACGAAGAACACGATAGCGCCAAGCAGGGGCAACGCTGAGTATTCTCTACTCATGAAGGTCGTTCAAGAAAACCGACGCGACTAAATTCTAATTAATGCATCGGAGAGCGTCCTACCTTCGTCATGACTCAGGGTGGAGAAATAGGACTTGAAGTCCGATGTTGTCAGCAAGGCCAGTGGGAACGGTGAATCGGCTAACGAGACTTTGCGATTATTACGTGTTTTCTTAATGAGAATATTACAACCGACCAACAAGTGACGTGTGATAATAATGGTTCGAAGATAAGCGGTCATGCGTCACTAACTGGTTTTATTCAATCCTCACAACGCTACGTTTACACGTCGTTCAGATCGCCCTCAGCACGAAGGATTACTTTTCGTTCTTGAAACGTTTTCCTCATGTAGTCTCATCGAAGTGAGAAGGTCTCGAAGCCGACGTAGTTTCTCGATAGTTTCCTCGAATAGTCGGAGTTATCAGGCATGAAAGAGGCCGCCGTCTTTCTGCTGGATCTGTACCCGACCCGTAATTTTGCGGGCCAGTTACAAAAACTACTTGACTCAATACCAGACTTGCGTGCACACGTGTTCCGGGTGGCCGATACTCCTCAGCCCGCGTCGCCCGCGGAGTGGTCGCAACTGCTTCGCGACATAAACCCGAGCGCCATCCTTTTATTATGGCCTTCGAAACGCGCCGCCGAGGCGTGCCAGATCCTTCCCCAGTTGAAGGCCGCCGCGCCGCAAAGCCGGGTCGTTGCGGTGACCGAAGCCGACGATCAGAAAGGCATTCTAGAGGTATTGAAGGCAGGCGCTGATAACGCAATCGCACTAAAACTAGAGGCTTCAGGTTCAGGCGCCCACGTATTGAGCTTCCTTCATCCGCGCGACGACGACAAATCACTTGTGAGCTCACTGAAGCAGGCGGTCTGGCAGCGAAATCTGATAGGTCAAAGTTCAACCTTCATTGAGGAAGTGAAATCGATTCCGCTACTGGCGCGATGTAATGCGACGGTGTTGATTACGGGCGAGACAGGTACGGGCAAAGAGCTTTGTGCGCGCGCAATCCATTATTTGAGTAACCGAACCGGCAAACCGTTCGTGGCGATAAATTGCGGTGCGATCCCGACGGACCTCGTCGAGAACGAGCTTTTCGGACACGAGCGAGGCGCATTCACCGGCGCCGCCACTTCACAACAGGGGCTTGTGGGCGAAGCCGAAGGTGGGACTCTGATGCTGGATGAAATCGACAGCCTGCCGCTGATCGCGCAGGTCAAGGTGCTCCGCTTTCTGCAGGAGAAAGAGTACCGGCCTCTCGGTTCTTCGCGAGTGCGACAGGCCGACGTGAGGGTAATCGCGGCGACCAACTCGAACCTCGAGGAGGCGGTGAGTGTCGGCAGGCTACGGCAGGACCTTTACTATCGGCTGAGCGTTTTGACGCTCCGGATGCCGGCGCTTCGAGAGCGACGCGAGGATATACCTCTACTCGCGAAACATTTCCTGAAAAAGTATTCGCAGGAGTTTGAGAGTAGAGTCGATCAGATATCTTCCGACGCGTTGGCAGTACTGATGGCACATCAATGGCCGGGTAACGTGCGCGAGCTCGAGCACGTGATCGAGCGGGCGACAATCTTCGCAAGAGGGAGAACGGTCACGGCGGGTGACATCAAGCTTGCCGGCCATTCTTCAGCGCCGGCTGAACAGTCATTGCAAGAGGCGAAGGCGGGCGTAGTCGCGAGCTTCGAGAAAGCTTATATCCAGACTCTATTGGCGGTGCACAAGGGAAACATCACTCGCGCTGCAGAGGCGGCGAAGAAAAATCGCCGGGCCTTCTTTGAACTGCTTCGAAAACACGACATAGACGCAACGAAGTTTAAAGCAGGCCTCGTGAATGAAGGGGGATGAGGGGAAGGGCGAAGGGGAGACGCGGAGAGGAGGGTCGTGGAGACGCGGAGAGAAGGGGGCGAATGGGCGAAGGGCGCATGGCCGACCCAGATAAATTCTTTGGTGGTAATTTCGTGAAACCCAGAAAAATCACCGCTTCTCGATGTCTCCTCGTCGGCCCTTCGCCCCTTCTCTCCGCGTCACCGCGTCCCTCCTCTCCGCGTCTCCGCGTCGCCCCTTCGCCCTTTCTCTCCTCATCCTCTCATCCCTTCGGAGGGGCGCAACCCAGTGCAGCGTGGGCCGCGTTGAAGTTCTTCACCTTCATCGCAGCAACCCAAGCGTCGAAATTCGCCGCTCCGACTTTCTGCCTCAGCGGCTCGATCTTGCCCAGAAAATAAGCATCGGCCAGGAGTTCGATGCTTGATTTCTTGACCAGGCATTGCGTCGCTTCAAACTCCTGCGGATAGGAGTCCCGCTTGAATACTGTTGCGCCGTCTTCCACGCCGGGATTCTCTTGCTTCGAGAGAAGGTGCCGCGTGAAGAACTCCGTTGCGCCTTCATTACCAGGACGCTAAAGCAGGTTCTTCAACGCGCCACTGCCTTCCAAGTGGATGGTCTCGGGGAAAATAGTAGCCGGGTGCCGCGTGAAGGAACTGCGATTGGAAAGTGCTGGCCATTTTGTACGAGGTCGAGATAGCGCTCCTCACCGGGACGGTGCAGGTAGATCTCCGAACCCTCCTGAAATCCTCCGGCGTACATCATGTCGTACGAGATATCGGCAAGCGTGTACTCCCTTTGCGTCCTCGGATTTATTGCCTCTCCGTAAACTTCGTCCTTCGCCGTTTGAAGATACTCGAGCGTGTCGAGTTCGTGTGTATGACCTGTTGCCTTCCGCCCCTTAGCTACTCGTTCTTTTATTCGCGGCCCGATCACCGAGTCCTGAATCAGAAGTTGATCTGCCTGCTCGGGTGTAACCTGCGCCCCTATTGGAACTCTGATCTGCGGAGGCTTCTTCTTTGAGCAGCTCTGCAGTCTCGGCATTCCAAGCACAGACGACCTGGGCCGCCCCAGTTGCTTTCCGCCGTGCAGCGTTGCCACCGCATTAGCAGCAGCTACATCCGCCTCTCTCTCGTAGAACTCAGTCGCATCTTCCTCCGAATGCCACGACGCAACATCTGTTTTAGCAGCGCCGCGCTGTTGCACAACGTGTGCAAGCTCGTGTGCAATCAGCGCATCACCTATGGGTGTTCCGGGCCGGTACTCACCCGACCCGAACGCTACATCGCCACCAATCGTGAATGCCCTCGCGTTGAGGCTATCGGACAGTCCAGCAGCCTTTGCGTCAGTATGTACTCGAACATGCGAAAAGTCCTGCCCGAACGCCGCACTCATCCGCGAGCTGACACTTCCCTCGAGATTCTGTCCACGGCCCAACTGTGACCTGATCCCTTGTGGATCTCTTGTCAGACCTGATCTGCCGTCCTTTCTCTTAAACAGGGCTCGCCCGACTCCCGAGAAGAATCCGCCAACGGCACTTGCCGCAGAGGAAACCGCCCGCCCGATCCCGCTGATCGCGGCTGACACCGCACTGCCGATGAGGCCCGCGATCATATCGAACAGATCAGCACCTCCACCTCCCATCATCGCGGCAATCTCATCCGGCAAACCTGTAAGCTGGCCGGTTCGGACCCACGTGGCGACCGCGCGTCGCACGCGGTTGTTTACAGCCGGAATGTACTCCTCGGCCGAGGTCGCGCCGGCAGTCTCTGGTGCATACTTGCGAAGTGCTCGTTCAATGTGCGCCGGGTCCTGACCCTCGTAGAACGAGAGCCACTTGTCGATGTACGGGCAGCCCTCAACCGTTCGGCCGGCTTCAGCGAGTGCCTCGTTCGCGGTGTTGCAAACGCTCGCGCGAAGCCGCGAGAGAAAGGCGCGCTTGCGCATCTGTCCGGGCTCGAGAGTGGCCGCGTCGTCATCCACCAACAAGGCGCGGCCGAACTGAGGCCCTCCTGCACTTTTTGCGGGCGCGGCCATGCCTTGTGTTTTTGGAGCTCGCTGTATGGCTAGACTCGTACTCGACAATTTCGTCGAATCAGTCGCCGCTCGATCCTCAGACTCTCTGCTCAGTTTCGCTTCCAAAAGCCCAAGGGCGGCCTGATTTCCAACGGCTCGCTGCAGATGAAGCATTGGATGCTCGGCTTCCGCAGCGGAAGACACCGCGGGATTCGACGTGACGCGCTCTCTGGCTTCGGTAATCTGCTCAGACTTCTTCGGCATCGGGATTGACTCTTCTTCCGGAAGTTCTGAGTACTGAGATGTGAATTTCCCCGCGGTGGTGGACCGATGGTCGGGACTCAGCACTCAGAACTCAGAGCTTCTACAGATCCTCGGCCTGTTGAATCATCTTATCGGTGAAGTCCTGGCGGGGTTTGATGAGCGAGTTCGGATCGTATCCCAATTGGATAATCTCTTCCTGGCGGTGTATCTCTGCCAGAACCAACCCGAGGCCCATGCCCTGTGACTCCAATTGCCGAAGGACATCGAGGCCGCGACTCTCTTCCTTCTCGTAGACCCCGAGCCGGTCAAACAGGAACGCGAGATCCTCGCTGAGGACCTTTCCAGTATCTGCACCAAGCGGGTCGGGACGCCCGCCGGTCTTGCGAGTAGACTCGAGAACAACTCTTGGTTTTTTGCCTGGCATCATTACGGTCTGCATCATGTAACGATCTACAAAGCCGAAGAGGTGAAGCAGCTCGTGACCAAGGATGTCCGGCTTCGAAATGTGTGACGGGGGTATGCTCATCACTCCGCCATCACAAAGCGGGTCTGTCACCGAGGTCGGAGTATCGGGCGGTGGCTGATCAAGCGCACAGCCGGGGTAGTTTACCGGTCCCGTGTCAGTCTCACGAACGGTGATCAACCAGTAGTTCAAATCCCTCGGAGCCTTCTTCGACACCTTTGTGATCTCTGGTTTAATCGAAAACTTCCGCCCCCCGAAGACTTCACCGGTCAGCGTTTGATTCCAGACCATCTCAATTCCGCGCTCAATACTGCTTTTCAATTCGGTGAACTTTGATTCCATCTTCTCGTCTTCAAATCTCACCTGGAATTTTACGCGGAACGTCACTTCACTCTCGGAGATGTCGATCTGAAGAGGCCGAGTGTTCAGAGCGGCAATGTGTTGCTCTTCCAGCTTGCCTCGTTTCTGAATCTCCGCGAAGGGATCGAAACCTTCAAGGTCCATCTTCTCGCGTTTTGGAAGAGTGGCCTCACGCTCGCGCTTGGCACGGAGCTGGCGCCCTTCACGCACCGCATACTCGTCTACGAACTTCTGCAAAAGCGCGAGCCGTTGTTTTGCACGTTCGACGACCATCCGGTCGTGTGGAGTCTTTGGTTCGGCGGCCTTGTCTTTGTCCTTAGGTTCGCGCTGGACCTGCGTTTCGCCGTGAGCCTGCTGCCCTACGTGCGCCAACTCGTGAGCAATCAACCGCTGTCCTTCGCCAGTACCGGGTGAATATTCACCGCGTCCGAAGACAATTGAACGGCCAACGGTGAAGGCTCGCGCATCGAGCAAGTCAGCGGCTTCTTCCGCTTCCGGACCGGTGTGAATGCGCACCGAATCAAGATCGGCTCCCAACAGCTCTCGCAGTTCCGATCCGGTACCGCCGGAGCTTGCGACCTGCTCGGCTAGTTGATCCGCCTCTTGTTCGAGCGAGTCCTGCGGCTGACTCACCTTCAGTTTCGCTTGAAGCAATTCGAGCACGCCCTGATTACCAATCGCCTGGTGCAATCCCGCGACGCTGTCATTTCCCTTCTTATCGGGAGTCGTGGTCGCACGCGAACTCTTTGAGCGCGTCTTTGAGTCCTCTTTCCTGGAGCGAGTTCTCATTTCCTCACCTCCGGTGCAAACCAAAATTGCGTTTCTTCAATCGTTGCGTTCTCACGACCCGTGGCCACAAACATCAACGCATGAAACGCGTGCGTACCTCTCACCAGACGAACCGCCTCGCAGCCGTTGAGCTTTGCCAGCAGCCGCGCAAGCCTGCTCGCTGACCGAATCGTTAGCGATCGCCCTTCTCGCGAGATCGAATAGTGCAGTAAACAACCTCGCTCCGCGTCAACACGACCTCCCGAAATCAGCAGTCCAAGGGACGTCCTCGAGACACGGATTTCTTTGCCGGCGCAGGCCGCTTTATTTGAGGGGTTGCCATCAGCAGTGGATGCCGCGCGAACCGCTACTGCGAGCTCGAGCGCGTGTTGGCCCGATAGAACTTCGGCTTCAGAATTACGCAGTGCTTGCACGATCGAAATCACCAACAGCGACGCTGCTGCAATAATGTGCCCTGGATGAAGAGGCAACCAGCCGCTTAATTCGATTGCGGCCACCACCGCCACAAGAATCAGTGACGTAAGCTGCGCCTCGGTCAGGTTCGCGAACCTGCATAGCGCATCCATTCTCTGAAACTCAAAAAAGAACCTGCCCGAGCTGTACAACACCGTGTACCAGCAAACCACAGAACCTGCTTGTGCTTTCTGGAAGAGAACGAGGACTCCGACAGTCACGCTGATGACGATCCATATCGACTCGATCAATTGAATTGGTATGAGCCTGACTCCTACCAAAGTACAGGGGAACCCGTTCACCGCATGTTCGCTCGCGTAGCAGACACCAAACTCGCAAGGTCTCCCGAAACAGCAGCCCGCAACCAGACAGCCAAGCCTGCCCACGGCTTGAGTGATCCCCAGCGACAGAATCAGAACGTCGAGGTTCATCAACACTGGCTGCCTCAGGATCCACAGCGCCGCGGCTCCGGCACCCATCACCGCAAGTTGATAATGATAGAAGCTGTACACCTCCGCTCCGCGAGCGACGCGCGTTCCATACGCGAGCGCTAGTGCGGCAGCGAGTCCCGAACCGACGCAGATCAGAACCGGGGCAGGCGAAAGAGGAACCAGCAACGCAAGTAACAAGGCGGTCAGAAATCCGCCCAGGATGCCGAGGCAAACAAAGAGGCCATACGCAGGAAGCCTCTGACTATGCAGGAGCCGTGATCTGACCAGCGAATCCAGAAGGCCGTTTATCGGTTGCGATGACTTCATAACGATCCTCCTTGCCGCAATCTCTACGTCAGCTTTCGATTCTGGTGTTGAGACCGCGAACCGCCCTGTACCTTCAGGGATTCACACGGAGCCGCTTCAAGTAGTTCTCCGCAGTGGTTGGTGAAAATGCGATTATTCGAACAAGGAATCGTTCGTCAGGATCGCAGATAAAGCTCAGACCCCGAGAGCCGAATACAGTCTCGTTGAGGTGTGCAAGAATGTCGTCTCTCGCGTCCAGCACTGCATCGGCTCGCCCGAGGTCTTCAAACAAATCTCGCGGAGAGATTTCAAGGCCCGGATAGTCGAAGTCCACCAACAACACGAGGCCACTCTCGTCGAACCAAACTCGGAGTTCGTGCTCGGTAACTGACTTGCGCACGATGAACCGAGCTTTCTGGTGTTGGCTGCCGAGCGTAGCCTGGCCCCACGGATCGGTATCGATTGAAAAGCCTGGAAAGAGGTCAGACACGCGCGTTCCGCTTGGAATGCCTGCGAATTCGAGCACTTCGCCGCGCGCCAGTTTGTCCAGCATTGAATTCATACTTGCGTTAGCCGCCAATCAAATCGACGCGACCTTTGAAGAAAGCGAGCAGCAGATTAGTTATGCCGACTCGAGCGATCAGCGCTTGAGCTTCCTCGTAGGAGCTGTAGCGGATTCTCTTGATGTCAGGAATGACTCCCTTATCAAAGGGCTTCTTGGAATAGTCCGGTCCTTCCACCTTGTCTCGGATTTCCGGTGTATTGAGTCTTGGTAGAATCGCCTGCCAGACGATTTCGTGAAGCACCGATGCCATGCCCTCGACGAGCGTGTTGAATTGTCGAGATTTGTCCTTGCCCGGGAAACTCTCCGCAAAGGTCCGATAGCTGCCATTCATCAAGCTGTGGACGTACTCGTGGATCGAGGCCTGAAACAAATACCAGAAATGTGTTCGTTCTTTGTCGCCTGCAGGCTGTTTTGTGGTCTGTAACTTGATCTTGCCCTCTCGGTGACCGCCTGGCCAGCCTTTCATTATTTCGAATACTCGTTGCGCGTCGGTCGAGGCTATGTCCTTTGCGATTTTTAGCTGTATGCGAGCTACATCGTTTTGTGGAACTCCGTTTTCGTCGAAGTCGGGAACGGCGAGGAACTTTCGATGAACCTCCCGAAGGTCTTTTTCGGCTGGCATCATGCTCATGACGTGGTCTCGAGCAATCTGCTTGAGTGCTGCAGGTCTGTCCCGCGGTGGGATACTCTGGAACTTTGTCTCTACTTCTACAAATCGATCGAGCAGGTTCACGCCTGGTTCGAACTCGGGGCCCTGGGCCCAGTCTTTGAAAACCGAGTCCACCGCAGCCCGACCCGCATTGGCGATCTCTGCGAGACGTGACAGCGGATAGAGATTCGCGCGATTGACGTTTTGGACATAAAGCTTGTAATAGCCATCAATCAGTTTTTTGGTTGCCGTTTTCAATTCTGCTTCGTAGTGCGTGGGATCATTGAATGTGGCAGCCTGACCGGGTGCGGTAGCCGAAGAGCCGGTTGCCGCCGCTTGCGGAGGAATCAGCGTTTGTTTTATCGCGTCCTTCTGTGCTTGCGTGGTTGGGGCAACAGCTTCTCCAGCCACTGCGGTGGGGCCGAGCTTCGCGGTTTCAATTCCCAGAGCATAAAGCACCGATTCCATGTTCTCGAGGATCGTCAGGTCCTTTTGCCGCTCCCCCATTTCTCCCGGCGCGGCATCGAAGATCTCCTTGAATGTCATATCAGCAGGTTTCTTGCCTGCTGCCTGAGCTGCCGCAGTAGCCTTCTGCTCGATGGTCTTTGTTACCTGATCGACGAGTTTCTGGTACTGCAATCGTTTGCTGTTCAAGTCCTGGCGCGCCCGTGCCTGCTCAGCCGGAGTCAGAGAACGTATGTATTGAGCGACATCCTGCGGAAGATACGGAATGCCAAAGAGCCGCCGCCTCAGGTTCTCCCAGCTATAAGCGAATCGAGGCGCATCTTTCTTCGGTGCCCCCTTGGGCGAGACGCGCCCCTGAATCAATGCGGCTCGACCGCCGTCAAACCGCTGCTCGTAGAATGCAAGCAACTCTTTGTAGTTGTCTCCATCGATCTTCTTGTCCAATTGCTGCGGGCTCAGTTGGTCCTGTGCAAAGATCATTCGAAGATCGCCGTTATCGCTGTATTCCAGAAGGTCCAGGATTGCCCGCTCGTCGTCGCCACCTGTCGAGCCGTCCAGCATTTCCTGAATCAGCAGATATTTCACATGAGGCGTTAGATCAAAATCCTTTGCTCCGGCTTTCCAGCGTTTGACTACCGCGCGAGCCCGGTCGTCATCATAGAATCCTTTTTGAATCCCGGAACCCTCTAATTTCGCGAGGTAGCTCTTGAGCTCGGGATCGGACGTGTCTGCGCCACATCTCTGAAGCCGCAGGCCCGACTTTAATGAGGAACGGCCCTGACCGATTCGTCGAATGGGCGAACCCTTCGTTCCCCAAATCGAGATCACCGCATCAACTGCTGCGTCGTCGGCCTCGGTCTCAAACGAGTGAGATTCAGAACCAGGGTTTTGTCCGGAAGTGTGAACACCGCCCTGCTGCTGCGTGACGTGCGCGAGCTCGTGCGCGATCAATGCATCACCGACCAAGGTCCCGGGTTGATACTCTCCCGACGCAAATGCGATGTCGCTTCCGACGGCAAACGCCCGCGCATTCATTTGTTCGGACAAAGCGGCCGCGCGCGAGCCAGTGTGGACGCGAACTCCTGAAAAGTCTCTGCCGAAAGCTGCGCTCATCCGCGATCTGACCGAGCCATCGAGCGTCTGTCCGCCGGTAAGTTGTGCCTTGACCGCTTCAGGACTCTGCGCCGAATTGGTTGCGC
>Ga0126384_10002745_pt1 | contig 10676 bp, 14 predicted proteins | sample PanSoiMetPlot_36_FD_92543 | JGI IMG/M metagenome (GOLD analysis project Ga0126384, IMG submission 92543) | Tropical forest soil microbial communities from Panama - MetaG Plot_36 | ecosystem: Environmental > Terrestrial > Soil > Tropical forest > Bulk soil | place: Panama | collected 2016-02-17 | reverse complement strand
TGGCTGCCGGTGATCCTCTGGAAGCAAGTTATAAAGATCGGAAGCAGGTCGGGCCGCCTCAGCACTCTCGGCGATGGCAACTGATTCGGGTGGTCTGGGCGGCAATTCGCCAACGAACTCTCTTATCTTTTCGATACAAGCTTGATCATTTGCGACTCGATAATGTGCGACTCCCGATATTTCGTTATGTGCGCGAGCTCCACCGAGAGTTTCATTGTCGATGGTTTGCCCGGTGGCTCCCTTTACAAGGTTCGCACCGCCCAATCCCATGAACGATGTGCCCTCGACCATGATGATAAAATCCGAAAGTGCGGGCAGGTAAGCTCCACCGGCAATGCATGGGCCCATTACGGCAGCGATCTGCGGCACCTTAAGATAGTGCCGCATGATCGAGTTGTAATAGAAAATCCGCGCCGCTCCATACTGTCCTGGGAAAACTCCGCCCTGATAAGGCAGGTTCACGCCGGCGGAATCAACCAGATAAATAATGGGAACCCGAGAGCGCATGGCTATCTCCTGCGCTCTCAGAATCTTCTTGATCGTTTCGGGCCACCAGGATCCCGCTTTGACCGTGGCATCATTCGCGACCACGACGACTTCACGTTCGAGAACTCTGCCTAACACAGTGACGACACCCGCTGCGGGCGCTGCTCCGTCGTATTGATCGTAAGCAACTAACAACCCAATCTCCTGGACATAGGAGTCCTGGTCCAACAGCAGCTCGATGCGTTCGCGTGCGGTAAGTTTTTGCTGCTGGTGCTGCCGCTCGATCTTTTCTGGTCCACCACCGCGTTGCAGCTTGGACTCAAGCCGTTTTAGATCGGCAGTCAGTTCGCGCAGGCGTGTTGTGGTTGTGCCGCCGGCGGCTGATTTTGCGTCAGATCGTTTCATGGTTCAGCCGGGTTGGTAGCGCTTTGAGAGATTTCCACGCTGAGTAAGTTCGGAATCTGGACTGTGCATTTCTGGTGAGGTCAAAATATCACAGGCAAGTGACGTCGGACAATTTGAACCTTTGCGCCTTTGCCTCGTTTGCGGCTTGGCGTGAATTGAATGGTTTCGCGAAAAGGGATTTTACGCAAAGGTGCCAAGTTGCAAAGACGCAAAGAAAACGGCTAGCTCACGCGTGCCTCACCGAAGCACAGAATCAAGCCATTGCAGTCTCTGACGACGAGTTCGCGTTGTCCATAGACTCTGTCTTCGGGACCATCAATGATATCCGCCTTCCGCAAACGCAGTTCCTCTGCAAGGGCATCGATTCCTTTCACACGCAGGTAGGCGTCGTATCCTCCTTCAATCCGCCCCGTTCGAACATCCGACTGATCAGCCCGATTGAAGAATATCTGCACATGATCACGCGATACGATTGCGAAGACAGGAGGGGAAGTTGGAGTCAGCGTTGCGCTCGATCCGTCCCAGTAACCCTCAATGTGGAAGCCGAGTACATCACGGTAATACTCCGCCGTCTTCACCAGGTCGGGGACAGTGAATTGAGGTACCGCGGCGAGGAAGTTGATTGATTGACTCATGTTCATGACCTTTCGCCTCAGCTATTCTCTTCAAGAAGCCTGGCTCTTTCAAAACACAAGCTCGGAGGTCATTACTTCTCGTGCCGGGCCAGGAAGTTTAATACCGCCTCATTGAATGCCTCTGGATTATCTCGATTAGAAGCATGGCCTGCGTGTGGGATGGTGACCGATTCAGCGTTTGGCATCAGCCGACCAAGTTCTGTGGTAACGAGTCTGTGTATTTTCGTCGTGGTCTCGCCCGTAATAATCAGCGCCGGTATTCGCAGCGCTCGAATCTTACCTTTATCCAAGTTGGGAAAAGGATCCGAAGACAAGGTAAGAGCTTTGAAGAAGCGGGTGTTCTGCATGATTGCAGCAAGGTTTTCCGGGGTGTTCCGTTCCCACCTTCCCGGTCCCGAGATCCCGTCCGATAGTATTTTCATCGCGCTTTTGTCATCGCCTGCTTTGAATGCTTCGCCGGCCGGCTTCATGACGCTGGTCATGAATTCCTGATAAGCGGCTTCACCATCCGGAGTGTCGCGTATCAATTGATGAGCAGGAGGTTCGGCGAGAACCAGGCTGCGCACGAGCTCAGGATGCTCCAACGTTAGCACCAGTGCGGCGAAGGCCCCATAAGAACTGCCGACAAGGTGAGCGCGACCCAGCCCGAGCTTGCGGATGAGTCCTTCCAGATCCTTCGCTTCAGTGTACGCAGATTCATTCGTTACCAGGATTGAATTTCGATTTGGATAGCTGTAGCGGCGACTGTACGAGATGGCGCGGAAGTGTGACGAAAAGATCTTTAGTTGCGACAGCCAGGCACGGTAATCTCCTGAACCGCCGTGGATGAATATTACCGGCTCGCCCGACCCTTGCTCGACATAGTGAAGCTCAATGCCATTGACATCAATCCTGATTGGTTGAGGCTGCTGACCAACAGCTTGGGTGCTCAGCAACAAAACGAACAGCAACAGCACAACTTTCATGTCACCACCAGTCAAGGACGAATCCACAGATTACGCCGATTACGCGGATTAGGAAGACAAGTACGCTTACCTCTTTGCCCTTAGCTCTTTTATAGACCTTCGACCTTACCAGGATCTCTTCAGCTCCGTAGGAGCGAAATATCATGGTTAGCAGGCGCCGTTACCGACATATTTCGTCCCTAACGGAGCTGATGACTTTATCATTCTCAGCACTATAAATGTTAGGCTCCTTCGGAGCTATAGATTTAGCCGGCGCCAGACGTCGACTTCTTCGAGAAGGTTTCGTAGATCTTACCGCCGACCCAACATTGCGGTATCGCCAGCACCACGAGCGCGATTGGGTACCAATGTGGTCCAAGTCCGCGGTTCCACGTCGCCGCAACGCCTACGAGACCGAGCACAACGCCGATAAAGCCAAGAATCAGAGCATGCTTCATTGGCTTGTCCGGCGCCAGCCGGGCCGTTAACCAAGCTCCTGCGATGCTGATGATGATGCGATACGAGGTCGCCAGCGCAGCCTGCGAGTCATTGATCGGTTGGTCGACGGGAGGAAACACATGAACAACGTGCAGCACGATGTCGACGGCAGTTGTAACGATGATGATAAAGAGAATTCCGACAACTACCGCCAATATTGATCTCCAGTTCATTGATTCATTACCCCGGGCTGTGGGCCAACGATGGTTGGGGAACCTCCAAAGAGTATTGGAAAACAAGAGCTGGAGTATTAGTCGAGGAAAGCATCGAAGGGTCGATCAGCAAGTGGTTCCGAGCCAAAGCGCAAAACGTGACCGTCCGGATCCTCAACATGTAGTTCGAGCGCCCACGGGTAGTTTCGTGGAGGATGCCGAATGCGCGCGCCGCTCGCCTGATATTCCTGGTAAAGCAGTTCGGCGTCCTCGACACCAACCCACGCCCACGTGCCTGGTTTTCCCTGACTTCCGAGGCAAAGATAGATGCACGCTCTATCTCGGGTAACCGCGGTGAAGTGATCGCTGCCCCAGTCAGCATTCTGAAAGCCAAGCACGTCAACGTAGTAACGAACGCTAGCCGTCATGTCGGCCACGCTTAGAATGGGATTGGCGTGCTCAAATCGCGTACGCTGCACAGGTCCTCCGAAGGATGAGGGATGAAGGATGAAGCGGAAGGATGAATCGCTTTCTTCCCTGGCTTCATCTCGATTGACACCCAAGGCTCTTCTTCGATCGCCCGAACTTTCTCAATAGCTTGAATCCTAAACGTCATAAATGACGCCGTCTATCTTGACCTTTGAGCACCAGAAACAATGAGTGATGTCCTTACCCGGCGCCAGACTCTCCAGATTCAACCGGCGCCAGCGGTGCAGTCCAATTCGACAGAGTAATCCAAGCACGCTATTCGCCTCGTGTTCTCGATTGGGCCACAGCCGGCCGGCACGAACCGCCAGTTCGTGATCGGTCGGTTTGAGATGATCGACCGTTGCCATACCAGAGTTGGATTACTTGATCTTTTTGGCTCTTCCGATTTCGCGGCCCTCAACCTGGAGCAACAGATGACTGACGTGTCCGCTTTGGTCCTTCACAAAAACATAGGTTAGCCGGCGATCCGCACTGGTGAAGAAACTGGATTCACTCTTCGGCTGCAGCTCTCGTTTCTCACCATTCGCGCCGACTTGAATCATCAACTTGTCCCCTTCACGCCAAATCTTTCCGAGCGGCGCGCCTTGATCCGACGCTTGATACTCGCCTACGTAAGCATCGAAGGCTCCTGGATTCACCTTCACTGCGATGGGGGTGGGAATCAGATTCGGAATATAAAACTCGGCGACATCAAGTGCGATGTCTTCCGGGTCCGCGTTGTTACTGTTCGCGAGAACAATTATTGTCAGTCTATCGTCCACGAATCGCGCCAGCTCCGAGCGAAATCCCGGAAGGGCGCCACCATGATGCATCAGTCTGTGACCGCCGACTGAGTCCACCGACCAACCGAAGCCGTACGGATAAGTTGCCCCGCTGTTGAGTTTGACCACCGTCCACATCTGGTCGCGCGTCGTCTGCTTTAGAAATCGATCTGTGTAGAGCGCCGCGTCCCACTTCGCCAGATCAAGCACTGTGGAAAGGAATGCACCGCTGGGGCGTAAGGCGAAGTAGATTGCGGAGTTTTCATAGTGGCCGTCTCTCCACCCATAACCGTTAGCGCGATTGGGAACGAGTTCAGTCATATTTGTGGTGCGCGTCGCGTTCATTTCGAGCGGCTTGAACAATACTTCGTTCAGGTAGTCGGGCCAGGGTTTTCCTGAAACTTTGTGAATAATCTCGGCCAGCGAAAAGTAACCGACGTTGCAATACTCCCACTTTTCGCCCGGTTGGAAACGAAGTGGCAATGAGTAAGCGGTCTTGATTACGTCGGCGTCACTTTGGATCTTCAATGGATCGAAGCCTGGCGCCTCGCGCACAATTCCCGACGTGTGGGTAAGCAGATGTCGAACAGTAATCGCCTTCCAGGTGTCAGGAGTACCCTCGAGAAACTTGCTGATGTTATCGTCAAGACCAAGCTTGCCTTCCTGCGCGAGCAGCAGGATTCCAGCTGATATGAATTGCTTGCTGACTGAGCCGATTTTAAAAACTGTTTCCGCGTTGGCTGATACGTTCAATTCGATGTTCGCCAGACCGTAACCTTCGGCCTTGATGATCTTCCCGTCCTTAACGACAGCGATAGAAACACCGGGCACATGCTGTTTCAGCATGGCGGCCTTTACGGCGTCGTCGACTTTATCCGCTCGTACCGCCAGTACGGCGACGAGCAGGATGAGCAGCGCGAAGAAAGGAGTACGTTTACGGTTCATGTGCGCCTCGCCATTCAGGAATAAGACCTCACGAATAACCGGGTAGGAAATGCAAATTGAGAAACAGGTGGTTAGGAATTGAGCGGCGTGACAATGAGGTCGGCCCTCCTGATAACAGGATTGAGAATGGCTCAAGGCCATTAATCCTGAGGCCCCGGCTTGAAAGACCTCAAACGCCGGTACATGGACAGGTCATCACCGCTCGGCGAGAGATTACTACCAAACGCTAAATGCGACAAGAAGCTATATGTTGGTTGTTGGGGGTCGATATTGCCATTTCAAAGGGATGTAGGACGACGGATGGCGGCCGTTCATCCTTCATCATTTAACCAGAGCTCTTCTCAGCGCTGATCTCGCTAGCAGACGTGTCGAATCCAGAGTCGGCAGAGGACTATCATCTGGCCGCACGATCAAAGGTATCTCCGTGCAGCCGAGCACTACCGCATCACACCCACGCATCTTTAACTTGCCTGTCACTTCATTAAAGTACTGCCGCGACGTTTCAAGGAAGATGCCGTTAACGAGTTCCTTGAAGATAATCTCATTGATTCTTTCCCTATCTGCCTGGTCAGGGATTTCGCGCGCTATTCCAAACTCTTCCAACTTCTCTGCGTAGACTGGACCTTCAGTCAGATACTTCGTTCCTAAGATACCGAGCTTCTTGTAGGCCAAACGGCGTGCTTCCTCGCCAACTACCGTGGCGATATGCAGCCATGGAATTGGCGAGAGCGGAATCAGGTACGCAAACGCCTGGTGATAAGTGTTGTCCGGACAAATTGCGAAGTTAGCTCCAGCCTGCTCGAGCTTGCCTGCGGAGGTTGCTAAAAGCTTGCCTACAGTCTTCCAGTCGTTGGCAAGAATGTAGCGCATGTGCTCAGCCATTGGCATAGAGTTCATCGTGATCTCAGGATGATTATGCTCACCCATCACGGCCGGCGCTTCCAGACAAATTGTGCGATAACACAGTGCTGCCCCCTCCGCGCTACCCGCAACGATGCCTATGTGTTGAGTCACTGCTCCATCATCTCCTCTTCATATAAATGCGCCCTTTACAGCGCGTAAGAATTACTCGCCGCTCCCGAGGTAATTGATTATCCAACTCTGCAAGAAACTGAGCGGTCAATGGGGGAGCATTCGGAGGCGCCACATATAAATCGACAAGCACCTCTTCATGATAGCCAGAGTCTATAATCTTAATGCGATCACCATTCAATCGGCCGGTTTGTACTAAGTATCGTTTTGTACGATTGGCTCGCGTGCGGGCTTCGCCGGAGCAGGAAATGCGCCCAGCGTGAGCAACAACATACGCGATAGCATCCTTGTCTAAGCGCAAACGTTCTATTACCGGATTTAGTCGTTTCTTCTCTTCAGCGAATGAGATGTTGCCGTATTGATCGACATGTTCCCAGATTACATCGGATCCGCAGCTTGCTGGCGATACCAAGGTGATAACCGACACCATGCAACAAAACATGTTTGCAGCGAGAAGTTTCACGTCCGAACCTCCCAGTCCAAGCCGGATCGTTAACATCCTGGAGCCGAGAGCCCAAGCCAGTCCAGCAATGCACGATGTAATCTTCAGAAGATCAAATTTGTGTCAAGCGGAAACAGTGGCCCGTTCTCATCGGATGTGCGTGCCAGCAGCCGAAGATCGAGCGTAGGCCCGTGACCATAATTTGCGTCTCCCTCGAAATGCTGCACCAGCACAACGTGCCAAGCGTCGTGCGGCCAGACCGCATAATGAAACAATCCTGAAGCCAGGTTGCTTTCGTACGTACCAGACATCTTCGCCCCGCCAGAGGCTTTCTCAATCTCAGCCTTAATCTTATGAAAGGCGTCGTCTAATTCTTCTCGTGTGGTCACGTAGAGAGCATCGTCATCATCTTCATCTTCGAGGAGAATGCGTAAAGGCAATCCGGCGCAGCTTTGTTCCGAAAACACAGCTATGAGAGCGTGAGAAGTAAATGGTGTTTTCACTTCAAGGCAGACCTCATTCTCCGGCGCATATTCGTTCTGTTCGACGGACCATCCGAGTTGTCGTGCCGCCAGTGAAAATTCGCGCGGGTCGACCGGTAGATCGGCTAACCTACAGAATTCCTGGAACAGCTTTGGTATTTCAAGTTCAGCTAACATCACAGTGCACATGGATAGAGTCAGAATCGAGTTCGACCAAGCTTCATTTCATCCTTCATCCTTTATCCTTCATCCTTCCCCCATCCGTTTGCCAATCTCCCAATGGTGTCCAAACGGATCCACAACCCGCCCGATTCGCCAGCCATGCTGATTGCTTACGTTCCAAACGGCTTTCGCTCCGGCAGACACTGCTTGCGCGAACGTGGCGTCAGGGTCACCCACGACCAGCACCATCCGCACGGTGCCGCCACCGAGTGACTCAGGGCTGAAGTTTTGGTGCTCAGGCGATTCGTCCGCCACCCAGAACTCCGCGCCATCCACCGAGAGCTGTGCAACAACCTCTCCAGTGTCGCTTTCGATGCGATACAACTCCTGGGCGCCGAACGCAGCTTTGTAAAAGTCAACTGCATTCTTGCCTCTTCGGACCGAAAGCATTGGTGAAATCAAAACCTTCTCACTGCCTGTGTCATTACTCATTGATAATCCCCTTGATGACGGTTGACCCTATCTCTTCTTTCCTTTTGCTTTCGCTTTTTCAACGTTTGCCTTGGCTCTAAACTTTACGATCCTGGTTATCAAGCCGAATGGAATCGGCTGATCCAAGGGAAATCTGAGGGTGCCCTTCCCGCCTTCATACGCCGATAGCTCTTTCTTGAACTTCTCATGACCTCTGGGCGCAGGATAGAGCCCGATATGCTTTTTGTAAGCAGCGAAATAAATCAAATAACTACCGTTTAGGTTGAAACTCGGAATTTGATAACTGATCGTTTCCTCAGCACGCGGCGCAGCCTTTTTGATGGTGGTTCTGACCTTTTCGAGAATCATCTGCACCTCATCCGGAAACCCCGCGATGTAGTCATCAATGTTTTTAGGTTTTGTCTTGTTGGTTTTCAAATCACCTCCTCTAAAGGATGAAGGCCCATTTAAAGGATGAAGGCGGAAGGATGAAGGATGAAAGTTATCCCTGCTTCTTGACTCGGTTTCCTTTTCGATTGAACGAATAAAAACACTAATCGATAAGATCCATTCATCCTTCATCCTTCATCCTTCATCCTTTCGACCGGGCTACTATGTCGTGTCATCACGCGCCACTTATCGCCATCTCGCACCCAAACGTCTGTGATGATTGACTCACCGCCCCAATTCACACCATTAACGATCGCATGAATCTCGAGGTTGCAGTTGACCACCACCGTGTCGCCATACCTGCGGATTCTCCAACGGTCGAAGGTATATGATCCCTCCTGAATATCAACTGGCTTGAGGCAGTCTTCGAGGTAATACGCCTTATTCGCCAAGCGCCCCTCAGGCTGCCATCCGGAAATCAGGAAATCATCCGCAAGAATGCGGTCGAGAGTTACGCGATCACGCGCCCGCACGGCATCGAGCCATTCGTGCGAGAGCTTCTTAATCTCGACCTCAGTTTGATGGTCTACTTCAGCCATCCTCAAAATGCGACCTTTCAGGACGTGGAGTTGACTGGTCACCGTTGACAGGAAGAGGGATCAGGGCCAGTAAGGTTAGCTCTTCCTTCATCCTTCATCCCTCCTCCTTCATCCTTTCCTCTACATCCAGCCGAGTTCCTTCATCGCCCATGAGGCATTCCACACCTTTACCATTCGCGCGACTTTGTTTTCTTCGTTCATCGTCAAAACATAAACATAGTGACTATGTGTTTCTTTATTCGTTGGAGGCACGGGCCCGCCATTTCCAGTGTGACGCGCGTGGTAGGTCGCAAAGAAGACTGCGGTTTTGGTGGCTTCATCATACGAAGCAGAATGCAGTTCGTACGTAGCGCCAGGAGCAGTTATCGTCCCAATGCCAAGCATCCAGTCGCAGTATTCCTGGATAGTCTTAACTGAAGATAACGGTTCGGCCTGAGCCGCGAACGACGCTCCATCGGCGACAAATTCCTTACAGCCTTCCCATCCTTTCGGCTCTTCACAGGCAGCGAAGAACTTTGATGCATTTTCAAAAGCGGACATAGTCACTCCTCCGGGGGTGTTGGGTTTACTTGCAGAACGAAATCATTGCGAAATTTAAGGAATCAACCAGGGAATCGGCAGTCATTTCCGCTTGCCTACGTCTTCACTGTCTCGCCCTTCATAAGGGCCCACACCGGCAGCCCTCGCTTCGTTTCCGATGTTGATGACATGCCGACTCGTCGCGCCACGCCCTGTGAGGCCTGGTTGTTCTCCGGAATCGTCGCAATCACCCGGCGTACTTTCGCACACTCCATGGTCCATTTAATTACCGCGCCTGTCGCCTCAGTCGCGATTCCCTTGCCTCGATATTCCTCGACAACTCCCCAGCCAATTTCAACCGTTCCGGAATCATCGGGTGGCCCCTTGAGATTGATCGAGCCAATAACACGCCGCTCAGTTCGCAACACAATCAATCGTATACGCCAGGGAATCTCTGCGGCGTCGGCTTGAACAGCGCGTAGATGCCATGAAAGGCCGGCGATTGCCTCTGCATCGTATGGCCAACCCTTCGGGATAACAACGCCAATCAGATTTCCAGCGACGTCATACGCGCCGGCGACCAAGCTCTCAAGAGCTTCGAGAGACATAGGAATGAGCTCAAGTCGTTCGGTCACGAGTCTGCTCATCTTGAATTACTCAGGGTCATTCAGGCGCGGTGTCTAGCGTCAACCGTCATCTCAACTGGGTCTATTACAAAATCGGGCTCGTCGAGTTGAATGTGATGTCATCTCAGCCACCGTAGCATGTGTGGGTACGGCTCGACGCCCCGTTCCGAGGCGAAGCGTGGCTCGACCGCCATGCCGTAGCGCTGCAACATCGGTACGCCGAGGTAACGCCCTTCCGCAAAGTTTTCGATGAGCGAACTGGCCCAGCCTATAAAGCTTCCTGGATAGAAAACCAGATCCGAGCTGAGGCCGAGATGCACCGTCGCCGCATACGACCAGGCGAGCGCTCCCAGCTCCTCGCCCCTTCTTGGCGAGAAGACTGAATGCGAGCGTCGCTCCGGATCGTGAACCGCGATGTGTCCGGCTTCATGAAGAATGTTTCCAGGATGGATCAGCCGTTCTTCATCGACGAGCACAACGCCGGCTCGAATATCGAGGCCCGGGAACTGCGTTTTCCAATCGATTACAGAAGCCTGCACTTCAATACCAATCGAGCGAACAAAATCTGCCAGCTTCAGCACCAGCGGATCTGAAAACATTCCTGATTCCCTTCTCGTTGGAGTCTAACGCCGAAGAAT
>Ga0126384_10002744_pt1 | contig 10679 bp, 9 predicted proteins | sample PanSoiMetPlot_36_FD_92543 | JGI IMG/M metagenome (GOLD analysis project Ga0126384, IMG submission 92543) | Tropical forest soil microbial communities from Panama - MetaG Plot_36 | ecosystem: Environmental > Terrestrial > Soil > Tropical forest > Bulk soil | place: Panama | collected 2016-02-17 | reverse complement strand
TGCGGCAACTTCCCTCTCTGGACAGTCTTCGCGAAAGCCCAGCTCTCAACGGGAGCACAATCCTTCGCATGGCAACATTCTTCCGGATACCAGTCATGTGCGTTCCCGGACGTGACCAGACTAGGAACGCTCGCGGTGAGGATAAGACATGCCCCGGCGCGCGACATATAGGATCGTGCAACCTTCGCAGGAATTGGCATCATACGTCAAAAAAGCCAGATGCTGCTTGCACAGGGTTTGGGCCTTGAACAGCAGTCACAAAGATTGGTTCCGAGAGACTTTGTCCGGAACCGCACGTACGCGTGTCGCGGGCTGGGAATGGCTAGTAGGTTGAACCGCTCAAGCCTGGGGCGAGCACCATGAATACGGTCCGAGCCAATGCCTGTCGCGACCTTGCAATCGATTGTTTTTCCAGGCAGCCAGCAACACCAAATCGCGACAATTTCAGGCAGAGGTGGAGGGGGCGGCAGCCGCCGCCTTCAAAGTCTGAGCGCCGTGGCTGTCCCCGCCGCGTGAGGCGCCGATGACCCTGTTAAGCCTGTGGCTCAACCTGAACCTGAGAGGCTTGCCGAGTAATGACAGACGGTGGTTTGAAATTCAGCGAGATCCCACGATTGATCATTCACCGGGAGGCGCCTTTTGCAGCCATCGAGTATCCCGATCTTTTCTGTTTATGGATCGAGGGTGCGGCTCGTGCATCGACGGAGGCGGACAAGCAATCGATGTTATCGGCAGGCGTAACAATGGCTAGACATGCGATGGAGCGAACAAGACCGTCCGCCGAACTCCAATCGGCATACAGAAAGCTTTTTAACAGCAGATGGCACCAAGAGATATCAATTGGCTACAGTTACACCGGAGCGATGCACTGTGTGCAGAAGCCAATTGCGTTGGTCGACGATTGTGCTGCCCGTTCACCAGCTAATATCAAGTTTCGAAAACGCCATGCACGAAACCGAGAAGTTGTATTTGTCGACGAACAATCGCGGCGCCAGGCTAAAATGGATATCGAAGTGAGTTCGGCCGCCCGGGCTGCGGATTTTGGAGTATATCATCCAGACTACGATTATTTTTTTACCCTCCAAAGCTTTTTTGGTGTTCCAGGTAACGCAAGCTTGCGATTTACAGACGAAGCGCGCACCAGTCGCGCAATCATGGCGATTTTTTCGTTTGCGAGCGCATTATTGCCTTTGATACTTCGATCGAAAATGGACCTGAACATTCCTGCGGCGAGGACGTAGCCATGGGCGCAGAATATTATTATTATTTTGTTCCATATGAGAAAGATCTCGCTATCGCGTTGCGTGAGTTGCGGGAGCGAGAGTTCTTGGCCGGGCGGTATAATCCCGTGGTTGCATTTCCTAAATGTCCTGTTGACTTGGCTGTTGCGCCCGGCGCGGGCCATCGTTCAATTCAAGAGGCAATTGTGGCGTCGGAAGAGGATGGGACGCGGTCCATTCTTGACCTGAACGCGCTTACCGACAAGCCTAGGTTCGGTGCAATTACACCTTTGTCGTCAGAAGCATTGGAAAGTATTTACGGCGAAACAACGCCTGAACGCGAAACCGTTGAACGTAACTTATCAAAGATATTCAATCTATTAGAGCGGGGGCACGGCACATGCGTCGTAGTGTTCCGCGAGGGAAAACCTGATGAAATCCTATTTGCTGGTGTATCCTTCGATTGACCGCTAAATCTCGCGACAATCTCTTGGCGCAAGCGATCGCCAACCTGGCGTAGCTGCGGACAGCTTTGAAGCGATGTTCGATCTTCACCGTGCGGTCGTGCGCCGCGTTTCGGTGTTCATGCTCGACCCACGGCTTCACCTCGGCCGCGAGGCTAGGGCCGTTCAAGGAATTCGCCGCTGCTCAGGAACCCGTCGCGAGCAAGGAGCGGCACTGCGGCTTGCGGAGCTACGTGCCGCCGAGCGGTGCCCCGGACGGCGCACCTAGAAACCTATTGTTAACCCCACCACAGGTCCGTGCTGCACGACGTCGTATTCGTACCGATTGGTCCCCGATCCCTTCTCAAAGTCCACGCTCAAAGCGCGATAGCCCAGCATGCCGGAGTAGGTCACTCCATCGCGAACAGCCAAATTGAAGCTGTAAGCGCCGAGCACGTTCCAAGAAAATTTGCTGCCGGCGTCGAAACCGCCAACGTCAGCGCGCAGCAACAATTCCTGGCCTGGCGCCATCCCCTGGCGAATTCTGAAGCCGACCAGAGGATCGACCCAGTCGACGTCGCCGCCGCGCGCGATTGCTCGCCCGCGGGACACCACTAGCCCACCCACATCCAGCGTGCCCGTTAAGCCGAATTTAATGTCGATGTCCTGGTGCCAATAGCGGGCGCCAGCCAGAAGGTCGACGGCAGTATAGCGGACAGGGCCAAATATGCCGGTTAGCCCGCCGACACCGCCGGAAGACCATCTGGCAACCTCAAAGGCGCCTCCGGCCTCGATAATGGTGAGCACTGCATCGACGTCTGCCGATGCCCCAACCGTCAGGTTGCGAACGCTTCGCGACACACTGGCGTCAACGCCGACCTTGGCGTAGAAGATATCGTTATAGAGCACGAGCGGCCCTCTGCGGGCTTCGCTATAGCCCATGAAGGGCACGGCTTCGAGATCTGCGAGCAATTCGAACGGATTGACGTCGATGTCGACCGTTCTGCCTTTGACCGTTACATCACCCTGCAGGAATGGCAGCCACGCGTAAGGCGTAACCGTGAACGTCCAATCTCTATAGGGCGCCGTTGGCGGCAGCGGCGCCGGCCCACCGCCCAGATCGGCGCCGAAACTCGTCTCTGCTGTTGCCATAGCGGCCGCCGTGACGGCGACGGCAAAGGCAAAGCGTGCCCGAAGTATTGGCATTGGTCCTCTCACCCCAAGAGCCTGAATAGATCCCCAATCCAAGTAGAACCTAGTGATCGCTATGATTCGTCGGAATTTGCAATTGCTGCACGGCCGGCATTGCCAGCGCGCATGTCGAATTGGCCGCTTCCCGTTGCAATGACGCAACCTCTCTCGAACAGCGGGCACGCAAGTGCATGTGCAACTTTGCGTGACGCTCACCCACATGGCGAGTGGCTTGCCCGCTGCTTCGACGATGCTCCAAATCCAACATGGTTTGCTCGTCGATTAACATCCGGGCGGAACCAGACGAATGCTCTCGCGACGGCGAGCTTTACGGGTGTTCGGTGCGGGGCGCGGATCGGGGCCCTAAAATTCCCGCCAATAAGCGATGTGGACGAGCGCGATACGTGAATCGCCGCCAGCAATCGCTGGATGGCAACCGCGATCCGCCGCTCGCTCTGCCTGGCCGCTCCCGCGCGACATTGAGGATGCGAACTTGAGCGGCAGGTGTTTTCCAAGCGAGAGGATGTTGCGCGCCTTTGCCCGACTGCAAGAGGTGCGAAAGGAGCTCGAGGGCATGCCTGTGAGCGCCCCAACCGCCGCGCAGCGTCTGCGAATGTGGGATGAGCGCTATTCGCCACAATTTTGTGACCCATGACGAATGGCGAGACCAGCGTTTGATTGCGCGCGCAAGTGCTTCGACGCGGCTGTCGCGTCACACAAACGTCACGCGGGGGCGCGTTGATCGAAGCGGAGCCAAACGTCTACCTATGAGCATTAGCAGCTCGACATCCCATGGCACGTTACATTCCGATCCACAAAGGGCACGCGGTAAACTCGTGGGTTCGCTGTCAAGGAGGGAGCCGACGGTGGCACAGGAACCAATCACCATCTTTGCCCGCATCGTGGATCCGGCCGGCGTTGCGCGGTTACTCCGCAAACAGGCCGCTACCACCAAGCTCGACGGCCCCGACGAGTCCTGGGCAAACGCCGTCGTAACATTCGACGAGGGCGCTTCGAAGCGAACACTCACTTTTACGCACGATCCGGAGTATTACGGCGGACCCGGCTGGTCGCAGCAGCTGGCTGGCATGCGCGGCTACTTCTCCCACTTTCCAGATTCGGCCCGCAAACGCCAAGTGATGGTGCTAACCAGCAGCTTCCACTTCGCCATCGGCTCCCTCTTCGAGCCTGATTTCGACCCCGACGGTGACGAGCGTCTGGATCTTCTTTTGCAAGTGGCACAGCTGCTTGACGGCGTACTCTTCACGCCCTCGTCGCTTCGCGACGCGCACGGGCGCATTCTATTGAGTTGCGAAGGGCAAAAGCACGAAGATCCGGCGGCCGAGTGGCCACGGGTCCTCGGTGAGGTGTCGGTCTCCACGGCCGCAGGCGCAGCAATGCACGAGATATCGCGACCCGGGCCACCCAACGAAGCGCGAGACGACGATGATCCCCCGATCGCAGAACGAGTAGCACGTCGGGCGCTGGCGCTGGTCGCGGTGACCGGCCGTGCCATCCTGGAACAGGACGACCCGAAGGCAGAATCCGTGCAGCAGACGTTCGCAGATCTGAAGACGTGGGTGAAGGACATAGAGATCACGGAGGAGTTCGAGCCGGAAGAGCGCCAGCTGGTTGACTGCCCGCTGGGTCAGCTCGAACAACGGCAGCAGACGGATTCGACATGGCGGCTGGAAGGGTTAGTTGTGCTGGCGTGGGCGCTGCAGCGTTTCGAGATTCCGCCACACGATGAAATCGTTCAACTCAGGCCCCTGTGGCGAAGCTTGGGCCTGCTCGACGCCAAAGTCGCAGGTGAGCTCATGGCCAAACCACAGCTGCGGACGCGCGCTGAGATCGTCACGCGCCGCAACCAACTCTTCGCCCTACATTGGCGGCTGCGCAATTTCCATATCACAACCGAGGCGATGGATTTCGCGGAGTTCGCCAAAACCTGCTGGTTTGGCCCGATGGACATCACCGGGCTGGCTCTCGTCGATGGCGATTTGGCGATCAAAGGCCAGCGTATTGACCGTGCTGAACCGGGCGCGTTTCACGCGGCACTCAGCACCGCGCAGGAGCGACACCAGGCTGCGAACTGGCTGCTTGCTGGCCCGAAGTTGTACTCCGATGCGAGCGTGGCAACGTGACCCGATCGACTGACATCAATTAACTCGCTGCCATCAAGAAAGCACGGGCGTGAGCGGCGAACTGCTTGGGCTGCTCCAGGATCGAGGCGTGCTTGGCAGGCGACAACCAGGCAAGCTGCGCAGCCTTGATATTCTGCTGCAGCCAGTGCGCGGCGTCCAAGAAGGGTGGTAGTTCGTCCTTACCGCAGACGACCAGTGTCGGCGCCTGAATGCGTGCAGCAAGTGGGCGCAAATCGGCGGCACCCAGTGCCTCGCAGGCCAACGCGTAGCCCTCGCCGGAGGCATTGGCGAAGCATTCCCGCACGTAGCGCACCGCCGGCGGGTTGGCAGCGAGGTGCTCGTCGGTGAACCAGATTTTCAGCAGGCCATCGGTCAGCGAACCGACGCCCGCCATGCGGGCGCTGCGTGCGCGTTCGACCCACATCCGGCGCATGTCATCGATGTATCGCGGCGTGGTGTCGATCAAGATCAGGCGCTCGACCAGCTGCGCATGCGTAGCCGCAAAGTGCTGCGCGACCAGCCCGCCGAGCGAGATCCCGGCGACATGCGCGCGACCCACGCCCTCGCGAGCGAAGAGCTGCGCCAGCTGGTCGGAGAGATCGCCGATTTCGTAGGCCTGGTCTGGGACCGGCGCCTCGCCGTGGCCTGGAAAGTCGTAGCTGAACAGGCTGAAGCTTGCCTCGAGACCGGCCGCGGCAATGTCCCACAAGCGGTGGTCTACGCCAAGGCAATGCAAGAGTACGAGCGTGGGGCCTGAGCCTTTGCGATAGACCTTGACCGAACTGGCATCAAACCTCGTGGCTGCCCTCTGCATCGACCGCGCCTCCAGCTGGCACCTTGGCATAGATCTCATGGACCATGCTTCGCAGCGATATCGATAACGTGTTTTCGCAGCCTGGTCATCTCAAGGTCGCGTGGTCGAGTTCTCGACCGGGCAACCACTGCCAGGTGACCAATGCCTTCTCGGCGGAGCCGCTTTTGGTTGGGCGAGGCGCTCCTGCAGGTTTGGTACCTTTGACAAACGCGTTGCCGGCCAGCCGGCAAGCCGGGTTCGGGGCTCGACGGCATTGGCGCATCATGTCAACGCTGGACCTTGCACCCGCTGGCTAGCGATGCCTAACCGTTCTTGCATCCATTGACCTGCTTCATCGATAGCGGTGAGGCCCGCGCGTATCGCAAAGTGAAGCAAAGGCCAAACATGCGGCATCTCTGGCCAAACGTGCAGCCTTACCTCGTTACCAGCCATGGCGGCCCTGCCAGCGAAGGTAGTTGAATCGGACAAGAGGATTTCCTCAGTGCCGACCTGGATGAGTACCGGTGGCAATCCAGTGAGATCGGCGCGCACCGGCGAGGTATAGAAATTATCCGGTGTTTCACCAAGAAATGCCGCCGCCGCTCCGGCGTTGCCTTGCGCCGTCAAAATCGGGTCACGTGCGCTCAGTGTCCTGTAGGACTCGCTGGTCGTCGTCATATCCAGCCAGGGACTTAGCAAGTAGAGACCTGCTGGTTGAGGAACACTTTCATCGCGCAGCTTCAGACACAACGCGACCGCGAGATTGCCTCCGGCCGATTCGCCACCGACCAAAATGGAATCTCTCGGGTAGCCATCCGATAACAGCTGCTTGTATGCCCTCGACGCATCCTCGAGTTGCGCGGGAAAGCGATGCTCGGGCGCGAGCCGATAGTCGAGATGAATTGCACGCACACACGCTGCGACAGCCAACCGCGATACAAGGTGGCGGTGGCTACGGATGCTGCCGAACACATAACCACCACCATGCAGGTAAAGGAGAATCTTTCCAGGAACTGCGGTCGGGGGCTGAATGAGTTCGGCGGCTACGTGCGCAAGCGTTAGGGCGGTCGTGCTGCATCCGGCTGCAACGGGGATAGCGCCCATTTCGTTATCGAAGTAGACTCGCTGCTCAGCGAGCGTGTACTTCCCGCGAGCTGCGGCTCGCCTTTTCCACATCTCGCGAAAGGCACTGATGTCAGGGTCCTTGAAAGCCACTCGACGCCCCCCGGTTTGAGGTCCTGGACCTTGCTAGGTTATGCAACTTCAAATGATACTGCTCGGCTCTAGCGTTCCAGCTCCCCTATTTGATAGGGGAGAGTAGCGTCCTGTGCCATCTCGATTGGTGGAAACAGAGGCCGCTCGAGCGTGGTATCGTCGATCTCGGGTGGTATCGACCGGCTAAGGCCGATGGCAAGGGCGATCCGCCGCTCGCTCAGCCCGCAGGCGTACAGCAAACGCAGGACGTTTCGGATCTTCCGCATCGGCGCTCTGTCTGCGGGCATCAGCGCTCCCCTTGACTGGCAAAGCAAAGGGGCTCCGCGCCGTCCTTCGTTCACCGAACACCGAGAGCGTCGAAATCGCCCCCAGCGGGTGGCCGACTTCGATTGAGGATGGGCGGCCGGCTTGCGTCAGACTGGGTGGCCGGCTTGGTCCAGATTACGGCACTAGGCCCGCACCTAGCCACCAGGGCACGCCCGCGCTGGTTACTCTCGCCCCTCGATGCGCAAGGCGCGGTTGCCGCTGCTTAGTGGTACTTCTGCCCTATGAGTACCTTCATGAGCATGGCCCGATATTGGATTTTCGCTTCCAAGGAGCGCTCAAACACGCGCAGGAGCTCTTCAGGGTCGCACCCACCTGCCCGGTTTTTGCGTTCAGCAACTCGGGCTCTCTGCAGCGCAACGCGATCGCGTCCTTCCGCGATGCGCCTGTTGCACTTCGCGAGTTCACGATAGTCGGCGCGTTTCGGCATGGCACTCCGGTCCAGCAATTCTGGAGAAGGTTACGCCGACCCTCTTCACCACTCACTGGACGAAGGTCCCAACTGAAGGTCCCAGTTTGAGGTCGGATCGTGGTTAATGGAACCGCCCGCGTGCTGCCGGTCGTCGCGGTCAAATGCCCTTCTTTCTGTTGCGGCGGCACCCGTTCACGGCCCGACCATCGCCGGTTTTGAGGGATCCGAGCCGACGCTGGGTCTTCGCGCACCGTCAGCTTAGCAGCTTCGGCGACCTCACGAGTAAACAGGGCCGCGTTCACAGCGCGATCTCCCACGCCCCCAACCGGCCTTCCTCGTAGCGAGCCGCGTGGCACCCATTCAGCGATAGCCGCGCAACTCGTTATAACGATGCCTCTGATGCTCAGTGAGTAGTTCAGCCGTCATAAGATGGTACTTGAGATGCACTGCTCGCAGCTCGCCTTGTCGGTCTCCGACCTGCGCCGTGAGCGCAGCCAGGGTGGCGGGCGTCACCCTCCGCTCAGCAAACTGCCTATCCAGCGCGCGCTCGGCGCTTATCAACTTCTCGCCGGCCGCAATGGCTTCGCTCTTCATCGCGTCGTAGAGGATTTGGACGCGCTGGGTCTGGTCGGCTGACAGCCCAAGGCGAGGAGCAAGCTCCAACACGTGCAACGGACCGGGGTAGCCGTTGAGTTCGGCCGAGAGTGCGAAACCCATGCCGCGCCCAGCTCGCAAATCTTCAAGCTGTTGTTCGCTCAGGGCCTTGATCTCACGCTGATGCTGGCCGGTGTACGGCGCCTCCTCATGATGATGTTGCTGGCCCACGGCGGGACCCGCCAGCAAGATTATCAGAGCTGCCGCAAGGTACCTCATGTTTCGTGCCTCCGTGTGGGATGCTGCAGAAACATACCACCGAGCCACAACCGAGCTGCCCGATTTTTTCTTATCAGCGGCGTGGTTCATGCCGACCAAATCGGAGAAACTTGGAGATGGTGCCGGTTTCTGACTGACCCCGCGGGCCCTTGGCGACAGTGGCTTTGGCGGCCGGCAGGATTGCAAGCTTCTGTCGCAGTTAGGAAACGACGCGGCGTAGCGCCATGGCTCGACGCGTCGTGGCACGGTGTTTGCTGCCGTGAAAACGTGGCGCATGATCGGCAGGGCGCAAGTGCGCACAGGCGGCACAGATCATCGGCCAAGAACAGGTCGGCACCGCACCTTGGGCCGGTTGGTCAAACTAGCCTACAAGACATTTGTGAGTGCGAGCCAGTCGCCGCCTCGCGCACGATTGGCCTCCGATAGCGTCTCTTCCGCGCCCATAACAACAATTTGGCCACGATCGCGTACGGCATCCATGATGTCCGCGAAGTGGCGAAAATCCTTCGCCGTTGTGGCGAATAACTCGTCGCGCAATTTCTGCCGTTCAACCTCCGTCTGGCCAACGAGGTATCGCGTAAGCGACGTGAAGCCCTTGGCACTTGGCAACTGATATGGATCAATCCCGTTGAGAGCACCAATGATGCTTCGCGTAAGATCGCTGCCACTGAGCTCGAGGGCACGCAAAAAGGCTGCCGTGCCGTCGAATGTTGCGAGTGTTTCGAGCACATTCGGATCGCGATATGAGGTCATTGCCAGATAGCCGGAGTACCGTTCGAGATCGAGCGACGCGCCATAGGCGCCGCCTTGCTCGCGGATCTTTGGGATCAGCCATGCGAGTGACAGCCAACGACAGACTGCCAGTGCCGCCCCGTTCGGTCGCGCGGCAAAATCGAGGATCCGGGTCCCCTTGGCGACATAATTCACCTGGCTCGGCACCACCAGCCCTTCGTTGCGCCGATTGGCGCGCGGCTGCCACGCCATGGCCGCTGGTTTGCCATCGGGAAGGCACCCGAGAAGGTTCTCGATCTGACCTCGCAACGGAGCCCATGCTTTGCCATCCACGGTCACGTTGGCGATTGCCGATGAGCGCCCGATCAGCTTCGAGCGAATTGTCATCAGGCGTGCGAGCACTGACGTCCAGTCGGCTTCAATTTCAGCAGCGAGCTGGCGCAAGAATGCAAGTTGACTGACACCGTGCATCTGCTCGTTGGCAACACCAGATTCGCTCGCCGCTGCCTTCAGACGCAAGCCGCAGTAATAACTTCCTCTCGGTGACAGGCTCGATTCGAGCTGTGCTTTTTCCTCGAGGACAAGGCGGCTTAGGCGCTCGCGCTGGTCGAGACGTGCGGACAGTAGTAGGTCGCGCAGAATCTCGATCAGCTCACCGGTCCTCGCCACCGTCGCCTTTGCGCGCAGGACCAGCCAGGCAGCTGTGCTCTTGGCATCTGTCTTGGTGAGCGCGAACGCATGCGGTTCGATCCCGCCCGTATACCGCGCAATCCGATGGGCAAACGTGACCTCGTCCTCTTTATCGGTTCCCAGTTCGATGAGCGCCCTGGCCAGCACAGGCACGTAGGCGAGCTCGTCGCTCGACAAAGTGCGTAGATCGAAACCAACATCGATGTAGGCGATGCCGTTGGTGGAGAGGTCATTGTGAAGCAATGACCTTCCCCCAATAGATATCACCTCGCGTGGAGTGACGGAGTTCTTTCTGTCCAAATCAGCAAGGCGCAGCATCGGCAGCTTGGCGAGCGCTGCCGGTGAGTTCGGCGTCTGTTGACGGTGCCTCAGCTCGCGCGTCTTGCTAAGGATGTTTTGGAGTTCCTGGTCGCCGAGGCCGTTGCGAATCTTGGCTAGCCGCACCTTCTCATCCGCCTCCTGGCGCGCCAGGAGCTCAGCGTCAGGCACGTGCTGCATGATCGAGCGATGTGGATTGGTGAGCAGGTACTGCTCGATCATTTTCTCGAAGTACCGGGGATTGGCGGCGAGGCCCGCTCGCACGGCCGTCAGTGGCTGCTCGAAGGCAAGCGCGGCGACTGGATCGCCCTCATAAAGCCACGT
>Ga0126384_10002742_pt1 | contig 10683 bp, 12 predicted proteins | sample PanSoiMetPlot_36_FD_92543 | JGI IMG/M metagenome (GOLD analysis project Ga0126384, IMG submission 92543) | Tropical forest soil microbial communities from Panama - MetaG Plot_36 | ecosystem: Environmental > Terrestrial > Soil > Tropical forest > Bulk soil | place: Panama | collected 2016-02-17 | reverse complement strand
GCACCGCGTCGTAATAGATCATATTGCCCGCGCTCACCGCGTCGAGAATGCCGACATAGGCCAGCGTGCCCCAATCCGCGGTCGGCGTCGGAAACGATACGTCAGCCGTGAGCGCAGCGGTGCCGGTTGCGTCGAAGTTGCCGAAGCTCGCGGTGAGCGCTTGCCGCGCATAGCTCCCGCCGGTGAACTCGCTCGCTTGCGAGCCCGCGTCGCCTGGGCTTGCCGTGAACAATCCGGCGAACACGCTCGGCATGGTGAACGCGGTCTTTCCGATCGAGTGATCGCCGAGTTTCTGTCGGCCGTAGGTGGTAAGCGGCATTAGGCGGCGCTCTTGCGCGAGACAAAGCGTTGCTCGCGATTGAGCTGCGACGTCTGGCTCATGGTTGCTTGCGTGTTCTCCTCGATGCTGTCGACGATGCGCACCAACAATTCCTCCATGACCCGAAGCATTTCATCGAAGCCGCTCCCGCCCGCATTGATCGCGGCGAGCAATCCGGCGCTGCCTGCCGCCGCGCGTGCGTTGACCACGAACTCGCCGGGCGAGAGCCAGGCCGGGACCGTATCGGTGCCCATTGGGCCGCCAGCGGCGAGCGGCATGCCGACGAAGCCACCGGCCGCCAGCGCGTATTCGGCTGCGCCGGTCGCCGCGTACATGTGCCCGGTGTGCGAGGCGATCGTGTTGAGTGTGTTCGAGATCGTCGTGAGCAGATCGACGATCGAGGAATTGCCGGTCGTGACCGCTGCGGTGGTCGCGGCCACGGCGGTCGACACGCTGTCGGTGGACGTGTTCACGCCTTGCAGCGCTTGCACGACCGGATCGGTCGTCTGCTGCAACGCTGGCAACGCTTCGAGTCCGGTCGTGATCTGATCGACGATCGATTGGTAGCCAGTGGACGAGCCGTAGAACGCGAGCGCGGCCTGCCGCAAGTCCTCCGCGAATTTGGTGATCTGTTGCTGCGCGTCAAGATTGCCTTGCTGCGCGAGCGCCAGTTCTGCCCCGAACGCCCGCTTCGCTTCCTCAAGGCGAGCGCGCGGGCTCAGCGCGGTTTCGGCTCCGGTCGTGAGTTGGGTCAAGTAGTCCCGAATTTGCCGAGCCGCCGAATTGATTGCTTGCTGCGCCTGCTCGCCGAACTTTTTGATGACTTGTAAGCGCTCGGCCGCTTGGATCGCCTCCAGTTCGACCATGTTCTCGCCACCGGCTTGCTGCTCGGCCAGGCGCTCGCGATACGCTTGCCGGTCGAACAGCGTGAGCGCGCCCGCAAGCGTCGTGCTGTCGACGTTGAGAGCGAGCCAGCGATCGTCGAGCGCGGCGGTTTGCTCGGCAAGCTGTTGGGCTGTGCGCGTCGCGGTCTGCGTCGTCGCAACGAATTGCTGCACCACACCATTAAGCTCGGGGAATGTTTGCAGCAGAACTTGGAACTGATCGTTGGTAAGCTGCAGATCGTTGACCAGCTTTTGCGCCGAAGCCGCGAACACCTGGTTGATTAGGTCGGTAAAGTCCACGCCGAGCGCGGCGGCATCCGTGCGCGCCTTGGCGATCTGCGCGATCAGGTCGGCAAACTGGTTGAGGAAACCTTGCCCGGTCGCCTCGCGCAGTTGCGCCGTTAGCTTGGCGGCGAAATCGGTGATTAACTGCTGCTGGAACGCCGCCAGCGCGTCGTTCGCGTCCTGCAATGCGCCGCCCAAGGTGTTCATCATCGAGACGAATTGCGAGAACGGGATCGCTTGGTCGAGGAAAGCCTTGGTGACGGCGACGACGGCCTTGCTGTTTTGCAGCGCGTAGTCGGCGAGCTGCTGTTGCCCGCGTTCGAGCGATTGCTGGAACGGCCCTTTCGTTTCGTCCGTCAGCGCTCGCATTGCCTTGTTGGCTTCGGTGAGCGCGGCTGTCGCCTCGATCGCGGCGTTGCGTTCCTCCTCTTGTGCTTTGGCAAGTTCCTCTGCCGCCTTTTTGTTGTTGTCCGAGAACAAGCTGCCAAGGAGGCTCGCGCCAATGCCAACTGCAATACCGGCGAGCGGACCGCCGAGCCCCGTCGCCGCGCCGCCGAGCACGCCACTCAACGCGCCCTCGATGCCCTGACCAACGCCGCTCGCGCCGAGACCGGCCACCAACTGCTTGCTGGCCGCCTGCGTCGAGGCCTGAATGATTGAACTGCCTACCGACTTCAACGCTGCTGACAGCGACTCGGCAGCACTCTTACCGTCCAATAGTGATTGGATGAATGTCTGCAAGCCAGCAGAGACCGCTTGTTGCGCGGCCTGCATCAATTCCAGTTGCTCGGTGAGTTTGCCGACAGCGACAGCCTTCTCGCGCAATCTTGCGATTTCGGCGTCGTCGGTCGTGCGACGGTTGCGCGCGTTCTCGTCGATCTTCTCTTGAACGGTGTTGTATTCGGCGGCGGCTCCGGACGACAGGCCGAAGGTTTCGACCTGGCGTTTCAGCGTGTCGATCTGGGACTGCGCGGCGAGCGTGCCGTCCTCTTGCGCGCGCGTAACCGCGATTATGTTTTGCGCCTCGGTCGCTGAAATTTCGGCACCCTTCGCGCGCGCGGCGCTTAGCTCCTGTGTCTTGGCCCTAACTCTTTCTTCGGTCGAGGCCGTCGCGCCGAGAAGCCCGACGCGCTGCTGCTCTAACTGATTTACCGCGTCGAGTTTCGCGATGTCGATGGCCCTGTTGCGCGCCTCCTCGCCCTTGCCTAACCCTTCCAGCGCAAACTTTCCCTCCGCGTAGAGAGCGTTAATCTCGGCAATCCTTGCCTTGAGCCGGTCTTGTATCGTCGCCGATTCGCCTGCGGCATCATTGACGCGCTTGAGATCGTTTGCATACGAACGCAATTCTGCGGTGGAGATCGCCCCGCCAGGACGAGCGGTCGGGAGTGGAACACCCGGCGCGAGTGCGGGAACGGCAGGCACGGCAGGAATCGTGGGACCGGGAACAACGCCAGGACCAGCAACTCCCTTGGGCGCGACGATCGGGTTGCCCATGATGTCGTGCGTGATAGTGAGGTTGCCTTTGCCCTGTTGAATGTCGTTGAGCGTGCTAAGGATTGCCTTGAGGTTATTGTGGAAAGCGAGTTCGCTCGACAGCACGGCGTCGGAGAACAACTTGGCGAACAGATCGGCGTTCTCGGATTCGATCTTGTTCAACTCACCACGCATTTTCGCAAGCTCGTCCACTTGATCTTGCGTGAGCGTGATCGACTCGTGCTGCGATTGGATGAAGGCCTCCATGCCTCCGGCGGCGGCGATTGCTTGCGCGACGGGAGCGAACTGGACAGCGCCGCGCCCTCCGGCCTCGCGCAGCAACTTGTTTCCTTCCGCGCCCGCCGCCTGATACGCCTTGACGATAATGTCGATGGCTTCCTGCACGTCCTCGGCGCGCTTGATTTGGTTGGCGAAAGCCACATCGACCTTGAGCAAGGCCTCGTAGAGCGGCCCGGTCGAGAGCCGCGCTTGTGAAAGGTTGACCGTAAGGCGCTCGACAAAAGTGGTGACGGAACCGGCGCTGACGCCGAGTTGCTCCGCTCCCGCGCGCAAGGCTTGGATGGCGTCGGTGGTCAGGCCGCTCGCCATGGCAAACGACCTTAGCTCAAGCGCCTTTTGCCCGAGGCGCTCGACCGAGCGCGAGACAAGTTCCGCCGCGAGCGCCACGGCTCCGAGCGAACCGGCAATGGCGACAGTCGTTGGACCGAAAGACGCGAGCGCCTGGCCGACGATGCCAAGCCTGCTCGACAGCCCGGCAAATTCGTTTGCAAGCGAAGCGGCTACGCGGCTCAGCCCGGCGAGTTCTTGCGCGTGCTTGCGCGCTCCGCCGCTTGCCTTCTCTTGCGCTGCCGCGTGCTCGTCATAGGCGCGCGCCGCCAGCACAATCGCTGATCGGTTCATGCCGAGCGCCGTGACGGTCTGCTCTAGCGTTTTGCCAGCGGTCCTGGCTCCTTCCTCCAAGTCCTTTGCCGCCTTGGTGCTCAATCCCGCCGCGTCGGCAAATTTTTTCAGCGCCGCCGATGCTTGATCGGCGTCGGTGCTGTCGATCTTGATACCTAGTTCGGCAACGTCAGCCATTTTGCTTGCGTCGTCGCGCCCTCTGTTCGTCCAAGTCCTGTTGCGCCTGCGCCGCCAGGCGAATGTCTTCTAGCTTGCCCGAGATCGACTTCTCGCGCGGGCGCTCGCGCTCGTGCCTCTCGTACATTGCTAAGCGATAGACGCGGTCAAGCTGCCGCAACAGCGTCGCCTCGACCGGCGACACGTCGAAACGCATCAGACGCGCCCAAGCGTCTATCTCTTGGTAGGTGAGTGGGCCAGCCGCGAAGCCGACCTCGCGGCAGTCGATCAGTTGCTCGAACCAGCGCCACAGATAGCCGAACAGCGGTTCGGGTAGATCGTTCGCGGGCTCGTCGGAAAGCTGATCCTCCGCGAACCGCGTCAACTCGTCGATCAGCTCTTGGAAAAATTTGCGCGCACGCCGGTGAACTCCTCCACCTGTTCGCGCAACGCCGGGATGGTGGTGTAGGCCTGCCGGTATTGATCCGGCGTGGATTCCGGCTTTTTGCCGTGCAGGATGATGTCCCATCCCTTGGTGATCGCCACCAGCAACTCGACATTGTCGCGCTCTGTTGCCGAGCCGAGCGTGGCCGAGCGCGTGCGGCTCATTTGCTCGAGCCGCCGGTCGATGATCTTGCGCGAAAGATCGCGGTAGGCCGCATTGTCTTTAGAGAGCAAGGTGATGGTGAAGGGCCTTCCGTCGTCGTGCCGCATCACTTCCCCGAACGCGTTCTTGACCTCCATCGTCGCCTGCGCCGTCACCGGCGTAACCAGCGACGCAAGATCGTCCACTTGCGCGCCATTAACGTCCATACTTTCCCTCCTGTGTTTTGTTGTTAGGCTGCGGCCGTGACGATGATCGTGTCGGGCTCGATCTCGATCGACGTGTTGATCCGCTTGAGATCGTTCACGCCACCGCCTGCCGTAGCATAGCCGTAGACGCGGCCTTTGAACACGGTGCGCGTCGGGTTGAGACCGGTGCCGATGTCGTTCTCCTCGACCTTGAAGTTGAAAAGCGAGTTGCGATCGGCGCTCGCCGCGCGTACCGCAAGCTGTCCCGCATCAGTGTCGTCGCGGTTGAGCACGATGTCCATCGTCGGTGCAAGCTGCGTGCCCTTGAGTTGGCGCGTAAAGCCATCGCCGATGCTTTCGAGCGCGATCTTGTTGAAGTTCGTCCCGCCATAAGCGCCGAGATTCGAGAGGTTCTTGATCTCGACCCACAGCACGTTGTCGGGCGACGGGATCAGCGCCCCGGTCCCGCCGATGAAAAACTTGGTACCTGCAAGTGCGCCAGCAGCCATTTGTGGCCTCCTGTCGTTGGATGCCGCTCGCGCGGCGGATTAACCGGCTCAAGCCGGATTCGATGCGAAGGCGATGAACGGGATCAGCACCGGCACATGCAGCCAGGCGTCCTCGCGCATGGTCGGCCGCGCGAAAGGAGGCTTCCAGATCTGCACTCGGAAGCCGTCGGCGACAAACTCGCTCCCGCGCTTGAAGAAGGAGCAAAGCTGCGCGGCAATGCGGCGCGCGCCGTATTCGCCGGTGTTGAGTGCGTAGAACACGTCGATCCAGAACAGCCCGTAATGTTGGTTGCTCGATTGCGGGTCGACGCCGAGCCCGAGCGTGTCGGCGGGAATGTATGTCGAGCGCAGCCAAGCGGCGGTTGGCGATGGCGTCGGCGGGGTGAAGGCGACGTAGGGCATGGCGATCGGCAGCGAGAGCGCGGCCGCTGCCGCTTGCGCCTGGTTGTTTAGCGCGCGCTCTATCGCGACGTCGGCGGGATCGGCCATCTATCTGTGCAATGGCGGTCCAAAGACCTGCCATCCCAGCAGAGCAAATAGAATGAACAGCAACACGGCGTTACCGCTCACGACGTAGAGACCGGTCACCACGCCGAAGTGCGAGAGCACCCCGAACACCAGCCAGATCAGCATCAAGACCCAATAACAAAGACCTAGCGTCATGTGATGCTCCTCTCCTTGGCTTCCTCGATGACCTCAGCAACGATCGTGGGCCATTCCTGAGCCGAGATCGCGACGAAGCCACTCGGCGCTTGCTGGCTGTGCCCATTTTCCAGAAAGATCGCGTAATTGGCTGTCCAGCCGACGAAGATCGTGTCCTGCAAGTTCGCCCCGGCGATCACCGCGACCGCGATCGGCGTGGTATCGCCGTAGGTCGCCTCGGCCTCGCGGGTGGTCTTTGCTTCGGTCGGCGCGAAGCCTTCGAGCGAAACTTGGATCGAAGCGCGCGCATATCCGGTGTCGACAGGAATGCGCTTCTGGCAATTCGAGATCACGCGCTTAGAACTCTCGCGGTATACAGCCAACAGTCTCGCCTCGGTCTGGCGGGTCCAGTCGTCAACCGCAGCCTGAAACGATAGCGTGCTAATTGGCATCTATTTGGTCGGTCTCCGGCGGCGGCTCGCCTTCAAGGCTCGCGAGGAAGTCGATGTCAGGTTCGAGCCAGCAGCGGCAGTTGATCGTTTCCTCCGGCGGCGCTTTCGGATCGCCCGGATATTCCAAGTAGTTGCCGTCGCCAGAAATGAACGGCTCGCCTTCCGGGCGAACTTCGCCTTCCATCTCGGCGTGGCTATCGCGGACGCGGTTGTCTCCGGCGGTGCGCCAGATATAGCGCACGCTGCCGGGATTGATGCCCGCCGCCATTGCTTGCTGCAGTGCCTGGCGCTGCCCTTCATGCAGCGATGTCAGCGCTTCGGTGCGGGCGATGGTCTCGGCGCGATAGCGCATGGCCCGGTTGGTGTAGGTACGCACCATCGCGTTGATCTGCGCCTCCGGTATTGCAGTATCCTCCGCCGCAGCCCGGCGCACCACGCTATCAAAGCGCCTGTCGCGCAGCGCACGCGAAAGCGCAGCAAGCGGATTGTCCGAGCGCAGCTCCTCCTCATAATTGACCACCCATTGCATTTGGCTTTGCGTCAGGCCAATCACACCGCCCTCGCGGCGTCCGGTATCCGCGCTGATGCGGCCGACGAGATCGAGCGCGACGGTGCGCGGATTGTTGCCAGCCGCCATGCCGGTCGTGAGATATTCGCGGATCATGGTGCGCTGGTCGGCCAGTATCTCGACAATCTCCATGGAGGAGCGCGTCGAAAGCCAGGTCTCGGCGGCCGGGTTGCGCACGTTGAAAATAAATTCGGTGCGAAAGCCACCGGCCAGATCAATCACCGGCACAACTGCGGCGGTTGCTTCGCCCGCCGCCTCGAACGTTGCGCGGATGCCTTTGTCCCAAGGGAGCCAAAGCACCGGGTCGAGGTTGACCGCGCGTAGCGCGCTTTCGATGTCCGCTTGCTCGAGGAACCTGATGATGAGGTCGAGTTGCGCGGCGTCGCGCATGTTGTAGACGCTTTCCATGAAGGCGCGGCGCAATGCCGGGTCCCACGTCTCCATGAGGTTGTCGAGCCGGGCCGCGTTGCGCTTTGTGATCGCCATTTACTTGCGCGTCCTGCACTCCCACGTCGCGCGCGCCGGATCGCTATCGACGCCGGGAAGCCCGGTTGTTCCAACCGGAACGATCGTGCGCGTGACACCGCGGATTGTGATGCGATCTCCCGGCAGCGGCGCGACCGCGAGCGTCGTCGCCAGGATCAGAACGCGCACGTCGTCGGCCGCAACAAGCCCGTTCGCGCGCTGTCCTGTGGAGTAAGTATCTTCAATCGCCTTGCACGGATAGTTGACGGTCGTCGGTGCGGGCGGATCGGCAGGGTCGGTGATCGTGCCTGGCACGTCGCGGGTCAAGGTCGCGTCGAGAAAGATGAAGGAAGCCGCGTCGGCAATGACGTGCGCCAGTTCGCTTTCGAGCATCGACGCCATGCTAGCCTCGCGTCGCCCAGCCCGAGGTTATACCACCATGCGACGTCGGCCCAATCAACGGCTCAAGGATGCCGTCAACCACCGTGTAGGTGGTCGTGGCGATAGCGTTGGCGGCGTATTCGACCTCGACGCTGCCCGCGCGCACGCGCCGCACCGTTCCGCCCCGCGCCAGATCGGGCGAGGTCGAGCCCGGCGACGACAACTCGCGCAACGCAAGCTCGATCGTCGCCTCGATGACCTCGATCGGTATCTCGTCATCGGCGATGACATTATCGTCGACGTCGGTCGCTCCGGTGCGCGGCCAGCCGAGCCCTTGGTCGCGGCCATGCGTGCGCGTTCCCGGCCAACGCGTGCCGTACATCGCCTCTAGCGATGTGGTGCCGCGAATGAGCGCCGCTTCGGTATCACCGACGACCACCACATAGGCGCGGTCCTCGGTGTAGGTATCGAAGTCGTCCTCGCTCGCGTAGGCGTTGGCAGTAGGAAGCCCGGTCCCGTCTTCGACAACGATGGGCATTTAGCGCGTCTTCACCTTGAGCTTGATGCTCTGGTCATAGGTGCGGCCTCCGGTCGTCATGATGCGGTTGGTGAAAAGATAGGTCGCGCCGAGAACTCCCGACGACAGCCATATCGTCGTGTAGTAGCGGTTGAGCAGCGTCGTGGTGCCGTTCCACAGGCTTCCGTTATTGGTGAACATGGTCGAGTTGATCGTGATGCCGGAAGGAGGATTTGGCCACGACGACGACGCGATGGTGTCGCCGGGCGCGAGGCGCGCCGTCCAATCGACGACGAAATCCTCGATCTCGTCCGGGTCTTTGCTGCCCGACCATTTCAACGCGCTCAATCACGCCTCCCGAAACAGTTTTGCGTTCACGACGCGGTGCTTGGCGGACAGGATCACGACGCGGCCCGCTGGCGTGGGCGCGATCTGGAACGTGATCATGCTGCTACCGCTAGCTGTACCAACCGCAGCAACGATTGCCGCTCCCGCGCCTTGAGCTCCACCACCACCGCCGTCGCCGTTGCTCATGCGGGTTCCAACACGGCATCCGGCTCGGTGGTCTCGACCACGGCCGAGGTTTCGAGCACCGTCACCACGGGATCGAACGGCAGAACATAGACGATGCGATCGCCCTCAGTCGGCGTCGGCACGATGCCGAAACCGAAAGCCTGCGCGGTGCCGATACCTGTGGCGGTGCCGACCGAAACACCCGCCGTGAGACCGATGGCTTGCGCGCTAGCGAGGCCCGCGCCCGCTGCCGCCGCGATCGCCGCGACAGTGGCGGCTCCTCGTGCCGTTGCGGTGCCGGTTCCCGCCGCCGAGCCGATTGCTGCATTGCTCGGCTGCGAAACGCCGCTGGCTTGACCAGTTCCCGCCGCGCTGCCGACCGTGCCTTTGACGACCGCGCCCGTCGCGCTGGCCGTGCCGGTCCCGCTGGCGCTCCCGGCGGTTCCTTTGACCGTAGAGGCGCTTGCAGAGGCGGTTCCGGTTCCGCTCGCCGTCCCGCTCGCCGCCTTGATGGCGGTCGCGGCGGCACTCGCGGTTCCTGATCCGCTCGCTGTGCCGGTCGAGGCGGCGGTGGCCGCGCCGACGCCGTTAGCCGTTCCTTGACCGGTGGCGGTGCCGAAGTTGACGCCCGCTTGCGCGCCGCCGCCGCTCGCGCTTCCCGAACCGGCCGCCGAGCCAGCGCCCGACGCAATCGAAGCTCCACCAGCGCTGGCGGTTCCTGTCCCGCTCGCCGAGCCGGAAGCAGCGGTGGTCTTCGCGCCCGCGCCGCTTGCGGTACCGCTTCCGCTCGCGGAGCCAGCGCCCGCGACGATTGCAACGTCGAAGCCGGTTCCCGCGCCGGTCCCGCTGGCCGACCCGGCTGCTGCAGCGATAGACGCGCCGACCGCGCTCGCGGTGCCGGTACCGGAGGCCGAGCCGGTAGTGACGCCCGAGACGCCGGATTGCGCCGACGCCTGGCCGGTGCCAGCCGCGCTCCCGGCCGACGCGGCGATGCTTGCGCCGCCACCCGATGCCGTTCCAGAACCTGACGCGCTTCCCGCGCTAGCCGCGATGGAAGCGCCGCCGCCGGTCGCTGTTCCTGATCCGGTTGCGGTGCCGCTCGACGCGGCGAACGCAACGCCTGTCGCACTTGCGGTGCCGGAGCCCGTTGCACTCCCGGCTGTGGTCTTGATCGCGGTCGCTGCACCGGTGGCGGTGCCCGAGCCGCTGGCGCTGCCGCTTCCGGCCGCGATCGATGCGCCCGCGCCAGATGCGGCACCGCTACCGCTGGCGCTGCCGGTGGAGCTGGCGATTGCCGCGCCGGTCGCACTCGCCGCCCCTGTGCCGGAGGCGGTGCCGGTCGTTGCCTTTATCGCAGCGCCGGAGGCGGTTGCGGTGCCTGTGCCGGAGGCGGAGCCGCTCGAGGCGGCAATGACCGTGCCTTGCGCGGAGGCGGTGCCAGAGCCTGTTGACGAGCCTGTCGCCGCCGCGATTGCCGCGCCACCACCGGTCGCGGTGCCGCTGCCTGCCGCCGATCCGCTCGCCGACGCAATGGCTGCGCCGGTCGCTGTGGCGGTTCCGTTGCCGCTGGCCGAGCCCGCGCCGGAAGCGATTGCTGCGCCAACGCCGGAAGCCGTGCCCGAGCCGGTTGCGCTTCCAGCCCCGGAGTTGGTGACGCCTGCGGTCGCGCCAACTCCCGAAGCCGTACCCGAGCCCGTCGCCGAGCCAGCGCCGGAGGCGATCGCGGCTCCGGCCGCCGAAGCCGTCCCGCTCCCGGCGGCGCTTCCGCTCGCCGCGACAATTGCCGCGCCGCCGCCAGAAGCCGCG
>Ga0126384_10002741_pt1 | contig 10684 bp, 9 predicted proteins | sample PanSoiMetPlot_36_FD_92543 | JGI IMG/M metagenome (GOLD analysis project Ga0126384, IMG submission 92543) | Tropical forest soil microbial communities from Panama - MetaG Plot_36 | ecosystem: Environmental > Terrestrial > Soil > Tropical forest > Bulk soil | place: Panama | collected 2016-02-17 | reverse complement strand
GGCGTCGGCTTTCCCGACGAGGCCGACCCGAACTGGCGCTACTGGCCGGCCGATGTGCACATCATCGGCAAGGATATCATCCGCTTCCACGCGGTGTACTGGCCGGCATTCCTGATGTCGGCAGGCATTCCCGTGCAGAAACGGGTCTACGCCCACGGTTTCCTGTTCAACAGGGGCGAGAAGATGTCGAAATCGGTCGGCAACGTGGTCGATCCCTTCGATCTGGTCAATGGCTACGGCGTCGACCAGGTGCGCTACTTCTTTCTGCGCGAGGCCGCGTTCGGCCAGGATGGCAGCTACAGCCACGAGGCGATCGTCAATCGCATCAACGCCGATCTCGCCAATGATCTGGGCAACCTGGCGCAGCGTTCCTTGTCGATGATCGCCAAAAACTGCGGCGGCATGGTCCCCGCGTCCGGTCAACTCGAGCCCGCCGATGAGGCGATCTTGGCGGCGGCCGATGCGCTCTATGGCAAGGCGCGCACTGCCATGGACCGGCAGGGCATCAAGCAGTACCTCGATGCGGTCTGGGCGGTGGTGGCCGAGGCCAACCGCTACTTCGCCGGCGCCGAACCGTGGGCCAAGCGCAAAACCGATCCGCAGCGCATGGGCACCATCCTCTACGTCACGGCCGAGGTGGTGCGGCAGGTGGCGATCCTGGCAGCGCCGGTGATGCCGGGCTCGGCCACCAAGCTGCTCGACAGCCTCGGGCAGGCGGAAGATCAGCGCAGCTTTGCGGCGCTGGGTGCCGCCGCCCGCCTTGAGCCGGGACGGCAGTTGCCGACGCCGAGCGGCGTGTTTCCGCGTTACCTGGAGGCCGGCGCCGAGGCCGCCGCCAAACCGGCGAGGAAGCCCAGCACCTGATGCTCATCGATCACCACTGCCACCTCGACTTTCCCGAGTTTGCCAACGAGCTCGACGCCGTGCTGGCGCGGGCGCGGACCGCTGGCGTTGGCGGCATGGTGAGCATCTCGACCCGGGTGCGCCGCCTAGAGCCCTTGATCGGCATTGCCGAAGCGCACGCCAACGTGTTCTGCTCGGTCGGCACCCATCCGCATCATGCGCACGAGGAACTCGACCTGCCCTGGCAGCAGCTGGTGCGGCTCGCGGCCCATCCCAAGGTGGTGGCGATCGGCGAAGCCGGGCTCGACTACTTCTACGACAACAGCCCCCGCGAGGCACAGGCCACGGGCTTTCGCCAGCATATCGCGGCGGCGCGCGCCAGCGGTCTGCCGCTCGTCATTCATGCGCGCGATGCCGATGCCGATGTTGCCGCCATCCTGGAGGAGGAGATGGGCAAGGGCGCCTTCACGGCGGTGCTGCACTGCTTTACCGGGGGCAACGAGTTGGCTGAGCGTGGCCTGGCGCTCGGGCTCTACATCTCGTTCTCGGGCATCCTGACATTCAAAAGGTCGGAGGCCCTGCGCGAGGTCGCCGCGCGGGTGCCGCTTGATCGGCTGCTGGTTGAGACCGATGCCCCCTACCTGGCCCCCGGCCCGTTTCGTGGCAAGCGCAACGAACCGGCCTATGTCGTCCACACCGCCGCCGAGCTCGCCCGCGTCAAGGGTGTTTCGGAGGCGGAAATCGCCCGCCTTACCACCGAGAACTTTTTCCGGCTCTACGCCAAGGTCCAGCCCGCCAGCATGGCCCTGTCATGAGCCGGACGATCACGCTTCTCGGCACCGGTTCGTCGGGCGGGGTGCCGCGCATTGGCAACAATTGGGGTGCGTGCGACCCCAATAATCCGAAGAATCGCCGCCGGCGCTGCGCCGTCCTCATCCAACAGACCTCGGGTCGCGGGCTGACGCGGGTGCTGGTCGATACCCCCGCCGATCTGCGCAATCAGCTGCTCGATGCCGACGTCGATACGGTTGACGCCGTGCTCTTTACCCACGATCACGCCGATCACACGCACGGCATCGACGATCTGCGCGGCATGGCCTTCAACGCCCGGCGACGCATTGACATCCACACCGATCAGCGCACGCGCGACACCCTGCTGCAACGCTTCGACTACTGCTTCCGGCAGCCGCCGGGCTCGGCCTATCCCGCGATCCTCAATGCCCACACCCTGCACCCGCCAACGGCCGTGCGCATCACCGGCGCCGGTGGCAGTATCGACATTATACCGCTGCCGCAGCAGCACGGCGATGTCCCCTCGCTGGGTTTCCGTTTTGGTGACGTGGCCTACTCGCCCGACATCAGCGCCATTCCCGAGGCGGCGCTGCCGCTGTTCGCCAACCTCGACTTGTGGATCGTCGATGCGCTGCGGCCGCTGCCGCACCCAAGCCACTTCTCCGTTGGGCAGGCGCTGGGTTGGATCGAACGCCTCGGCGTCAAGCGTGCGATCCTGACGCACATGACCTCGGAGCTTGACTACGACACCTTACGCCGCGAACTGCCGGCGCACGTCGAACCGGGCTATGATGGCATGGTGGTGCCGATCGCCTGAAATTAGCCGGCGCTCACCTTACAACACCTCGTTGCTGCCGAGGTCGAAGATTTGCCCGTTATCGGTGCAGGTGGCCTGCGCCAATTCCACGAACTTGTCGGTGATGTCTTCCGGCCGGCGCAAGCTGGCGGGATCCTCGCCGGGAAACGCCTTGGCGCGCATCGCCGTGCGAATTGGCCCGGGATTGATGAGGTTGGCGCGGACGTTGGTGTTGGTCATCTCGGCTGCGTAGGTTTGCACCAGCGCTTCCAGCCCGGCCTTGGACACCGAATAGGGGCCCCAGTAGGCACGCCGGTTGCGGGCGGCACCGGAGGTGACGAAGATGGCGCGGCCGGCATCGGATAGGCGCAGCAATGGGTCGAGCGTGCGGAGCAGCCGCCAATTGCTATTAAGATTAAGGTCGATCACGTCCCTCCAGGCGTCAGCGGTGACGTGGCCGAGCGGGGAGAGGGGTCCAAGCACCCCGGCGTTGCCGACCACCACGTCGAGCTTGCCCCAGCGCTGAAAGATGGTGGGACCGAGCGCATCGATCTTGTCGTGGTCGTTGAGGTTGAGGTTCAAAAGCGTTGCCGGCCGGCCCAGCTCCCGCACCTCATCGTCAACATCCTCCAGGGCGCCCGCGGTGCGCCCGACCAGGATCAGGTGCGCGCCCTCGCGCGCATAGGCGAGCGCGACGGCACGGCCGATACCGCGCGTTGCTCCCGTGATCAGTGCTAATCGATCGGCGAGGCGGGGGGATTGCTGCATGGCCCCACTGCTAGCCTCTCGACCGCCGCGGTGGCAAGTCCATGCGCGCCGCAGGTTGCAGAAGTTTCGTGCCGCCGCGGCGCCGGTGGCTCTCAAGGTTCCTTGGGGGCGTCCGGCGGGGTCTGCAAGCGGTCCTTATGCATTTTTATGACATCGTCGTAGGCCTTTTCGGCCGCCGCCTTGGATCGGTCGATGTAGGGCTTGGCCGCATCGACGGCGCGCGCTGCGGCGTCTTTTGCCTGCTCGGCGGTTTCCTTGGCCGTCTCGATGGCTCGATCGGTGTAGGGCCGGGCCTTGATGCGCGCCTGTTCGGTGGCGGCGAGCATCTTTTCCGTGCTCAGCGCCGAGAGCTCCTTGGTGCGCTTCAACAGCTGGCTGAAGAGGCCCTGCGCCGGCAGCAGCGCGCCGGCATTGAGCGCGGCGATGGTGCGGATCAGATCTTCGTGATCCCTGCGGGCCTTGCCGTCGGCGACCTGGTCGGCGGCGCCGGTAAAGACCACGAGTGGGGTACAGGCGGTAATGAGCTTGTGCCCGGCCTTGGTCCACCGCGGATTTTCGATCTCGGTCTCCTGCGCGAAATAGACCTTTTTGCCGTTGACCTCCTGGCGCAGGATGTTGCGGTCGATCACGGCGATGACATGGCCGCCCCGATCAGTGATGTCGGCAAAGCGCGTGCTGTCGGGATCCGGAAAGGCAACGAACAGGCTCACGGTGTCCTCCGCGCTCATGGTCTCGGCGATGGCGCGCGCCAGCGATGGCTGAGCGCGTGGCGGGCTGGCGCGGCCGAGCCCGTTGGGATCGATCCGGCTGAGATAGGCGAAGGTGGCGGTGTCGGTGGCGGGCACAATGAAGCGGAGGCGGTCGGCATTGGCCGACAGCGCCGCCCAGCTCGCAAGGTCGCGATTGCGGGTTGCGGCATAGAGACATTGGCGCACGTCGTCTTGACGCACGACGGTGAGGGCCGACCGGGCCGCCAACTCGGTGCCGACGTGCAAAAACGCATCGAGCGGGGCAAACCCAAGCTCGCTCGGATCCTGGCGTACGCGTTCGATGGTCTCGTTGGTTCCTGCCGACGGCGCACAGGCAACCTCGAACTGCGCAAGCTGCAGCTGTTTGGCGAGGAGTGGACAAAAGTGGGTGTGGATCGGCCCGTCCGCCGCACCGCTATTGATGCGGTTGGCGCTGCCGGGGGCGGTCAGGCTGGCAAGGGCAACGAGCGCGAGGGCAACTGTTGGGGCCGTCTTCATGGCGCAGTCTCCTGATCGCGGCTCGTGCCGCGCCGGCCCTGAGCTAGAGGACAACCGTGGCGCAAATGCGCGTTTCGCAGCCACGTTGCCCAATGCTCATGGCCTCGCCGCGCCGCACCTGAGGCGCTGCTCGAGGCTCTCGCGCCACAGCGCCAGAGCTGGTGTCACCAACAGCTCCAGGATGAGACCGCAGACCATGCCGGTGCCGGGAAGGCCGAGGCGGAGCGCCGCGGTCAATCGGGCCAGGCCACCGACGAGCACCAAGGCTGCGAGCAGACGAAACCGGCAACCGCGGGCTTCGATTGCTGGCACGGTGCTCCAAAAGCCGACGCCGATGGCCAGCATCAGCCCGGAGAGATAGCGCACATGGCTATCGACATCGCGGTTGGGGGCATCAAACGCGTCGCCGGGCTCGCCCGCGCCGAGGCGGGTGTCGAAGGCGGCAATCCCGGCGCTGACACCGGCGAGACCAACGAGGATCGGCACGCACGCAAGCACGGCCACCACACCTTGCAAGCAGAGGCGCTCGCGCTGAAGTCGGGGCGGCGCAGTCATGCCGCATCGCCGCCCATGGGGGAGGGCCCGTGCGCAAGCGCTGGCGGCCTCGCCGGCAACGGCGTGCCGCTACCAATGCCGCCGGCAGCACGCGCGGCGTTATGGGGTGCTGCGATGTTAATGGCAGGGATCCCGGACCAATCGAGCGCGCCAATGGCGGCGCTGACCGTCTACGCACGGGCAAGGCGCCTGGTTTTACCCAGGTGCTCACAAGCCGGTGAACGAGGCGGCACCGATCGCGGAAGCGCCGCGGGCGCCTTAGAATTTTTCCGCCAGCTCGGCGTCGGCGGCTTGCTCCGGCGCGCGTTGCACGGCCGCCTCGATCGCGGGGAGGACGGCGGCGGCGTTGTCGACGGTGATGAAGCGGACATCCATGTCGGGCCGGATGAACTGCTCGCGGCTCATGTGCTGCAACAACGCCAAAAAAGGCAGCCAGAAGCCGTCCACGTTCAACAGCACGATCGGCTTATGGTGCCGACCGAGTTGCGCCCAGGTCAGCTGTTCCACCAGTTCCTCAAGCGTGCCGATGCCGCCGGGCAATGCCACGAAGGCGTCGGATTTGTCGAACATGAGCCGCTTGCGCTCGTGCATGTCTTTGACGACGATCAGCTCGTCGGCGGCGCGCAGCATGCGTTCCTTCTTGGAGAGGAACTCGGGAATGATGCCGGTGACGTGGCCATTGTGGGCAATGACCTCGCGGGCGATCTCACCCATCAGGCCGAGCCCGCCACCGCCATAGACGAGGCCCACTCCCGCTGCCGCCATCTGCCGCCCGAGGTCCTTAGCCGCGGCGACGTAGGCTGGATTCTTGCCCGTGTTGGAGCCGCAGTAGACACAGATATTGGGCGGCCGCGACAGCGGTTTGCGGCTGGACCTGTTGGGTTTATGCGGCATTTGCAGCCTTCGTTGGTGGCGGCGATCGGCCATAGCTTGCCCCGTTCCTCGCTTGGTTGTCATGTATTGGGCCGTGGAGTTTAACCCTAGGACGGGCGCCGGTGCCAAATTGCGGCCTGTTTGGCCGGCGAGCCGGTTTGTGGGCGGGCGCTGATCGGGCTAAGGTGGGGCCGGGGTGGGAGGATTTGGCGCGGTTCGGCACTTCGGTCAAAGGGCCGGAACCTGACGGACGCCCGGTTGCGCCAGGGTTTGGGGGAACGCGACACACCATGAAGCCGGCCTCGGTCCTGCTTGCGCCTACGGTTGCGCTCGCGACCCTGTGCGGCCCGACCGGAGCGGCCGGGCCCCCAGCCGATCCGGCGCGTCAGCAGGCCGAGGAGTTGGCCGAGGAAGCCTCGAAAAAATTTGGCGAATTGCTGAAGGGCGAGCTCGGTCAATCCGTCCCGCCGGCGCCCCCTAACATGAGCCAGGGTCGTCGCGATCCGCCGATGACCCTGATTTTCTACTGGCTCGACTATGCCGACCACCAATACCACGGCATCATTCGCCGGCTCGCCAGCGACGGGGCAAGGGAAAGCTGGATTGCCGAGGTCGCCTCCGGCAACTGGCTGCGGCGCTCCCAGCAGCGCTTTCAAAGCTTGATGCAGCGGCTTGCGAGCCCGGCGGGGCCACCGCCGCCGCTGTTGTCACCCGCGCCCGCGCCAGCCGGCAGCGACCGGCCGATGCCGCCAGCCGGCCCGGCGCCAGCGGTGATTGCTGAAGAGCCTCGACCATTGCCCGACGCGCCCGATCCCGGCCGTCAGAAGATGACGCCGGCACCGGCCACCCCGCCCGCCGCCGTGGCGGCCGCGGTGCCCGCACCAACCAATCTCGACACCGCTGCCGCGCCACCACCGAGTACGCCATCCCTCGCGGATCCCCCGGTTCAGCCCGGGTCCCAATCCGAACCCAAGCCCGAGCCAACCGGCCGAGCTCTCGACAGCGAGACACCCGCCAGCGCGCCGGCCCGCCCCGAGGCACCGGCGCCACCCGTATCGCCGCCGCGGGTCGCAACGTCTGTGCCTGAGGCCGCCAGTGGTAGCTCCGCGACGGCAAAGCCTGACGAGCGCGCAACGTCCGATGTCGCAACACCGCAGGCGGCCGCCAGACAGGCCGAGCCGGCGGTCACCCCGCAGCCGCCGGCCGGCTCGGGCGCGCCAGAAGAACGGTCGCCGGAAGATGCGACTGCCGCGACCGCGACCACCAGCCGGGCGGTGGCGGCAGGGCCGCCCGTGCCATCGCCGGCAGCGCCCGAGGCCACAACGGAACCCGCAGCGATCGCCGCGGCGCACGCTGCCGTTCCAACCCTGCGCCGCAGGTCTGAAATTGCCAAGGGCCGGCCGACCAAGTCACGGCACGCCCGTACCGGTAAGCGCCCGCCCGCCGCGCACAGCCACAGCGTTCGCCTTCCCGGATGGTACGTGGTCAAGCCAGGCGACAGCTTGTGGGCGATCGCCGAACGCCACTACGGTTCGGGCCGGCGCTACGTGCGAATTTACGCCGCCAACCACGGGCGGCTGCCGCGCGGTCCCGACTGGATCCTGCCCGGCCAGCGCCTCTACCTGCCGCGGCCGCGACAGAAATCCTGAAACAATCTGTCTGCGGGCGGCGCGACGTTTGCCAGCCATCCGGGCTCGATCGCAGGCCGCCAATCGGCGGCGCGGGTTGCGGTGCAGCATCCGGCCGGCACAGCCATGCCATCGACAAGCGCGGCCGCCGGCAGTAAAGCGGGATCATGCAGCGAACGCTCATCGAGATTGGCTCCGCGGCGGCCGGCGCGGGCAAAACCAAGTCACCGCCTGATCGCGGCGCGGAGCAATGGCGGGTGCTGCGCAGTCTTGCTCCCTACGTGTGGCCGTCGGATCGTCCCGACCTGCAAGCAACCGTCATCGTTTCGCTGCTGCTGATGCTGTTGGCCAAGATCGTCACCGTCAGCATGCCGTTCGCGTTCAAGTGGGCGACGGATGCCTTGGTGGTGGTGGCGGGCGGTCGGCTGCCGCCGGATCAGACCTGGAGCTGGCTCGTCGGTGCACCGGCGTTGGCAACCTTGATCTACGCGCTGACGCGCATCGCCATGACCTTATTGGTGCAGGTGCGCGAAGGTATGTTCGCCAAAGTCGCGCTGCACGCGGTGCGCAAGCTGGCGCTCAACACCTTCCAGCATATGCACCAGCTTTCGCTGCGCTTTCACCTGGAACGCAAGACCGGTGGTCTGACGCGTGTGCTCGAGCGGGGTCGTGCCGGCATCGAGAACATCACCCGCATGACTTTGATGACGTTCGTGCCGACCCTGGTCGAATTTGCGCTGGTGGTGGGAGTGTTGATCTACGAGTTCGACTGGCGCTATGCGGCGGCGGTGGTGGCCATGATCGCGCTCTACTTGTTGTTCACCGTGCGCGCCACCAACTGGCGTATCCAGATCCGGCGTACCATGAACGAGAGTGACACGGACGCCAACACCAAGGCGATCGACAGCCTGTTGAATTACGAGACGGTCAAGTACTTCGGCGCCGAGGACCGTGAAACCAGGCGCTACGACAAGGCGGTCGCGCTCTACGAGCAGGCGAGCATCAAGAGCTATGGCTCGTTGGCCGTCCTCAACACCGGCCAGGCCATGATCTTCGTCGCCGCGCTGACGGTGTGCATGCTGATGGCCGTCGCCGACATCGCCGCCGGCGACAAGACGGTTGGCCACTTCGTCATGGTCAATGCGCTGATGCTGCAACTGTTCATCCCACTCAACTTCATGGGCATGGTGTATCGCGAGATCAAGCAATCGTTGATCGACATCGAACGCATGCTGGACGTGCTGGGGGTGGTGCCGGAAGTGAGCGATCGCGCCGATGCCCAAGCGCTCAAGGTGACGGGCGGTACCATCCGCTTCGAGAACGTCAAATTCGCCTACGATCCCGAGCGGACGATCTTGGAAGGCTTGTCGTTTGAGGTACCGGCCGGTCAAATGGTGGCGATCGTCGGGCCCTCCGGCGCCGGCAAATCGACCATCTCCCGCATCCTGTTGCGGTTCTACGATGTCAGCGGCGGGCGCGTCACCATCGACGGACAGGACATCCGCGACGTCACCCAGGCTTCGCTGCGGGCGGCGATCGGGGTGGTGCCGCAAGACACCGTGCTGTTCAACGACACTGTTCTTTACAACATTGAGTACGGTCGGCCGGATGCCAGCTTCGAGGACGTGCGCAAGGCCGCGGCCATGGCCCAAATCGACGCGTTCGTACAGGCGCTACCCGATGGCTACCAGACCATGGTCGGCGAACGCGGATTGAAGCTCTCCGGCGGCGAAAAGCAGCGGGTGGCCATCGCCAGGACCATCCTCAAGGGGCCGCCGATCCTGATCCTCGACGAGGCCACCAGCGCGCTCGACAGTCACACCGAAAAGGAGATCCAGGACGCTCTTGATGAGGTATCGCGGAACCGCACCACGCTCGTGATCGCGCATCGTTTGTCGACCATCATCGGCGCCGGGCGCATCCTGGTGCTGGATGCCGGTCGGCTGGTCGAACAAGGCACGCACGCGGAGCTCTTGGCCCAAGGCGGGCTTTATGCCAGCCTTTGGAACCGGCAGCGCCAGGCCGACCGGGCCCGCGAGGAACTGGCCGAGGCGCTGGCGCAGGAGGGCGAGCGGATCCGCAACGGACGCTTGACCGGGACCGCGGAGCCCGGCCGCCCCGCCGCCGAGCCGGCGGACATCGATGGTTTGCCGCCGGCGAGCTGAGGTCCGGCGGGTTTTCCGGTGGCGCGGCGGGTGGCCATCGTTATTGGGTGCCGCCGCCGCCCACCACGTGGGCGCTGTGCTGGCGCGCGCAACAGGCATGCGCCGCGATTGCGGCGGAGGAGGGAGCTTTGAGCGGTCGACGTGGCAGGTGAGCGCGACACGGGCCAGCCCTGGCGCAAGGTGCAAAGGCCGCGGCGCCAGGCCGACGGCGCGGCCGGCGCGCCGCCCACTTGCGAGGGCCAGCTGGCGCGGCTGGCGCGCGGCGCCTGGCGGCTGACGCGAGCGCTGTTTGCCACTGCGTTTGAGACCCTGCTCGCCCTCATTATCGTGTTCGAAGAGTGGGGTTGGCGGCCGCTGGCCGACGGCATCGGCCGGTTGGCGCGCTGGCAGCCGTGGGCGCGGGTCGAAGCCAGCATCGCCCGACTTCCGCCCTATGCGGCGCTGGCGGCGTTTGTGCTGCCGACCTTGCTGCTGCTGCCGCTCAAATTCGTGGCCTTGCTCCTGATCGCCAACGGTCGGCTGCTGCTCGCCAGTGGGCTGTTCGTCGCCGCCAAGATCGTTGCCACCGCGCTGATCGCACGGCTGTTCGCGCTGACGCAGCCGGCGCTGATGCAGATCGGCTGGTTTGCCTGGAGTTACGACACGGCGATGCCTTGGAAGGAGGCCTTGACCGAGCGCGTGCGCGCCTCCTGGGCGTGGCGGCTCGGACGCTTGTGGAAGGAGCGCGGCCGCCGCCTGGCGGCGGGGCTTTTGCGCCGGCTCCGTCCCCGGGTCCTGGCCGTCGGCGCCGCCATTGCCGACGGCGTGGCCGCGGCCGGGAAACGGCTGCGGTTGCGCACCGTGTGGCGCTTGAAGCGGCTGGCTGGCCCCACTGGCCGCGCCGGGGCGAAGGCGGCGGCGCGGCGCAAATCGCCTTAGGCGAATTCGGCGCGGCGGTAGCCCTGGAGATAAAGCAGCGCTGAAAGATCGCCGTGATCGATCCGCACCGGCGCGGCCGCCGCCACGATCGGTTTGGCG
>Ga0126384_10002739_pt1 | contig 10685 bp, 10 predicted proteins | sample PanSoiMetPlot_36_FD_92543 | JGI IMG/M metagenome (GOLD analysis project Ga0126384, IMG submission 92543) | Tropical forest soil microbial communities from Panama - MetaG Plot_36 | ecosystem: Environmental > Terrestrial > Soil > Tropical forest > Bulk soil | place: Panama | collected 2016-02-17 | reverse complement strand
CCTTTGATCTCGACGCCGGCCGCGCCGCGCGCGACATGCTGCGCAAGCACTTTCTCCCCCGCGCCGCGTGATCGTTGTCGTGCGAGCTGGAGTCTGCGTAAAGGCGCTGGGCGCCCTGCCTATACAGAAAGGTTCTCTGCGCCTTTGCCCGCCCTATCTCCTGTTGCTAAAAGGACGGCGAAATCTGGTGAGGGAGTGACCATGAAAATTGTCGGTTTTGCAGCTGACGGCGGATTGCATCTCGGCGTGGCCGAAGGCGACCAAGTCATCGACCTGCAGGCGGTCGACAAAACCATTCCCGGTGATCTCGGCGAATGCCTACGGCGCAACAACGGCGATCTCTCGCCGCTCGAGGAGACGGCAAAACGGGCGCCCGCGTCCGCTCGCCGTCCGCTCAAAGGCCTTACCTACGGATTGCCCGTGGCGGTTCCCGGCAAAGTGATCTGCCTCGGGCTCAATTATCTCGAACATGTCAAAGAAGGTTCCCAGCGCGACAACATCCCCAAATTTCCGACCATCTTCATGCGCGGGCGCAGCTCGCTCGTCCCGCATGGACAACCCATCCTGCGGCCCAAGGCATCCGAGACGCTCGATTACGAAGCCGAGCTCATTTTGGTCATCGGCAAGCGGGCCAAGCACCTCACGCCTGCCAATGCATATGCTTGCATCGCCGGATATTCCTGCGGCAACGAAGGCTCGGTGCGCGAGTTTCAGCGCAAAACAACGCAATGGGACATGGGCAAGAATTTCGACCGCACCGGCGCCTTCGGGCCCTGGATGATCACGGCCGATGAGGTGCCCGCCGGCGGGAAAGGCTTGAAGATCGAGAGCCGGCTCAATGGGAAGGTCATGCAGTCGGACAACACCAACAACATGATGTTTCCGGTCGCGGAAACTATAGCCTATATAACGCAGGGCATGACGCTCGAGCCCGGGGACATCGTGTTTACCGGCACTCCTTCCGGCGTCGGCCACGCGCGCAAGCCCAATCCGGTATGGATGAAAGCGGGCGATGTCTGCGAGATCGATATCGAGGGCGTCGGGTTGCTCGTCAACCCAATCGAGGATGAGAAGTAGAACGCGGGCCGCCGATCGTGCTGAGCAGTGCACGCGTTGAGCTCGTGCCGGCGTTTGCCGCTGCGGCTCGCTCTGTTTCAATGATAAAGCGGAGACTGTCATGGCCAATTTGACCGTGGTTTCGATCTGCGGCTCGCTCCGCAAGGGGTCTTACAACGCGATGGTGCAGCGGCTGCTGCCATCGCTTGCGCCGGAGGGGATGACAATCAAGCCGGCGCCGTCCTTTGCGGAATTTCCGCTCTACAACTTCGACATCCAGAACTCGGCCGGGTTTCCCGCGCCGGTCACCACGCTTGCGGACGCGATCCGTGCTGTGGACGGCGTGATTTTCTGCACGCCCGAATACAATTTCAGCATTCCTGGCGGTCTTAAGAACGCGATCGACTGGGTGTCGCGGTTGCAGAACCAGCCGTTCGCCGGCAAGGCGGTGGCGCTGCAATCGGCTTCGCCCGGGCCGGTCGGCGGCGCGCGCGTTCAGTACGATCTGCGCAAGTCTATGATGTTTCTCGACGCGTTTACGCTCAACAAGCCGGAGATTTTCATCGGCAATTGCGGGTCCAAATTCGACGAGAAGACCGGCGAGCTCAAAGACGAGGCAACGCGCGGGTTGCTCAAGCAGCAGCTGACGGCATTTGCAGCTTTCATTGCGCGCGTGGCGCCGAAAAGCTGAAACGGTGTTCTCCGGGGGGTGAATCGTGGCCAACCAGCAACTCGATGTGCTCGTGATCTACGGCTCGTTGCGCAAGGGCTCCTAACAACGCCGCCCTCGGACGTACCTTGCCGGCGCTGGCGCCTTCGGGAATGAAGCTGCGTGCAGCGTCCTCCAGAACGCGACCGGCTTTCCAGCCGAGATCGTCGCCTGGGCGGACGCCATCCGTAGCGCCGATGGGCTGATCATCGTGTCGCCCGAGTACAACTGGTCGATCCCCGGTGGATTGAAAAATGCCATCGACTGGGTCATGCGCATGAAAGATCAGCCGTTCAAGGACAAACCAGTTGCGCTGCAATCGGCCGCCGGCGGCATTCTCGGCGGATCGCGCATGCAGTATCACCTGCGGCAGTCGCTTACCTCGGTCGATGCCCTGCTTTTCGGCCGGCCGGAGGTGATCGTCACCTTCGCCGCGCAGAAATTCGACGAGAAGACGCTCGAGCTCAAGGATCAGACCGCCAGCGACATGATCAAGCTACAGCTCGGCGGGTTCGAGACATTCATCAGGCGCGTGAGCGCAAAGGATTAGGTCATGGCGAGACTGTCCGGCCGCGCGGCGATCATCACCGGCGGGGCAAAAGGCATAGGCCGGCATTATTCGCGGGCGCTCGCGGCGGAGGGCGCGCGCGTGATGATCGCCGACATCGCCGATGGCCGGGCGCTCGCCGAGGAAATCGCCGCCGAGCACGGGGCCAACTCGGTGATGAGCGCCGTCGCTGACGTCAGCGACGAGGCATCGGTCAAGAAAGTGGTGGGCGCGACGATGGAGCGCTTCGGCAAGATCGACGTCTTGGTGAACAACGCCGCGCTTTTTGCGCCGCTACAGGAGGCGAAATGCACCGAGATCGATGCTGCGCTGTGGGACAAGGTGATGGCCGTCAACCTGCGCGGGCCGTTCCTGATGGTCAAGCACGTTGCCCCGCACATGATCGCGCAAGGCTATGGCAAGATCATCAATATCGGCTCGGGCACCGCCTTTCGCGGCATCCCGTGGATGCTGCACTACGTCACCAGCAAGGGCGGGATCATGGCGTTGACCCGCGCGCTCGCGCGCGAGCTCGGCGAGCACGGCATCCGCGTCAACACACTGGCTCCGGGCTTCACATTGAGCGACACGGTCATGAGCGACAATCCCGGCCACGTGAAGACCGCGCGCGAGCGCGCCGTGCAGTCGCGCTCGCTCAAGCGCGACGAGCATCCGCAGGACCTGCTTGGCGCGCTCGTTTTTCTCGCGTCCGCGGAGAGCGATTTCGTTACCGGGCAGACGCTGGCGGTCGACGGCGGCAACGTAAACACTTGATGTTCCGGCCCTTCAACCAGGGAGATAGTTTCATTATATACTAATTTCCGGGTTTGGATTATTCTCGATCCGGCCGTTTCAATTGATCGAGGGAGAGCGCCATGGCAAGCGCCACCGCAAGCAGGCGGGCCGAGAGCAAGGCCCCTGGTCCCAAGCACAATATCGAGGCGATGCGGGAGGCTTATTACGAGCGCATCGCCAAGCACGACATGACGCCGCTTTGGAAGGTCATGAAAAACGTCGTCACCAAGGAGCCGGTGACGCGCTGCCGGCCGGTGATCTGGCACTACGGCGACATCAAGCGGCTGGTCATGGAATCGGGCCCGTTGATCACCGCCGAGGAGGCGGAGCGGCGCGTGCTGATCTTGGAGAACCCGGGCATGCGCGGGGAATCCAAGGCCACTAACACGCTGTTCGCTGGCGTGCAGATGATCTTGCCCGGCGAGGTCGCTCCCGCCCACCGGCACGTGTCCTCCGCGATCCGTTTCGTGCTCGACGGCGAAGGCGCCTATACCGCGGTCGAGGGTGAGAAAGCCTTCATGTCGCCCGGCGATTTCGTCATCACCGCAAACTGGGCGCCACACGACCACGGCAATACCTCCGACAAGCCCATGCTTTGGCTCGACGTGCTCGATTTTCCGCAGGTGAATTTCTTCGAGACCTCGTTTGCCGATCAGTTTGCCACCGCGACCCAGGCCACCAAGCGGGCGGACGGGGACTCGCTCAGCTTCTACGGCTCTGGGGTGCTGCCGGACGGCGCGCCGGCGGGGTTAAACCGCAGCCCGGTCATCAATTACACCTACGCGCGCACGCGTCCGATCATCGAGCGCATGCTCAAAGCCGGCGACATCGACAAGCGTCACGGTGCGCGCGTGCGCTATGCCAACCCAATCAACGGCGGCCCGGTGTTGCCGACCATGGGCGCCTACCTTGCGCTGTTCCCCAAGGGCTTCAAGGGCGAGCCGTATCGCGCAACCGACGGAACGATCTTCGTCTGCGCCGAAGGGCAAGGCTCGACCACCGTCGACGGCAAGGCGCTGGAATGGGGACCAAACGACGTGTTCGTGGTGCCGCCGTGGAAGCATTATTCGCACCGGGCGAGCAAGGAATCCGTGCTGTTCTCAATCTCTGACCGACCGGCGCAGGAAGTGCTTGGAATCTGGCGCGAGGATACCGCCGTACATTAGGCGGCATCCCGCGCCGTTGTGTTTAACGGTCTCAACCGTTCGCCTCTCATGCCCTGTCTTGTGAGCAGGCTCGTGCCGAGCGTCGCGACCGTTTTGCCACGCCGTCTTCTCCTCCGGTTCAGCGCGGCGGGAAGCGAGATATGACATTCAAGCTTACACGACGCGCTACGCTGATTGGTCTCTCCGTCTGTGCTGCGTTACCGGCGCATGCGCAGACGCTCCCCCAAGACAAGGCGGGGCCAGACGTCACCGAGGCGGTGTCGCTCGAGCAGAGGGCCATCTTTGATGTCGCACCAATCACCGGGACCTTGAAGGAAACGGTCCAGAAAGGGCAGCAACTGGTCTGGGTCGGAAAGGGGTCGAACGATCGTCGATTTCAAATCACGCATGTTTCGGTCGCGTTCCTGCGCAATGAGGGCGGCGGCGACGTGAAGATGACGTTTGCGGGCGAGGTGTCATCGCTCGGCTATCGGCCGGTCGACGAGGCAAAATTGAACGTCATCGTTCGCACCAAGAGCGGTGCGTCGATTCACGCTTGGAATTTTGGCATTTCCGTCAGATGCGCCGACAGCGGCCGGGCGCTCGCTCCGCTTACTCACGAGGTGCCGAGCGACATCGCCAACAACCTCTTCACAAGCGTCGGCAGCGTCGAAATCGCGGACTACAGGGAGCCAAATCAGCCTCGAACAATGGTGCGGCGCTGTCCCTCTTAGATTTGCGTACCACCCTCGGGGTGTTCCGAGGCGATCATCGGCTTTGACCGCAGCGTCCCGCGGGCTACTTGCCGTCGTTCCAGATGTCGGCCGCGAGCTTCCAGTCGCTTCCGATCTTCTCCCACACGACGAGATATTTGCCGGTGACTTCCTGCGGCCGCGGACCCTTGGTCTTAAGGCTGAAAGTCCCGATCTCACGCGCCGCGGAGACGCCCAGTGGCTTGACGTCGAGGGTCGTGAGTTTCGGATCGCTCACTTGCTCGCCCATCCTCTTCCACATTGCCTCGATCGCGGCTCTGCCCTTCACCATGGCGGAACCCGGTAGGAAGGCGGTCGCGTCCTCGGTATAGAGCGACGCGACGCCGGCGAAGTCACCCTTATTGAAGAAATCTATCCATTTCGCGTTCACTGCCTCAATCTCGGCCTTCTGCGCGAACGCTGGCGCGATCAGCGCAGCCATGACGGCGATCACTGGTGCAATTCTGCGCATGATTGATGCTCCCGATTTGACCTGACTATTTGCCCTTTCAGACTTTTCGCGCATTCGTGCCGCGGTAGCACGCCTACTTAGGGACATTATCGATTACAACCAGAGATTCGAAAAAAACGAGCTTTAGCTCGCCGCCAAAACCTCGGCTATCCTTGCACCAGCGACAGAACGCCGCCGCTCTCTAGGATGCGACTTTTGATTTGACGGCGGCGCTGCCACGGCGCAGATGCTCGACCACGAGCAGAACGATCCCGGCTGCGATCCCGGCGAGATTGACGTAGTAGCCGCCTGCAAACGATTCTGGCGGCAGCACGATCGGCAGCGAGACCACTCCGTATAGCAAACGCGCCGGTATGGTCAGCCGCGTCAATCCGAAACCGACGATTGCCGCCGTGCCCACGAATAATCCGAACAGGATGCGGCAGAAGTTCCACGCAATGAGGTAGCTCGGACCGTCCATGAGCAGGCTCGGCGTGAGCACGAACAGGAACGGCAGGATGAACGTGCTCCAGCCCACGAGGCAGGCGATCCAGCCGGTGGTCCAGCCATCGGTGCGCGCGATATTGGCGGCGGCATAGGCCGCGAACGCGACTGGCGGCGTGATCATCGACAACATGCCGTTGTACATGACGAACATGTGCGCAGCCATTGGTGTGACGCCGAGTTTCACCAGCGCCGGTGCCAACAGCGTGGCGGTGAGGATATAGACGCTCACGGTCGGCAGACCGATTCCCAGCACGAAGGCGAGCACGGCGATCAGCAACAGAAGCAGAAAGACGTTCTCACCTGAGAGCGCGAGCAGCTGCATCGTCATGCTGAACGCGAGGCCGGAGATCGCCAGGATGCCTACCATGACGCCCGCGGCGGCGCCGATCAGCAGGATGTCGAGCGAGATGCGTCCAGTTTCGACGATCGCTTTGCCGAGACCGAGCAGCGTCGGGCGCTTGCCGCGGTAGCCGAAGATCAGAGTGAGCACCATCAGAATGGCGGTCGAGACGATGGCCGCCTTCTCTGGAGTCAGCAGCAAGACTTCGGGGTAGATCAGCGCGAGCACCAGGAAGATGATCGGCACCAGGAAATGCCAGCCCGATTTCACCACCTCGCCGAGCGTCGGAGCATTCGGGTCCTGGACGGAGCCGATCCGGTGCTTGGCGGCCTCCAGATCGACGTGAATGAACAGGCACGCGTAGTAGAGAATCGCCGGTATTGCGGCGGCGACGCAGACCGCGCCGTAGGAGACCTGCAGGAACTCCGCCATGATGAAGGCCGCGGCGCCCATCACCGGCGGCATGAGCTGGCCGCCAGTCGATCCGACCGACTCGATCGCCGCCGCGCGATAGCGGCTGAAGCCCGATCTGATCATGGTCGGAATGGTCACGATGCCGACGGCGAGCACGTTCGATACCGCGCTGCCCGAAATCATGCCGAACAAGGCGGACCCCACCACCGCGATCTTCGCGGAGCCGCCGCGGAAGCGGCCCATGGCGGCCATCGACACGTCGGCGAAGAAATCGGCGCCGCCGGTGCGGGCGAGCACTTGGCCGAGGATGGTGAACGGGATCACCACGAGAACGGCAACCTGCAGGATCGCGCCGATCATGCTGTTGACGTCGAGGCCGAGATAGGCGACGAGCCGCTCGGGCGAGACCCACCGCGTCTGAAAGTCTCCCGGCAGACTCGGGCTGATGTAGATGTAGACTGCCATCGCCAGGATAATGGCGACGAAACCCATGCCCGAAGTGCGGCGGCTTGCTTCCAGCACGAGGAACAAGAGGACCGCGCTGCCGACGATGCCTTCAACCGGCAGCATCGCCAGCTCATAGGTCAGCGGCTCGTAACGCACGAAGATATAGCCGCACAGCAAGAGCGACACGATGGCGCTCGCAAAATCGAATGAGCGTGCGAATGCGCGCCTGCTTGCCAGCAACGTCCAGAGCAATGCCAGTGCCAAGCCGGCCCATAAGAGCCATGGGATGTCGAACGGATTGGGAAAGCGATAGAGGATGTAGGCTAGGATGGTGACGACGGCGATCGCGCCGGCGGGATCGATCGCGCGGTATTCGCGCTGCGTTTCCACGACGAAGGCGAGCGCAAGCGTCAGACCAAGACAAACGGTCAGCAGCTGCTCGGTATAGAACGAAACATTGAAAACTTGTCTGGGTACGTCCAGCACCCAGAGCACGACGCAAGCGACGAGCAGACCCTGCAGCAGATTGGTGAAGAAGACGGTTGCTTTCGATGCGGAGGCGGCGAACTCCTCCGCGCTCGAGAGCAACCGTTCTTCAGATGCGGCCGCTGCAGGCTTGACCGCATCCGCAGCCTCTCGCCTTTCGTTCACGGGAACGCCTTGGCTTCGACGTTCTTGTCCTTGAAGTATTTCAAGGCGCCGGGGTGGAATGGAAAATCGTATCGCCGGTTGAGCCCGGCTGCCGAGAACTCGCGCAGGTTCGGAGCGACGGCGATCATCTCGGCCTTGTTGGCCTCCATCGTCTCGATCACCTTGTACACCACGTCGTCGGGCACCTTGGCGTGGGTGAACAGGATGTTGTCGATGGTGTAGACCTGCATCGGTTTTTCGACGCCGACGAAGATCGGTCCCGGTTCGACGTTGGTTAGATAGCCGTACGGCGAAATTTTGCGCGCCGCGGCTATTCCCGGGGATTCGGGGACTTCCAAGAAGCGGGTGCCGCCGACCGTGACGTCGACCTCGCGGACCTTCGGCGCGCCGAAGGCAAACATGAACATGTCGGCCGCCCCGCCGACGAAGTCATCCGCCGAGCGCACGACGTTGGGAACCAGCACCGGCTTGATATCGCTCTCGGTGAGTCCGCCGGTTGCGAGAATCGCCCGCGACATCGGTTCGAGCGCGCGCATGGCGGAGTAGCCCATGGTCACGCGTTTGCCGCGCAGATCGGCGACAGTGCGCATGTTGCTGTCCTTGCGAACCCAGAAACCGGTCTTGAGCGTATAGATCGGACCGATGATGCGAATGTCCGGCTGGCCGTTATTGGCGAGCGCGATGCCGAGTTCCGGAGCGTTCGCCATGGCGAAATCCGCCTCGCCGCGCCCGACGATCGCGATCATGACGGATTCGCCCGCCGTGGCCTGTACCAGTGCATTGATGCCGCCCTTTTCCTTTAGCACCTTCGAGATCGCCGAACTGGTCGTGTGATTGATGGTACCGGGCTGCATCGCCGCGAAACCGAACGTTTGCGCGTTGGCGGCGGCACTTGCACAAACCAGCGCGGTCGCACCAACGCAGGCCGCGATCAGGTAGCGTGGTATGGCCATGGTCGTTCCCTCCCGGACGTAATTTTGTACGGCGTTCGCTTGCGTCCCGTCTTCGCGGGAGCTTGATCAGTCGATCGCCTTGGGCCCGACATTGTGCTCCTTGAAATACCTCACGGCACCTGGATGGTACGTGACCTCGTACTGCTTGTAGGCGAAGGGCGCGGAGAACTCGCGTAGCACAGGCTGGACCGCGATAAGCTCGTCCTTGTTGTTAAATAGCGTGTCGAGCATCTTGAAGACGAAATCGTCACTCGTCTTGGCGCTGGTGAAGAGCAGGTTGTCGAAGCTGTAGACTTTCATCGGCTTTTCAACTCCGATGAAGGCGGGCCCCGGGCTGATGTCGGTCAAGTAGCCCCAGCGCTCGATCTTGCGCGCGGCGGGCATGCCCTGCTCGTCGATCTCGGCCATGCGTATGCCCCCCACCGTGACGTCGACCTCCCGCACCTTAGGCGCACCGAATGCGAAGTAGAATGCATCGGCGGCGCCGGAAGCAAAGTCATCGGCGCTACGGATCACGTTGGGCACAAGGACGGGCTTGATGTCCTTCTCGCTGAGATTGGCCGTCGCCAACATGGCGCGCACGGTGGGCTCGAGGGCGCGCATCGCTGAAAATCCATACGGCACGCGCTTGCCTTTGAGGTCTGCGAGGGTCCGGATGTCGCTATCCTTGCGTACAAAGAATCCGACGCGCAACGCGTGCGCCGCGGCGATGATGCGCAACTCCTTGAACCCTTTGGCCAGTCCATCGTGCACCTCCATCGCGTTCGAAATGCCGATCTCGGCCTCGCCGCGCGCGACCATGGGGACGATCACTTGGTCTCCGGCGGTCGGCTGCACGAGGACGTTGAGCCCGGCTTTCTCTTTGAGCACCTTGGCGATCGCCGACGCGGTGGTGTGATTAAGCGTGCCGGGTTGCAGCGTAGCGAAGCCGTAGGTCTGCGCACTCGCCGATGTGGCGTTCGCCGCCACGGCCAGCATCAGTGCTGCGACCAGGCGCCCCGCGCTTGCAAGCGCACGGCGTGTGATGGACTGCATGGGCTCCCTCCGGTGAGTGTCTATTGTTCCCTCGGGAGCAACCCAAGCGCGGGCTCCCTTGCAAGTGCGATTATATTTGCACGACGCGCCGGGCAAGGCGAGTTACAATGATTGCTGCAGGTCAATCGGTGTAGGCCGCGCGTCGGATGGTCGCATCTTTCGTTCACGACATCCAAGGTCAGCGCGTTGTATTCGCGCTGGGTGGGGTCGCACGCGTCGCCGACGAAGCGGCGCGCCTGGACTTGAATCGCGCGCTGGTGATCGCAACCCCTGGCAGCGGCGCGCGGCTCGGCGGCCGGATCGTCGACATTTTGGGGGGCCGTGCGGCGGGGCTACATGCGCAGGCGGCGCTGCACGTCCCGAAGGCGGTGGCGGAGGCGGGCGTCGCGTCCGCGCGCGGTGCCGATGGCCTTATCGCCGCCGGCGGCGGCGCCGCGATCGGACTCGCAAAAATAATCGCGCGGGATCTCGGCCTGCCAATCATCGCGGTGCCGACCACCTATTCCGGTTCGGAAGCAACCGCGATCTGGGGGCTCAGCGACGGCGAGCAGAAATTCACCGGCAGGGATGCCCGCGTGTTGCCGCGCACGATCATCTATGACCCGGAGCTCACGCTGGCGCTGCCGGCGGCGATAAGCGCGGCGAGCGGCATGAATGCCATAGCCCATTGCGTCGAGGGGTTTTGGGTCGCGAACCGCACTCCGTTCCTGATGGCACTGGCGAGCGACGCGCTGCTCCGCTTTGCCACGTACTTGCCGCGCGTGGTTGCCGACGGCAGCGACCGCGCGCCACGCGCAGAATGTCTCGTCGCCGCGTGGCTTGCCGGCGTCGTGCTCGCCTCGGGCACCGCGCTCCAGCATAAGCTCGCCCATGTCCTCGGCGG
>Ga0126384_10002738_pt1 | contig 10685 bp, 10 predicted proteins | sample PanSoiMetPlot_36_FD_92543 | JGI IMG/M metagenome (GOLD analysis project Ga0126384, IMG submission 92543) | Tropical forest soil microbial communities from Panama - MetaG Plot_36 | ecosystem: Environmental > Terrestrial > Soil > Tropical forest > Bulk soil | place: Panama | collected 2016-02-17 | reverse complement strand
GACCGCGAAGTGGTGATGTGCTTCTTGGACCGGTTCGACGATCGAGTGAAGCAAGTCGCGGTCCTTCACTATTTGGACGAGATGACCCAGGAAGAGATCGCGGCGGCGACCGGTTGGTCTCGGCAGACCGTATTCAAGAAGCTCGCTTTCCTGCGCGATCGAGCCGCCGCGCTGCGAATGCGACTCTGCGGAGGGGCTGGTTGATGACCCTTCATCCCGCTTCGGTGACGCTCGAGCGGCTTGCGGTAGGCGACTTGTCGCCTCAGGCGATCAGTGACACCTCTAAGCATGTCGATGCCTGCGAACAGTGCCAGCGTTTTCTCGCCGAGCTCGCGGAAGCTACCTCCTCTTGCCTGCGGTCGGTCCCAACCGAACGGGTGCTGGATGCGGTTTCGGATGCTCGGAGGCGCCGCGCCCGGCTGATGCGCTGGACGCAGCTCAGTGTGATGGGCGCGGTCGCGGCGCTAGTCCTGATCCTGGTTAGTCCTTGGGACACGACGCCGGTTCGACTCAAGGGGGTCGGATTGTCGGTGCAACGAAAGAGAGGGAGCCAGGTGCGCGTGATGGACTCGAGCACCGGGATCCGCGCCGGCGACTCGCTGCGCGTCGTGGTAACGCTCCCAAAGGAGAGCTTGGTCTCCATCTGGTCGATCGACGCGCAAGGCCGAGTCGATCGCCTTGGGCCTGCGGAAGGAAGGTCGCTGGGCGCGGGCGAGCACGCGCTTCCAGAGAGCGCCGTCGTGGAATCTCCGTGTGTCGACCTCTGGCTGGTGTTGATGACCGGCGCTAAAGCCGAGCAGCGATTTCACGATGCAACCCGCGATGCCGCCAAAAAGCAAATCGCGCCTGGAGAAGCCTGGGTTCCGCCCGGCGCCCTGGTCAAGTCGTTTCGATGCGAACGCTGAGCCGCAAAACGCGTTGGCGGTTCGCGGTGGGTCTGTTGACCGCCCACCTGGTGCCGCTCGGAGACGCCGTTGGCGCAGAAGAGGAGCGCCTCGCCGTGGTGGTGGGTGCGAACGTCGGCGTCAGCGAGGACGAACCGTTGCGCTATGCGGAAAGCGATGCGCGGCGTTTCCGGGAGCTGCTTTTGGAGTTGGCCGATGTCCGCTCGGATCGGGCGCTCCTGGTTTTGGGCGGAGGCCCTGGAGACGTCGTTCGAGCGCTGACCGAAGTGCGCGGGCGGGCCGCGGAAATTTCGCGCTCCGGCAAGCGGGTGCTGCTCTTCTTCTATTACTCCGGCCACGGGGACGACGATGGTCTTCACTTGGCACGCGGAACGCTCCCGATTTCGGAACTGCGAGCGGAGTTGCTTCAAATTCCCGCGGACTTGCGACTGAGCTTCTTGGACGCGTGCCGCAGTTTGGGCCGGCCGAAGGGGGTGCAGCGAGGCGCCGCCTTCGCTTTGACGGCCACTCCCGACTCGCCCCGCGGCTCCGTCGAGCTCCGAGCATCCTCGCCGGGCGAGGCAGCGCAAGAGTCCGAGGAGTATGCGGGAGCCGTGTTTACTCACTTTTTGATCTCCGGCCTTCGCGGGGGCGCCGATGCGGACCACGACGGCCGGGTCACGTTGACCGAGCTCTACTCGTACGCCTACCGCCGCACCGTACTGCGGACCGGCACCGGGCTTGCGCTTCAACATCCGGCGTTTGCCGCTGAGCTCGCCGGTACCGGCGAAGTCATCCTGACGCGACCCGAGCGTGCATCGGCGACCCTCGAGGTTCCGCCGGGAGCTGACCGCTACTTGGTCTTCGCGATTCCCAGCGCCGCGGTGGTCGGCGAAATGTTGGGGGGTGAGGTCGCTCAACTCGCCGTGCCACCCGGGCGTTTTCTGGTGGCGCGCCGCAACGGCTCGAGCACGGCGGTCGCCACCGCGGATCTCAGCGGGGGCGGACGGCGAACGCTGGCAGACTCGGACTTTCAACCGATCCCGAGGGAGGAGCTGGTGCTTCGCGGAGGTCGGCTTGAAGTGCGAACTCGCCGCATCGAGCCGCAAATCGGGATTGAAGTCGCACCCGGGTCCGCGCAGTCCGTGGCGGCACGCGCGGGGGCGGAGTTGAGCTGGACTTTTGGCGCCTTCGATTTCGAGCTTGACCTCGCCTACGTCGGAGGCAACGCCACCACCACCGGCTTCAGCGGCAGCGAGCAAGCGGTGACCGGAGGTCCTGGGGTTGCCTGGCACAGCTACTTGGGCCGATGGACCGTGACCGCGGGCCTGGGCTTGGAACTGCGCTACTCCTGGCAGCACCTGTCTCGGCCGGATTCCACGCGAGCCGCGGACGCCGGCTTTGCGACTTCTCAAAACAAGTCCTACGCGTCGCTTGGCCCTCGGGCCGGAGTGCATTTCGCCTTGGCACTTGGCAACCATGTGTCAGCGGCGTTGGGGGTGTCCGCGGCCGGTCTGTTTCATCGCGAACAGGCTTCACTCGGCGGATACGATGTCGTGTTTCGACCGATATTCTTTGCCACCGGCGGGCTCGGTTATGCGTTTTGAAGCTCGAGCGGCCCTCTGCGCATCGCTTGGATTGTGCATCGGCTGCGGCCAGGCGGCCGGACCTCATTTCAGTCCGCCGTTCGCGACGCTCTTTGGGGTAATCACTTCGTCCTCGGTGCCAACGCCCTCGGAAGTCAGAGTCGCGCTGGTGTGGCGCAAGCGCGATCCGGAAGGAAACATTCTCCGAGTGGCTCAGGAGTTGGCCGTCCGCGCGGACTTTCCAGTCCGCTTCCGCCTCGACATCGATACTCTGCCCCCCAGCGACGCGATCAACATTGGAATGATGCCAGATGGCAGCCTGGATCCGACCTTCCACTATGCCACGGGCTCGCTGATCATCTACGAGGACGTCAACGGCAACGGCACCTTGGATCTGCTCCCCACCGATGCGGTCGGCACTGTCGATCGGGTGCTCGGAATTCCAGAACACCTCTCGGTCTTCTACGTCGAAAGCTCTGTGCCCCGCCCCTCCTCGGGATCGCAGAGGGGATTCAACCTTCGTCGCGAGCCCTCGGTCGTAGATCCCCAGCCAGGAGCTTCCACCTGCTCACCCGTCACGGTGGGCGTACGAGAATACTTGCCGCTTTCGAGCGAGATTCAGGTAGCCCTGACCGCGTCCCCCGAGCTCTCGCGCGAAATGTGCGCACGGACCACCCCAACGCCGGACGCAGGTTGCGCCGGATCCACTTGTTCTTCGTACCCCGTGCCTCCCGGCTCACTGGTGACCTGCAACGGAAACGGTACCTCCTACATGTACAAGTTCTGTCGTCCCACCACTCTGTGCGCCAGCTCGAGCTGCGATTATGGATGTGGCGAGCGCAGCCCAGGCGATCCGGTCCCTCCCGACTGGCCCTGCCCCTGACGAGCTGCATAGCGAGGCGAGCGCATTGCACCCACTCCCAGCCGCATGCAGCAACGCAACTTTGGGCTAGAACTTGTAGCCAATCCTGCGCAGAAAACTTTTTCGCGCAACCGCGTCTTGGTCCGTCTCGACGCCGCTCGGCTGGGAACCATCGATGACTCCCAGGACACCACGCCCTTGCGCGGACTCAGCGACGATGACTTCGACCGGGTTCGCGGTCGCACAAAAGATGGAGCACACTTCCGGACAGTCCTTCAAGCGATTCAGAACATTGATTGGGTAGCTATCGCGGAGGATCAGCACGAACACGTGGCCGGCGCCAATCGCCCGCGCATTTTCAGCCGCCGCCGCCTTCAGCGCGGCGTCGTTCCCTTCGACCCGAATCAGACAGGGTCCCGAGGACTCGTTGAACGCCAAACCGTACTTTCCTTGCGGCACGGTGGTGACCACGATTTCAGCAATGTCCTCGACCGTCTTGATGAAGTGCGACTGGCCGACGACGACGTTGGCGCCGTCCGGCAAACGAATCGCTGCGCTCTTAATTTCCATGGCACGAACGGTCGAGCTTGCTCAGCGAGTGCGCGCCTCACGCTCACGCGCGGCAGCGCTAAAGCCAGGCAGAACTCCGAAGGAGCCGATTCGGGGCTTTTCCAGCGCCAAGAAGTCCGCATAAGCGATCTCCAGGCTCTCGCGATGAGATCCCGCTCTCAGAACGATGCCGGCGGCATGCGCGAAGCTGGAGTCCATCGCCACGGGAAGGCCGTAGAGGCGGCCGAATGGCGGTTCTGCCCCAAGCTCGCAGTCGCGAAACAGCGGGGCGAATTCGGCTTCACTGAGCAACCGAACATTTCGGGCGTTCAGAAGCTCCGCAAGTCGCTGCAAACTCACCGTCTGGGACGCGGGCAGCACTGCAATCCACTTCTCGCCGTCGGCTTCGACGATGACGGATTTCGCCACGCTGTAGCCGGTGACGTGAAGAGATGCCGCCAGCTCCTGAGCGCCGATCACCTGGGCATGAGGCCGGCGTTTGAACGGAACCTTATTCTTCTCCAAGTAGTCGATGATTGAGCCTGGGATCATGGCTTTCCTCCTGGATAAGAGGGCGACCTCCAACTCTGCAGAAAGCATACCCGAGGCTTCCCGAGCACTCTCACGGCTGCCCCTTGCGCGATGGTGAACAGTGCACGACTTGCATGCCCGAGCCAAGGTGAGCGCAGCCGATGCGTCGAAGCTCGGCTACTTGCTTGACCTCAGTGGCGCCAGCACCACGATTGGCTTGGATCGACGATGCTTTTGCGGCGAACTTACTTCGGCTGCGGGACGATGCGCAGATACGGCTTCGGCGATTTCCAGCCCTGCGGAAACAGCTGCTTCGCCTCGTCGTCTTTGACCGAGCCGGCGATGATCACCTCTTGCCCCTGTTTCCAATTGACCGGCGTGGCCACCTTGTGTTTCGCGCTCAGCTGGATCGAGTCGAGCAGTCGCAGCACCTCGTCGAAATTGCGCCCGCTGGTCATCGGGTACATCAGCGTCGCCTTGATTTTCTTGTCTGGTCCAATGAGGAACACAGCTCGCACTGTCTGGTTGTCGGCGGGGGTGCGGGATTTCGCATCTCCCGAGACACTGGCAGGAAGCATGTCGTAGAGCTTGGCGACCTTGAAGTCCGCATCGCCGATCAGCGGGTAGTTGGGCGCGGTGCCTTGCGTTTCCTGGATGTCTTTCGACCATTTCTTGTGATCGTCGACCGAGTCCACGCTCAGGCCGATGATCTTGGTGTTGCGTTTGTCGAACTCGGGCTTGATCCGTGCCATGTACCCCAGCTCGGTGGTGCAGACCGGAGTGAAATCCTTGGGGTGGGAGAAGAGAATCGCATACTGATTGCCGATCCACTGGTGGAAGTCGATCGGTCCGTCGGTGGTCTGTGCGGTGAAGTTCGGCGCCTCGTCGCCAATGCGCAATGCCATGGAAACAACCTCCTTTTTCACGCGTGGGGGACGAACCTTAACGCCACGTTGCGTCACTTGCCACAGGGTAGATGGCGCAAACCGAAGACCGAGCGAGTTGCCGGTTGGGCAAGCGAGCTTACCCTCCGAGCTACTACTTGGATTCGGAGATGTCTTAGCGGACCGTCAGCCGCTGTAGGCGGGTGGATCGCTCGCCGGAAAGGATTCCATCGAGCTTTCGATGACCTTGTCCCGACCGCCCGCCCCGTCGCAGGACTCGCCCGGCAAAATGTCCGATCGTCCGTTTTCGACGCTGGTCCAATCGGCCTGGCGCGCGCGCAGTCGCTGCCCACGGTTGTCTGCCATCCTGCGCATGTGCGCGGTGATCAGCGCCGCCTCGATGACCGCGTCTCCCAAATGTACCGGCGAGATTCTTCTCCTCGCGGCGTAGTACACCTCCACCCCAAGCAGCCACAGGGCGCTGCCAACCGCCAAGGTCCGGAGCTCGGGCGTGATCCGGTCACGGCGGGCAGCGCAGAAGAGGGTGGTCCCGATCGCGGCGATCAGCCCGCCCACCGCCTTGACCAGCCAGCCTTCCAGTTTCGGTCCAGTTGCCCATTCAAAGCTTCGCAAGTGCACCACGGGCCAGACACCGGTCGCCACGTAGTAAGCGCCCTGAATCTCCGCTGGATCTCTGCGGAGCAGTGAAGCGATTTTGTTCATCCGGGCTCGACCTCCAATCCTAAAGCGAGGACTGGGTTGGGATATCGGCACCCCCGGAGTTAGGCAACTCCGAGTGCGCAGGCTGGCAACCATTCTTGTTGCCAAGGACATTGCCTTCGTCGCAGAACTGGCATTCATGGAGTTCAAACACGTCCTCGTCCCGACCGACTTTGGCGAGCCCTCCGCGCGTGCGCTGAAGCTCGCGGTGGACCTTGCGCGGTCGTTCAGCGCGATGCTCACCTTGCTGCACGCCTACGAAGTCCCGCTTTACACCTACCCGCAGGTAGACTCGATCGTGGTGGATCTCTTCACCCCGATCGAGCAAGCGGCTCGTGAACAGCTGGACCGCGAGCTGGCGACGGTTCAACAAGAACTCCCAAGCGCTAAGTCGATTCTCCGCAGCGGCGTTCCCTGGCGGGAGATCCTCAACGTGCTTGATGAAATCAAAGCTGACCTGGTGGTGATGGGCACGCACGGACGTCGCGGCGTCAGTCACGCACTGCTTGGCAGCGTGGCGGAGAAAGTGGTGCGACTGTCGCCAGTTCCGGTCCTCACGGTGCGCGACTCGGGGTAGCGGACGCTCAGCTGGAAACCCCACGCCGCTGATCAGGTGAAGCCGGCGACCCAGGCAACGATGTCCATCGACGAGAGCATCCCGGCGACTCGCCCGGTGTGGGAGACGACTGGCGCGCCGTGCAGGTGATGGCTTGCCAAACCAAGGGCACCGCCGGTGTTCGCGAGGTTGAAGACCGACTCCGGATTGAATTCTAGGAGCCGGCCTTAGCCTCGCATCGAAATGGCGCATGGGTTGCGCCGCGGGGGTGCACTCTTTCCGTCCACAGAGCGGTTTGCCTCTGGGCCTTGGGGGGCCTTGAGCCCGCCGCCGGATCGGAGTATCGATTGACCCATGGGTTACGCACTCGAGTCTGGCCGTTGTGCGACCTTTGAAGAATGCGTCGCACCTTATCTTCGGCGCCGCTTCGACGAACAGCCGAGCTTGAGAAGGACGTTGGAGGAGATTGCCGCGCTGGCGCGCCGAGGCTCGTTTCGAACCGCGGCGAAGCGGCTTGGGGAGCTTCGGCACCTTGAAGAGCGCCACATGTGCTTGGAGGAGAAGACGCTGTTTCCGATCTTGGAACGCCTCACCGAACCCACCGAGGCCGTGAATCAAGCCAAGGCGGAACATCAGGCGATCCGGCGTCTACTCGATGCTTTGAACAACTCCCTGTCGACGGAAGCGCTCGGCGAGTCGTTGGCGGCGCAGCGGAAGCTCAGCGAAACTTGCTCCGCGCACTGGCAGCACGAGCAAAAACTCTTGGCCCAGCACGTCAGGCTCGCCAATCAGGACGTGATGGACACGCTCCAGTCCGCGTTGAGCCACTGCTGAGCAGCAACCTGGGGTTTAGCGACTTCCGATCGCCCGGATCCGGGCGAAGACCGTGGCTACCACCCGATCGCAGCGCGGGGCGTAGAACGGAAAAGCCTTCTGCGAATGCGCGTCGATGTCTTCGATCAGCGATTCCCGCATTTGGTGCTTCGCTCGGTGCAGCCTTGTCTTTACCAGCTCTTCCGAGATGCCGAGCACGTCTGCCGCTTCAGCGGTGCTCAACCCTTCGACTTCCCTGAGCATTACCACGGAACGGAAGGACTCCGGGAGCTGATCGATTGCCGATTCGAGCATGCTCGCCAACTCCCGTCTGAACGCCTGCTCCTCCGGATTCGCCGACTCACTCACCACCTTCATAGGACCCTCAGGTTCCTCTTCCGCCCCTTCGTTGGTCACGAGCTGCAAGGCTCGCCTTCGCCGAGCCAGAGCCTCGTTGATCGCGATCCGCATCAACCACGTGGAAAACTTGGCGGTGCCAGCAAACTGTCCAAGGCTGCCGTACGCAGCCAGGTACGTCTGCTGCATCACGTCCTCGACCTCGGCCTCGTCTTTGACGATGGAACGCGCTGTCCGGTAGACGCGCTGGTTGTGGCGCCGCATCAGCACCTCGAACAGGGGCGTCTCGCCGGCCACGACTCGCGCGACGATCTCCTCGTCCTCCGGAAACGCAGTTCGCCAGAACTCTTGGGAATGGACGCTACCAGACGCTGGGGGCATGCCTACTTAGATGTAGCGTAGGGAAGAAGGTGACAGCGGTCTGGGAGGTCGGAAAACGGCGCACCGGGCGCCGGTGAAAGTACCCGGTGCACCGTTCCTTCAGCCGGCTAGTTGGTCGTGGAGCCCCGTGTGACGGGGATCGCGGATGAACCACCGGACGAATTACCGCTTGGCCGCTCGAACGGGCCTCCGGAGAGGATGACCAGGTTGTCGAACCCCGCGGTGTTGCCCGACGTGACGGTGTCGCCGCCGATGAAGAAGCGTAGTGCAGTCGGCAGCGGGGGTCGCCCGGTGGCGCCGCCATTGAGGTACCAGTTCGTGGGTTCGACTGTGCTGGTGACTCCGGTTTCCAGATCGGTGATCGACACCGAGAGGATGCGATTGCTGTCGAAGTCGAACGTGTGGCTCTGCCGGAACCAGTGGTTGACCGGCAGATTGTTCCACTGTGGTCCGGCGGTGAATTGGGTGAGCAGATTGTCAGCAGTAAACGCCTGATAGTCTGCATCCCACCTTGTCGCTCCAGCGAAATCCCTCCAATGGTTGAGGGCTATGAAGTAGCGGGCAGTGTTCGAGTCCTGCAGCGAGAAGCTGCTGTTGTTGTCGACAGCCGGCAGGGTTCCGTTCCAACGAACTGCCAGGTCGTAGGAAACCGTCCACACGCTTGTCGCGCTCCAATCGTAGTCGAGCTGGGCTCGGTTGAGGCTCCCCGAGACGGACACGCGAGCGCCGAGGAACTGCTGTTCGCCGTTCGGGTCAGGGGGCAGCATCAGGGCATTGCCGTCGTAGGTGAAAATGAATTCATCGGTGCTGCCCGCTACGTTCGGCAGGTACCAGCCCTGCTGCCCGGTGGCCAACACGCCTGTTGGCGATCCGCTGTAGTCCGGCGGCTCGAAGGCGATCGAGAGATTGGCCCCCTCGAGTGCGAAATCCACGGTGATGTCCATGTCGACAACGATGGAAACGGTTTTCGCTTGTAGGCCAGCGCTCGGTGGCGGCGAGGCGCGAAGGTCATACGAGCCATCGGGAACCGCGAGGATTTGATACATCCCGTTGTCGTCGGAGGTGACCGGGGGAATCGGCGTCCCCAGGACTCGCACGGCTGCATTGGGTACCGGCAGCCCGGTAACCGCGGACGTGATCGTTCCGGAAACGTTGTGTGCTGGAGAGAGATTGAGCGCGAAATCCTGGGTGGTGGTCATGCCGTCGGCCACGTCAACATTCGCCATGCCCGGATCGTACGCGAAGATGGTCACGGTCACGTTGTAGTTGTCCACCGGGAGCCGCAGGCTGTACGCGCCGTTGGCATCGGTAGTCGTCATCCGATTGACCGTACCTGCCGCTTGGACTCGAGCACCCGAAAGCGGCGTGCCGCCGGAACCGGTGACCGTTCCCGCGAGGATTCCGACGCCGGTGAGGACGAAGTCCTGGGTAGTCGTCTGGCCTTCGTCGACGGTTACGCCGCTGGCTGACCCTGCGTTGTGATCGGCGGCGGTCACTGTCATGTCGTACGCGCCGGCGGGTAAGCCGACGAAGCGATACACTCCGTCGCGGTTGCTGGTCGCCGCGCGATTGACTGGGCCAACTACCTGCACGCGTGCGCCCAGCAGAACGACGCCTGTGGTGTCGGACACCGTTCCTTGCAGGGTCCCTCCACCGGTGTTCTGAGGAATGGCTGCAAAGAAGACATCCTGCTGATTGTGGCCACTTACCTGCACCCGTCCATCCGCCCAGGTCACCCAGGTCTTGCTGCTGACCGCGCTCTGATAGTTGTAGTCGCCGACGTAGCACGCCTGAATGCCCGGATCGACTTGCTCCGGCTGTGGGCTGATCACGTCGCTCACTGGCTGATCAGAACCCCACGTCTGGCCGTTGTCCGAAGATTGGATGATCCAATATTCGTAGCTGTTGTTGGTGGTGTTGCGTCGGTCGTACCAGGTAACGACTACGTTGCCCTCTGGAGTGGACGAAACCGAGGGCATCCACTGGCTTCGGCTTCCGCCCGCGGCCGCATCGCTGTTGAGGACAATCGGAGCGGACCAGGTGTCGCCGTTATCGTCGGAGCGGATGTAGAAGATGTCGCCCTCATCCCCTGCATTGCCGCCGCGTCCGGAGTAGGCATAGTGGACCACGCCGCCTGGCCCGACCGCCGGTTGGCCCCACCCCATGTGCCGCCAAATGGGGGGAATAAAGGCAAAGTAGCTCCCGAAGCACTGGGTTTGGCCCGGGCCGGTAAAGGAAGGTCCTTGCTGAATTCGGGTCCAGGTGGCGCCGCCGTCGAGGGAGCGGAAGATGTAATTGGTGCGCGTCAAACTGGTCACGCCGCCGCCCTCGTCCATTCCGGCGATGAACACGGTTCCAGCACCGTCCGGGCTGCCGGTGAGTTGAATGTTGCGGATGAAAGTGCCGCTGCTGACTTGAACGGGAGCAGACCAGGTAGTGCCGTTATCCGAATACGTTACGAAGATGTTTTGTCCGGCCGCGAAGTTGTTCCAGGAGATGTACATCCGTCCGTAGAACGGGCTGCCCGAGTTGTTGTCGACCCACATCGACTCGCGGTCATCG
>Ga0126384_10002737_pt1 | contig 10688 bp, 12 predicted proteins | sample PanSoiMetPlot_36_FD_92543 | JGI IMG/M metagenome (GOLD analysis project Ga0126384, IMG submission 92543) | Tropical forest soil microbial communities from Panama - MetaG Plot_36 | ecosystem: Environmental > Terrestrial > Soil > Tropical forest > Bulk soil | place: Panama | collected 2016-02-17 | reverse complement strand
CGCGAAGGCTGGAAAAAGCCGGCGTGCGCTTCGAAATATAGCGACTCTAGCAGGCCGAGCATATGCGGAATCCAGTCGCCCACTCGCTCGACGATCTTAGTCGCTACTCAAAGCCATCACTCCACAGACACTGCTCCCTCTAAACGCACAACTTGCTTAATGAATCAGCAGAATTGATCCTTGGAAACGGCAAGTTCAGTCAACCCTTGCCTGCAACCGACCGTCGCACACGCAATCTGTGGCACTTCTATCGCAGTATGAGACTTTCATAAGAGCATGGCGTGTCAGTCTGCCTTATGTTCGTCAATGTTAGATGAATCCAGTGGGAGTCATTGAACAATTCATCTCAGGTGGACGACATATGCATTCTATGAACACGGTCACGAACTTTCAGAAAATGCCGGACACGATGCGTGCGGTTCGCACGTCATCGCGGCCAATGAACGGGGAGGAATACATTGAAAGCCTCCGCGATGGACGAGAGATCTACCTCTACGGGGAGCGAGTCAAGGATGTAACCACCCACCCCGGCTTCCGCAACTCCGTGCGAATGACAGCGCGTCTTTACGATGCGTTGCACGATTCGAAGACTCGCGACGCGCTGACGTGCCCTACCGATACCGGTAATGGCAGCTACACGATGCGGTTTTTTCGATCTGCTCGGTCGGCTAAAGATCTTGTGGGAGATCGCGATGCGATCGCTGCCTGGGCACGGATCACCTATGGTTGGATGGGACGCAGCCCAGATTACAAAGCCTCCTTCCTTGGAACGCTCGGGGCGAACGCCGACTTCTATGACCCTTTTCAGGACAACGCGCGGCGCTGGTATCGCGAATCTCAAGAAAAGGTTCTGTACTGGAACCACGCCATCATTCATCCACCGGTCGACCGAAACCGGCCTCCGGACGAAGTGGCTGATGTGTTTGTCCATGTAGAAGAGGAACGCGATAACGGCCTCATCGTCAGTGGCGCGAAAGTCGTTGCCACCAATTCGGCGATCACACATTTGAACTTTATCGCTCACTACGGAATCCCACTCAAGAAAAAGGAGTTCGCACTGATCTGCGCGATACCGATGGGCACGGCAGGAATGAAGCTCATCTGCCGGCCGTCTTACTCGATGACGGCCGCAGTGATGGGAAGTCCATTTGATTACCCTCTCTCGAGTCGGCTGGATGAAAACGATACGATGTTTATTCTTGACCGAGTTTTGGTCCCTTGGGAAAACGTCTTTGTCTACGGAGATCTCGAGAAGGCCAGCTCGTTCTTCCCCCAATCGGGCTTTTTTCCACGCGCCATGTTTCATGGTTGCATCCGACTGGCAGTGAAACTCGATTTTCTCTGTGGACTTCTCCTAAAGGGTTTGGACATCACCGGCTCAAAGGACTTCCGGGGTGTGCAGGCCCGATTAGGAGAGGTCCTCGCCTGGCGCAACATGATGTGGGCGTTGACTGACTCAATGGCACATAATCCCGCTGCTTGGGTAGGCGATAGTGTATTGCCCAATGAAAATGCGGCTCTCGCTTATCGCTGGTTCATGACGATCGGTTATCCGCGGGTCAAGGAAATCATTGAGCAGGATCTCGGCAGCTCGCTCATCTACTCGAACTCCCATGCTGCCGACTTCAAGAATCCTGAAATCCGGCAATACCTCGACAGATATGCTCGTGGCTCGAACGGCTACGATGCAGTCGAACGGATCAAAGTTATGAAGCTGCTTTGGGATGCAATAGGTTCGGAGTTTGGCAGTCGCCACGAGCTTTATGAGCGCAATTATGGAGGCAACCATGAAGCTGTTCGTACGGAAATACTAGCTGCCCAGGAAGCATCGGGGCTGATTCAGGCTTATCGCCAGTTTGCTGATCAGTGTCTTGCAGATTATGACCTGGATGGCTGGAGAGCTGCTGATCTCATCAACCCTGATGACGTTAACTTAATCGGAAAATTCAATGCATTTATGCAATCCAGCAAATGAATCTGTTGACGTTAGGAAGATTGTATGACAACTCGCGCCTTCAATCCTCGCGAATATCGGAACACACTGGGGCGGTTCGCAACAGGGGTAACGATCGTCACTGCGCTCGAAAACGGAAAACCTCACGGCATGACCGCGAATGCGTTCGTATCGGTTTCACTCGATCCTCCCCTGGTACTAATCTCGCTCGACAATCGTTGCCACATGCGCCGGATCCTTGCGGCTGGCAGGATATACGGCATTAGCGTGCTCGCGGAGGATCAGCGCGTGTTGAGTGACCACTTTGCTGGCCGCACGGTTGAAGGGATGGAGGTTCGGTTCATAAGCCGCGCGGGAGCAATGCTATTGGAAGGTGCGATCGCATACTTCGTAGTTCGAGTGAGAGATGTTCACGCCGCAGGCGACCATACCCTATATGTCGGAGCTGTCGAATATTTCGAAGACCGCGAGGACAAACCACTGCTTTTTTACGGTGGAAAGTATGAGCAACTAAACGTTGAAGGATAAGGCGATCTAAGCAAACAGAAAAGGCCCGAGATTTCGGGAAATGTCACAAACCGGATTTAGTCTGCTTTTAGAGCATTGCAGTGAAAATCGATAAAAAGACCGGAACAACTCTCCAACGCAACCAAAGAAATGGGACGTCAGAAGGACACGTAGAAACGACGAATCCGATTGAGCGGGCAGCCATAGCTGCAGCACTCCCGGGCGAGGGGAACGACGGCGGCCCTTGGTATGAAGCGGCTGACGGTGAGCGCATCGCTGTACGAGTTTCCAGTGTTGAATCGCACGGCGCATACGCGATCGTTGAATCAATCGCAGCTCCCGGCTGCGCTACCCCGATGCATCTTCATCGCAACGAGGAAGAGCATTTTGTGATCATCGCAGGTCAGTACCGCATCGCGATCGGAGCAAAACTCTTCGACGCATCGGCCGGGACAAGCGTCACCATTTCGAAGGGTGCCACTCATAGCTGGCGTAATATCTCCACCGAGCCCGGGCGGCTGGTAGTCATCCTCACCCCAGGCGGATTCGAACAATGTATCCAGACAATACGCAACAGTCCGCCTGAGAAGCTTGAAGAAGTCGCGGCATCCTATGGCTGCTATATCGTAGGACCACCAGTCAGCGCCTAGCTCAAGGCACACCCGCTTCACTGCAACAGTTGTCGAGGAAGCAGAAGGGGTTGACTCCGATGACGTGTTTGTACCGGTAGGTTCAACCGGCTCAACAAGAAAGGGGGGTCCGAGATGATCCTGCAGAAATACAACACTTGATTCCCAATCGCACTAGAGTCAGGTATTGGCGTTCCTGCGATATTGGCTCGGCAGGATTCCAAACCTCGTACGAAACACCTTCGTAAAGTGCGTGTGACTGGAGAATCCGCAAGCGACGGCGATATCGACCAGCGGAATGGATCGGTCCTTCATCATTTGTGCGGCATTTTCTAACCTTTGAGCTAACAAGTATTGATGTGGTGTTTGGCCTGTGGCAGTTCGAAACATGCGCAAAAAATGCGCTCTGCTATATCCGGTTTCAGCAGCTAGTGCTGCGAGGCTCAGATTCGTAGCAAACTCCGACTTCATTCGCTCTACAACCCGGCGAAGGAGGCGGCCTGGGAGTCCAAACTTAGATGTATGTTGCGGACGTGTTTCGGTCCCGAGCTGGACAAACCTGCTCGCAAGAGCGTGGTACAAGGACTCACCATAGAGCCGACCGCATGGCCCCCCCGCTTCCGACTCAGCAACCAAAAGTGACATTAGCGTGCGCAGACCATCCTCCTGAAAGTTTATTTTTTCATGTAGCGACCCGTTCGGGCGCTGATCGAGCTCCTCTACTATCCCACTGATCAGCGAGGGGCTCAGAGCCCCAACAGTCACTTCCATTTCATTGAAGTTTCGTACTGCGCAAATGACGCCTGACGTAAACAAGCTGATGGCGCCCGGACGTCTGACATACGGAACGAACCGTCCCTTATCTGCACGCTCACCATTGCAGGTGGGTATGTCCCAGAGGATAATGAAGTGGTGATCCGAGTATTTCTCGGGTCTCTCGCCTGCTGGGAGATGGTGCCGCTCTATGGTAAAGCCCTTCCACTGAAGCTCAATGCTCGACCGGCCACGTAAGATCGAGCCTCTGACAAATTTATCGATCTCCGCGCTGCGACTTTGCTTGGATTCTCCTGTTGGACCGTGTCCCATAACGGATTTCAATTTCAGTTCAGTACTCACTGTTGTCATCACTCTTTCTTGTTGGCCGGCTGTGACGTCGGACCGTCCAATGTTTGGTATCCCATGATGTTCGCGAAGAAAGGCGCTCTAAGCGATGTTCCTTACTCGAGCATGGAAGAGATGTAGGGAGTGTGTTGAATAAAAGAGAAAGGTACGTATTCGGAAGACGTCATGCAGATGAGATGAACGCCACTTCAGCAAAGATTGTAAACTTCTTGTCTCTTCGCCAAACAACTGAAGCCGATCGATTTCTCAGCATAAGAACTAGCCGCGATGCCCTGACTGTTCAGGTTATGGGTTCACATGAGGTAAAACATAGGTGACGCGGTGCGCGTCACCGAACGCTGCAATTCTGCTATGGCCCATAAGACAAACGCGGTTCGGTTGCTCGATCAGATGCATATAGGTTACGAGTTGCGTGAATATGCTGTCGATCCGCAGGACCTTGCGGCCGAGACTGTCGCGGTAAAAATCGGCTTGCCCGCCGAGCAGGTATTCAAAACTCTGGTCGCGCGTGGCGATCGCAATGGAATTTGTATGGCAGTTATCCCAGGCACTACTGAACTTGATCTGAAAGCCTTGGCACAAGCGACGGGCGATCGTAGCATCGAATTGGTTCCGGTGAAAGAATTGCAGTCGCTGACAGGGTACATTCGCGGAGGTGTCACGGCACTGGCTGCGAAGAAAGAGTACCCGGTCTATACAGATGAAACCATCGAGTTGTTCGAGATAATTTCAATTTCTGCTGGCGTCCGTGGAATGCAAATATTGCTTGCACCTCTGGACTACCTCCGAGCAACAAAGGCGACCGTCGCGCCGCTGACTCGCGGCACGATTTCTCGATAAATCGTCCAGCTGAATCATGCTCCTAGTACAGTCGATGGCCGAAGATCGTTAAAGGGCCGTCTCTGAGCTGAACGTAATTTCTCGCTCGGACAGGATTGATGTGCGCTTTTCCGTGCCTAGGCGGATTGCTAGGGCCTCGTCTATAAGAACTCTCACTAGCCAACTGCGAAAGGCGCCTTCATATTCAAACCGTGGCAGATTGCGAGAAGCCGTAAGCCGGCAGTTCTCGATAGCATCCTTCGCATGTTCCGGACCGCCGAGAACACGACATGCTATGAAGTGAAGCAACCGATGACAACGTGAGAACCTAGATGCGAACACAGCCGGATTTTCTCGTTCAGTATTCATGTTTCAGGATTCCAGTAGCGACTCGGCGTTGCTACCCATGCCGAAGGCCTTGCCTATTCCGGCGATCACGAGAACGATCGTTATCCGCGCTACCCAACTATTGCATGCGCTAGCCTCATCCACAAGGAGGGACTCCATCAGAGAGAAGCCCCCTTTGGCGTCTTTCTTCTCCACAAGATATTTAGTCAAACTCGCCATGTACCACGCAGATGTTTCTAAGGTTTTCGTGCGCATAAATGCTTTCAAGGACAATGAGAGATCCATCTTTTCTTTCGGTTTTCCTGTTGCAATCACATTGATCCGTGAAGACAAAGCTGCTTCTCCTCGTGGCGAATCTTTGATTTTCATCAAAGCGTTCTCCTTTCCATCATGTTTCTGTGGCCCCCGCAATGGCATATTGGACCTTGGCTCTCACAACCAATAAAACTGCATTGCGGAAATGGAGTTGTGTCTGAATATCCGCCTTGGGAACAATTCTTCCGGAATTTTTCAGCGAGGAAAGTGCATCCAATACTGATCTGTCATGACTTGGAATCGGTAGGACCTAAACAAGAAACACGTCTGTGTGAGGGAGAAGAGATGAAAATTGCTGTGGATGTTCTTGGGTCGGTGAAAGAGCCGTACCTCGAAGTGCGTTATAAGCATACGATCGATATGCCTCTGCGCCCTGGCTTCGTTGAAGTGGGCCGGCGGCGTTCAGAGATCCGGCAGGTCAAGTTCGATGCGGGCGAAGTGGGACTGTGCACCCCTCACATCGAGCATTGGCTTGGAAACTCCGACATGCAGCGTTTGAGCTTCTGCATTTCTGACGCTGCGTTGATGGCTGCCGCCGATAGCGCGGTCGAACTGAGCCCGAAATGCATGCTAGCGGACACCCGCATAAGCGCGCTCTTGGCTTCTGTAAATGCGGAGAGGATTGCAGGGTTTCCGAGCGGACCGCTCTTTCTGGATTCAATTGAGCAGGCTCTTGCCCTCGCGCTGGTCAGTAATCACTCGGTTCGAGGTCGTTCTGTAGAAGCTTATCGTGGCGGTCTCGCTCCCGCGCGTTTGCGAAGAGTCGTTGAGCTAATACACTCAAGGATCGAAGATGATGTGAGCCTCGATGAGTTGGCAAAATCGGCAGGGCTGAGCATCACTCATTTCTCGGAGATGTTTCGTAAGTCCACGGGCCACAGCCCGCACCAGTTTGTCTTGCGCCAGAAGGTGGAACGTGCAAAGCAGTTGTTGCGTGCAGCGGAGGTGCGAGTGCTGGATGTAGCCATTGCGTGTGGCTTCAAAACGCAACAGCACTTTGCGCGTGTGTTTCGCCGCGTGTGCGGAGTGAGCCCCAGAGAGTACCAGCAGGAATTCTTAACCTAATAAAAAGACGAGAGCGCGTCTATTACAGTCATCGCGCTTTCACCACGCGTGCCGTTTCATCTTGCGAAGGTGAAGAACTCGACGAGCGTCCTCACGCGCTCCTTCTGACGGCTGCGCGGAAATCGCTTGGTTCTCGTTAGCTCGGCGATTGCATGGAGGCTCGCCCAAAACAGTTCTGATAGAACCTCTGGCTTTACTGGCGCGGGGGCATCTCGTCGGGACGACGATCAAACCAGAGCCGTTCCGCCGTCGACCACGACGACCTGGCCAGTGCTGAATCCTTCTTGCATCAAGAACAGATAAGCGTGCGCGATGTCATTCGGTTCGCCGACGCGGCCGACAGGCAGACGGTTGCCCACACTTTCATACAGTTGTTCGCGTTCTGCGGTCGTCATGTGCTGCCAGAGGTTCGTCCGAACGACCCCCGGAGAGACTGCGTTAACACGAATCGGGGCTAACTCGATCGCCAGCGCCCGGGCTTCGACGGTTCCGCAAACGCTCGCGGCAATTACCCATCCCTTTTGTGGGCGCTGGCCGGCTATTCCGGTCGTGAGTACGATCGAACCACCACGACGAATACTTGGGCTTCCGTACTTGACCGCAGCGAGCACAGACCAATAGCGCAATTCAAGATCTCGGCCCCTTGTGAGGCTGCGTTCACGGCAACCGCTAGACCGATTCCCGAGGAACCGCCTATGACTATCACTCGCTTATTGCGTAAATCGTTTTCTGGTTGCATCAATTCTCCCTTGAGCCGAGCCCAAAGCACTGTACGAGTCCCACGCCATGCGAAAGTGCTTTGGCCGTACCCGTTAAATCAGCTAAAAAGGATTCCATATTCAGCGGCGAGCCTATGAACATTCTCTATCGCAGCCGAAAGCTCCTCACCCTGAAGTTGTCGCTCTGTGGGAGCAACGGCGTTGGTCGGCGCTGGAAGGGCAGTCCCCATCACGAAGCTCTCGAAGCCGGAAGGCGAAAATACGAGAACGTAATGATTCGTATTGGAGCCGGAATTGCGGAGTTCGTGAGGAATGTTACGCGGCGCAATAAGGGTGTCGCCCGCCTTGCGAACGAACACCTCATCTCCGACGGTGACTTCGAGCTCTCCAGAAGTGACGTAATAGGTTTCGTCCTCGCGTGTGTGCGTGTGGCGAGGTACGCCGATTCCAGCTGCGAGGCTCACCTCCAGAAGGCAGTATGCTCCTCCCGTATCCTCGCCCGATAAACATACGGAACCAATCCCGACGTCAAAATAATAGCGTTTGAATCTCGGTTGATGTTTGATCGATGGTGCTGTCTGGATTGCGGTTTGAACGTTATGCATGTCGTGTCTCCTTTTGTTTCGACTGATAGTGCACTACATCACTATTCATGCCGACACCAGAAGACCATGTTGCGGAGATGGGGATGTACCTAAATGTGTGCCCTTGGACCGGATTCTACAGAATTCTTCGAATTCACACCGCAGCGGACTGCAAGCGCGATGAGGACAGAGACGGTTGGGTCATAACGGCGAATTTCGGGGGGCCGAATCGCGACGAAATGCATCAACGCACGGTGAACACCTTGAAACATTGCCGGAAACAGTGGCTACAGCTTGTCGAGCGCCACTCGTTCCTACTGCAGTAATTCGCGTCGATATTCCGTGGGACTGGTTCCGCTGATGGTGCGAAAGACGCGCGCAAAATGCTGCTGGGTCTTGAAACCGCAAGCCACCGCCACGTCTAGCACACGGGCTTCGGCATTGCGCAGCATCTCCTTCGCACGCTCGACTCTGCTCGACTCTAAGGTGCAATACAAACTGATGTGGGCTCTGTCCCGTCGACTTGCGAAACATCTCACAGAAGTGGGTTATGCTGAGGTCAACCGACTGTGCCATGTCTTCCAGAGTTAAGTCGTGGTCGATTTTTGCGTGCACAAGTTCCTTGATTCTTCGCAGGCGGGCCGGGCTGAGTCCACCTCTATACAAGCGAAGTGAGGCGGGTTGGACCGCGTAGTCTTTGACTAAAGCCACAGCGATCGCCATCTCCAGATGATCTAGAAAAAGACGCCCGCTGGGGAAGCTGGCAATCCGCTCAGCATTCCCGGCCATTGCGAGGGCCCCCAATCGCCCGTCTACAAGATTAGTGCAGGGCCGCAACTCAACTTGAGTATCCCTCCTATCGCAGGCAGCTGCCAAAGCTGAATCAGAGATGCTGAGGCTCAAACGCTGTATGCCCTCATTACCGAACCAGACTTCCATGCCGCGCGGACAAATCCCCATTTCGCCAGCTTCGTAGTTCAGTCGCTTCATCTCAGAACGGCGTGAGCCCACCGTAATCGAGCCAGGGGACAATGCCATTGCAAGGACCTGCTCATGTTCCACCTTGATGTGCGACTCTACACGAGGTTCAGGGACATCGAGTTCAACTCTCATTCTTGTAACAACTCCTGCCTGAATTTGATGCGATGCCAGCCTTGAGGATTACAAAACATTAGACACAACAGCGGTATTTCAGACACAAGCCGTGCTTTTCGATGTGATCTCATCGTGCTGTCGCTCACCAAATGCTGAGGTCAGGAGGCTAGCCACGATGGAAGATACGTTACAGCAGGGCTTCGAAGAGCAAATCGGCGGCAGTCCGCGGAAACTCTCTTCGGACTCCAAAATGACTTTCGACTACATTGTGTGCGGTGCAGGCACATCCGGCTGCGTCGTGGCGGCGAGACTTGCAGCCGATTTGAACACACACGTTCTGTTGCTTGAAGCCGGCGGTAGCGACGATTCGGAATTAATAACCGATCCCAACCGTTGGCCGATGACGCTCGGCAGCAACGTAGACTGGGGCTTCGTTGCTGAGCCGAATCCAAAACTGAACGGAAGAGCGATTCGCTACTCGATGGGCAAGGTTCTGGGAGGCGGTTCCAGCATCAACGTCTCAACCTGGTCTCGCGGCCATCAGGCTGATTGGGACTTCTGTGCCTCCGAAACGGATGATCCGTCATGGTCGTATGAAGCCGTGCTGGAGCTGTATCGCCGTCGTATCGAGGCGTGGGCAGGCGCCCCTGATTCGGACTACCGCGGCGTGCAGGGAACGGTGCACGTGCAGCCGGCGGCGGATCCACACCCTTTCGCCTTTGCCTTGCTCGAGGGAGCTGCCTCGTTAGGGTTCGAACGCTTCCCCAATGCGAACGGTCGCATGATGGAGTCTGCAGGTGGATGCGCGTTGGTCGATGAAACGGTTCGTGACGGGAAAAGACAATCGATTTTCCGTTCCTATCTGTACCCCCTCATGGCGCAGCCGAACATCACCGTATTGACTAGTGCATTGGCGACGCGAATTCGTTTCGATCGTCGGCGGGCGACCGGAGTGGAGTTCCGATATCAAGGGAGAACGATTCATGCCAAAGCGGGCGAAGAAATAATCCTTTCCCTTGGCGCAATCCATACACCGAAGCTACTGATGCAGTCTGGGATTGGAAACGACTTTGATCTCCACAGAGCGGGGATTCCGGTAATGCAGGCGTTGCCGGGAGTTGGACGCAATCTTCACGATCACATTGCATTCGGCTGCGTCTGGGAAAGTACCGACAAAGTGCCGCCCGCTGCCCCAAGAAGCCAGACGGCATGTTTTTGGAAGACAGACGCTGCATTGGAGGCGCCCAACTTCTACACCTACTCGCACCAGGGACCCGATGCGACTCCTGAGAACACGGCGCGATTCAAACCTCCACTTGCCTCTTGGTCACTGGCGGTCGGAATGCGCCCGAAAAGTCGGGGTTCCATCCATCTAACAGGGTCTTACCCAGACGATCCAGTAAAGATCGAAGCGAACTACCTCGCTGATCCAGAGGACCTGAAGAATCTGTCAGATGGATTGAGCATGGCTCGCGAGATCGGTAACTCCCTTGCCTTGCGGCCTTTCACGGGCCGTGAAGTGTTGCCTGGG
>Ga0126384_10002736_pt1 | contig 10689 bp, 6 predicted proteins | sample PanSoiMetPlot_36_FD_92543 | JGI IMG/M metagenome (GOLD analysis project Ga0126384, IMG submission 92543) | Tropical forest soil microbial communities from Panama - MetaG Plot_36 | ecosystem: Environmental > Terrestrial > Soil > Tropical forest > Bulk soil | place: Panama | collected 2016-02-17 | reverse complement strand
GTAACCACCGAGCAAGATGCCCTTTTGTGAAAACAGCCGGTCGCTCGGATACCATACCAGCGCGGTCGGCCCTTTCACCCAGGAGATCCCTCCATAGATCTCGTCGTCGATCTCCCAGAACCGGCGCGACTGCCACGCGATCTTGATGGCATTGCCGTATTGGATGCCATGAATCGCCGCGCGGTGCATGGACGCGAAATCGGTGTCGATCGGCGCCAGAACCTTGAGCGGTATGGTCACGATGCAGTAGGTCGCCTCGACCGCCTTGCGCTGGCCCGACGATTTGTCGGTATACGCGATGGTGACTCCGTTGTTGCGGCGTTTGATCGCCGTCACTTCGCTGTTCAAACGCACCACTGGGCCGAGCTTCTCGGCGAACGCGTGCGGAATCCGGTCCATGCCGCCCACCGGCTGGAACATGGTGGCCTGGAAGTCGAAGCCTTCCTCGAACAGCACGCCGTTCCACAGATCGATGTCGATGAGTGTACCGAGCGGCACAGGGTCGCGCTGCTCGCCGGCCTGATCGCCGGCGTCCGGAAGGCTCCTGTAGCCGGATCGCGTCGATCCTTTGAACACGAGGTCGGGCGTGAGATCCCCGTAGGTCCGCAGGAACGCGATCATGCGCTCCTTGTCTTGCGCGGTCAGCTCCTCATCGAGCGCGCCGCGATTGATCGCCTTGCCGAGCAGCTCGGAAATTTCCCCGCGCACGTCGTTATGGGCCTGGCGCATCTCGATCGCCTTACCGCCATTGGCGGCCGGATTGTAGAGGCGCGCCCCGCGGCTGGTGTTGATCTCGACCTCGAGCGTTACGCCGAGTTCCTTGCAATAGCCGAGGACCGCCTGATGAGCGCTCGGGATACGTGCCGGGCCCGCGTTCCAATACATCCCGGCATCGAACTCGCAGAGCTGGCGTGTGCCGTCGTTCATCTCCAGCCGGGTGCCGCGCCTTATGCTCCAGTTGCGGCCGCCGACGCGGTCACGTGCCTCCAGGATAACGCAATCGTACCCGGCCTTGCCGAGTTCGTAGGCGGCCGACAGCCCCGCTACCCCGGCACCCAGAATGACGACCTTGGTGCCGTGCGCCGCGCCTTCTTGTAGCGTCAGCGGCTCCGCCATCGCGGCGGTGCTCGACAAGCCCAGGGCCTGCATGGTGAGGTAGGTCGCCCGGTATCCCCCGACGCTGCCGACCTGCCGCAAGAAGTCCCGACGCGTGCCACTCATGTTACCCCTCCCGGTTTGCTGGTGGACTGGTGGGAACTAAACCAGCATCATGCCCTGCGGCCCCGTACTTGATCAATTCACATCGGGGATCTCGCGGCAGGCACCGGGTGCGCCCGCCGGTCTTGGGCGCACAGGTGATAGAAGGAGTGCAGAGGTGATAGAAGGAAAAGTGGAGAACGGTTGCGGGTTCTTGGTCACATGATCGGCGTGAATCGCGTTACCGGTGAAATCAGCGCTGGCGGCCAGGCGAGAGGCCACGTAAGCGCCCTGGGCGAACGAGAATCCTGGAAAAACTGCCGCAGCGAAGCGAAGTCGCGAAGCTGCAAGAATATGCTACAATATTTGTTGCGAACCGGCAGGCTTCCAGGCTGAAGGTCACAGGTTCGATTTCCGGCCGGTGTTGCACTCGGATGGGAGAGGCCGCTGGCACAGACGGAATCGGTGAGGACGCATATGTCGAAATATCGTACGCTGATTGCCGCGACGGGCGTGTTGCTTGCCGTGGCGCCCGTCGCGGCGCAACAGGTGGATTATCCCAACCGGCCGATCAAGATCATTGTCTGCCTGCCGCCCGGGGGAGGCGTCGATACGGTCACCCGCATCCTCGCCGACGGGCTGCAGCGCCGTCTCGGCCAGGCGATCGTGATCGAGAACAAGGGTGGTCAGGCCGGCAATCTCGGCGCGGAAGCAGTCTTCGCTGCGGAGCCCGACGGCTACACGCTGCTTGCGTCTCAGCCCGCCCCGATCACCACCAACCCGCTGCTTTATAAGAGTTTATCGTTCGATCCTACGCGGTTCACGCCGATTGCGGTGATGACCACAATTCCCAATACGCTCACGGTGCGTGCTAATTTCCCAGCTAAAAATGTTCAGGAGTTCATCGCCTACGTCAAAGCCAATCCCGGAAAGGTGAGCTACGCCTCCCAGGGCAATGGCACGACGTCCCACCTCACCGCGGTGATGTTCGAGCAAGCGACCGGCAGTAAGCTCCTCCACGTGCCTTATCGAGGCACTGCGCCCGCGATCAACGATCTGATAGGCGGTCATGTGGACATCTTCTTCAACGAGTTCGCGACATCGATGGAGATGCACAAAGCCGGTAAAGCCAGAATTCTCGCGGTGACGACGCCAATGCGTGTGGCGGAACTGCCCGATGTCCCGACCATGCAGGAAGCCGGGCTCCCCGGTTTCGTGTCGGACACCTGGAACGCGATTTCGGCGCCGCCAAAGACGCCGCCGTCCATAGTCGCCAAGCTTAATGCCGCCATCAACGAGGTATTGAGGTCACCTGAGACGCAGGCCCACCTGAGCCTGATGCACCTCAATGGGGTAGGCGGCACGCCGCAGCGAATGGTCGAAATCGTCAAAGCGGACACGCAGCGCTGGGGCGCCGTGATCCGCGCCGCCAATGTGACTATCGAATAGCGCAAAAACAGCGTGAAAGGTGCACTGGGTCGAGAGTTGCGGTCGCTGCGAGCGCGGTCGCCTGGCCACGCTCCACAATCATTGCTAATGGCAATCGTCAGTAGGGGCTAAGGTCCGCCTCGCATGCCCCATTTTTCTGGCAACGGTCCAAAAGAGGCTGCCTTGGGGGAATAGGTCATGGCTGAAAGCACTCTTATGGAAACCGGCGAGCGGCTCATCCGTTTCGGGCATGCTCTCAATCGTATTCGCCGTCAGCTGCGTGGGGCAGGGCTTCTGGAGGAAGCCGAAAGCATACGCGTTGCTGCGCGCGAATGCTGGCGTGCCGGCCGGTTGATCGAGCGAAAACCCGCGGCGGCGGATATGTTCAGGGAATATCTCAGCAACCACCCAAGCGACCGCGACGACCCCGATGACGACGAGTTGGATGCTGAGCTCGATCGCCTGTTCTCAGCAGAGTAGAATAGACTGCGGGGCTACGGGGTTTCCGTTCCGCGGGGGCGAGTGGCACGTTCTAGCTCTTGGAGCCACGAATCCGAAGGCTGCGCCCGTAGCGGTCTTGCGGCCGGTGTGGCAGGCCTTGCCGCGCCGCGCGGAGCGGGCCGGCTATTTTCCGTCGCCGCGACCGGTTTCGCATTGGCGGCGGCCCCGGCTGTTGCGGGTGCAGGCACGATCGGCTTTGCAGGCGTCGCGGCAGGGCGCTGCGTGGCAACCGCCGCTACCCCCGGTTTCGGCCCAGCCGCGGGTGCGGTTATTGCCGACGCTGGAGCGGCCGGTCTCGGCGCTGCCGCTGCGGCCGGAGCCGGCGTGCTTCCAGATAAATTTCCGGCCGGGCCCACCGTCCGCACCGGCGTTGCGCCCATGGCAGGCCTTGTCCGAGGCAGCGGAGACGGTCGGGGAAGCGGCGCCGTCTCTGGCAGCAGTGGAATGACCTTCGGTGCGGGTTCTTCCCGCATGATCGAACCTGCCGGTTGCTGAGGCCGGGCGAGCCGTTGCGGTTGTGGAGAACGGTCGATCGACGGCCCGAAGGCTTCAAGTGACGGCTCCGACGGCGTGGCAACGCCGACACCGGAGCGCGACGGCGCCGCTAGAGTGGCCGAGCGGTCGGCGACCACTTGACCCAAGGAGTGGCCGTGCTCCGTCGCGGCGAGGATCCGCGTTCCATCCGGCTGCGTCAGGCGCACGACAAAGCGATCGGCGGTGGACTCGAATGCAAACGAATTTCGACCCGCCAACCTACCGGTGCGGACCGGGGGCCCGACCTCGCTCACGGACCCGACTTTTCGGCCGTCATGGAAAATATCGTGCGTGACCGGGGCGCCCGCGCGGATGCGATGGAGCACGAGATACTCGCCAACGGTCTCGCCGGTCAGCCAGGTGCCGCCGAATCCGGAGCCGAAGCCGGCCGGCAGGGCCGCGGCATCGCCCGGCGGCGCATCAGCGCTGCCCGAACGCGTCCGCGCGATCGCTGCGGTCGGTCCCATATCCGTGGCCGGCACCGCGATGTCGGTGACGATAGGCTGACCGGCGAAGAGCAACGTCTCGATGATCGAACCCTGACCGGTGGTTCGGCGCGCCAGCACATACGAATTGCCAAGGTCCTCCGTGACCTCACCCGCCTCCCGCGCGACCTCACTCGCCTCCTGCGCGACCGCGATCCCCTCGGCCACGGCCCAGCAGACGATAACTCCTGCTAGGACGGCACGAAGGTCGCGACCGCGGGCGCAAGCCATTTCAAATTCTCCCGCTCGTTATCGTGTGGTACCCCCGTATTCGGGCTATGGTCTTCTCGGCACCGCATCTGGACACACGTCTCGACCGCCGATCGCTGCGGCAGTGCCGCGTCAAGGCAGGATGCACCTTTTCGGCATGGTCATCAATGGATTCACGGCCGTTGTCGGGGGCTTGCGGTGAATGCCCGCGCGAGCGCCATGGTCCCTCCGGACGATGTTTAAGTCACTGCGCACCGCCCCCAAGTCGAGCGCTGGGAGGAGCCGCATATGAGTCGAAGTTTAACGTCGATCCACCACGCTTAGGGCTCGGGTTGCCTCAAGCCGTCATTTCCCGCGATCCCGGATTCCAGCAACCTGCCGATGATGTTGGTGGCTTCGAGGCCCTCGAGCGTGCCGGTGTACATCGCGGCGCGATACATGGCGCTCTCGAGCACGCGGCGCGCTTCCTCGTGGTCAACCACCCCCTTTTCAATCAATAGATCAATCAGTGCCGTTACGATTGCGCCGCCGGCGATTCCCATTCCTATGGCTCTTGCAGTCGACGCGTCGTTCATGGCAGTCCCTCCCGGACCGGCTCCCTTCCCTACTCTTCGCGCCTAGCTGGGGAAGAGCAGGTCCGATGGGCCCTCAGTCCGCTTGATCGAGCTTGAGCAGGAATGAGTTCAGACTTTCGAACAGGCTGTCGCTGCTGCTGTAGCGATCGAGCGCTACCGTGCCCTTGGCAGCGATGACCCCGTTGAGGAGTGCATTGGCGACAGCCATCGGGGCGACCATGGAATTTTGCATCCCGGTTCCTGTCGGCGCCGCTACCAATACAGTATCGGCGATCTGGCCGACGGCCGAAATCGGCGTATCGGTGATCACGATGATCGTGGACCTCTGTTGGCGCGCCCAGAGCGCGGCCCGTAGCGTGAACTGGGCATAGCGCGGAAACGTGAACGCCGCGAGGCAGTCCGCCGCCCCCATTTCGGCAAGCCGCACCTTGGATACGCCCTCGTCGGCCGTGAGGATGTGAACATCGGGACGAAGGCGGCTGAGCACCATGCCGAAATAATGCGACAGCGAAAACGCCGAAAAACCGGCGATCACATAGACGCGGCGTGCCTCGACGAGCTGATCGACCGCGCGGTTGAGGTCATCTACCGTGAGACCCATAATGGTGCGCTGCAGGTTGCGCAAATCATGGGCAAGAGAATCCCCGAAGGTGGTGCCCTGCAGATGCGCACCGCTCGCGCCGGCCTCGACCTGTTCGTCCGCGCGCGACAATTGGCCGCGAACGACCTGGCGCATGCGCTCCTGCAAATCGGGAAATCCGTTCAGCCCGAGGCGATAGCAGAAGCGAACAATCGTTGAAGGATTAACAGCGAGTTGCGCGGCCATCTGGTCGACGGTCGAAAACGCCACCGCCTGGGACTGCTCGACGATATATTCGGCTATGCGCTTCTGCGAATGGGTGAGCAGATCATAGCGTCGGCGCAATTCCTCGATGACGTTTGCAGGTTCCGAGGTCTTCGCACGCACCTGCTCGACCGGTCTGGTCACCATGGGCTTTCCTCTGAACGTTTTGATTTAACTCCATCGTATTCACGCGACGCCAGCCGTCGGAGTCGCGCCATGAACATGCCGCGCGCAGGTCAGGCCATGTTCGGAACGATGTTGTTTCAGGAGCAAATCAAAGGCTAACCGTCCCCCTCGCGCGCGCCCACGTCGACCGCAACACCGGCGTTACGCAACCGCGAGTTGCTGACGCCCGGGCACTTGTTTCCCTCCCCGACAACCCCTGGCTGATCGTTACAGCAAAACCGCGCCCCGTCAATTCGACGACAAGATGGCGAACTCGGATTCGATAGCCCTCGGTCAATGATGCGGTTTCATCGAATCCCTTTGCCAGCTTGAAAGCCGTTATCGATGATGGCGACGCACCCGTCGCCTCGGCTACGCCGTTCTCCAAAGAGGCCGCGTGGGGTGCTTTTGCGGGCAAGCTCGGGCGATCCAGCATCATGAGGTGCGTTCCAAGCTGCGCCCACTCATACACGCGCACGCAGAAAAGACCGCGCCGCGAATTTGCGGCGCAATAGGAACAACAAGCTATGCTTTGGGACGCCGCGGTGACAACATGTATTGCAATGACGCGCGGACGTCACACTTCATTCAACTTTCTTCGTTGCGCCACGTTGGCGCCAAATATGCTCTGCATGGTCCCGGCCGGGGTTCTTTCGTAGACGGGGGCGACATGGAAGGGCGGTCGCATGAGACACCACGGGATAGCGCCGAAGTTTTCGATGCCGCCCTCCTACATTTCGCGTGTGTTCTGTCCGCGGTGTGAAGATTTGATCATTGCCGCAACGAAATCGCAGCACGTGAGCGCGAATGAGGTTTGGCATTGGTGGGTCTGCGAAGCTTGCGGTCACGAGTTTCGAACCGCGGTGCGGTTGCAGTCGTCGCCCCGTCAAAGCGTGCGGTTCTCATGAAGCCGGCCGCAATCGCTGCGGGGCCCAAGATCTTGTTAGACCGGTCGAAGCTCTGGCGAAGCCCATCGTAACAGATGCGGTGCCCAACAGCCGCGGGCAGCGCTTTCGCTCGACCCGGCCTACGAACCTTGCCTGGATGGAATTTTGCCGGCTCAAATGTCGACGAGCACGTCCTCACCTTCGACCCGACATGGATAGGTTTTCACCGCCGTGTATGCCGGCGGCGCCACCGCTTCCCCGGTCTTCACGTTGAACACCGCCTGATGAATGGGGCATTCGATGCAGTCGCCCTCCAGGAAGCCTTCGGACAAGCGCGCAAAGGCGTGTGTGCAAACATTTTGGGTCGCATAGACGGCATCATCGACCCAGTAGAGCGCAATCTCCGCGCCTCCGACATCGGCATCCATGACGCCGCGCTCCTTGACCTCGGCCACCGCGGCCGCGCGTGTCCAAGCCATCTGCCCTCCTGTCGCAATTTCCGTTCCGTCAGCGCCGCCGGCCTGGGTCGCCCCGGGGCGGCGACAATAGACGAGGACATGCGATCGGCAAACGGCGTCGTCGAGCAGCCTGCGATGGATCGTCGATACGCTCTTGCAGAAGCCAGGATGAAGGCGCACATTGCCAACCTGGGGCGGCGCGTCGACGCCGATGAGGCCGAAGGAGTTCGGCGGTTCTCGTCGACGAAGCCGAGAAAGCGGGTACGGTCGTCAGGTTCTACGAGGCGAAGTGATCCTCGGCAGTGGGGCTTCGGCATCCTTGCCCGTCGACGCATCAAAGGCGTCGCCGCGCCGGTGGTGCAAGAGGTTGGCGGCACGGGCGCAGAATGCGTAGCTCGCTGGCCGTCACGCTTTAACCTCGAATCAGCGCCAGGACACTGCCAATGACATCCAGCCTGTTGGCCACAAGGCGATTTGCGCCCCTGTTCTGGTGCCAGTTCTTTAGTGCCTTCAACGACAATTTCCTGAAGAACGCGCTCGTCTTCCTGATCCTCTTCAAATGGGCCGGGCCAAATTCCGCGGCGCTCATCGCACTTGCACCGGCCGTCCTCATTTTCCCGTTTTTCATTCTGTCGGCGATCGGCGGCGAGGTTGCCGACCGCTTTGACAAGTCGGTGGTTGCCAGCAGACTCAAGCTCGTGGAAATTGCGGTGGCTGCCATTGCGATGGCGGGCTTCTTGTACGATTCCTCGGCGCTCCTGTTCACGGCCCTGTTTTTGATCGGCGTCATCGCGGCTCTATTCGGGCCGATCAAATACGGCATTCTGCCCGACCATCTTGCCGAAGCCGAGTTGCCGCGCGCCAACGCGCTTGTCGAAGGTGCCACCTTCATCGCCATCCTGACCGGCACGATCGTCGCCGGCATCACCTCGAAGAACGGTGGTCCGGCCTCGTTTGCGGGCCTGATGATGGCATTCGCGCTGGCTTGCTGGATTTCCGCGCTTTTCATCCCCCGCACTGGCGAAGCCGCACCTCATCTCGTGATCGACTTCAATATCGCGCGATCGACATGGACCCTGTTGCGCCACCTCCGCCGTGAATCCCGGTTGTGGTGGGGCGGCATGGTGGTGAGCTGGTTCTGGCTCGACGGTGTCGTGGTGACGACGCTGCTCGCACCGCTCATCCAGACCGCCCTCGGCGGCGATGAGGGGGTGATTAACGCCTATCTGGCGGTTTTCTCGGTTGCGGTCGCTGTCGGATCCGGCCTAGCGGCCTGGCTTGCCTCAGGGCGCATCGTCCTCACTCCGACGGTTTTCGGCGCGGTTCTGTTGGCAGTGTTTGCCATCGATCTCGGCTGGATCACGAGCGGCATGGTGGCGGGAGAGCAAGGCCGCGGCATCGCCGAAGTCTTCGGCGGCGCGGCTGGTGTTCACGTCGCGCTCGACCTCGCCGGCATCGCGATCGGGGGCGGGCTGTTCATCGTGCCGTCGTTCGCGGCCGTGCAAGCCTGGGCCGGGGTCGACCGCCGCGCCCGCGTAGTGGCTGCGGTCAACGTGCTCAATGCCCTGTTCATGACTGTCGCTGCGCTGATCGTCGCTGCGCTCCTGGAGGTCGCAAACGTCGCCCCCAGCACGATTCTGATCGGTCTTGGCCTCCTCAACGTTGTGGCCGCGGTCGTGATCCTGCGCACCATGCCGGCCAATCCGGTGCGCGACCTGCTGTCGGTGATCCTCCGCGCGTTCTTCCGGCTCGAAGTCAAGGGCCTCGACAATATCGCCAAGGCGGGGCCGAACGCCATCATTGCGCTCAACCACGTCAGCTTTCTCGATGCCGCGGTGGCGCTGTCCCTGCTCGAACGCGAGCCGGTCTTTGCCATCGACAGCACCATTGCGCAGCGCTGGTGGGTGAAGCCGTTCCTGAGGTTCACGCGGGCGATGCCGCTCGACCCGACCAAGCCTCTCGCGATCCGCACGCTGATCCACGTCGTCACCGGCGGCGATCCGCTCATCATCTTCCCCGAAGGCCGCATCACCGTCACCGGCAGCCTGATGAAGGTGTATGACGGCGCCGCCATGATCGCCGACAAGTCGGATGCCATGCTGCTGCCGGTGCGTATCAAGGGCCTCGAAAAAACTTATTTCACTCGCCTCGCCCGCAGCCAGGTGCGCCGTCAACTGGCGCCCAAAGTCACCGTGACGATCCTGGAGCCGGTTCGGCTGGTCGTGGACCCGGCGCTGCGGGGCAAGAAGCGGCGCATGGCAGCCGGCGCCATGCTCTACACCATCATGTCGGACCTCATCTATCGTACCACTTCGACCAACCGCACCATCGTGGAGGCGGTTATCGAGGCGGCCGTCGACAGCGGCCGCAATCGCGTGGCCGTGGAGGATGCGGTCTCCGGCGCCCTCACCTACAAGCGCCTGCTGGTCGGCACTGCGGTCCTCGGCCGCAAACTGATGAGGCTCGGCCAGACCGGCGACGCGATCGGGGTCATGCTGCCTAACGCCAACGGTGCGGTGGTCACGATCCTGGCCGCGATGTCCGCCGGGCTGGTGCCGGCTATGATCAATTTCGCTGCCGGCGTGATGAATATCCGCAGTGGCTGTCGGGCAGCGAACATCAAGCACATCGTGACGTCGAGGACATTCGTCGAAAGGGCGCATCTCGGCAAGATCGTCGACGCGCTGGCGCGCGATGTCGACATCATCTTCCTGGAGGACGTGCGCGGCGAGATCACATTGAGTGACAAGTTGCGCGGCCTCCTCGCCGCCCGGCGCCCGCTCGTGAAACGGGCTGCTGACGATCCGGCGGCCATTCTATTCACCTCGGGGTCCGAGGGCACGCCGAAGGGTGTCGTGCTCTCTCACCGTAATATGCTCGCCAACGCGGCGCAGGCGGAGGCGCGCATCGATTTCGGTCGCACCGACAGGGTGTTCAACGTCCTGCCCCTGTTCCATTCCTTTGGCCTGACGGTCGGTCTCATGCTGCCGCTGGTGAGTGGCGTGCCGATCTTTCTCTATCCGTCGCCGCTGCATTATCGCATCGTGCCGGAGATGATCTATGGCGTGAACGCGACCATCTTGTTCGGCACCGACACGTTTCTGGCGGGCTACGCCCGCAGCGCCCACGCCTACGATTTCCGCTCGCTGCGCTACATCCTCGCAGGCGCCGAGCCGGTGAAGGAGGCAACGCGGCGCACCTACATGGAAAAATTCGGCCTGCGCATCCTGGAAGGTTATGGCGTCACCGAGACTGCCCCGGTACTTGCGTTAAACACCCCGATGTTCAACAAGTTCGGCACCGTCGGGCGACTCATGCCGGGAATGGCGGCGCGGCTTGAGTCGGTGCCCGGCGTCGACGAAGGCGGGCGCCTTCATGTAAGCGGCCCCAACGTGATGCTCGGCT
>Ga0126384_10002735_pt1 | contig 10689 bp, 10 predicted proteins | sample PanSoiMetPlot_36_FD_92543 | JGI IMG/M metagenome (GOLD analysis project Ga0126384, IMG submission 92543) | Tropical forest soil microbial communities from Panama - MetaG Plot_36 | ecosystem: Environmental > Terrestrial > Soil > Tropical forest > Bulk soil | place: Panama | collected 2016-02-17 | reverse complement strand
CAAGAATCTCCCCAGGATGCCCGTCATCCGGCGTGACCTCGTGGCTGACTCCGCTCCCAACGCGCAAGATACTGGCCGTACCGAAGAACCCGGCGGCACCATGACGTTTTTCGAGCATCTGACCGAGCTGCGCAAGCGCATCATCTATTCCCTCTATGCCATTGCCATCGGCACATTCATCGGCGTGTATCTTTCCAAATATTTCATCGCGTGGATTAACAAGCCCATGCTGAAGGCGCTCGCGGACGCCCACCTGGATCCAAAACTGATTTACACGCATCCCGCCGGCGCCCTTAATCTCGTTCTTACCATAGGCGTGTACCTTGGAATCGTGCTGGCTTCACCGATCGTTCTCTATCAGATCTGGCTTTTTGTTGCACCGGCGCTCTACAAGCACGAGCGGGGCGCGATTACCGGCTTCATGTTCTCCACCGTTGTTCTTTTTCTGGGGGGAATTGCGTTCGGCTATTTCGTGACGTTGCCATACCTTCTTCACTTCCTTGTGAACCCCGGGCCGTTGTTCGGGCTCGGCCGAGATGTTGTGCCAATGACCAGCGTGAACGAGTACTTCGACTTGATTCTGCTCGTCCTTTTGGGTATGGGGCTGATGTTCGAGCTTCCTGTTTTGATTTTCTTTTTGTCACTTTTTGGGATCGTGACGCCGCAGTTTCTGTGGAGAAATGCGCGTTACGCGATTGCGATCATCTCGGTTGTGGCCGCCATCGTAACACCGACTCCTGACGCCACGACCATGCTCGTCTTTATGGCTCCGATGATTGGTTTGTATTTCTTGGGTATCGCGGTCTCCGCGGTGGTTACGCGGCGGAGAGAACGCCGCATTGCTGCTCCTGCGGAGGCGCGTTGATGGCTCCCTTTTCTGCGAATTCCTTGAGGATCGTTTTACTCTTCAGTTTTGCGTTTGTTTGTCTCGTAGGTTGCCAGGCCAGCGACTCTTCGCGCGGCGCGGGCCAGCCTCCTTTCATGAGCGCGGCAGCCTCGAATCCCCCGCAGGGGACCGATGACGCTGCCCCGCCCGACAAGACCGGAGGCTTCGACGGGAAGCGCGCTTATGCGCTGGTCGCCAAACAGGTTGGCTTCGGTCCGCATCCTTCCGGTTCGCCGGCAATCGCCAAGGTGCAGGATTTTCTGCAATCCGAGTTGAAAAGCTACGGCTGTACCGTGGACACGGACAGCTTCAGCGCTGACACGCCAGTCGGCCGCCTGCCAATGAAGAATATTCTCGTAAAGATTCCCGGAGAAAAGCCTGGAATAATTCTGCTCGGCACCCACTACGACACCCTTTTGACTGTGCCCAATTTTGTTGGAGCGGATGACGCGGGTTCCTCCACGGCATTAATGCTGGAACTGGCACGTCTCTTATGCCCGCACCACGGAAAATACGCCGTCTGGATTGCTTTCTTCGATGGCGAAGAAGCTATGAAGCAGTGGAGCAACACCGACAGCCGCTATGGCAGCCGGCAAATGGCTGCGAAGCTGGCGATGAGCGGGGACCTGAAGAAGGTCAAAGCCTTTCTGCTGGCAGATATCGTGGGCGGCCGAAACGCGCGGATTCTTCGCGACTCCACCTCCACTCCTGCTTTGGTGGACCTCGTTTGGAGCACGGCGCACAAATTGGGGTATTCGGCAATATTTCTGAATGAAGAGACGGCTCCGCAAGACGATCATGATTCATTCATGGCGCGCGGGGTCCCTGCCGTGGATGTCATCGCGGACTTTGTGAACAACGGCTACTGGCACACGCCGGAGGACAATCTCGAGAAAATCAGCGCAAGAACGCTGGCCGTTGTCGGGCATGTTTTTCTGGAAAGTGTGAAGGAACTGCACTCGCGTTAGTCGCCGGCTTAGGGGAGCGCTCAGTTTCTCTCGCCCCTGTTTAAGCCTCGAACCGAACTTCCTTGCCTTTTTGTAAGGCTGAATGCTTCGCGAAGTCCTCATCATTCCGGAAGGGAAAGTCCGAGCGGTAGTGGCTGCCGCGGCTCTCTTCGCGGGCCAGCGCTGCGCGCGTCATGGCCAGCGCCAAGGTGTGCAGATTGCGCAGTTCGTGGCCACCGCGCCCCGACTTTTCGCATTTTGGGTGCTCGATCGCTTCCAATTGCTTGATCGCTTCAGCTAGGTCTTTGCCGGTTCGCATGATGCCCACGTTGCGCCACATGAGGTCGCGGATTTTTGTCAACGCTGGGCACACCGCCGAAGCGGGTTTAGCGCCGCCATTTTTCGCTGCTCCGTTTTTCACGGCTTCTTTCGGTGCTGCTGAGGGATTGCCCGGGAGCGGCGCGGGACTTCCGGCCAACGCTTGCCCTTTGCGTTTTCCCGCGGGTGCATCTTTCATCATGACTTGTCCCGCGAGCGCGCCGAATACCAGTCCTTCGAGCAAGGAATTGCTGGCCAAGCGGTTTGCTCCATGCACTCCCGTTGCCGCAGTTTCTCCCGCGGCATAGAGACCAGGCAGGGAAGTGCGACCGTTCAAATCCGTTTTCACGCCGCCCATCATGTAGTGCGCGGCAGGGCACACCGGAGCCATGTCGCTCGCCAAATCGAGCCCGTAGCTGGCACATGTCTCGTAAATTCGCGGGAAGCGCCTCTTCAGGAACTCCTCGCTCTTTTTCGTCATGTCTAGAAACACATGCGTGCTGTTCGTTTGCTGCATCTCGCTGACGATGGCACGTGCCACCACGTCGCGCGGGGCTAACTCCTGTGCCTCGTGATATTTCTTCATGAACCGTTCCAGGCCGATGTTGCGCAGCACGCCGCCCTCGCCGCGGAGCGCTTCGGAGAGCAGAAAGCGCGGCGCTCCCTGAATGGCCAACGCCGTCGGGTGGAATTGCATGAACTCCATGTCCGACAGAACCGCTCCCGCTTCGTACGCAATGGCCATACCATCGCCTGTGGCGACATCAGGATTCGTGGTCTCGCGATAGATTTGTCCCACACCGCCGGTGGCGAGCATCACTGCCCCTGCCCGTAATTCGTGAAGCGTCCCATCGGTTTCGTCGAGAAAACGCACCCCCGTAGCTCGTCCGCGCTCGACAAGCAATTCGGTGGTAAAGGCGTGGGCGCGCAGGTGCAAGTGCGCGATCGAGTGCGCTCGCGCAAGCAATGCCCGGCTGATTTCGCGGCCTGTAGAGTCTCCGTGTGCATGTAAGATGCGCGAGCGGCTGTGCGCCGCTTCCCGAGTAAATGCAAGCTTGGTGCCAGCCCGGTCAAATTCCGTGCCCCACTCGATGAGCTGTGTGATGTACTTCGGACCTTCCTCCACCAGCAACGCCACGGCTTCGGTTCGGCACAAGCCGTCGCCTGCCTTGATGGTGTCCTGCTCATGCAGCCCGATTTCGTCCTCGTCGGAAAGCGCTACGGCGATGCCGCCTTGCGCCCATGCCGTGGCCGAGTCGCTCAGATTCGATTTCGCTAGGACCAGAACGGTGCCCGCCTCACTCAGTTCAATCGCGGCGCGCAAGCCTGCGATTCCGCTGCCCACGACGGCGTAGTCGGCATGATGAACTTTGTGGGAGGTGGTCATGGGAGCGGGGGATTGCGCTCAAATCGCTCAAATATGGTAGCACGAAGAAAATCAGCGCATAAGAAGGCGAGCGTTGGTATGGCCCCGGCGAAGCGTATGTTACATTGAGAATCTGCCGCACATGAAAATCACACGCATTCGGGTGCAATCTTCCTCTGGTCCCTACTCCATCGTTGCCGGAGCAGGAGCCATCAGCCATGCGGGGCAGGAAATAGCATCGCTCGGGCATTTTTCCAGCATGCATGTTGTCTCTTCACGCAAGGTTTTGCGCGCGGTCGGCAAAGTCGTGCACTGCGGCTTGCGGCTTTCGAATCGAAACGGCGTGCATCTTTTCAACGACGCGGAATCCGAGAAACATCTTGGCAGCGTGGAGCGAATCGCGCGCTCTTTGTGCCGCGCCGGGGCGGACCGCAAATCGCTGATAATCGCGGTCGGCGGTGGCGTCGTCGGTGACCTCGCTGGTTTCGCGGCGGCCTCTTATTTGCGAGGCGTCGCTCTCGTCCACGTTCCTACCACTCTGGTTGCTCAAGTGGACAGTTCCATCGGCGGAAAAACCGGAGTGAATCTTCCGGAAGGCAAGAATCTCGTTGGTGCGTTTTATCCGCCACGCCTGGTAATAACAGATCCCGACCTTCTTCGAACTCTTCCCGGCCGCGAGTTCCGCGGTGGCTTGGCGGAAGTCATCAAGCATGCAATGATCGCGGATGCGCCGATGTTCACGCGGCTCGAAAAGGACATGGACAAAATCCTTCGACGGGACCGGGACGTGCTTGGCTCTCTAATCCCACGCAACGTCCAGATCAAGGCGCACGTGGTCAGTCGCGATGAGCACGAATCCGGCTTGCGCGAAATCCTCAATTTTGGACACACCTTCGCGCACGCTTTGGAAAGTGTCACGCATTATTGCCGTTATCAGCATGGCGAAGCCGTCGCCTGGGGCATGATGGCCGCGGCTTTCCTCGGACATGAAATTCGCCTCACTCCTGCCGAAGAGGTTTCACGGATCGTGTCTCTTGTTTCTCGTCTCGGTTCGTTGCCTCCCTGGCCGAGCGTTTCGCCTCCTACTTTAGTGCAGGCGATGCGTTCCGACAAAAAAGCTCGTGGCGGCGTTTTGCGCTTCGTTCTGTCTCCGCGCATGGGCCAGGCGCATACTCATGACAAAGTCCCGTTTGAAGCGGTCGAGCGTGTTCTCCATTTCACTCCTCGTTTGATCGCCGCCGTATGTGCACGTCCCGGTGCCTGGAATGATTGAGATTTCCTCGCGGGTGAAGGGAACCCGGCCGGAGGATGCCACCACCGAAGCGGAAGCCTCCAAAACGATCCGCGAGATGTTCACGCAGATCGCGCCGCGCTACGATCTGCTGAACCATCTCCTGTCGTTTGAATTGGATCGCCTGTGGCGCGCCCGCGCAGCGAAGCATCTTCGCCCAATTCTTGACCGTCCGGACGCTTTGGTCCTGGATCTTTGTTGCGGAACGGGCGATCTTGCTTTTGCCCTTGCTCACGCAGGAAAATCCCGCATCGTTGGTGCAGACTTCGCGCACACCATGCTTGTTCGCGCTAGAGCAAAAAGTCAGCACCTGTCGGCAGCCGGCCGCGCCAGTTCCTCGACGTACATGCCGTTTTTCGAAGCCGACGCTCTCCGCTTGCCCTTTGCCGATGCTTCTTTTGATTTGGTGACTAGCTCCTTCGGGTTTCGAAACCTCGCCAATTACGAAGCAGGCCTACAGGAAATGCACCGCGTCCTCAAACCCGGCGGCACGATTGCCATCCTTGAATTTGCCGAGCCCCGGGAAGGGTTCTTAGGGAGTTTGTACCGTTGGTATTTCACAAGAGTTCTTCCACGAATCGGTTGGCTCATCTCCGGCCATCAATCGGCTTACACGTATCTGCCGAAGTCCGTCGCCCGCTTTTTCCGTCCCCCCGAGCTTGCCGCGCTCCTGAGGTCAGTCGGCTATCAGTCTGTCGCTTTTCGCGAATGGACGATGTGCACGGTGGCCCTGCACACAGCTATTCGGCCGTAGAACGCGATTTTCTTGCGAAAGAGGAAGGTCGATTCAGAATGCAAAAAACCAAGTCGCAAAAGTGAGCCCGGGTAGAGAACAAAAAAAGAAAAAAACCAAAAACTAAAGAACTGAAAACTTCCTCACTCTTCCAGTCCCGCTGCCCGCAATTTTGCCAGAAGCGTTTTTGGTGTTATGCCCAACTTTTCCGCCGCACGAGTTTTGTTCCACCTGCACTCGCTCATCGTATTTTCGAGCAGCGCTTTTTCCACGTGCCCCGCGGCGCGGCTGGTGACTTGCTCTAGCGTTCCTTCCCAATCAAATTTTCCCGGCAGCATTCCCGAAGGCAACTTTGCCGTGTCGGGCATCGTTGCGGGAAGCTGCAGGGCGTCCGCCCGAATACAGACACCGTCCGCGAGGATCACTGCGCGTTCCATGGTGTTTTGCAGCTCGCGCACGTTTCCCGGCCAGCGGTAATGCACCAGACACTCCTTCGCTTCTTCTGAAATCTCCAATCCCGGTTTGCCGAACTCCCGACTGAACTTTTCGAGAAAATGATTCGCTAGCAGCAGCACGTCCTTTCCACGCTCGCGCAGCGGCGGAATCGTCATCGGCACAGTCGAGATCCGGAAATACAAATCGTCGCGGAACAGCTTCTCTCGTACCTGCTTCTGCAAGTCGCGGTTCGTGGCTACGACAATGCGCACGTCAACGTCAATCGATTGTGTTCCGCCCACGCGTTCGAAACGCTTTTCCTCGAGCACGCGCAACAGCTTCGCTTGGATCGCCAGCGGTAACTCGCCAATCTCATCCAGAAAGAGCGTTCCGCGGTGTGCCAGGTCCATTTTTCCCACTTTGCGCGTGCCCGCACCAGTGAACGCGCCCTTTTCGTGCCCGAACAGCTCATTCTCAACGAGCCCTTCCGGAATCGCCGCGCAATTTAACGCCACGAACGACTGCTCTCGCCGTGAGGACAAATGATGAATCGCCAGCGCGAACAACTCTTTCCCCGTGCCGCTTTCCCCCAACAACAAACAAGTCGTGTCCGTCGCCGCCACTTTCTGGATTTGCTGGCTCACTTCCTTGATGGAAGCATGCTCTCCCACGATGCGCGGAAATCCGTAGCGCGCCGTGTATTCGGCGCGCAGCAGGAGATTCTCGCGTTGCAACTCTTGTTGCTCTGCAGCGCGCTTCACGAGCAACTTCAAGTGATCCAGGTCCACGGGCTTCTGCAGAAAATCAAACGCGCCGTCCTTCATCGCCGCAACCGCTTCTTCTACCGAGCCATACGCGGTCAGCAAAAGCACCGGGATCGTCGCATCCACCTGCTTGGTTTCGCGCAAAACATCCAGACCCGATGCGCCAGGCATCTTCAAGTCGGTGATCACGAGCAAATAACGGCGTGCGCGCACCTTCTGGATCGCCGCTGTGCCGTCCGGCGCTTCGTCCACGGAGTATCCCGCGCGCTCCAGCGCCTTCCGCATCATGGCGCGCAATTCCGCTTTATCTTCAACGAGCAGGAGAGGTTCCATCTCTCTCGTTTCTATCACGGATCCCGGCGGGTTCAGGGAACAACGACGCCCACGTGTGTGGAGAAGGGAAGCACCACGTTGGCAAACAGCCACCACCGCCACCAGGTAAAAAGTTCACAAGCGCTTTTCGAGGAGCGAATCACCACCAGGTGCAAGGAATCGTCGGGTGCCAATGTAACAAGAGCCTGGCTGCGTAAGGAATACAACCAGGCTCGCTGACGCCTAAACCTCGATGTAAAGGATTATGCCCTCAGACCATTGTTACCGCGCCCAACCCGGGTCGCCGCCAGCTTTTCGCAACTCGGCTTCCATGTCATCCAACTGCTGCCGGAGCTGCGCCAGTTCCTGTTTCTTTGCTTCAATCTTGGTGGTCTTGTCGTTGATTTCCGAGCGGCTGTTCTGTTCCTTCATGGCCTTCTGAGGGTCGGCGTAATACTGCACCGAGGACTTTTGCAATTCGCGCTGGAGAAGATCCAGCTCTTTTTCGGCCTTGGCGATCTTCTCATGCTGACCGGCAAAGCGTTTCCGCCAGGCTTTTTCGCTGTTGGGGTCTTCTTTCTGGTTGGCATCCCCGGGCTTTTGAGCGTTGGCAGCCTGGGCCCCGCCCGCAGTAGACGCATCCGTTCCACTCGTGGCACCTGCAGCAGTTGCGTTTTGTATTTCCGGTTTGTCCGGTGCGGCGGGCTTAATGTCGTCGTCCGTATAGACTTTCTTCGGTTTCTGCGCGTCCTTCTTCTGCTTTTCCTCGCGCGCCTTTCTTGCGGCGTCCGCCACCGGATCGCCAGTCTGTTGCGAAGAGCTTTGCGGCCGCGCATAGCTTCCCAACGCCGCAAGAGACAACCCGCCGATAACTGCCGCCACTTTCATCCAATCGTTTTTCCGCATTTGTCCCAACCTTCCGGAGCATTTTCGAGGCTCCTTCTCCCTGTTAGAGGGTTAGATGCGTACCTGCTTCGATTCTACTGCTTCTGCAACCCTTCGTGGCGCTGGAAGCGTAACGATAAACTCCGCCCCGCCTTTCGTACAGTTCCTCACTTCGATATGTCCACCGTGCTGCAGGATGATTTTTTGCACCACCGCCAATCCCAAGCCGGTCCCATTGCTCTTCGTTGTAAAAAACGGACGAAACAGCTTTGGCATGGCCTCCGGTGCAATGCCCGTCCCATTGTCTGTAACGATGACGCGCTGCCATCCCGTCTCCTCGCCCTCGACCACTTCTCCTCGCAGCGTGACGCGCCCGCCTCCTTCCGCTTCCGCGCACGCCTCCGCCGCATTCCGTGCCAGATTCAACAGCGCTTGCCGCAGCAGCCCTTCATCTCCGGCCACGTCGCCAAAGTCTCCTTTGCACTCGATCATCACCTGCGGCAGCGCTTGCACCACTTCCGCCACAGCGCGATTCACCACATTTTGCAAATCCACGCGCTCTTCGGGGATCTCCAGCGGCCTCGCATATTTCAAAAACTCCGCCACCATGTGAGTAATGTTTCTAGTTTGCTCCACAATTTTCTTCGCATAATCAAAGGATTCATTCGGCGAAGCGTCCGGGATCATCTGCGCGTATCCCGAAATTGTCGCCAGCGCGTTTTTGAACTCGTGCGCAATTCCTGCCGACAACTCGCCCAGCGCCGCCAGATTCTCTTTGAGCTGCATGCGCTGCTGCAGTGCCGCGAGCTCCGTTAAGTCTGTCAGTAAGCAGATGACACCACTAATCTTTCCTTCGCCGCGCCGAATCGGCGAAATCGTGACGCCCAAGTGCCGCGTGTCCCCCGCCGGAGGCACGTGCTCGACTTCTTCTCTCCGGAAGATTCTTCCTGTTTCCAGGCACTCTCCAACCAAGTTGGTTAGCTGTGAACCCTGTCCCAGCGCTTCGCTGTATCGCCGGAATCCCAATCCGCGAATTCCCAGCACCTGCTCCGCGGCGGGATTCGAACTCGAAATAATTCCGGTCGCATTCACGACTACCAACCCTGCCGGCATGTTGCGCGTGACTTCCTCGCTCAGCCGCTCGGTTTGCTCAGCACGCTCCTTTTCAAGCTTGTGCAGCCGCTCGAGTTCTTTTTCCTGCTCGCGCAGTTGCTGAATCACTGCTTGCATGGAAGCGGCCATGAACGCTGAAGCATTCTCCGTGCGTGGTGCGCCGGCGGCGACCTTTTCCCCTTGCTCTTCCTTGCTGCTCTGAAAGAACTTGCGCAGCAGATACACCACTACTCCAGCCACCGCCAGCATTCCAATGCCGAGTCCCGCGATGACTTCCCAAGTGTGCTGCGTGCCACTGCCGCCTTGGAGCATGCCCCACATCAGTTTGGCCGATTAGCTTCTTTATTTACCGCTTCTCGCGTTCGATCGTCCCTGGCAGTCCCGCTCATCCAAAAATCCCTCGTAGCGAGGGCCACTCTTCGCCGATCAACGGTCCGAGGTAAACAATCGCCAGCGCTCCAATTCCCAAGAACGTTCCAAACGGCAGTTGGTATTGGCTAGCAATCGTCCACCGCAGCGCGCTCACCGTTCCGAGTCCCCTCCGGTTGCCGCGTTCCGCCAGACGCCGCCCCCAACCTCCCAGGTACAGCGCCACCACCACGCTCAATCCAATCACGCTGCCCAACAAGCTTCCCAAAAGAATCGTCCAAAACGTTCCGCGCAGTCCCACAAACGCGCCGACCATGGCCATCATTTTCACGTCGCCCAGGCCCATTCCTTCGTGCTTGCGCACCAATTTGTAGCCCGCCGCCAATCCCCACAGCAAAAAGCTCCCAAAAGCTGCTCCCAGAATTGCGTCCACCAGACCCGCGACATTGGGCTGCAAACGCTGATGCAGCAATCGCCAGCTCAAGGCTGGCCCAAATCCTCCGCTCGGCGGCACAAACGCCGAAAACACGAGCCCGGCCGCGAATCCCGGCCACGTCACCAAATCCAGCAAAAGCCGTACCCGCAAATCCGTGATGGTCAGCACGATGATCAGGCACGTGAAAAACAACCACTTCACCGTCGCTTGCGTGATTCCGTATTCCAGAAACGCCGCCACGAACAACAACCCCGTGGCCAACTCCACCAGCGGATACATCACCGAAATCGGTTCGCCGCACGCCCGACATTTTCCCCTTAGCCAAATCCACGCAAACACCGGCACGTTGTCGTAAAATTTGATGGCTGTTTTGCACTTCGGACAGCGTGACCCCGGCGAAACAATCGAAAGGTCCTCCGGAATCCGCGCGATGCAGACATTCAGGAAGCTCCCAATCACAGTCCCAAGCAGGAAAAAGAATATGCCGGCGATGACCACAGTTTGGTCGGCCATCTTGCGGCCGCGCGTGAAGTCGGCCGCTTCGCAGCCGCTTCTACTAATCTCCCACAGCCGCGCGACCCCCTCAACAAAGCCGCTCTCCCCCGTGCCCCATCCCTAAAGGGCATCCAAAGCCAAAATTACTCAATTCCCAGAAGGAATCGGTAAAATTGTGGCGTGGTTTTCACTTACAAGACCGGCGAGGATATCAGGAAGGGTGATCGAGTGCTGCTCCATGGAGAAGCTGGAGAAGTTGAGTATCTTGCTCACTTAGCGATTTCAGATCTACAGACTGATTGGTACGTGCAGGAATATGGTGGCGGCGGAATGGTTCTT
>Ga0126384_10002734_pt1 | contig 10690 bp, 7 predicted proteins | sample PanSoiMetPlot_36_FD_92543 | JGI IMG/M metagenome (GOLD analysis project Ga0126384, IMG submission 92543) | Tropical forest soil microbial communities from Panama - MetaG Plot_36 | ecosystem: Environmental > Terrestrial > Soil > Tropical forest > Bulk soil | place: Panama | collected 2016-02-17 | reverse complement strand
TGTGAACTCTGAAAGCCTGCCGATCCAGTCAGATTGATCTGAGGGAAGAAGGCTGCGCGGGCCACTCCGATTTGCGCGTTGGCCGCGACCAACTGCTGCTCAGCCTGACGGATGTCTGGCCGACGCTCCAAAAGTGCAGACGGAAGGCCAGCGGGTACTTCGGGAGCGTGCGGTTGTTCGGTCAATTTCAATCCGCGCGCTATTGTGCCTGGATTATTGCCTAACAGAATGCTCAGAGCGTTCTCCTGCTGCTCAATACGCCGTTCCAAATCGGGAATCTGCTCGGTTGCGGTGTAGACCAACTGCTCGGCCTGACGCACATCCAGCATCGAGTTTGCTCCGTGTTCCTGAAGTGTCTTGGTGAGCTGAAGAGAATCGCTTCGTGATCCGGCTGTGCGTTTGGCAATTTCCAATTGGAGATCAAACTGGCGAAGCTGGTAGTATCCGGCAGCCACATTGGCAATCAGAGTAGTGATGACCTCGCGACGTGCCCATTCGCTGGCCAGCAAGTTGGCACGCGCTGCTTCGGTTGCACGCCGAAACCGACCCCAGAAATCAAGCTGCCATGCAGCGGAGGCGCTCACCTGGCCTTTGGTTTGTTCAAAGGATGGAATTGGTCCACTTGCAGCGCTCTGCTGATTGACAATGCTCCCGCCTACGTCGACGGTAGGGAATTGGTCTGCGCGGGTGATGCCAAGCTGCGCCTGCGCTTCGAGAATTCGGGCAGCAGCGATGCGCACATCGTAATTCTGGCGCAGTGCGGTGCGGATCAGCTCCTGAAGTTGCTTATCCTGGAATACCTCGTCCCATTTCTGATCGCTCAGCGAAGCGGCCTTGTCCTGGGCCGGCGCGCTTATTTCAGGCGCTGCTCGATAAGCATCTGGAACTGTAACCGCGGGACGCTTGTAATTGGGTCCAACCGTGCAGCCGGCAAGACCGAGCACGATGGCACTCGCCAGGAAAAATTTTGCCCAGGGTTTCATGTTCAGTCTCCCATCCCTTCCGAAACTGCTGGAGACGGAAGCGATGAATGCCCAGCGCGGAAGAACGAAATGCGGTTCAGCACCTTCTCCTGGAAATCTTCCAAGTAGAGGTAAATGACTGGCGTGATGTACAAGGTGATGAACTGCGATACCACCAAGCCGCCGACGATGACCAGGCCCAGCGGGCGTCGTGACGCTCCATCTGCGCCGTAACCGAGCGCGATGGGAACTGCGCCAAAGACTGCGGCCAGGGTCGTCATGATGATGGGACGGAAGCGGTCCATGCTGGCATCGTGGATGGCTTTTTCCGGCGATTCGCCTGCTTCCAGCCGCTGACGCGCAAAATCCACGATCATGATCCCGTTCTTCTTGACAATTCCCATCAACAGAAACATGCCAACGAAGGCGTACAACGATGCCGTCTGGCCGAATAGATAAAGTGTCAGCAATCCGCCAACCAGTGCGGGGGGAAGAGTCGAGAGCACGGTGAGAGGGTGGACGTAGCTCTCATAAAGGATGGCGAGAATCACGTACATCACAAACACTGCCAGCGCCATCAGTATGGTCAAATTGCGAACGGTGTCTTGAAAGGTGAGCGCTTCACCTTGCAGGCTGGCGCGCACCGTGGGTGGCACGATCTCCGATGCGCTCCTGGTGATGAAATTCGTGGCATCACCAATCGGAACGCCCGGCTTCAAGTTGAAGAAGAAGGTGACGCTGGTGAACTGATTCAGATGGTTCACTGACTGCGGTCCCAACGTGGTCTTGGTGGTGACGAGGGCATTCAACGGCACCAGATTTTTTCCATCGTCAGACTTGATGTACAGGAGCCCGAGGTCCTCAGGTTTGGACCGTGCCGCGTCCGCAACTTCAAGGATGACCTGATACTGGTCCGTCGGCTGCTTAATCAGATATAGATAGTTCTGCGAGTAGGCGTTCTTCAACAACCCAAGGATTCGCGCCTCAGAGACACCATAGGTTCTTGCCTGATCGCGACGAATGTTGATCTCCAGATTGGGCGTGTGGTCGAAGTAGTCTGACGAAACCGTCAGGAAGCCGGGATATTGCCGGAATTTTCCCATCAGCTTGCCGGCCACGTCGTAAACCTGTTCCGGATTCACTCCTGACACGGCGAAGGCATATTGGCCCTGATTCTGATTGGTGGCTCCAGTGCTGATTTCAAGTACTGGAAATGGGCGCAGGAAGGGGAATACTCCTGGCACACCAGCAAGCTTACCCATCATGGGTCCGGCGACGGCCTGGATGGGTGCGCGCTGATCCGGTGGCTTGAGGAACGCCAGCAGCAGGCCCTGATTGGAGGCAAGAAATTGTCCGTTTCCAGTCATCGTGAATGTGGCCCATACGGCGGGATCCTGCCGCATTACCTCGTCGGCCTGGTCCTGAAGTGCATGCATTTGTTCCGGGGAAGAGCCTTCCTTGGCAATCATCACGCCCCAGACGAAGCTGCTGTCTCCGACTGGAAGGAAGGTTTTGGGCACCAGCATAAAGAGCCCAATGGTGCCGACCAGACAAACAGCCCAGATCAAGGCAGACACCCACCTGCGGCGCAGAAACCACGACAACGAAGCGCCGTAGATAGACAGCACTCGCTTTTCAATTGCGCCAATCACACGCTCCACCCAGGTGCGTTTTGAGTCCGGACCGCGCTCCTTTAATAGCCTTGCGGACATTAATGGCGTTAGAGTCAGCGAAACCAGGCCGGAGGCGAAGATGGCAACCACGATGGTGACTGCGAACTCGCGAAAGATTCGACCGACGAGTCCGGACATGAAGACCAGCGGGATAAACACCGCGGCCAGGGAGACCGTCATGGAAAGAATGGTGAAGCTGATTTCTTTGGCGCTGTTGAGCGCGGCTTCAAAGGCTTTCTCACCGTGTTCCATGCGGCGCACAGTGTTTTCGAGAAAGACAATCGCGTCGTCTACCAGGAAGCCGATGGCCAGAGTGAGCGCCATCAATGAAAGATTGTCCAGACTATATCCCAGCAACCGCATGGCGATAAACGTGAGAAGCAGAGACAGCGGAAGAGCAACTGCAGGGATGAGCGTGTCTCTGGCACGACCAAGAAACACAAAGATCACAATCACCACCAGGACAAAGGCGATGAAGAGGGTGGCGCGTACGTCCTCGACAGAATGAATGATGGTTTGCGAGCGATCATAGGCCGGCGTAATTCGAACGGAAGCCGGAAGCTCAGCGCTGACAGTGGGCAAAAGATCGCGGACACTCTTAGCTACCTCCACGGCGTTTGCGCCTGCGCGACGGAAAACGGCAATGACGACGGTAGCGGAGGGCGCAGGATATCCGCGGACCCAGAAGCGCATGTTGATGCGTTCATCCTGAACGGAATCGCGCACATGAGCTACGTCGCGAAGATAAACTGGATTGCCGTTGTTGCTGTTGACGATCAGATTGCCATAGGATTCTGCATTATCGAGCTGACCGCGAGGCCGAAGCAGGGCGGTGCCGGCAGATCCATCGAACTGTCCCGCGCCGGCATAGCTGGTGCCATTTTTGACCGCGGCGGTCAGATCGTCCACTGAGATACCGCGCGCCCACATTGCCGAGGGATCAGCTTTGATGCGAACGGCGGATTTGGTCCCGTAAACGGCAACGCGGCTCACACCCGGCAGAATGCTGATGCGCTGACCGACTTGCGTGCTGCCGTAGTCATAGAGCTGGCCTTCGGTGACCGAATCGCTGGTCAAACCGATGTAGAGAATCGGCTGATCGTTGGGGTTGGTCTTGGAGTAAGTTGGCGGTGAAGGCAGATCGACAGGCAGACTTCCGGTTGCCTGAGAAATCGCTGTCTGGACGTCAGTCGCAGCGGCATCAATGTTTTTATCCAAATCAAACTGGAGCGTGAGACTCACGTGTCCCTGCGTGCTCTGCGAAGTGACAAGCTCCAGTCCATTAACCTGCATGAACTGACGCTCAAGTGGCGTGGCGATGTTGTTGGCCATCGTGTCAGGGCTTGCGCCCGGATAGTCGGCCTGCACCTGGATCACGGGATAGTCCACGGCGGGCAGATCATTAACCGGAAGCTCGAGATAGGCGAACACCCCAAACAGGATCACAGCCACCGTCAATACAGCGGTCATTACAGGTCGGCGAATGAATGGCTCAGATAAATTCATGATTAGCCTCCAACCTTGGCGGCCCCAGAGCTGTCATTCGCATTCTGTTGATTGACGTGCACTTTGGCGCCAGGCATGACCGTGAGTTGGCCACTGACGATCACGCGCTCACCCGGTTTGACTCCTTGCTCGATGACCAAAAGATCGCCCTGGCGCTGGCCGAGTTTTACTGGCCTCAATTCCGCCGTCGCATCTTCCTTGACTACATAAATAAAGGAACCTTTCGCGGACATCTGTGGGGCTGCAGCAGGAACCAATACCGCTCCCGGCAGAGTGTTCAGTACCAGACGTACTTTCACGAACTGTCCCGGCCACAAACGATGGTTGGGGTTGGGAACAGTGGCGCGGAGCATGACCGTTCCGGTCGCATCCTGCACGGCGTTATCCAGAAAGGTGAGTTCGCCCAGGACCGGTTTGTCAGGCTCGTCGGGCAGACGCACTTCTACTTTCAGTCCGCCGCGCGTCATGTGGCGACGCACTTCAGAGAGATCGTTTTCGGTTACGGTGAAGTCGGAATAAATGGGATCAACGCGCTGAATGCTGAGCAGCGCGGTGGAGTTGGCGGCCACAACATTGCCGATGTCGACAAGGCGGTGTCCCGCGCGCCCATTGATGGGCGAACGGATCGAGGTGTACTCGAGATTGAGACGAGCAGTCTCCACAGCGGCTTCGCTCTGCCTGACTTGTGCGGCTGCTACGTCAACTGCGTTTTTCCTGGTGTCATAATCTGACTGGGCGATTGCTTTGGTGCCGATCAGTCCGGCGGCGCGTTCGAACTGAAGCTTGGCCAGATCGAGCGCAGCCCTCTGCTGAGCGAGCGTGGCCTCAGCCGAATGGAGCTGAGCTTCGAAAGGTCTTTGGTCGATGGTGAAGAGCAGGTCACCCTTCTTCAGGTCAGCGCCGTCAGTGAAATGAATTGCAGTGATGCGCCCGGAAACCTGAGGTTGAACGCTGACAGCTTCGCGGGCCACACACCGGCCGACCTCATCGAGATAGACAGGCACATCCTTCATGATCGCGGTCGCAACCGTGACAGACGCAGGCGGCCTTTGGCCCATCCCGCCGGCAGCCTTTTGCTCAGTGGCGCCTCCATTTGTGCATCCGGCGAGGAAAAGAAGAGATGCTGCCAGCGCAACGAACAGAGAACATCTCAAGGGTGAAACCTGGGTTCGATTGGAGCTATTTAAAGAAAAAAATGGCTGATGTCTGCGCATAATTGCCTCCTTCTCGAAACAAATTGAGTTGTGGTCCCGTCAGGGTGTCATGCCACACCACTCAGTGCCAGCGATCGAACGCGAAGCGCTTGATTGCCAGACTCGACAGTATTTTTTGCTTCGCCGGCAACCTTCGCGAGTTGTTGCACAGCGTGTATCCGTGCTCTGACCACGTCGTGCCGCGTGCAATTCAACAAGGTGGCGCAGTCCTGATTGGAATATCCTTCGAGCACTGACATCACCAGGACGAAGCGCTGGAATGTCTCCAGGCCAGCAACGGCGGCCAGGCTTGCCTCTAGTTCAATTTCGACTGGAGAAGACTTAAGATCCAGCACGCTCTGGAATTCCTGGGGCGCAGGATTGATCATCTGGATTGCTTTCTTGATAATCGTGCGCCTGGTCCACGAATGCGCCCAGTCTTTGAAGACGGTGCTCGTCTGCGTGCATTCTTCCAGGGCCGCTACAAAGCATTGTTCGGCTTTTGCGTGATCGGCTGTGAGCAGCAGAGCGAGCCAGTACAAGCCGTTCATTTCTTCATTGAAAATTCGACAGAAGTCATCCTGGGTGGCATACAAAATTTCATTCACCTTCGAGCCGTTCGCTTGCAATAAAGTTTTCATGTTCCTTTTCCTGGGCTTTCACTATTAACGACGAATTGAGATACCTGAAATCGACATTTTTCTGCGTTGATTGCAAAAAAATCTGCAATTAAGTGCCCGTTTTCGCAAGGTCAAATCTCTTGTTTGTCTGAATGTCGCGACTGACTCTGGAACCTATGCGCGTTGCCCGACGCAACAGACGGAACAGCTCACGTTCCGAGCAGATTTCAAACACACGATCCAACCGGGTAAGTTCCAGCACCCGACGAACACTGTTGCTGACATCCGCAAGCTTGAGTTGCATATGACGGGAGTGCGTCCAAGCCTGCAAATCCAGCAACATGCCCAGGCCACCGGCGTCGATGGCTTCGACCTGCGCCAGATTCAGCACCACCGCGCCGGACTCTTTCAGCGAACGAATTGCGTTTTGCAGAGTAGTGTCGCCAGCGACGATCCTTCCCTTGCAGTGGAGAACAGCAACGTCTCCAAAATTCTGGGCATTTACTGCCAACATCAACAATCTCCCTGGCTCCTTGCTCAATAAATCCGTGTTGTAAACTCGAAACCCGGAGCGAGAAATCCTGCACGTCACAATTCCAGGGTTACCTTTGTGGTTAACATTGGAGGCGGTGCTCATAAACCCTCCGTTTTGCTTTGTTGAAGTTTGAGGTGGTTTTGTTGAAGTTTGACGTCGGATTCCCGCGCATCGCTAAAGCAATGGGCCAGAAAATCCAACAACTCTTGCGTGGAGCGGAAGCGCAGCTCGCGCCCTGTATCCACTTCTTCAATTCGACCGCAGAAACAGTGCTGCTTCGATTTTGTTTCAGATCCAAGCTGTAGAACGAATGCGCCTCGCATCACGACCTCACAATACCGGTTTGACTCGGTACAGTGCGTGAAAGGCGCGTTCAATTTCCGTGAAATTTGCCCCAGGAGAGTAGCAAGCGGAGTTTTTACAACTTTTTACGAGCATTTACACGCGATTGACACAGTTCCCGCGTGACTGCTTTATGTTTCCAAGCGTGGTGAGAATGACAGACTGGTTGAGAGTAGCTGACTGAATTTTTGCCTGGTCACGAACACAAAATAAAATGAATCTTCTGTTTTCTTTGTAAATCATTGTAAACACGTAAGTCATTCATAGTCCGTCGTTTCGTCGTTCGAGTATGACTTGGTTTGCGCCATTCCGATTGGATGTGGTGAATCAGTGCCTGTGGCGCGGTGAGACGCGTGTCCCACTCATGCCCAAGCCGTTCGCCGTATTGCGCTACCTGGTGGAACACGCGGGCCGGCTGGTGACGCAGGATGAACTTCTGTCTGCCATCTGGCCGGAAACTTACGTTCAGCCGGAAGTGCTGCGCAGATACATTCTGGAGATCCGGCGCGTGCTCGGCGATCGGGCAGAGAAGCCTCGTTTCGTTGAGACACTCCCCAAGCGGGGCTACCAATTCATTGCGCCCGTCACTGAGGCTGACGTAGCCGGCACAATCGCAAAAACCAAACTGGTTGGACGAAACGCAGCGCTGGCAGCTCTGGATGGTCATCTTAAGAACGCACTTCAAGGCCAGCGACAGGTTGTATTCGTAGTCGGCGAAACCGGCATTGGGAAGACAACCCTGGTTGATGCGTTTCAGCATGCGAGCGTTGGCGCCGCTGATGTCTATATGGCGCGCGGGCAATCTGTGGAAGGCTTCGCCGGCAAAGAGGCTTACTATCCAATCTTCGAAGCGTTGGGCCAGCTCGTCCGCGGTCCCGCAAAATCACTTGTGCTCAACGCGCTGGCTACGCACGCGCCCACGTGGATGGTCCAATTTCCGTCGCTGCTAAAGGCAGAACAGCGTGCGTTGTTGCAGAAGGAAACTCTAGGCGCGACTCCGGAGCGCATGGTACGCGAACTTTGCGAAGCGCTCGAAGTGATTACGGAGTCCGTGACGCTGGTCCTGGTACTGGAAGACCTGCACTGGGCGGACCATTCCACTCTGGACTTCATTTCGGCAATTGCGCGTCGTCGTGAATCAGCGAAACTATATATCGTGGGAACGGTTCGCCCCGCCGATTTGATTTTGTCGGAGAGCCCGCTGAAAACTCTTAAGCAGGACCTGCTATTGCACGGTCTAAGCTCTGAGGTTCGGCTCGAGCGCCTGGAGGAGTCTGATGTTGCAGACTACCTGGCTGCGGAGTTCAGCAGTGATCTTCCACCGGGACTGGCAACAGTGATTCATCGCCATTCTGAAGGAAATCCTCTGTTCATGATCGCGATGCTCGACCATTTGGCACAGCAGGGCGTGCTATCACGAACGGACGGGAGCTGGAAAATCACCGTGCCGCTGGAGCAGGTGGACCCGGGCGTACCGGAGACGCTGCGACAAATGCTCGAATTGCAGTTACAGCGGTTGAACCAGTCGGAGCGCGAAGTTCTTAAGTGTGGGAGTGTTGGCGGACAGCATTTCACCGCCTGGGCCGTGGCCACCATGCTAAGGACCAATCTCTCGCGAGTGGAGCAACAGTGCGCGAGTCTGGCGGACGGCTATCAATTCCTGAAATCAAGCGGTTTCCGGGAACTGCCTAATGGATTTGAGACGCCGCAGTTTGAATTCAGGCACTCGCTGTATCGTGAGGTCCTGTATCGAAAATTAAATCCGGCAGAGCGCGCGGAGTTGCACATACGCCTGGCTGAAGGACTTGAGCATCTGGGTGCGCTGGCAAAACCGGAGATGGCGGCGAAAATCGCTTTGCATTTTGAAGAAGGGCGCGATTATGAACGCGCTGTTCGTTATCTGTTGCTGGCAGCACAGAACGCCCGACGCAGGTATGCGTATCGTGAATCCATCTCTGTGCTTGAACACGCGCTCCAGATCGTGAGCAGAGTGTCTGGCGAGCGGAGCCAGAAACTCGAATTTCAGATTCTTGGAAAGATCGGAGACGCCTATTATTTGCAAGGAGACATGGCGCGCTCTGCCGAGACATTTGAATCCATGGCCAGGCGAGCTGCTGACGCCGGCCTGCTGGCCGCTGAAGCCAATGCGCTTCTGCGGTTGGCGTATCCGGCGTCAATGCTGGATCCCGACCGGTGCATTGCGGCATGCGAGCGCGCAGCACACATCGGGGTCATGACGCGGGATGCGGCGCTCGAAGCTCAGGGCTCGCTGCTGGCTGCCTGTTGGCGGATTCTGGTGGATGGGTGGCAGCAAGAACAGGTGCGAGTTTGCAATGAAGCGATGGCCACGCTTAAGCGACTGGACAGCGATTTGCCCCCGTACGACCAGATTTTGTATGCCCGTGTACAGATCTTTCAATCTCAGTACAGGGCGGGGCTCGAGAACGCCGAGCATGCACTGCGGAAATTGAGTGAGGCTGATGAACCCTGGGACCATGCTTCCGCATTGACAGCCAAGGCGGTCGCGCTGACATATCTGAGTCGATTCGGCGAAGCACATCGAATTATTAATACCGGCATGAAGCTGGCGCAGAAGAATGACGGTGAGCCGGCAAGAGGAGATGAGACTGTTTCCTGGCTGAGTATTCTCCAGGGAGCGATGGTCTTCCTGCAGTTCCAGGCGTACGAATTCAAAGGAATCAAGGAGATAGCGAAGAATCAGGGGCCTGACGGTTGCTCGCCCAAGCTGCGTCTAAGAAACTCCATTCTGCTGGGCTACGCTCATTTCGAAGAGGACGAATACGAGCCGGCTTTACGGTACTTTCAGGAGGTCCGCGATCAGTCGAACAATCGCAGCGTGCTGCATTGGTACTGGAGAATCCTGGCGCAACTTGGCCTCACAGAAACGTGGCTTACCCTGGGCAATCTGGCCAAAGCCAATGTTGAGGCGGACATCCTGGAGCAATCAATCTCCACATGTGGCGACTCCTATCTGAAAGCGTTGACATGGGAGATAAGAGCTAAGCTTGCGATGGCCAACGGAAAACAGTCGGAAGCGGAGCGATACATTCTCAAAGGGCTGGAAACGATCGAAGCAGTGGAAATTCCACTTACAGCGTGGCGAATTCATGCCGCGGCATGGGAGGTTTTTCGGCAAACTAACCGAGCCAAGGCAAAAATACATCGATCCATGGCCCAAAGTATCGTCACGCAAATCGCTGATTCGTTCGGAGAAGTGGAATCTCTGCGGCAGGCATTCCTTGCAGCCAAAGCCATTCGCAATATTTTGGATGAAGGGCAGAGCACGAAAAATTCCGAAGCACCGATGCAGCGCGCCCGGCGAACGTTTGCAGCCGAGCCGGCGTAGTGAGTTTTTTCACTCATACCTCAGAGCCACCATGGGATCAATTCTGGTTACGCGGCGCTCAACCGGAATGGAACTTTCAGCGACGTAATCTTCCACAAATCAGTCTATGGTCGTTGCCGGGAAAGCAAGTGTCGTGTCCCTTGCGTCCGCATGCCCTTTGCGATTAAATCTCAGGGTCCGCAAATCTTCCGGAATTCGGTGATGAATATGTCTATGCGTCGAATCGCTCTATTTGCTGTTGTTGTTTTCATCGCACTGGCTGTTTCTGCGCAGGCGGCTGCGGGTCTTCAAGCATCTACACAGGCCGAACCCAAGTCAGCGCCGGAACTGCTGACCTCCGATACGCCGCGCAGCACGCCCGGCGGAGCCACTTTTACCGTTCCAACCGGATGGTCAATGGCTACAGGCAAAGACATGGTTACGCTCTCGCCCCCAGAGACTGACACGCACATCGTGATTTTTGATTCTCATGCGGCCGATGCCAAAGCGGCT
>Ga0126384_10002732_pt1 | contig 10700 bp, 8 predicted proteins | sample PanSoiMetPlot_36_FD_92543 | JGI IMG/M metagenome (GOLD analysis project Ga0126384, IMG submission 92543) | Tropical forest soil microbial communities from Panama - MetaG Plot_36 | ecosystem: Environmental > Terrestrial > Soil > Tropical forest > Bulk soil | place: Panama | collected 2016-02-17 | reverse complement strand
TTTGGCACAAGGGCAAACTTTGCCCTTATTGGCAAGGAGGCCCATGGTCCACAAATTGGGATTCGCTTCCGTCTCGGTGGTTGCCGCAGCCCTGTTTACGAATGTGCCTTGCGCGGCCGCACAAGTCGATTCCGGACTTCGCAGACCCAGGGTCGTCCAAGCGGTCCAAGAATCGGACCGCGTCCTGCTGCGCGGCAGCGTGCGACCGGAAGCCCGGCCGGAAAACGATCGTGGACCAGTAGCGGACGCTCTCCCGCTGGAACACATGCTGCTTCAACTGAAGCGTTCTCCGGAACAAGAGAAAGGGCTCCAGCAATTCATTGACGAGCTCCACACTCAGGGCTCGGCCAATTTTCATCATTGGCTCGCCGCCCAGGAATTCGGCGAACGCTACGGTGTCGCTCCGGAAGACCTGGAGGCTGTTACCGGGTGGCTCGAGTCTCACGGTTTCCGAGTTAACGTGGTCTACCCGAGCGGGATGCTGATTGATTTCTCCGGTACCGCGGGCCAAGTGCGCGCCGCCTTCCAAACGGAACTCCATCACATCGAGATCAAAGGTGAGCGGCATATCGCAAACATGAGTGGCCCCCGCATTCCCGCCGCTCTCGCTTCCGTCGTTGCTGGCGTCGTTTCCCTGCACGATTTCCGTCCGCATGCCTTGCATCGGCTTCGCAAGACGAAACCAGAATTCACTTTTACCGACTTTCTTGGTGGAATCAATTACGCCGTGGTTCCGGCGGACCTGGCCACGATTTACAACCTGAATCCTGTCTTTGCTGCAGGCATTTCCGGCCAGGGACAGACGATCGTCCTTATTGAGAACACAGATGTCTTCAGCGCTGCAGACTGGAGCACGTTCCGCTCGACATTCGGGCTTGATGGCTTCGCGTCAGGCTCGTTCACGCAAACCCATCCGCCGGCGCCACCTTCGCAGCCCTCCAATAACTGCGGGGCTCCCGGTGTAATCGCTCCCAACGACGCTGAAGCAATATTGGACGCGGAGTGGGCCAGCGCTTCTGCCCCCAGTGCAGCGATTGTGATGGCCGCCTGTTCCGACACCCCAACGACTTTCGGGGGGCTCATCGCGATGCAGAACCTGATCAACGGCAGCAGTGCGCCGCCATCCATAATGAGCATCAGCTACGGCCAGTGCGAGACGATAAACGGTGAGGCCGCCAACGCCGCATATTATTCGACATATCAGCAGGCCGTCACCGAGGGTGTATCGGTTTTCGTTGCGGCTGGTGACAGCGGCGCCGCGGGATGCGACAACAACGTTCCCGCATCCACTTTCGGCATCGGCGTCAATGCGTTCGCCTCTACTCCCTACAACGTTGCCGTCGGTGGGACCGACTTCAGTGACACGTTGGCAGGCACCAACGATAGCTACTGGAGCCTCGGTAACTCGGCCAACTTCGGCTCCGCGCTCTCTTATATCCCAGAAATCCCCTGGAATGATTCTTGCGCGGGTGAGTTGGTTTCCACTTTCCTTGGCTATAGCCCAACCTATGGTCCATCCAGCTTTTGCAACGATCCCGTTTTGGGATTCTTGCTGATGACGACCGTGGCTGGCGGAGGCGGTCCTAGCCAATGCGCCACAGGGACCCCCTCAACCTCTGGTGTGGTCAGTGGTTCCTGCGCAGGATGGCCTAAGCCTTCGTGGCAGTCAGTGCTCGGCAACCCCAGCGATGGCGTGCGTGACACTCCTGACATCTCTCTGTTCGCAGCCGACGGCCTTTGGAGCCATTTCTATATTTTCTGCTGGTCAGATATTGCGCACGGTGGCGCCGTTTGTGGCAGTGATCCCAGCACTTGGTCAGGCGCGGGCGGCACCTCATTCGCAGCACCAATCCTGGCCGGGACCCAGGCTCTGATTAATCAGAAAGCTGGGGGGCCACAGGGCAATCCAGCACCCGTTTACTATCAGCTGGCTGCGGCGGAATATAGCTCAACCGGAAACGCCACCTGCAACTCATCCAACGGTACAGGCGTGTCCGCCAATTGCACCTTTTATGACGTTACGCAGGGCGATATTGTTGTGGACTGTAACGGCCCCAACTGCTATTTCGGAGGCGGCGCTGTTGGCGTGCTTTCCACCTCCAACACTGCGTTCAGGCCTGCTTATGGGACCAACACCGGCTGGGATTTCGCCACAGGTATCGGCACAATTAACGTTGCAAACCTCGTCAGCAACTGGCCTGCAATAGCAGCACCGAATTTCACGATGTCCGCCTTGCCTGCCAGCGTGACTATCCTTCAAGGTAGCAGCGGCTCGAGCACCATTAGCATAACTCCGCTCAACGGTTTCAGCGATAACGTTAACTTGTCCGCCTCTGGTTTACCCAGCGGCGTGACCGCATCGTTCAATCCGGCCACTACGACATCGACCAGTACGTTGACGCTCACGGTGTCCGGCACCGCTGCCGTTGGTACAACCAGCGTGACTATTACCGGCACGTCAGGTGGTCTCACGCAGCAGACTCAGTTAACTCTTGCCATCAATCCGGCACCTAGCTTTACGCTTTCAGCGTCCCCGAGTTTGCTGAGCTTAGCCCAGGGTAGCAGCGGCGCGAGCACCATTAGCGTTACTCCTCTCAACGGTTTCAGCGATAACGTCAGCTTTTCCGCCTCCGGTTTACCCGGCGGCGTGACCGGGTCTTTCAGTCCGGCCACTACGACATCAACCAGTACGTTGACGCTCACGGTGTCCGGCACCGCTGCAGTTGGGACAACCAGCGTGACCATTACCGGCACATCAGGTGACCTGACGCAGCAAACTCAGTTAACTCTTACGGTCAATCCCGCACCTAGCTTTACGCTTTCTGCGTCTCCGAGTTTGGTGAGCGTAGTCCAGGGTGGCAGCGGCTCGAGCACCATTAGCATCGGTCCGCAAAACGGCTTCAGCGGCAACGTCAGCTTGTCCGCATCCGGTTTACCTAGCGGCGTGACCGCATCGTTCAATCCGGCCAGTACGACATCGACCAGCACGTTGACACTCACGGTGTCTGGCACCGCTGCAGTGGGTACGACCAGCGTGACCATTATCGGCACTTCAGGTGGTCTGACGCAGCAAACTCAGTTAACTCTTGCCATCAATCCGGCGCCTAGCTTTACGCTTTTCGCGTCCCCGAGTTTGCTGAGCGTAGCCCAGGGTAGCAGCGGCTCGAGCACCATTAGCGTTACTCCGCTCAACGGTTTCAGCGATAACGTCAGCTTGTCCGCCTCCGGTTTACCCAGCGGCGTGACCGCGTCGTTCAATCCACCCAGTACTACTGGTATTAGCACGCTGCAACTTAGTGCCAGCACTGTTGCCGTCACTGGAACGTTTGATGTAACCGTCACGGGTACGTCGGGCAGTTTGAGTGCTTCCACAACGATTTCTCTTGCTGTCACGGCCGCCCCGAACTTCAGCCTCTCAGCATCGCCATCAAGCTTGAACGTCGCACGCGGAAGCGACGGCACAACCGCCATTACGATTACACCTTCGAACGGCTTCGGCGGCAGTGTGACATTCTCCGTCTCCGGATTGGGAAAAGGCGTTTCGGCCTCCTTCAGTCCAAATCCTGGGACGACCACGAGCGCATTGACTCTGATGGCAAGCAAAGGCGCAACCATCGGTACCTTTACTGTGACAATTACTGGGGCGTCCGGCGCTTTGAGCCATCAGACAACCATTACCCTGACGGTCCACCGCTGACATGAGACCCCGGCAATATTCGGTCTGTAAGCAAGCCGGGGGATTCAACCGAAGTGATGGTGACTTCGCGGCGGTCATGCGAGATTCCCGGATGACGGGCTATCCGGAAGTAGCTAATCCGGGAATCCCAACTTCTCGATTGCCGACGAGTAGGTAGCCATCTCGCATGTAGGCGAACTCACGAGAGCGAGCCGCAAAACAACGGAATAAAACGGAATAAGGCGGAGAGTCGTTCAAAGTGCCAAACGTCGTCGCGCTGCTATTCGCCGTGGGGCTCGCTTTAACTAATTCCCTGTTACGCGCGTTAAATTTCCCTGTTCCGTTCCTGTTAATTCCCTGTTCCGTTTCTCACCCTCTCTCAACAGCAATCGCGAAATCCCCGCGAAAGACGCGGACCTTCGATAGGCCGACCTAGGAGGCCATCAGAATGTTCCCTGTAAATTTCCCTGTTATTGGATTTTGTGGAATTTCGCGAGCTGTTCCTTATCGAATTGAGTAGTGACCGTCAGAGATCTCAGTCTCAACGGCGAACCCCAATCGTAAAGTACTACCGTGAGGAGGCCGAGAGGCGGAAGGCGGAGCAGCAGGGGACAGAACCAGACCCTCCCCCGCGCTTTACTAGAGAGTGGTATTACCGGACTCATGGAATCAGGTAGCTGGTGCGGCATCGGGTGCGCCACCCGGCCATGCACGTCGACGCAGCCGGCGAGCGCAACGAGTACGATTCCAGTGAAGCGTCGTACGAAGGCGCGTTCGTCGCAACCTTTCAGGACTATGTTCGCCGCCAAACTGAAATGGGAAAGCGGCATGTACTACGCAGTAAGCTTGTCCCCACGCTTCCCTGTAAAGATGCACGGTCGTATTCTGTAGAGACTCAGCATGCTGCATCTCCATGCCGCTTGTCGCATTAAAAACTATCGATGACGATACAGCGCTTGCAGCGTGCTGCGGTAGGTTCGGCTGCAGGGCAGCTCTTTGCCATCGCGGAGAGATACGATGAACTCCCCGCTGTTGCAGGGTTGCAACTCTCGAATGCGGCTGACATTCACGATGTACGAGCGATGAATGCGGACGAACCGCGAGCTATCAAGCTCTGCAGCTATCTTGCTGATCGTTTTGCGAAACAGGTATGACTCTCTGCCGTTTACGTGCAGGCGGACATAGTTAGCGTCGGCTTCAATCCAATCGATTTCGTCAATCAGAATGAAGATCACGCGGCCGCCGAATTTGATGATTAGCCGAGGATCTGGCTCTCGGTTGTTTTCCGGAAATGCCATACTCAGCGCATTGCCCATCCCCATCGATCGCTTACCTCCGATTCCGAAAAATACCCTTTATTGCTCGAACCGGCCGGGTCCGAATCTCTGCAAAAGCTGTTTGCCAACATTCGCGGGCACATTGGAGTGCGGCTGTGTACGTGCGACATCCGCAATCGACTTGCCTACGCTTGCGTTTACAGGGGTTGCCAGAAAGGCGTGGACGTTGCCCGCATCCGGCCCGCTGAGCACCGTTGCCATACCCGAGATTTGTCCACGCTCATTGATGTTGCTGGCCGAGATTACGAAGAGGTTGGAATCTGCGGGAAACAGCGTGTTAAGGTCGGTCATCACTTCGTTCTGCCAGATAAAGCCACGGGACCAGTTGAGGCTGGAGTCAAAAGTGCTTCCTACCACCTGTCCTTTGCTGTTGATGCTGGTGGCAATGGACCTAAACTGTCCTGGCAGAGTGCCGAGGTTTTTGATTGTGTGGTCCGGCTGCCAAAGAGCGGCATAGACAGTTGTGCCGTCAGGGCTGCGGACTTGCCCAACAATTTGGCCCTGGTTGTTAATGGCGTAGGCGAAATTGGAACGCTCATGTCCGAGGTCAGGAAGCGGGAAGGCAGCGCCGTTTTGCCACATTACGGCGCGAAGCGCTGTGGTGCAGTTTCCCGAGTAGCCTACGGCTTGGCCTTCATCGTTGATCCCGTATGCGGTTCCGTCTGGATCGGTACCCACTGTAGGAAGAGGCTGGGCTTTGCCTTTTTCCCATAATACCGGCGATATCGTAGGGGCAGGCGCGAACGCCGGGCATGAGGAGTCATTGTTAGCCGTTTCCGCATATCCTACGACTTCTCCGCGGTTATTGACGGCGCTGGCCTGGCCGTTATTTCCCCCCACTGTCGGGAGAGCGCTCATCTGGCCGTCTCGCCAAAGAAACGGAAGGCACGTAAGCTTTGTGCCGAAGCCGCAAATGTCTTCGCCGTTCGGATCAGGAACAGATGTCTCGGCCATACCGACCGCTTCGCCGCGGTCGTTGATCCCGCCCCAGTTGGTCCAACTGTTGTTTCCTCCAAGCGTGCCGAGGTCGATGTTGAGTCCGTCGATGTTTATCACTGCGCGGCCTCTGACAAGGGTCGCGAAAAATGAAAGCGGATCGCTGATAGTTACGACCCCATCCATATTCTCCACCCAGCCGTGATTATTGAGTCCCATGGGCATGCTGAAGTTCTGATTCTTCAGAGTGCCCAAATCGGTAACTTTGTAGCTCGTTTGAGCGACCGCATTGCTGAAGCAAGCCAGAACAATCGTCGTAACCCACGGTATCCAGAAATTCCGCAACAGCCTAAGCGTGCTCATATCTTCTTTTTTCTCCGGTAAAGTCGTGGTGCCGAGATGACCGGCGATTTATGTCGGTTAAGACTCGGCGCTCTGAACAGTTCGTGTGCAATTGAGAGCAGGATTGGCTCACAACTCCACAAATTCCTGCTGAGCGACAACTGAGGAAGCATGTAGTGTTCCACTTTTTGCAACGATTACGTGACCCAACGGGCCCAACATTTCAGAGTTCGAAAATGAGTGGCGGACTAACAACCTCCTGGGACGATCCCAAAACGGCTCGAGCGACAGTTCCTCCAACTTTTCATACACACTCCGGTGAGAGGTTACGAAATTCGGGAACGTCAGCAGTCGCAAAAGTCAGGCCGCCTCAATTTGTGATTGATTTTTCAGATGATTAACATACATACTGGTCGGTATGATAATTGCTCGGGATAAGAAGCGGCGATTACGTGATCCAGAGCGCACGCGGGAACGGTTGCTGCAAGCGGCTTTTCGGGAGGTTTACAGGTACGGCTTCCAGAGTGCCGGGATCGATACGATTCTGGCTGCCACCAACGTCACCAAGGGAGCGCTCTATTACCATTTCGAGAACAAGGAAGCTCTGGGATATGCCGTTATCGAAGAGGTCGTCGCAGAACTTCACCGTGACACGTGGTTACGTCCTCTGCAGCGGAGCAAGGACAAGGATCCTATCGAGGCTTTGATCGGCATTGTACAGGCAATACCTGCTCGGCCAAGAGACGTAAAGGGCGGTTGTCCCCTGGTCAATTTGGCGCAGGAGATGTCTCATCTCGACGAACGATTCCGCAAGCGATTGGAGATGATCTTCAACAGCTGGCAAGAGGGCATTGTCATGGCTTTGCGGAGGGGACAGTCTCAAAGGACCGTTCGCCGCGACTTGGTTCCTGAAGAGACCGCCAGCTTTCTGATCGCGATGGTCGAAGGCTACGAAGTGTTGGCAAAGAATGCTCAGAATGCGAAGGTGTGGAATGTGGGAGTCAGAAATATTGTGGGTTGGCTGAACTCTCTTCGCGTGCCGGGTAGCCGCAAGCGGAGCCGGTCGCACCGATCCCGCCGGGGCAGGTTTGACGCTGTTACATACCAACAGGTACGTATGCTCCATCGCGATCGAGAGAAGCGTTTCAAGACTACTCATGAAAAGGAGAACGAATCATGACAAGGATCAAAGTGTCGCGCAGGAATCTGCTGGCAACGGGAGCTTGCGCTCTGATTGGTGCCGGTGCCGTGAGCCTGCCACTACCGGCAAGCGCCGGCACATTGGGAGGACAGAACTTAACCAACGAGGAGCTAGTCCGGAAGTGGTACGCAGGCTGGGAAAAGAAAGACTGGGGCCCGCTGGATCGCCTGCTCGCAGATGATTTCACATTTTCGAGCCCGAACGGCGACGACCACATTAGTAAGAGCACTTTCAAAACGCGCTGCTGGGAATCACAGATCGATTTCATTAAAAACTTTGACCTGGAGCGGATCACCACCGGCGCGGACGATGCCTTTGTTAAGTATCTTTGCCACACCAAAAACGGTAAATCGTTCCGGAACGTGGAGTATCTCCGAATCAAGAACGGAAAGTTGGAATCCATGGAGTGTTATTTCGGCGAGCAATCCAGCTTTCCATCAGCTGTGAGCACTGGACAAAAATAACTTGCGCGCCGGCTGATCCAGGTGCTGAGCGTGATGAATAAATCGACGATTGAGGCGGACAAGTATTGACACCAGGGCAACCCTCAGAGGCGACGGCGGCGATTCTGACCCAGGAGGAACCGATGAACCGAAGAAAATTGTTGGTGGTGGCAGCTCCTCTAAGTTTCGCTCTGGTCCTTGCGCTGATTGGCATGAAGCAAGGGCAAGCACAGGCAGCTAAGAAAGCATATCCGAGCATGGCGCCACTCGATCTGTACCTCATGGCAGACCGAAATGCCGAGATTGCCTTGGCGCGAAGCGCGGCACCGGATGCCATATCGGGCGATGCAAAAATTCTGGTCCTCGGGAGCCATGGCTACGAAACTGCCGTCGAGGGGAAGAACGGCTTTGTGTGTGTTGTGGAGCGAGGGTGGATGTCACCTTCCGACGCTCCGGAGTTTTGGAATCCCAAACTTCGGGGCCCAATCTGTTTCAATCCGCCAGCCGCGCGATCCGTTTTGCCGACCACTTACAAGAGAACAGAGATGGCATTAGCGGGACGAACGAAGGCCGAGATCATCGAGGGCAACAAGGCAGCATTCGAAAAAGGTGAACTACCGCCGCTCGAACCCGGTGCAATGAGTTACATGATGTCAAAGGGAGCCTATCTCACCGATGGCGGTGGTCACAATCTGGCTCACTTGATGTTTTATGCGCCTCCACTGGACGGCGAGACGTGGGGTGCCGATCTGCCGAAATCACCGGTGATGCTGATTCCACAATTCAAAGGCGCTCAGCCAATCGACGTGTTTATCGTTCCCGTGGGCAGGTGGTCAGACGGATCTGCTGCTCCGGTTATGTAGGACCATTTCATTAAGAAGCAGTGCCCTCGTCAATCTTACTTCGGGAAGCAGCAAGCCGAAACGAGAGAGCAAAAGGGTTCCATCGTGAGCGCCCTCGAGATTCAGGATCAGAAGGCCATTACACGTGAGAGGTCTGTTCAACCAGCAGCTCACGCTAATGCGGACGTTTCCGCTTGCCCACTGCGGGGAGCTACGATTCGCTCTAACAAGAGTAGACAGGATTACACTCTTGAATCGACAGCGGGCGAGTTCTGCGAAGCTGCAGATACATCATTGCTTCCGGTAATCCGAGTTGATGCCGCAAACCTCATGCGAGTCTTGCGGCAGTTGGAGCTTATAGCAAAACGACCGGCGCCACGAATCGCGTTCAAGGCAAAGGGTAGCATCCTACTCTTGGATTTAGCCGACATCGTGGCAGTGCAAGCCAAAGGTAACTACGTTTCTTTGCGACACCGAGCTAATCCCTATTTGGTACACGAGTCCCTCACGTCCATGGCGGAGAAGCTCAAACCGTACGGTTTTATTCGCATCCACCGCTCGGTCGTCGTGAATATTTCGGCCGTGGAGGAGATCCAACCTTTACCGACGGGGGAGTACAGGCTGCGTGTAAAAGGTGGGAAGGAATACTTGGTTACGCGCACATACAAACACAACCTCAGAGATCTGGCTCAACTGTGGGTAGGCTCAGAGCGGCTTTGCGGCTAACAGAGAACAATTTGCTTTTCCGTCGCATTCTCGCGTCGGGTACGGTATCCGCAGATCGCCACCTACATTAAGGAGTTCCAAACAGAAACTACTTTAAGAACGGACAGCGACTCGGGAAGATCGGTGGACCCGTATTTATAGCGTACGTCTTCATGGTTACGGCCAGATGCCGCGCGACTCCGTGGCTTTGGCAACGCGGTCGATAGCCAGAATATAAGCGCCGGTACGCATATCGACGCCGTACTTCTGCGCGCAGGTGTGCACATCAGAGAAGGCTTTTCCCATCACCTTGTCGAGCTTACGATGCACTTCATCCACATCCCAGAAAAGCTCCTGCAGGTCTTGCACCCACTCGAAATAGGAGACGGTCACGCCGCCGGCGTTTGCCAGAATGTCGGGGATCACGAGCACGCCTTTCTTGTGCAGGATTGCATCGGCTCCGGGAGTGGTGGGACCATTGGCGGCCTCGGCCACAATGCGGGCATTCACGCGGTGAGCATTTTCGAGCGTGATCTGGTTTTCCAGTGCGGCGGGAACCAGCACGTCGCACTCCAGTTCGAGCAGGGCCTGGCTGTCGATTGGCTTCGCTCCGGGGAATCCCATTACGGAACCCTTTTTCTCCTTGTGCGCCACGACTTTCGCGATATCCAGTCCGTTAGGATTGCGAATGCCGCCCCTGGAGTCGCTCACGGCGATCACTTTCATGCCAATTTTCGACAAGAGTTCCGCGGCGATGCTGCCGGCGTTGCCGAAACCCTGAACGGCGGCAGTGGCGCGTCTGTAGTCGATCTTTAGAACTTCGCAGGCGCTGCGCGTGGTATAAACGCAGCCCCTGGCAGTCGCCTCGTGGCGTCCCAGCGAGCCTCCGAGAAAGGTCGGTTTTCCCGTAACCACGCCGGGCACGAGATGGCCGCGCGTCATACTGTAGGTGTCGTAAATCCAGGCCATCACCTGGGCATCGGTGTAGACGTCGGGAGCGGGAATGTCGCGGTCGGGACCAATGAAATCGGAGATCTCATAGGCAAAGCGCCGGGTCAGGCGTTCGAGTTCATTTCGGGAAAGCTGCTTGGGATCGCAGATAATCCCGCCTTTTCCTCCTCCAAACGGGATGTTCACCGTGGCGCACTTCCAGGTCATCCACGAAGCCAACGCCTGTACCTCATCGAAAGTGACATTCGGGTGGTAACGGATGCCGCC
>Ga0126384_10002731_pt1 | contig 10700 bp, 10 predicted proteins | sample PanSoiMetPlot_36_FD_92543 | JGI IMG/M metagenome (GOLD analysis project Ga0126384, IMG submission 92543) | Tropical forest soil microbial communities from Panama - MetaG Plot_36 | ecosystem: Environmental > Terrestrial > Soil > Tropical forest > Bulk soil | place: Panama | collected 2016-02-17 | reverse complement strand
GTTCGTCTCGAGGATCTCGACGTCGAGCCTGGGCCCGACTATCAGGTCCACCTGGTGCCAGGTAGGGGCACCACGCGGACGGACGGAGGTGCCTGGTTGGGCGGGCTGAGGGCGAACAAGGGAAGCCAGAACTACTCTCTCCCGGCAGGCGCCGACATCGACGGACCACACACCGTCCTGGTCTGGTGCCGCGCCTTCGCCGTGCCGGTTGCGGTGGCGCCGCTCGGCTGAGCCGGCCCTGGCGGGTTCTCGACAGCGGTCTCAGCCAAACCCATCGATCGGCCCGCACGCGTTACCGCTACTGCATCAAGCGGAGGCTGCTCTCAGCACTGGGGCAGATTGCGCACGTGGACCTCAGGCGGACGATGGCGGCACGAGGGCTCGCAGGTTGATGAAGCGCGAGCATCACGCCCAGCCGAAACACGACTTTTCGCGGCGCTCATGATCGCCCGCGGAAGTGATCTATTCGTCCGGCCGAGTGTTCGGTGAGTTCGCGAGAGGAGATGACCGTGGACGTCGAGGTTACGCTCACCGTGGACGGGAAGAAGCACCAGCTTGTCGTCGACACGCGCACGACCCTGCTGGATGCCCTGCGCGAACGTCTCGGGATAATCAGCCCGAAGAAGGGCTGCGACCACGGGCAGTGCGGCGCCTGCACCGTTCTGCTGGACGGGCGGCGCGCGAACAGCTGCCTGGCGCTGGCCGTGGCGCACCAGGAGGCTCAGATCGTCACGGCGGGTGGGCTCGCCGACGGCGAGGATCTGCACCCCATGCAGCGCTCGTTCATCAAGCACGACGCCTTTCAGTGCGGCTACTGCACCCCGGGCCAGATCGTCTCTGCGGTGGCGATGCTACGGGAGGCTGACGCCGGCTGGCCGAGCACCGCAACCCGGGATCTGAACGCGGACACGGTCGCGCTCGACGATGAGGAGATCCGGGAGCGCATGAGCGGCAACCTCTGTCGCTGCGCCGCCTACGCAAACATCGTGCCCGCGATCGCCGAGGTGGCGCGGGGGTGAAGCCCTTCCGCTATGCACGTTCCGACAGTGTGCTGGACGCCGTCGCCATGATGGCCGAGACGCCGCGGGCCGCTTTCCTGGGCGGCGGCACGAACCTGGTGGACCTCATGAAGCTGGAGGTCGCCGCCCCCGACGTGCTGATCGACGTCAGGCGCCTCACATCTACTCGCATCGAGGAGCTGCCCGACGGAGGGCTGCGGATCGGCGCCGCAGTGCCCAACAGCGACCTCGCGGCTGACCGGACGATCCGGCGCCGATATCCCGTTCTCTCCGAGGCGCTGTTGTCGGGCGCGTCTGGTCAGCTGCGCAATCTGGCCACTACCGGCGGGAACCTGCTGCAGCGCACACGCTGCGTGTACTTCCAGGATGTCACCACCCCTTGCAACAAGCGGGAGCCGGGCTCGGGCTGCTCGGCGCGGGAGGGCTTCAACCGAGAGCTCGCGATCCTCGGCTGGTCAGATGCATGCGTCGCAACACACCCTTCTGACATGGCGGTTGCCATGGCCGCCCTCGACGCCGTTGTGCGGACCCTGGGGCCGAAAGGAGAACGAGCGATACCGCTGACTGAGCTGCACCGGCTTCCGGGCGACGAGCCCGAGCGCGATACCGTGCTCGAGCACGGTGAGCTGATCACGGCGGTCGATCTTCCGCCTCTGCGCTTCGCGACCAATTCGCGCTTCCGCAAGGTGCGCGACCGTGCCTCGTACGCGTTCGCGCTGGTCTCGGTGGCGGCCGCGCTTGACGTCGCCGACGGCGTCGTTCGCGACGTGCGGATCGCACTGGGCGGCGTGGCGCACAAGCCGTGGCGAGCGAGAAGGGCGGAGGCGGCCCTGCGGGGTACGCCGCCGACCGAAAACAGCTTCCGCGCGGCCGCCGAGGCCGAGCTCGCCGACGCGCGACCGCTGTCAGGCAACGCGTTCAAAGTCCCACTCGCGCGCAACGCCCTGGTTCGCACAATGCTGGATCTCGCGGAGGAGGCACGATGACCGCCGTCGGAATCAAGACCCGCGTCATCGGTGCACCAATCGACCGTCTTGACGGGCCCGACAAGGTCAAGGGCAGTGCCCCGTACGCTTTCGAGCAGTCCGTCGACCGGCCGGCTTACCTGTACCCGCTGCAGGCCACGATCGTCACCGGGCGCATCACTGGCCTGGATGGCGGTGCCGCCACAGCCGAACCGGGTGTGCTGGCTCTGCTCACGCACGCGAACGCCCTGAGACTGGCGGTGAGCGACGGCCTCGAACCTGCGATCCTGCAGTCGGACGAGGTCGCCTTCTGCGGCCAGTTCGTCGGCGGCGTGATCGCGGAGACCCCCGAGATCGCCCGCCATGCCGCGAGCCTGGTCCGGGTGGAATACGAGGAGCGGGCGCACGACGTGGTTCTGCGGCCGGACGGGCCCGATCTCTTTGCCCCCGAGGGCCTGGCGGACGGGTCCGAGCCCGACACGTCCAGGGGCGACGTCGACGCCGCGCTGGCGTCGGCGGCTGTCACGCTCGACGCGACCTACAGCACCGCGATGAACCACAACAACCCGATGGAGCCGCACGCCACCATCGCCATCTGGACCGACGGCGGGCTCACCCTCCACTGCGCCTCACAGGGGGTGCACTGGATTCGGGCGTACCTGGCTCCTCTGTTGGGGCTCGACGCGGAGCGCATTCGCGTGATCTCCCCGTACGTGGGGGGTGGGTTCGGGTCGAAGGTGTATCTGCACGCGGACCTGATCCTTGCGGTGATGGCCGCCCGGCTCGTCGCAGGCCGGCCGGTGAAGCTGGCGCTCACTCGGCAGCAGATGTTCTTCCAGGTCGGCTACCGCCCCCCCACGATCCAGCGCATACGGCTGGCCGCTGACGGCGGCCGCCTGACAGCCATCGCACACGACGTGGTCGAGCAAACCTCTAAGGTCAAGGTCGTGGGGGTCCTCCCTGGGTTGGAGGTCTGCCACTACGCCGAGCCCGCGGCGGTCCCGACCAGGACGATGTATGCCGCACCGAACCGGCGCACGACTCATCGGGTGGCGGCGCTGGACGTGCCGCCTCCCACGATCATGCGGGGGCCGGGAGAGACCCCGGGCATGTACGCGCTCGAGTCGGCCATGGACGAGATGGCGATCGCGTGCGGCCTGGACCCTATCGAGTTCCGAATCCGCAACGAACCCGACGTCGACCCCGAGTCGGGGCTGCCGTATTCCAGCCGCCAGCTGGTGGCCTGCCTGCGGGAAGGCGCCCGCCGCTTCGGGTGGGAACGGCGCGACCCCACCCCCCGATCCCGCCGCGACCGGGGCTGGCTGGTAGGCAGCGGCGTGGCCGCCTCGACCTTCCCGACGGTGCGGTTGCCCGGGTCGGCGGCGAAGATCAGGATCGATCCCGGCGGGCGGTATGTCGTATCGATCGGCGCCGCCGACATGGGGACCGGCGCCCGGACGGCGCTCGCCCAGATCGCCGCGGACGCGCTGGGCGTTGCCCTTGAGGACGTCGAGCTGCAGATCGGGGACACCGCGCTGCCCACGGCCAGCACCGCAGGCGCCTCGGCAGGGATCACCTCGTGGGGCTCGGCCATCTTCGAGGCGGCTCGCAAGCTGCGCGCGCGCCTCGATGCGGACGGCCCGGGACTGATGCAGTCCGCCGGACTGGAGGTCACGGCCGAGATGCCCGACAACCCCCACGCCGCGCGGTTCTCGATGCATGCGTTCGGGGCGCAGTTCGCAGAGGTGCGTGTGCGGGAGGACACCGGCGAGGTGCGGGTGCCTCGCCTTCTCGGCGTCTTCGACGCAGGCCGGATCATCAACCCCAAGACCGCCCGTTCCCAGCTGCTCGGGGGTATGACGATGGGCCTTTCCATGGCGCTGCACGAAGACAGCGTGCTGGACCCGCGGTTCGGCCAGGTTGCCAACCATGACTTCGCCGAATATCACATCGCCACCAACGCCGACGCCGGCGCGATCGAGGCCTACTGGCTCGATGGGGAAGATCCGTACACCAACCCGATGGGTTCCAAGGGCATCGGTGAGATCGGCATAGTCGGGACCGCGGCGGCCATCGCCAACGCCGTGCACCACGCCACCGGCATCCGTGTGCGAGACCTGCCAATCACGCTCGACAAGCTCCTGCGGTGAGCCCGCCCGGCTGCGGGGTGTGGCCTACGCCGTGGTGGCAGCGTTGACGCATGATCTGGCCGCGGTCGAGTCGGCGGTGTAGGTAGCCTCACCGGAGACATCGGCGCCGTGCTCTGGATGGAACAGGCCTGGACGCAGTGTCCAAAAACAGGCCGGTCGGTTCCAACATCAGGGATAGGCGGGTTTGTACCTCCGGTCCGTACTCTTGAGCGCGATGACACAAGCCAACGGTCGTCGAGTGGCCGTCACAGGGCTGGGCTTCGTCACCCCGATTGGGAACGACCTGGAGACGGTCTGGTCCAACCTGGTCGAAGGCGTCTCGGGGGTTGGCCCGATCACCCATTTCGACACAAGTGACTACTCCACCAGGATCGCTGCCGAGGTGAAGGGTTTCGAGCCCGAGCAGTACATGGACCGCAAGACAGCACGACACCTCGGCCGCTACTGTCAGTTCGCGCTAGCCGCCTCGAAGCAGGCGCTGGGGCAGGCCGGTCTCGACCCCAGGGAGCTCGATCCTGACGCGGTCGGCGTCATCGTTTCCTCTGGCGTCGGCGGCATGGAGGAGATCGAACGGAGCCACACCCAGATGCTGCATCGAGGCATCCGCCGGATCTCGCCCTTCACCGTCCCGATGATGATCGCCGACATGGGCGCGGGCGTCGTGGCCATGCACTGCGGCGCCGGCGGCCCCAATTACGCGATCGTCAGCGCGTGCGCCTCTTCCGGCCACGGCATCGGCGAGGCCTACGAGATCATCAAGCGCGGCGACGCCCAGGCCATGCTGGCCGGTGGCGCGGAGGCAACCATCACCCCGCTGACCATGGGGGCCTTTTGCCAGATCAAGGCCGTCAGCGAGCGCAACGACGAGCCGGAGAAGGCCTGCCGGCCATTCGACATCGACCGGGACGGCTTCGTGATGGGCGAAGGCGGCGTCATGTTCGTGCTGGAGGAGCTTGAGTTCGCCCGGGCGCGCGGCGCTCGCGTCCTGGCGGAGGTAGCCGGCTACGGCGCCAGCGCTGACATGCACCACTTCACCGCACCTCACCCTGAGGGCGCCGGCGCCATCAGGGCGATGCTCCGCGCCCTGGACAAAGCGGGCGTCCAGCCGCAGGACGTCGACTACGTCAACGCACACGGCACGTCGACGAAGCTCGGCGACATAGCCGAGACCAAGGCCATTCACGAGGTCTTCGGCGATCACGCCGCCAGGCTTGCGGTGAGCTCGACCAAGTCGGTGCACGCCCACCTTCTGGGTGCGGCGGGCGCGATGGAGGCCGCAGCCTGCGTCCTGGCCATAGACCGTGGCCTGATCCCGCCCACGATCAACCTCGACAACCAGGACCCCGACTGCGACCTCGACTACGTCCCCAACCGCGCCCGGGCATCCCGGGTAGACGTGGCGATCTCGAACTCGTTCGGGTTCGGAGGCCACAACGCCACCCTCGTCATAGGGAGGACGAAAGATGAGTGAACTCGACTTTCGAGAGCTTCAGGAGCTGGCCGCCGAGATCCTCGGCGTGGAGCCGGAGCAGGTACAGCTCAAGGTGAGCTTTGCGCGCGACCTTGCTGCGGACTCGCTCGACCTGGTGGAGCTGATCGCGGCCGTCGAGGACAAGTACGACGTCGAGCTGCCCGAAGAGGAGCTGGAGCAGATGAAGAACGTCGGTGACCTCTGGAAGTTCCTCGAAGAGAAGACCGCCCAGCGGGCAGGGGCCTAGCCACATGGCGATCACCCAGGCCCCCCGGGTTCGCTCCGACGCCGTACCGCTGCGGACCTATCGCTCGACCGGCCGCGCCGCGGCGATCGCCGGGCTCGGCGTCTACGCGCCAGAGAAGGTTCTGACCAACCGCGAGCTCGAGCGCATGGTCGACACCTCCGACCAGTGGATCACCGAGCGCACCGGCATCAAGGAGCGGCGCATCGCCGAGCCGGGGACGCCGACGTTCGAGCTGGCCACCAACGCAGCCCGAACCGCACTCGACAATGCGGGCATCGCCCCCGGTGACCTCGACATGATCCTGGTCGCGACCTCTTCACCGGACGGGCCGTTCCCCAGCGTCGCCTGCCGGGTGCAGGCAGAGCTCGGCATCCCGGGCTGCTGCGCCATGGACATCCTCGCCGCCTGCAGCGGTTTCGCCTACGGCCTCTCGCTCGCCGACGCCTACATCGCGAGCGGTCGGGTAGACACCATCCTGGTCGTGGGCGCCGAGGTGCTCTCGCGGCTGGTCGATTGGCGGGACCGCGGCACGTGCGTGCTCTTTGCGGACGGCGCTGGGGCGGCGGTCGTTCGGCCGGCGCAGACAGGCGCCGGCTTCCTGAGCTGGTGCCTGGGTGCCGATGGGCGCGGCTACGACAAGATCACTTGCGGCGACATTCCGCGCGGCGCATACACTGCCGGCGAGGCCAGGCCGTTCATCGGCATGAAGGGCCCGGACGTCTTCAAGTTCGCTACCGACATCTTCATCCGGCAGGCGTTTGCGGTCGCTGACGCCGCCGGCCTCACGATGGACGACATCGACCTCTGGGTGCCGCACCAGGCCAACCGCCGCATCATCGAGGCGGCGGCTCAGCGCGTCGGCCTGCCGAAAGAGCGCGTCATGATCAACATAGATCGGTTCGGCAACACGTCGACCGCGACCATCCCGCTGGCCCTCCGCGACGCGCTGGACCAGGATCGGCTGCACGCTGGAGACAAGGTGCTGATCGCCGGATTCGGCTCGGGGCTGACCTGGGCTGCCTGTCTGCTCGAATGGGAGTGACGCTCAGAGGCCCGATCGCGCTGCTCTTCCCTGGCCAGGGGGTGCAGCGGCCCGGCATGGGCAGGCGGCTCTACGAGCGTTATCCAGCCGCGCGCCGTGTCTTCCATCGCGCCGAGGAGGTACTGCAGATGCCGGTGCGCCGGCTCTGCTTCGACGGACCGGCCGCCGACTTGAACCGCACTGAGAACATCCAGCCCTGCCTGATGACGGTGTGCTGGGCAGCCTACGAGATCTGGCGCCAGAGCTACGGCATGGAGCAGGTTCGGGTGATGGCGGGCCATTCACTGGGTGAATTCACCGCCCTTGCGGCCGCTGACGCCGTCTCGTGGCAGACAGCGCTCTTGCTGGTCAAGGAGCGGGGCCGGATCATGGGCGAGGCGTCCCGGACGCAGCCCGGAGCCATGCTGGCGATCGTGGGCCTGGACGAGCAGCGCGTGGAGGCTCTCAGGGCACAGGCCTCCGCACAAGGCCGGCTCTTCACCGCCGGCCGCAATTCAGCCGTGGAGATCGTGCTGTCCGGCGAGGTCTCCGCGGTCGAGGAAGCACAGAAGCTGGCCATCGAAGCCGGCGCGCGGCGCGCTCTGATTCTGACTGTCCCACTGCCGGCACATTCGCCGCTGATGGAGGGCGCCGGCAGCGCGTTCCGGTCGGTTCTCGACCGGCTGCCGATAGAGATGCCTAAGTTCCCGATCCTCGCAAATGCGACCGGGCAGGCCGTGGCTTCGCTCAACGACCTTCGGCAGGAGCTGGCCAACCACCTCCTGCGGCCGGTGGACTGGGCCCGGACAATGGTCTCGCTGAAGGCGATGAAGGTCTCGACCGTCGTCGAGCTGGGACCAGGCCGGGTCTTGGCCAGCCTCGCCGCGAAGCATCTGCCTGGCGTGGACACCTGGAACGCGGAAGAGCTCTTTGTGGAGTTCGCGTGACCGGCGACCTGGATGGCCGTACCGCTCTGGTCACCGGGGGTGGCAAGGGGATCGGCCGCGCCGTCTCGAAGGCGCTGGCGTCGATGGGCGCCCGGGTGATCGTGAACTACCGTTCCGACCTCGAAGCTGCTGAGGAGACGGCGCGCGAGGTCGGCGGCGTGGCTGTGCGCTGCGACGTCTCCGATGGAGCCGCGGTTCAGGCGATGGTCAAGGAACTGGGACCCGTCGACGTTCTCGTCAACAACGCAGGAGCGGTCCGCGACAACCTGCTGCTGCGGATGAAGCCCGAGGACTGGGACCACGTCATCGAGACAGACCTGACGTCGGCCTACCACACGACGCGGGCTGTCATGTCCGGGATGCTGCGGAAGCGCTGGGGCCGGATCGTCAACATGACCTCGGTGGTCGGAATAACCGGCAACCCCGGCCAGGCCAACTACGCGGCGGCCAAGGCAGGGCTGATCGGCTTCACCAAGGCGATCGCCAAAGAGATCGGCTCGCGCAACATCACGTGCAACGCTGTGGCTCCGGGCTACGTGCGAACCGACCTGACCGAGGGCTCGCTGACTGATGAGATGGTGGCGGAGCTGGTAAAACGGACGCCGTTGCAACGCGAGGGAACTTCGGAGGACGTCGCCGCGGCGGTGGCGTTTCTGTGCTCCGCCGGCGCGGGGTTCGTCACCGGTCACGTGCTGGTGGTGGATGGAGGGCTGTCCGTCTGAGCACTCAGGCCGTTGCGATGTACGGCAGCAGGCTGCCGCCCATCGCCCTCACCACAAACTGTCCGAGCTGCGGCGTAGGGCTTGTCCCGGAGGACCTCCGCGAGCAGGTCTACGTCTGCGCGTGTGGTCATCACTTCCGCATGCACGCGGACGCGTGGATCGCGATGCTGGCAGACCCGGGCACCTGGGAAGAGAGGGGGGCAGACGTGCGGCCCCACGACCTGCTCGAGTGGAAGGTGCCCAAGCCATACCAGGAGACGATCGAGCAGGCGCGCGAGGAGGGCCTGAACGAGGCTGTGCGGATCGGGACCGCCGAGGTGGCGGGGCGATCGATCTGGCTAGCGGTCTTCGACTTTCGGTTCGTGGGCGGTACGCTGTCGATCGTGGCCGGAGAACGGCTGGCCCGCGGCTTCGAGCAGGCGACAGCGACCCGGACGCCCTATGTGCTGATCGCCGCCACCGGCGGCGCTCGGATGCAGGAGGGTGTGCTGGCGCTGATGCAGATGGCAAAGGTCAACGGCGCCCTGAGCCGGCTGCATCGAGCAGGCGTGCCCTACTTCTCGGTGCTCACTGACCCCACCTACGGCGGCACCCCAGCCTCGCTCGCGCTGCAGGGTGACGTCAACATCGCGGAGCCGGGGGCTTCGATCGGGTTCACCGGGCCCCGCATCATCAAGCAGGCGACGTACGCGGACCTGCCGCCCGGGTTTCAGAGCGCCGACTTCCAGCTCCGTTGCGGCCAGGTCGACATGGTCGTGCCACGGACAGAGCTGCGCGAGCGGCTGGCTCACCTCCTGCGCCTTTACTGCAGAGGGCTGTGATGGCGGCGCAGCGGGACACACTGAGCATCTGGCAGGTGGTCGAGCTGGCACGGCATCGGGACCGGCCGTACTCACTCGACTACATCAAGCGGCTGGCTCCCGACTTCATCGAGCTGCACGGCGACCGCATATCACACGACGACCCTGCGGTGGTTGCCGGGATCGGCACGTGGCACGGTCTCACGACCGTCTTCATCGGCCAGCAGAAGGGGCGCAACCTGGCAGACAGGGTTGCTCGGAACTGGGGGATGATGCACCCCGAGGGCTTTCGTAAGGCCCTTCGAATGGCCAGGCAGGCTGTCAAGTTCGGCTTCCCGATCATCTCGCTGGTGGACACGCCGGGCGCCTTTCCCGGCGAGTCGGCGGAGGAGCGAGGCATCTCCTCGGCCATCGGCGCAGCCATCATGGAGTGGTTCGAGATCGCGGTGCCGACGATCGCCGTGGTGATCGGCGAGGGCAGCTCAGGTGGTGCGCTGGGCATTGCGGTCGCCGACCGGGTGCTCATGCTTGAGAACTCGCTGTACACGGTCGCGTCTCCGGAGGCGGCGGCCTCGATCGTGTGGCGCGACAACGCGCGCAAGGTGGAGGCGGCCGCCCAGCTGCAGATCACTTCGCGAGACCTTCTGGCGATGGGCGTGGTCGAGGAGGTCGTCGCGGAGCCGGAAGGGGGCGCCCACGCCGACTACGACGATGCGGCGCGGGCGCTGGACGCCGCGCTGTCGCGGCACATGGAGCCGCTTCTGAGCATGGAGCCGGGTGAGCTGCTCCAGCACCGCTACGAGCGGTTTCGCTACGTGGACTCCCTGGTCGCAGCCGACCCCCGCTTCGGGCCGAAGGTGGAACCGAAGGTCCAGGTCTCAGCCGAATCGGGGGACGCGGCTGGCGGCTGAGGTTCCGTCAACGCCTCCGCTTCGCATCTGAACGAACGTGCGCAATGCGCACATGGCCTGACCACGAACGCAAGTCGGAGCGATAAGGCGGTCGTTATGCGCGGCGCGTGGACCGCCGAGGTTCAGCCGTGGCAAGGAGGGCCTGACAGCAACCGGTGCCGGGCCATGCCCGAGTCTTGATCGGGCCGCAAACTCATTTGGGGGAATGCCTCAGGGCGCTCTGCTCCGCCGGAATCGGTGGTTCTCGGGGTGCAGCCGGGCGTGGTGGACATCGCACCTCAGCTCGAGATTGGAGAGGTCGGTCGGTCCGCCGTCTGCCCAGTGCCTGCGATGGTGGGGTGTGCACAGCTCGGGCGGCGTCGTGCAGCCCGGGCTCAGGCAGTGGCGATCGCGCAGGTTGAGCGCCTTCCGCAGCTGCCTGGGCACCGAGCGCGAGCTGTGGCCGAC
>Ga0126384_10002730_pt1 | contig 10701 bp, 8 predicted proteins | sample PanSoiMetPlot_36_FD_92543 | JGI IMG/M metagenome (GOLD analysis project Ga0126384, IMG submission 92543) | Tropical forest soil microbial communities from Panama - MetaG Plot_36 | ecosystem: Environmental > Terrestrial > Soil > Tropical forest > Bulk soil | place: Panama | collected 2016-02-17 | reverse complement strand
TTGATGGCGGAGGCTTTGCGACCTCGAAGTGAAGAGCAGACACTACGAACGTGAAGTCTCGCCTTCTTACCCCGCACGGCACACCTCTTACGCGCAACAGGGGAGGGGGTTGTGTACTCCCAAGTCTCCGCTACCGCCTATTTTCTGAGCAGTCTACGGTACTAGAAGCACGAGCACATGATTCGACAAACCGAAGATCCTCGAACTACTCTATTAGATTAATCCCCGGAGGTGAATCGCCCGATGAGCAGCGCGCCAAACAAAATCATCTATTCAATGGTTGGAGTCGGTAAGTATTATGACAAGAAACCAATCATCAAGGACATCTACCTCTCTTATTTTTACGGCGCGAAGATCGGCGTTATTGGTCTGAACGGCTCAGGCAAGAGCTCTCTGCTGAGAATCATCGCCGGTGTCGATAAAGAGTTCGTCGGCGAAACAGTGCTCTCGCCAGGTTACAGCATCGGTTTCCTCGAGCAGGAACCACAGCTCGATCCATCGAAAACTGTTCGCGAGATCGTCGAAGAAAGCGTTCAGGAAACGATCGAGCTGTTGAAGCAATTCGAGCAGATCAACGAAAAATTCGGCGAGCCGATGAGCGATGATGAAATGACCGCGCTGCTCGAACAACAGGGAAACGTTCAGGAGAAACTCGACGCCGCGAGCGCCTGGGACCTCGACAGCAGGCTCGAGATGGCGATGGATGCGCTCAGGTGTCCTCCACCGGAGACCCCAATCAAAGTTCTTTCAGGCGGCGAGCTGCGCCGGGTGGCGCTCTGCCGGCTCTTGCTCAAACAGCCGGATATTTTGTTGCTGGATGAGCCGACTAATCATCTCGACGCCGAGTCGGTGGCCTGGCTCGAGCAGCATCTTCAGAAATATCCCGGTACTGTAATCGCGGTCACTCACGATCGCTACTTCCTGGATAACGTCGCGGGCTGGATTCTGGAGCTGGACCAGGGCCGTGGCATTCCGTGGGAAGGCAACTATTCGTCTTGGCTCGAACAAAAACAGGAGCGTTTGCGTCGCGAAGAGAAAGCTGAAAGCCAGCGTCAGAAGACTCTCGAGCGCGAGTTGGAGTGGATCCGAATGGCTCCCAGAGCGCGCCACGCAAAATCAAAAGCGCGCATCAGTTCCTATGAGGAGATGCTGCGCCAGGAGACAGAGAAGAGATCACGAGAACTGGAGATCTACATCCCCCCTGGGCCGCGGCTCGGCGAAGTGGTGATCGAGGCGAAAGACGTCTCCAAGGCGTACGGCGAAAACCTGTTGATGGAAGGGATGTCTTTTTCTCTTCCTCCCGGCGGGATAATCGGCGTGATTGGTCCGAACGGCGCCGGGAAGACGACTCTGTTTAGAATGATCACCGGACAAGAACAACCCGACGGTGGAACGTTCCGAATAGGCGAAAGCGTGAAGCTCGGTTATGTTGATCAGAGCCGCGATACTCTCAATGCAAACAAGTCGATTTGGGAAGAGATTTCAGGTGGGCAAGACACGATCGAGCTCGGGAAACGCCAGGTGAATTCGCGCGCCTATGTTGCAAGATTCAATTTTTCGGGGACCGATCAGCAAAAGAAGGTCGGCATGCTCTCGGGCGGCGAGCGGAACAGGGTTCACCTCGCTAAAATGTTAAAAGAAGTCGCGAATGTCTTATTGCTCGACGAGCCAACCAATGATCTGGACGTGAACACAATGCGCGCGTTGGAAGAAGCGCTGGAGAATTTTGCGGGCTGCGCGGTGGTGATCAGCCACGACCGATGGTTTCTGGACAGGATCGCCACGCACATTCTGGCGTTTGAAGGCGAGAGCCACGTGGAGTGGTTCGACGGCAACTATTCGGAGTATGAAGCGGACCGGCACGCGCGGCTTGGTGCTGCAGCGGATCAGCCGCATCGAATCAAGTATCGTCATTTGACGAGGGGGTAAGTCTTCGTTCACGTAGTAACGACTTTAGTCGTAGTTGATACGGTACAAGTCAAGGGAAACGGAGGCTCAGTTCGTAAAGGTCATTTGATGTCGTCGATAATGGATTCATAACGACTGAAGTCGTTACTACGTGGAAGCTGATACGACATAAGAAAGGTTAGAAGATGAGAAAACTCTGGGCATTTATGTTGCTCGCAGCTCTATCGGCCTGCACCGCACCTAAGTCAACGGAACAAACAATGAACAACTCCGGCGATTCACAGTTAAAGAAGATTCACGATGCCTACGTTGTCGAATTCCTGCGTCGCAACCCGACCGTCAATACATACCTCGGTGGAGCGGGGCTCGATCCGTCGCTTAAGGATGTTGATGGAACTCTGCGAGATCACTCAGCTGCCGCGCTTGAAGCGGAAGACCGATGGCTTTTGGATGCACAGAAAGACTTCGAAAAGGTCGAGGCGAATACGCTTTCACCAAACCGGCGAATCGATCGCGATGTAGCGCTGGCTCAAATTCGTTTTTTGCTTCACCAGCATCAGGTGCGCCGATATCAGGAACGCGCGCTGGACACCTATACCGATGAGCCGTTCCGCGCGATTGATTGGCAACTCCAGGGGATGACACAGACCGGCGATAAGACATACGGCACCGCGGATGAATGGTCACTCGTAGCAAAGCGTGTGAATGCGATTCCTCGTTTTCTTCAAGTCGCGCAAGAGCAGCTCGCCGCCGGAATCAAGTCAAACAATACTCCTGATTTCCGAGTGTTGAAGCGGAACGGCATCGACACATCCGAAGCTGACGAGAAGTATTTCGATGAGACCTTGCCAAAGCTTGCCGAAGAACGGATCAGTGGGACTGACCGAGAGCAGTTGCTGACTCAGGTACGTGATGCATCAAAACAAGCTGCGGCGTCATATCGCGGGCTTCGCGATTACGTTAAGACAACGTTCTATGACGACCCGTCTGCGGGTAAGGTAAAGGCGCAATTCGCTGTTGATCGTTTTGCAATGGGCGAAGCAGAGTACAACTGGGCTCTCAAGAACAATTTGCAAATCGACAAAACCGCAGCTCAACTCTTCGAAGAAGCATGGCCCATCGTTGAATCGACTCAAAAGCAGATGATCGATTTAGCTCGTGAGATCGGGAAGAGCAAAGGTTTGACGCTACCCGCGGAAGGTCCAGCTGCTGTGCGGGCAGTTTTCGATGAACTGTCCAGGGACTTTCCAAAATCAGACGCCGAGATGGTTTCCTGGTATCGCGACGCGGCATTCCGGCTTGTCGACTATGCGCGCAAGACCGGGATATTCGATGTTCCGGCCGACTATAAGCTTGACGTGGTCGAGACACCGCCACCACTGCGAGCTTCAGTAGATGGCGCGGCGTACTATCCAGCCCCGCCTTTCAAAACCTCCGGAGTCGGCCGGTTTTACGTAACCCCCACCGACAACGACATCGCAGCGTTGAAGGCGAACAATCGATCAGCGCTCGCGGATTTGTCGGCACACGAAGGCTTTCCAGGTCATGACTGGTACTACAAAGTAATGACTCAATATAAGGATCAGATCGGGTCAGTAAGATGGCTCACACCGGGAGCAGTCGAAGATTCTTCGTCGATGTGGGAAGACTCCATGTCCGCGGAGGGCTGGGGGCTTTATGCCGAGGCGCTGATGGCCGAGCCTCAACCTGGCGCCCCGCAAGGAGCGTACACGCCCGAGGAGAGGTTGTATCAGCTGCAGGGAAAGCTTTATCGAGATCTGCGTGTTCGAGTGGATACGGGAATTCACACCGGCAGGATGAGTTATGATGATGCCGTGGATCTGTTCTCCCAGGTAGTCGATTTTCTTCCGGATTCGTGTCGCGATGCCGCGTCGCCTGGCAGTGACGACAAACGAGCGAGCTGTAAATCAGCCGAGGGAGCAATCTTTCGTTACTCAAAATGGCCAACTCAGGCGATCACCTATCGTTTGGGTAAGGACCAGATTTATGCTTTGCGCGAAGAGGCTTCGAAGATGTTGGGTGAGAAATTTTCGCCCAAGACGTTTCACCTGCTGTTTATCAAACAGGGTAGCGTACCGGCGGGATATTTCCGCGACGAATTAATGCGGGAGCTTCGCGAGTCGAAATAAATTTGCGCCTCTGCGGCTTGGCGCCTTTGCGTTTCTAGCTGACTTTCAATTCCTAAGAATTCGAAGGCAGGGTTAAACGCAAAACAGCAGAGCCGCAGAGCAGCAAAGATAAATTCTAAACATGGGCATGCATTTTTCTTTTCGCCCGAGTCCCGATGAGCAGCCGTCGTTTCGCGAGAGGTTTGCCGCTCTTCGCTATATCCCACCTTTACTTAAGCTCGTTTGGGAAACACATCGCCGATACACGACCGCGATGGCAGTGATCCGTTTGTTGCGCGCCGGCGTTCCGGTTGCGATGTTGTGGGTCGGCAAGCTGATTATTGATGCGGTTGTCGCGTCTCGCGAATCCGGCCCAAACTACTCTCGACTTTGGAAGCTTGTCGCACTGGAAATAGCTATCGTTTTCACTAACGATGTGCTTTCGAGGACGTCATCGCTGGTTGAGAGCCTACTCGGTGATCTCTTCTCCAACCATACAAGCGTTCGATTGATGGAGCACGCTGCAACGCTTGACCTGGCTCACTTCGAAGATCCGGCGTTCTACGATCATCTCGAACGCGCTCGCCGGCAAACAACAAGCCGCATCGGGCTGCTCGCGCAGCTTCTTGCGATTGCGCAAGACGGCCTCACGTTGATCTCGCTCGGCGCCGCGCTGGTGGTCTTCAGCCCCTGGCTGTTAATGCTGCTTGCGTTGGCTGTGCTTCCGAGTTTCTTCGGCGAAACCCACTTCGCATCGCTCGAGTACTCGATGCAATTCCGATGGACGCCGGAGCGAAGACAGCTCGACTATCTGCGTTACGTTGCTGCGAGCGATCGGACCGCGAAAGAGGTTCAGCTGTTTGGCTTGTCGCATTGGTTGATCGAGCGGTTCCGCCGGCTTTCGTGGCGGTTCTACAACGAAAACAAGAAGCTATCGATCAGAAAAGCCCGCGTCAGCACGCTGCTTTCGCTGATTGGCACGCTCGGTTATTACAGCGCTTACGTGATTATCCTTGTTCGTGCCACCCGCGGGGAGCTGACGATCGGCACCTTAACTTTTTTGGCTGGTTCGTTCTCTCGGAGCCGGAGCCTGATAGAAACCCTACTAATGAGCGCGGGCGGGATTTATCAACAATGTCTCTATCTGAAAGATCTTTTTGACTTCTTTGAAATGAAGCCGTCGATCGCTTCAGCGCCCGGCGCCAAACCTGTGCCACGACCGATAAAAGAAGGATTCGTATTCGAGAACGTCGGTTTTCAATATCCTGGGAGCGAAGCCTGGGCAGTCAGGAATGTGAGCTTTCGGTTGCGCCCTGGCGAACGCATCGCATTCGTGGGTGAAAACGGCGCAGGCAAGACAACACTCACCAAGCTGCTGGCTCGCCTTTATGATCCGACCGAGGGCCGGATACTTCTCGATGGCATTGATCTTCGAGAGTATGACATTCAATCAGTGCGCCGCGCGATCGGCGTCATCTTTCAGGACTTCGTAAGATACGATTTGCGCTTCGATGAGAATGTTGGTGTTGGCGAAATAGATGAGGTAGCCACTTATCTCGATTCGGGCCCATCGACTGAACAAGACGAGGGAAGAAAGAGCGATGGGAATGGAAACGGGAAGGGCGAGGTGCCTGGCTCGATCGTTACTGCCTCGGAGAAGTCGCTTGCGGCGAGCCTTCTTCCGCGATTCTTAAAGGGATACCAGCAAATGCTCGGCAGACGGTTTGATGAAGGGGTCGAGCTGTCAGGAGGGGAGTGGCAAAAGGTTGCGCTGGCGCGGGCCTATATGCGAGACGCTCAAGTACTGATTCTGGATGAGCCGACTGCCTCGCTTGATGCCAGAGCTGAGTATGAAGTGTTCGTTCGATTTTCACAGCTGGTGGCAGGCAGGATGGCGGTGATTATTTCGCATCGTTTTTCTACGGTGAGAATGGCTGATCGGATCGTGGTGCTCAACAACGGAACGGTGATTGAGGAAGGGTCACATCGGGAGCTTGTGGAACAGGGCGGATTGTACGCGGAGCTCTTTGCGTTGCAGGCTGAAGGTTATCGTTAGGGGCGACTCTGCGTGAAATGCGACTCCGCGTGAAATGTTCTCGTTATCAAGGTCCTTGTTAAACGCAAAGGCGCAAAGCCGCTAAGGCGCTAAGCGAGACGGAGTTCGTTGAGTAATTTTTGGCACGAATTTGTTCAGCACTCGATAAACCAGCAAAACCGCGACAGCCACGCCAAACAAAATCGGTTCGCGAGTATCCGCTTTCACCAGCATATAGTAATGAACTACTCCGCCAATCGCCGCTACGTAAGTCAGCCGGTGTAGTAAATTCCATTTCTTTCCGCCAAGTCGCTTGATGCTCTTTTGAGTGGACGTCAATGCAAGTGGAATCAGCATCACGAAACTCGCCATCCCGACGGTAATGTACGGACGTTTTGAAACATCCTCGACGATCAAACCGAATGCAAAGAACTTGTCAAACCAGACATAAGTCAAAAGGTGAACGCATCCATAGAAGAAGCCATACAGTCCGAGCAAGCGGCGAAACTTGATCATCCACGGAAGGCCGAGCATTTTGCGCAGAGGAGTAACGGCCAGCGAGAGGATGAGAAAAAGCAGGGTTAACACTCCTGTGGTGCGCGTTGCGAATTCAGTGGGGTTTGCGCCCAGCCGGTGATGGTACCAGTCCCAGGCGAGCAGGGAGAGGGGCACTGCGCTGTTGATCAAGATTGCGAATTGCGCGAAGCGTGTGTCTTTCATTTTGCCGTAGCGTGGACTGTCTAGTCTGCGCATGTTTAAGTGAAATGACATTGGACCAATGCGCAGACTAGACAGTCTACGCTACATAGGGCGCAGACTTGACAGTCTATGCTAGGTCAGTAATTCTTTATCAAATCCATCCCGCTATACAGCTGAGCAACCTGATCACCATAACCATTAAAAATCAGCGTGTCTCGCAATCCGAACTCTCCTATTCGCCGCTCAGACTTCTGGCTCCACCGCGGATGATCGCGGTTGGGATTTACGTTCGAATAAAAACCGTACTCGCGAGGCCCAGCGATGTTCCACGATGTCGGCGGCTGATCCTCCACAAGTCTTATCCTTACGATCGACTTGGCTCCTTTGAAGCCATACTTCCACGGCACAACCAGTCTTAGCGGAGCTCCGTTCTGCGGCGGCAGCGTCTCACCGTAGAGCCCGCCTGCGAGAATCGTAAGCGGATGCAACGCCTCATCCAGTCGCAAGCCTTCGACATAGGGCCAGTCCAGCACATCTGAGCCAAGATTTGGCATCTGTTTTCGATCGGCGAGCGTTTCAAACGCTATGAATTTCGCTTGTGATAACGGCTGGACCTGATCGAGGAGCTTCGCCAGCGGGAATCCGACCCACGGAATAACCATCGACCATCTCTCGACACAACGGTGACGATAGATTCGTTCTTCAGGCGGACTGATCTTTAGCAAATCGTCGATGTCGAAGGTACGCGCCTTCTGAACGAGACCTTCTACTGTGACCGTCCACGGGCGCGTCACGAACCGCCTCGCTTTGTTCGCAACCTCCAGCTTGTCGGTCGAGAATTCGTAGAAATTGTTGTAGTGGGTGATGTCCTCGTACGGCGTCGACTTCTCATTGATCGGTGGCGCGGCCGGCGGAGCTTCCTGCACGTCGGCAATCTTTTCTCCGGACTGAGCTACCTCGCCGTGACTGGTGAAATACCGATAGATGAAGCCGGTAGCCACGGCGCTCCCTGCGAGAGTTGCACCGCGAATAAATAAGCGCCGGTTGAGATACAAACTCTTGTCCGTAATTTCGCTGCTTTTTATGTCGTCAGCTTTTTTGATCAGCATAACTGACTCTTATTTTATCACTGTACTGTATCTCTCTGCGTAACTCTGCGGTGACGCCTTCCTGGCTCTCACCGCAGAAGTCGCGGAGATCTCAGAGACTACGCATAGAGTCTCTAAGTTAGATGCCTCTCAGCGAATGGTTTATTCCAGTGACTCGTGGAAAGGGGAGAAGCCCAGTATTTAGAGAGAAATAGCTTTCAGAAGATCCGCCGGCGAATCCAGAGCGAGATCGGGCTTTGCGTCCAGCAACCGGTCTCGACTCGAACCGCCCCACAAGGCGGCGGCCGTGCGTGTTCCTGCTGCTCGACCCATGAGGATGTCTGACGGACTGTCCCCGATCACAAGCGTCGAGCCAGGTTCCGCACCAAGGTCTGCCATAGCTCGCAGAACGCCATCGGGTTCAGGCTTTGGCTTCTCAACATCATCGCCCCACACCGCCAGGTTGATCAGGTTTCGCAAGCCGATAATATCCAGTTCCAAATTTCCGGCCCGGCGAGGTTTGAGCGAAACGATTCCGATGCTTGCGCCCTGTTCGCGCAACCTCGACAACAGCATCTCAATCCCGTCATAGGCGACAAGGTGCTGGTGGTGGTTAGCGTAGTAGTGCTCTTCGAAACTCGCGTACATCTCTTCGAACAAGTCTTCGCCGTAGCGCTTGAGCACTTCGTGAGGGGTGACGTTCCAAAAATCGCGGAACTCGACTTCGTTTGGAAGAACTCCGGTGTGCCGTTCTATTGAATGCAGGAAGGCAACTCGATACGCGTGCTCTGAGTAGGCGAGCGTTCCGTCGAAATCAAAAAGAAAACAGTTAAAACTCACGAAACCTATTCGGGCTTTGGTTACGCGTTGTTCGCTCATCTGTGTAATCTGCGGATGATTTTGAATTGATTTCCCTGAAACGGCTCATACGCAGATTACACAGATTAGAAAGAGCGAAACCAGAACGTCCAAACCAGGAACCAAAGTTACTGGATCAATTTGATCGAGAACTTCGCCATTTCCACAAGCGACCCTTCGCGCGGGTTCATCTTTTCGCCGGCGGCGGTCGGCTGAATGTTAACTAGAGTCCCCTCAACGCGGCTCTCGGTTGTACCGGCGATTAGTCGTCCTGCGCTGATATCCATATCGATGTGTGCGCTGCCTTTGCCGCTGGCAGTGACGCTAACGTTGACCTTTCCGCCTCCAGGGTTGAACACCGATGAGCCGCTTTGATTGAGGGTGACTGCCCCGTCGATCGATGCAACACCTTTCGATAATGCTGCGAGGGTATAAATCGTGCTCGCACTCATCGAAGCTTCAGAGAGCCGCTCGGTAAAGAGATTTCCACGACCGAGCGCTTCCCAGGTTCCGCCGACATTAACATCGGCCGCCGGATACCATCTGAAGACGCTGAAAAGTAGATCGGCTAAAGCAAGATAGCCCGTCGAGTCTGGAATTACGCATTTCAAGAGTTGCCCAGCGGAGGTAATTGCGAATTCAATCTTCTTACCCGCAACCTCTTTTGATTCGGAGACCGCCGGGGATCCTGCTTTATTCGCATTGAAGCTAATCGCCTCGACCAGCGCCTCCTGCTCGATCACACCTTCTTTAATTGAAATAACACGAACCGAAACTGTAGCTGTGAGCTGTCCTCGTGAGTTACCGCCGATTCCAGCAGGCCCCTTCGGAGTTACAATCGTTTCTACCAACGCGTTTACGGTATATCGATTCTCGTCGCCGGCTTTGAAGTCCGGCCTCAGTGATACGCGATCTTGCGCGTTGGCTACTGCGCCAAGTACAACAAGCACCAACAGTGTCATTGCCGTTCTAAATCTCATAGAGCTCCTCCCAGCCCTTTCGATTGCTAACAAACTGGAGATCAGTCTAATTCTGATGATTATCCGCCAACTGTTCTTCGAAGCGTCCCATCTTTCGGAACTTATCGTACCGGCGTGAGAGCCGGTCCTCGCAGGTTAGAGTCCGGACGGAGTTGAGCGCTTCTTGCAGATGCGAATCAAGTAGGCTCCCTGCCTCTTCGTGATTCATGTGGGCACCGCCAGTTGGTTCGGGAACAATCTGGTCGATCAGCCCGAACTCGAGCAAATCCGCTGCGGTCAGGCGTAGCGCACGCGCCGCCTCTTCGGCGTGTGCCTGGTCGCGCCAGAGAATCGCGGAGCAGGATTCAGGGGATATAACCGAATAAATCGAGTTCTCGAGCATCAACACCCGGTCGCCCATTCCAATTGCCAGCGCACCCCCCGAACCACCTTCGCCTGTAACCACGACAATAACCGGTACTCTGAGCTTTGCCATCTCACGGAGATTATAGGCGATGGCTTCGGCCTGTCCTCGCTCTTCGGCGTCGACTCCGGGATACGCGCCTGGTGTATCAATCAAACTAAACACGGGTCGATGAAACTTCTCGGCGAATTTCATCACTCGAAGCGCTTTTCGATAGCCCTCTGGCTTCGGCATGCCGAAGTTGCGATGCTGCCGTTGTTTTGTTGTGCGACCTTTTTGATGGCCGATTACTACGCAAGGCTCGTCATGGAATCGGGCAAACCCGGCAACTATGGCCGGGTCGTCGCCGAATCGGCGATCACCATGAATTTCGCAGAACTGAGTGAACAAAAGGCCAATGTAGTCCAGCGTGTAGGGACGATTTGGATGGCGCGCGAGCTTCACCCGATCCCAGGCGTTGGGTGTGCCTGGTTCAGCAGTCAGGTTGGCTGAGCCAGATTCCTGGAGCCGCCGATGAATTTCTTCTACCGATTCCTCTTCAATCGGGTCGGTATCCGTCTTTCGCTCCACCATTCCAGTGACCACTTCAGGTTAAACTCTG
>Ga0126384_10002729_pt1 | contig 10701 bp, 9 predicted proteins | sample PanSoiMetPlot_36_FD_92543 | JGI IMG/M metagenome (GOLD analysis project Ga0126384, IMG submission 92543) | Tropical forest soil microbial communities from Panama - MetaG Plot_36 | ecosystem: Environmental > Terrestrial > Soil > Tropical forest > Bulk soil | place: Panama | collected 2016-02-17 | reverse complement strand
GGGAATGATGCGAACTTCTGAACCGCCACGCTAGGCGAGCGATGCGCCGATCGCCGAACAATAGCAGAGAGCTTGCGGGAGGTTCTGGAGCAGCACGGCCGCCAAGGCAACGACAGCAATCATCCAGCGGCCGCCCTGCCAGGAGTCAGGGCCGCAGCGGCGCGGACGCGTCACGGTGCCGGCACTAGACTCCTGCGTGAGAAACGATGGCATATGTTTTTTACCCGGGCAGCGGCGCGGACGCCCACGTGCGCAGTGGCCTCGCGCGCTGCCGGCTTCAGCTTGCCGACTCGCGCACGGTGCGGCCGTTGAGCGGCTGCGTCGGGCGTGCGTTGCTCGGGTAGAGTTTGCGCAAAGCGTCCAGCTGTTGCTGCGACAACGTCACCGGCTGTTTCAATACAAGCCAGCGTACGCCTTCGCTGCAGGGCGGGGTGGTGAGCGAGCCTTCGAATTCGTAGTAACCCCGTTTGGGTGGCAGGAGCTTCGACGGATCCAACGAGGTTCCCTCGACCGCGCGCTCCGGACCCTCTTCGCGGGGCATGTTCGCGAGGACTGGCGCCAACACCGCGTTGGATTTCCCAACGTCAAAGAGCACCGCGACCACGGCGAGCTTGCCGTCGGCATCCTTGTGAACAAAGTGGGCGACGAGCGCGCGGTGCTTCCCGTGGATCGCCTCCTCGCTCGGCGTGTGGAAGTGAAACTGTGCCAAAGCGTAACTGTGATCGGCAATGGTGATCGTGCTGCCGGAAGACAAATTCACCTGGATGGTGTGGCCATTGTTGATGATGTGCAAAGGACTCGCTTGATATTTGAAATTGATGGCGGGGAGGTCGGCCTTCTCGGCCGCGGCGATGTCGATGGGTGACTGCCGCTTGCCGGTACCGCAGGTCTCGAACTCCGGCTTCAGCTCAGACCATTGCGACGGACCATGCTCCTTGCCGTATCCCCAGTGGGCCTCTTCGGCGACCGCGCTGGGCGCGCGCACGAGCAAGGGGAGCAGGGCAACAACAGCGGACCTAGCGATGATCGGCATACGTTCCTCCCTTGGAGTTGTCTCGCGTTTTCGGCCGAGGCTTTCGGGGACGTCTACTACGCCGCTCCCGGTTTTCAGGGGAGTAAACCTTCGCTGAGTGGCGAAGAACGTCGACCTCAGGATACTCGCTCGCCATCCGCGTTGCCGCTGTTGCACGAGTTCGTATGGAGAGGCGATGTGCTCCTCTGCCAGCCCATGCTCTGGCGTTTCCCGACAGGAGAAGACGATGACGAGTCACGTGTTCGCAGCGATCGCAGCGATGGCGCTGGCTGTGCCAGTCGGCGCGCCACTCGCCGCAGAGCAAGAAAGTCAGGCGGCCTCGACGAACCCGAACGCCGCAGCTCAGGCAGAGGCTGAAAGCCATCTGCCCGGCGAGGGAAGGATCCTCAACGGCCACACCTTCCTGCCCGCCGCCGACGTGCGGGGCCCGTTCCTCGTCACGAGCTTCGGTTCCTTCATGAACATCGGCTATGGAACGACCAGCGGCACGTATCAAGTTGGAAACCAAATCTTTAACCAAGGGATCGACTATGCGCTTTTTGGAGCAGTTCTCGACTATGAGCTGGCATTCCTGCGCTACTTCTCCGGCCGCCTCGCGCTCAATCCAGACATTTTCTCCGGCGCGAACGGAAGCTCCGCGATAGTGGTTGGCTCTAGGATTCAGGTCGGAGTGAGCGCGGGATTAACGGCCAGCATCCCGCTAGGGGACGCCATACGCGTCGGTTTCCTGCTCGATACCAGTTTCGCCCCGAGCCTCGCCCTCGCGATAGGGCAAGGCATACGCGCCGTCATAGACAGTTGCCAGCAACCGTCGGGATGCCACATCGACACCGGACAGACCTTCAGCGTCGTCCACGTGGCCACCCTCCAGCCAGCGGCTTCGGTCAGCTGGGCCCCTCTGCCCCCACTGGGGCTAACGGCCAACTTCGCCTATCTTTACGCGACCGAGACCGACTCAGGCTCCAGCTTCAACGGCAGCGCCGTGGTCCCCGCTCTCGCCGCAGACTTCGACTTCGGGCGCATCTCGTCGGTGCCGATTGGCATCCAGTTCCAGTTCCGCTGGATCGCCCCGTTCAGCGGCGCAACACTGCAGCACGTCACCGATCTCGGGGGCGGCGTGTTCTACACCGGGCGCCAGGACCTCGCCCTCGGCCTGCAGCTCATCTTTCGACGGTCCGCGGTGAACAACATCGTCGATGTGTCCTTCAGCAACTTCCTGACTTCGATCGGACTCCGCTACTACTGGTAGTGGGAACGTCAGAGGGGTCGCTCGTCGGCTTCAGGCTCGCCTGCTTTCGCCGTGGGTTCAGGTCGGTTTACTCGCGGCTGGCCAAACGGTCGCGCACCAGGCGGATGTGAACCTTCAACGTATAGAGCATCTGGGAGAAACGCAGAGGCACGCGCAGCTGGTCGGCGCGTCGCTCCAGGGCGTCGAGGCGAGGGATCAGCTCGCCACGAGACGCCCCGGCGCCGCTCGCCTCTAGCTCGGTCTCGAGCACCTTTAGCTCGCCATAGAGCGCGATGATGCGCCGTTCTACCATTCCGCGGTACGCGTCCGGGACGACGCGGATCAGGGGCAGCACGATACCGACGAGCGGAACAAGCAGGAGAAGCAACCTCTCCGCGAGCACCGCGAGCCAGAAGGGAAGGTAACGTTGTAGAAAGGGGCGACCCGACTTGTTGAAGCGGACCGCCTCGTCGCTCAGCGGAAAGTCGATCGATTCGGCGGCAGGGAATGTGCCGGTCCGGTGGAAAATCCCGGGGCCCGAGTGGATCTGGGCCGCAGCGTCCAGGAGGAGAAACTGAATGGCCTCGTGCAGGTCGCGCCGGATGATCAGGCTGGACTTGGGTGCGATCAGGACCACGTCGTTGGGCGGCCGGTTGGCGGCGAGATTGCCCACGCCGGTGGGCAGGACCAACTTGTTGAGGTGAGGGCGCAACGCAACGAGGGCGTCGGCTCGGCGGAAGGTCACGAGCGAGATCTCGGGCGCAGCCGCCAGTCGCCGTATCAGCGGTGAGTCCCAGGAATCGACGAGCGCGACGAGATCGACCTCGCCGCGGAGCAGCCGGTCCGCCGCCTCGGCCGGGGGCAGATCCAATAGGGTGGTACGCCGAGTGTCGGTCCCGGCGAGGGCGATGAGGTCATACGACAGCGCGCGCGTGCCGCTGCCCTCGCTGCCGAGCGACACTCGTTTTCCGGTCAGTCCTGTCAAGGCGAACCCGTTCGTCGACGTGCGCTCGAAGAGCCAGAGCGGATCGTAGAAGATGGTGCCAAGGGTCTCCACCTCGGAAGCTTCCTTGGCCCCTGAAAGGCCGGCGATTGCGAATCCGGCGCTCACGCCCGAGCGCGGATCGCGGAGCTTCGCCAGGTTCTCCACGGATCCCGCGGTCGCGTAGAGCCGAAGGTCGACGCCGGAGCGGGCGAGGATGGCGCGGTACCGCTCGCCGATTTGTGCGTAAGCGCTGCCCTCAGGACCCGTCGCGAGAGTGACCGTCCGAGGAGGAATTCCGCTGGCGATCAGTAACCAGACACTAATCGCAACCGCTATTGCGATCACACCGGCGAACAGCGCCACGATCAGGCGCGATCGCCTGCCATTCATCTTCGGAGTCATTCGTGGCTGCTCGTCAAAGGGGCGGACCATAACAGATTGCGTGCCGCGGCTCGCTTGAAAGTCGCCCAGCTCTGACCGGTGCATTGAGCAGAGTGCCAGCTTCTATTCCAGATAATCCAAAGCTCAATTGCCTGCAGACTCGGCGACAGCAGAACAACCGTGTGCTAAGGATGCCTGAAGTGAGCGATCACGATACTCAATCGAGCGGAGGTGAGGGATCACGGAGGACACGAAAAAGGCAAAAGCCGGCTGGAAGCAAAAAGTCATCTCCGAGCTGATCGAATACTGGATAATTGTTGCGTACCTCAGCCTTTTTTTTGGCGTGTTTACTTGGTATCGAAGATTGATATTGGCGGAGTATCAAATCACCTACGTGCGCTATGGGCTAAGCGTGCTCGAGGCGTTGGTGCTCGCCAAGGTCATTTTGATCGGAGATGTTTTGCGCCTTGGTCGGCGCTTTGAAGACAAGCCACTGATTGTGCCCACGCTCTACAAGACAGTGGTGTTCACCCTGTGGGTGGCGCTATTTACTGTTCTCGAGCATACGGTAGAGGGATTACTGCGTGGCCACGGCTGGGCGGCAGGTATCGGAGAGATTGTCAGTAAGGGCAAGTACGTATTGCTTGGCAGGTGCCTCGTCACATTTTTCACTTTTATACCGTTCTTTGCTTTTAGGGAGCTAGAACGGGTGTTCGGTAGGGGCCAAATAATTACGCCGTTTTTTCGGGCAAGAGCTGCGACGACATCCGACCTGTCGACGAGCGTCCACCAAACAGACGTCTAGTTTGAACCAGCGCTGCTGCCGGTCTTGCGGTATCCAGAATTCGTGATGTGGACGGCAATATTTGCCGACTTGACGGCAAGCTGGATGTCGGCCGGATACGTCGTGCCGTCATCCAAGGCACCGAGGCGCGCGTCGAGGTTTACGGCATCGCTGGGCTTGCCGAGGTAGCTCGCCACGTTCAGCGCGCTGAGGCGATTGTTCGCGGCGTCAAGTGTGATGTTGAACGCATCGCCGGGCAGTTGATAGTCCTTGAACACCAGGCGGACGACCTTCCCAGGCTGAACGACCTCCGTCGAGGCCTTGCCGGCATCCTTGGATTTCTTGAGCAGCGCCGGATCCGGTGGCACGTACTTTTTGACCAGGGCTACGGCATCTTTCATCGCGCCGGAGATTTCCTCCTTCTTCGACTCGGCGACTCTTCCGCGCACGCCTCCCTTCTTTTCGGGCGGCGGCGGTGGCGCAGAGATCGGCATTTTCTGCAGCTTGCCGTCCGCACCGTAGTAGCAACGTGCCTCCTTTCGGGATTTCTCCTCTCCCTTGAAGCTCACCGCGGTCGTCTCGACCCACTCGTAGCTTCGCAGGCGCTTAGCGCTTTCCTGGAGCGACTTCACGACGGCAGCAATCCTTTCCGAGGCCTCGTTGCCTGTTCCGCTCGAAGTCTGGGCGATCGAGGGCGCGGCCCCGATCAGCCCAAAGATAATTGTCAGAGTTATTGAGGTTCTTGTCCTCATCGGCCTCCCCTCCTTCGAGTGTCCTGGAGATCCGATATCGATTGGCTTACCCGCCTCGGCTCGAGCGCAATAGTAAACTTTGGTTTCGGTCCAAGGTGATGCCTTGGCAGCAGGTCTCAGTTCGCGTAAAGGGGCCCGAAGGCTCGTTTTTGGGATCACTTCGCCCCGCGGAGAGGCGGATGGAAACAGTACAAGCGCGCCAGGCTTCCTCCACGGACGAGTTGCACCGGGTGGGCACGGTCGACCCTTCGATTGCAGACCGATTCTCGCTGGTCATTGGCGGGCCATTCTACAGGGCGCTCGCGCGAACGGGGCTCGTGGAACCAGAACCCAATCTCCGGATCCGTATTCCCGTCTTTGTCCTGCTCACGTGGGTCCCCCTGTTGGCACTTTCCCTTGCAAAGGGGACCGCAATCGGGAGCAGAACGAATATCACGCTGCTTCGCGATTTCTCGGTCTACGGGCGCTTCCTCCTCGGGCTTCCCCTGCTGATCATCGCGGAAGTGGTCATCGACCCGTGGATCCAGAGGGTCGTTTCAATCTTCAAGACATCGGGGATCGTCAGAAAAGAAGATCTTCCCGCGTACTACGCGGCGCTCGCAAAAACCAAGCGCCTGCGAGACTCGGGGCTGGCTGAATTTATCATCGGGGTTTTGGCTGCCTTTCCTGTCTTCTTGGTGTTCGAGTCCGAGTGGAGATCCGATGGGATCACCGCCTGGCATGGTTCAACCTCAGCGGGACTGAGCCCGGCTGGCTGGTGGTTCACCTTCATCAGCAGCCCGATAATTCGTTTCATTATTTTTCGCTGGCTTTGGAGATACGCTCTCTGGACGGCTTTGCTGTATAAGATCGCCAAGCTCAAGCTCCAGATGATCCCGACGCACCCAGATCATCTAGGTAGCCTCGGGTTTGTGCCTTTCGCGCAGAAGTCTTTCGGGATTTTGTTTATGGCGGTCAGCTGCTTTGCTGCGGGACAGTACGCAAACTCGATCACCTATTTCGGTATGCCGCTCGCCGCGACCAAGGGCCCGATGGTTGCGTATGTGGTGCTGTCGGTGCTGTTGGTTCTTGGACCCCTCTTTACGCTCTCTCCCAAGCTGGCCGAAACGCGTCGGAACGGCCTCGCCCGGTACAGCCAGTTGGCCAGAGATTTAACCGGCGCATTTGATTCGAAGTGGGCAAAGGGCAACCCCGCGCCGGAGTCCATGTTGGGAAACGCGGACCCCTCGTCCATTATTGACTACGTGAGCACTTGTCATGTCATCCGGGATATGCAAGTCATCCCGATCAACAGACAACTGGTGATCCAGGTCGCAGTCATGGCCGCCGCCCCGCTTCTCCTTGTCTGGATTTTCTGGACCCCGGTCGAGCAGATCATTGCCGGGCTGTTCAAGATGGTTCTTTAACAGACCAAACGGATGTCTGGTTTAAACCTGCCTTGTCAGGTGTCGTCATGAACATTTTGGTCGTGGATATCGGTGGGACCAACGTCAAATGTCTGGCTTCCGGGCAGCGCGTTCGGCGGAAGTTTCCATCCGGACCGCAGTTGACGCCCCAGAAGATGGTATCCGGGGTAAAACAACTGGCCGAAGATTGGCACTATGATGTCGTGGCTTTGGGTTATCCGGGACTCGTTGTCGAGGGACGCCCGGCGAGGGAGCCGCACAACCTTCGGTCTGGCTGGCTCACGTTCAACTTCGAGCGAGCTTTCGGATGCAAGGTGCGAATCATCAACGACGCGGCAATGCAAGCTCTCGGAAGCTACGAGGGCGGTCGCATGCTCTTTCTCGGACTCGGAACGGGGCTGGGATCCACTCTGATCGTCAACGGCGTCGTCGAGCCGATGGAGCTGGGACATCTCTCTTACAAAAAAGGCACAATCGAGGATTACGTGGGCGCGCTCGGCCTGAAGCGCCTCGGCAGGAAAAAGTGGGAAAAACACGTGATGCTCGGGATCGAGCGGCTGATGTCAGCGCTTTTGGTCGACGACGTGGTCATCGGCGGCGGGAATGCCAAAAAGCTAAGGGCACTTCCCGCGGGCTGCCGACTCGGCTCCAACGACAACGCGTTCGTGGGAGGCTTTCGGATTTGGCAGGAGGCAGGCGAGTGGGAGTCTTCGAACGTCCTCGTCACTCGGGTCGGGCGCGGGGACGTGGAGCATGCGCAGCAAATACCCGTTACCCACTGACGCCGTAACACAGTCCTCCGAGGCTCGGGGCGAATTGGCTGTCGGCCTTAAAACACCTCGGCGAAGTTGAAGTAGACGCCGTTGCTGCTTTTGCCCCACGCAAAATCGATGCACACGTTGGAGAGAGTAGGCTTCACGACGAGCACGCGCGCTCCGACGACCACCGCTGGACTCCAGTATTGAAACCGCGGCTCGTCGACAAAGATCCCGTTCGCGTCGGGCTGCCCTGCCGAGTGGACGTTTACCGCCGCAATGATGCCGAACCACTCCCAGATGGTGTAGCGGAACTCGGTTTCACCGTAGAGGAGGGATTTGCCGATGTGGCGCCCCTCGATGTATCCGCGGCCGGAGCGGGCGTTGGGATCGCTACCGATGCTGGCCAGCGACAGATAGGGAACGTGGCCGAAGTTGAACCAGGTGTAAGCCCAGAACCCGAGCACCATCCGCGGTGAGAGCGGCCAATACGTTCGCCCCTCGAGCCAGAACGCGTGCCAGGCGTCGAAGCTGCCCAGCCACGTCGGCGACCAGGCGTAGTTGAAATTGGCGTAAACGCCGCGGTGGGGGTTCACCGGACTGTCGCGGTTGTCGAACAGGAAGTTCAGCCCGATGCCCGAGCTGAGCGAAGACGATCCGGTGCCATAGGGGTACTCGGTGAAGACGGTCGGACCATTTGCCGCTCCCTGGTCAACGATGTTGTAGAAGTAATCGAAGTAGTAGCCGAGTCCGATGTAGAAATTGCCGATGATCCGGCGGCTCACCGTCTCGTAGAACGTCCACGATTTGTAGTCGATGGTCGTCTTCGCGGAGTCGGGCGTGTTGCCGCCCAGGCCCCAGGTTGGGCTGGGGAACTCGCTGAACCGCCACAGCCCCACCAGGTTCCAGTCTCCTCCCGGGAGGTTGATGTTCGTGCGAAGCGGGACCGAGTATTGGCCGTTGGTGGTGATGAGAATGTTGGTCGCGAACGTCGACAGGGGCGTATCCTCGGGATGGCCCAACTGGATCGTCCCAGCTGCCGCGACGCCGGCGCCCACGCCCATGAGCGGGCTCGAGGTAATAAACGGAGCCAATGCCACATGCCTGCGTTGCTGAGTCGCCTCCTCCTCGGGAGGAGGACTCCACCATCCGGTGACGCGGCCGAGCCACGCCGGAAAGTCTTGTTGCGGAACGTAAATCGCAGCGGCCCGACCGGGTTTCGTCTCGAACTCGGCACGAGCGCCGGCGTTTCCGGCGCCGCCTGCTCGAGCGCCGCCGGCCACGTCGGGAGCGCCGATGGTAGGCACGTACGAGTCACCCTTCGACCCCGAGCTGCTTTCTTCGCCGCTTGCACTGGTAGACCCGAGTATTGCCAAGGCGACCAGCCCGGCCATTCGTCGCCGATGCGCGCTGCGCCTCCTCGACTTCAGGCTCGCCTGCGCTCGCCTTACGCCTGCCCCGAGCCGCGTCGAGCGGCTCGTAGTGAGCGGGCTGCTTGCTTCATGAAACATGAAAAAGGCATAGCAGAATTGCGGGAGGTCGTATGACACGAATCAATGGCGCGCGAAGTCCCAGCGACCCGTCAGCCCAACGGCCCAGGAGGATTGGGAAGTGCCGTTGCCGGGCACCTGCAGCATCATGAAACGCCCCTCGATGCCCACGGCGAATTGGTCTCTCTGCCAAACCAGAGCCGACGCAGTGACGAGATATCCAATATTCGCAGACGTCGTGGTTTTGTTGACGTCCTGAACAGTCGTGCTGGTCGATACAGCGTACAGTCCGATGCCGCCTCGCACCCGGAACCACGCGATGTCGAAGCCCGGTCCGAAAATGAATCCCAAGGCGTGGCTCGAGGATCTTGCGTATACGACTCCGTTGGTATTGGGGACGTAGACGTCGTAGCCACTCGAGATGAACGGCACGTACGAGATGTCCACGAATGGGTGGGTGAAATGCGGGCTGCGGTAGGCGACGCTCAGGGCCAGCGCCACGTTTCCATTCGACCAATGCGTGTTGGTGGTATCGAGCGCCGGCCACGCGAGCTGGCCGTATCCGGCGAAGAGGTCGAGCTCCCAGTTGTAGAGCGGAGCCTTGGCGACGGCTTCCTGCTCCTGGACGGGCGCGTCGCCCGGCGAGCCTGCCGCGGCGGCGGTGAGAAGGATGATTGCAGAGGCGAGGCAACTCATGGCGAGACCGCATACGGCGGGAGGATGCCAATTGCCTCCCAGCGCTGGTTCACGAGCCCAAGGTTGTTGGTGAGGATGCCGTTGGGTTTGCCGTCGAGCAGGAAGGCGTCGACGGCCGTCGGGTCATTGATGGTCCAGTAGCCGACGAACTTGCCGTTCGACTGGAGATTCTGCACATCGCTTGCCATGGGTCCTCGGGTGTACCGCGGCGACCACGCGATGCAGGGAATGCTCAGGACATCTGCTGCGCTCTGCTCGACCAGGCAGCGCTGTCCCGGCGCCAGCTGCCCGTTTTGCTGCGCCGAGACATAGGCATTCAAAACGTCGCCCGATGGCAGTCCAATCACAACGCGGTTCATCACGTTCGCGGCGGGCAGCCGCGCTGCCAGCATCCCGAGCAGCTGGGTCGCCGGCAGCACCGCGTTCGCCGTCTTCATGTCCAGCCAGACGATGAGATCGGTGTTCGTAAGGCCATATGCGAGCGCGTCCTCGAGGCGGGGGATGATCTCGCCATTTTTGAGTCGGCAGTTGGCGACGAGCTGCGCGTACGTATAGTCGGCAACGCCCCCGAAGCAGTAGGGGCCCTGCACCAGCGTCGCCGAGAGATCCGCCGTGTGGAAGCAGACCGGAATTCCATCCGCGGTCAGGTGGACGTCGACCTCGAGGTAGTCGGCGCCGAGCTGGGACGCCAGGACGAAGGTTTCGGGCGTATTCTCGGAGATGCCGCAGTCGTCCGAGGTCACGCAGCCTCCGTGGTGTGCTCCGACGAAAAACGATTTCCGGCCTTCAACGAGCCGGCTCTTTCGCTGCTGAACGTAGTTCACCTGGAGCGGCGCGGTGGGCTGGGCGTTCCCCTGTCCGGTCGCACCGGCCAGCGTCGCGGTCCCGGGCGGAGGAGCTTGCCCCGCGCAGAGCGCTGCGGCGACCGAGCTCGGCTGGACGAAGAGCCGGATGAGGCCCGTCGAGCTGCTGTCGGGCTCCGCGTCGTCCAGGTAGCGCCAATATCCCTCGAGGACGAGCTGGACGGTCGCGCTCCCGCTCGACGGATCGGTGAAGCAGCCCGGCTCGAGGATCGCAAAGGCCAGTCGATCTCGGCCCAGGATTGCCAGGGACGCTTTCATCGTCGCCGCGGAGCTTCCCTGTACGCTCGCGTGGACCACGGCGAAGGTGCCGAAGCGGTTGGTCGTGTCG
>Ga0126384_10002728_pt1 | contig 10702 bp, 9 predicted proteins | sample PanSoiMetPlot_36_FD_92543 | JGI IMG/M metagenome (GOLD analysis project Ga0126384, IMG submission 92543) | Tropical forest soil microbial communities from Panama - MetaG Plot_36 | ecosystem: Environmental > Terrestrial > Soil > Tropical forest > Bulk soil | place: Panama | collected 2016-02-17 | reverse complement strand
CAGCCGCAATACCGAAGCAGGTGTGTGAGACGCTAAGCGTCGACACTCAAAATTGGGGGAAGCAAACCGTGCAACTGTGCGGACCCCCCGGTGGACCTCGTGGCCAAGCCACCATCAAACCGCATATGGCCCGCTGAACGAACAACAAGACGGTAGGCATGCGCTCGGTTGATGCCCGAGCGCATGTGCGTCGATCGGGGCTCGCGCGTTAACAACAGGCCATTGAACAACAGGTCAGGCCTTCGCCGCGGCCAGCCCTGCGGCTCGGCACGAAAAGCACCGCGCCGCGCTCGTCGCCGTCGGCTTCACCTCGGCCGGAGGGGAGAGGCGAAAGGCAACAAAGGCAACAACAGACTGCCGTGTCTGTTTTCCACGGAACCCTGACGGCCTGCGAAACCATTCCTCATCACCGGAATTGTCCTACTCGGGAGGACAACAGCTTCTGAGGAACACATGAGATTACTTCCACTAACAGTCGCCACAGTGCTTGCATTCCTGTTGCACCAGACCCCGCACGTTCTGGCGCAGGGATACGACAACGGAGCCGTAGGTCGACCGCTTCAGTTGGACGGCGGCTCGCCCCTCGGAGCCGATAATCGCGGACAGACTGGTGCACGCTCTGAAGGCACCGCACCGTCCGCTGGCCCTAAAGGCGAGGAAAGTCAGACCGGTATCGAAAAAACCGGCGAGACCATGATTAGCGGGCGCTCGCATACTCACGTCAGATTGAGCTCGCGCGCGAAACACCAGTTCGCGTTCCACGGGCGCGGCCATCATATCTTCGCATTCCGCCTGCCCAGGCACCACTTCGTGATCCACAGGCACAGTCGTCGCTTCGTCGCAGTCGACGCCCACTCCACCGCATCGTAAAACACCCTTCTCGATGCGGAGGGCGCGCCAGACGGCGGAAATTGCGAATGAAAATCGGTGGTGCCCTTGAGACGCCAAGTCCGGATTTCCGCGACCGGCCATGATAGCTGACCACGTCCCAGAACGTTGGCGAGGTCACGACCATATCGCTCCGGGGCCAACACTCGACTCTTGAAACGTGACCATATCGCAACTGCATTGCACTCCGATCGAAGCAAAGATAATGAGCAAGCTCCCCATCACCGCCGCGGGTCAGACGGCACTTGAAGATGAGTTGAAGGAGCGCATTCGCGTCGAGCGACCTCGCCTCGTGCAGCGAATTCAGGAAGCAATCGCCGACGATTCCAACCTGGCTGAGAATTCGGAATATCAGACTGCCAGGACCGAGCAGGAGATCAATGAGGCCCGCATTGCCGAGCTGGAAGACAAGCTCGCGCGTGCCGAAGTAATCGACGTATCGAAGCTTTCCGGAGATACCATCAAATTCGGGGCCACAGTGACTCTGATCGAAGAAGATACCGGCGAGAAGAAGGTGTGGCAGATCGTTGGGGAGCCGGAGGCTGACGTGAAGAGCGGAAAGATTTCCGTCACTTCACCCACCGCGCGGGCGTTGATCGGCAAGACAAAGGGCGCCACCGTAGAGGTTGAGGCTCCAGGTGGAGCCAAGGCCTACAAAATTCGCCAAGTGCAGTGGGCTAAGGATAGCACAAGAAACAGAGAAGTGCGTCGATCCGGCTCTTAAGTTACTCGTACTCGATAACATTGCTCGAATTCTGCCAAAGCTCTTGCTCATCGATGATCGGGGTCAGACCATCCCACGCCAGTTAACCTCCGAAACTCACCGTGAAAAGCATACATGGCAGACGGGGTGGCCTTAAGCAACAAAGCCGCCCCGCGCCCGGATCAGCGACGCAATTCTTGTATGCCGTGCAGTTTTTGCGCGGTCTCGGCAATCTTGCGACCCTGGTAGCGAGCTCCCTGGAGTTCGTTTACGGTCGGCCGGCGTGAGCCGTCGCCGCCCGCGATGGTCGTGGCGCCGTAGGGCGAGCCACCAGTCACCTCTTCGAGTGTCATCTGCCCTGCGTGGCCATAGTCGAGCCCGACGATCACCATGCCGAAATGCAACAGATTGGTGATGATCGAGAAGAGCGTGGCCTCCTGGCCGCCGTGCTGCGTGGCGGTTGATGTAAAGGCACCGCCGACTTTGCCATGCAACGCTCCGCGCGCCCACAGCCCACCGGCCTGATCGAGGAAATTCGCCATTTGCGACGGCAAGCGACCAAACCGCGTGCCTGCACCGACGATGATCGCATCGTAGTTGACGAGATCCTCGATCTTTGCGATCGGGGCCGCTTGGTCGAGCTTGTAGTGTGATTTGCGGGCGATCTCCTCGGGCACCAGTTCAGGCACGCGCTTGATGTCCACCTGCGCCCCGGCTTCGCGTGCTCCCTCCGCGACAGCGTTCGCCATCGCCTCGATATGGCCGTACGATGAATAGTAGAGAACCAGAGCTTTCGCCATTTTATTCACCTTGCTCGCTGTGAGATTGGCCGAACCGAACACTCGTTACGGGATGTCGACAAAGACAAGCTCGGAATCTTCGATTGCTGTGATTTTGACGACAGCGGCATCCTTGATCGCGGCACCGTCGCGCGCTTCGATCCGCACGCCATTCACCTCGACCGCTCCGGAGGCGGGCACGAGATAGCCGTGACGTTGCGTGCCAAGCCTGTATTCGACGGCTTCGCCAACCTTGAGCGTGGCGCCCAGAACCCGCGCCTTCGCGCGAATCGGCAGCGCGTCGTCGTCCTCATCGAAGCCGCTCGCGAGCGTCACAAAACGCCCCGAGCGATCGCCCTTCGGGAAAGGCTGTGAGCCCCACGCGGGCGAGCCGCCCCTGTGGCTGGGTGTGATCCAGATCTGGAATATCCGGGTCGGATTCGGCCCGAGATTGTATTCGGCATGACGGATGCCCGCCCCCGCACTCATCACTTGCACGTCGCCCGCCTCGGTTCGGCCGTCGTTTCCAAGGCTGTCCTTGTGCGTGATCGCACCCTCGCGCACATAGGTGATGATCTCCATGTTGGCATGGGGATGAGGTGGAAAGCCCGTGTTGGGCGCGATCTCGTCGTCGTTCCAAACGCGCAAGGAGCCCCAGCCCATGCGCGTCGCGTCCTGGTAATCGCCGAACGAAAAGTGGTGCTTGGCCTTCAGCCAGCCATGGTCCTCACCGGCGAGTTGATTGAAGGGTCTGCGTTCGATCATCGAAATCCTCCGTGGCAGCGATCTGCGTTTTCGGTAAAGGACGTATGGACACCGACTTGAATTGAAAATAGAAATTATCGAAATTCATCGTTTCTGGATTGGACATGTCGGGACTGCCAGATCTTGAAGGCTTGGCGATCTTCGCAAAGGTCGCGGAAACCCGCTCATTCGCCGCGGCGGCGGCAGAGCTGAAGCTTTCCAAAGCCACCGTTTCCAAGGCGATCAGCAGAGTTGAGACGAACCTGCGGACGCGGCTTTTCAACCGCACCACGCGGCGGATCGTATTGACAGACGCGGGGCGCCAGCTCTCCAGTCGTGCCGCGCACATTCTTGCGGAGGGCGAAGCAGCCGAGGATGAAGCCCTGGCGCGATCTACGGCAGTGCGTGGCCCAGTGCGACTGGCGGCGCCGATGTCCTTCGGCGTGCTGCATCTCGCGCCGCTGTTGCCGCAGTTCCTCGCCATGTATCCGGGGGTGTCAATCGATCTTCACTTGAGCGACGCCATGGTCGACATGATCGGAGACGGCTTTGATGCGGCGGTCCGTATCGCCGCCTTGCCGGACTCCTCCCTTGTCGCGCGACGGCTGTGTGGAATGCCACGCTATCTGGTCGGCTCGCCCACATACCTCAGCAAGCATGGGAAGCCGCGACATCCGCTGCACCTCGCAGAACATCTCTGCATCGGCTACGCCTACGCAACGACGCCTGACACGTGGCGCTTCACACACAAGAACGGGAAATCCGCAACGGTGCGCCCATCGGGTCCGCTGCGGGTGAACAATGGCGATGCGATGATGCCGGCCCTGATCGCCGGCACAGGGCTGGGTATTCTGCCCGAATTCATCGTGCGCGATGCGCTTGCGGACGGACGCCTGGAGAGGCTGCTGCCGGACTGGTCGGTTCCGTCGGGTTCAGTCCATTGGGTAACCCCGCCAGGCGGACATCGGCCAAGACGGGTCGATGTTCTCGGCGAGTTCCTGGCTGCGACCCTGTCCTCGTCCCGACGGCGCAGCCGACAGCAAGCTTGAGGGATGTAACGTCCTGCCGGGGGACGACCGCATTCTAAGCGTGATGTCGTGGGCAGTAGGCGCCGACGGCCGGAGCAGCGCGATGGCCGACGGCTACGTCGCCTTTCTAAATATCAGATGCGCCAACGCGCTACCGACCTCAGCAATAATCCACTGACCGTCGTTGAAGACCGGTCGTGGCCCAGAACTCCGGGTCAGCCACGTTCTACTTTCGCCGTCGGTTTCGGCGGATACCGCAATGCCATGCTCGCGAAGCAGACGACGCGAAAGAGAGCAGACATCGGGCTCGTCGCGACGCGCATGGGCGGCTCCCGATGGCTCGTGCAAGTCGCTCCACCACTATGAAGTAACTGGGCTGACCCGTCCTATGACGCTTTCGGTGCCTCAACCCCGATCTGCGTGGCGATCAAGCCGTAATGTTCAATGCGCCGGTGGCGGGCGAAATCGAACACCGTTTCTTTGCCAAACCGCGTCGTATCGAGATCGCAATCGTGCACCAGAAGTTCGTCGCCCTCAGTCGTCGTTTCCGCGACGACCTCACCATCCGGATTGATGATCATGCTGCCTGCCATACAGTGATGGCCATCCTCGATGCCGCACTTAGCCACCGCCACCACCCAGGTCGAGTTCTGATAGGCCCCGGCCTGTAACGAGAGCTTGTGGTGGAACATGCGCTTTGCGAGCCCTTCGTTGCCGTTTTGCGCGTTGACCGAGGGCGTGTTGAAACCGAGCATCACCATCTCGACGCCCTGCAGCCCGAGCACGCGAAAAGTCTCCGGCCACCGCCGGTCGTTGCAGATGCACATCCCGAACACGCCGTCCAACAGGCGCCATGCCGGAAAGCCAACATCGCCGGGCTCGAAATAGCGCTTTTCGAGATGCTGGTGACTGCGCTTCGGATCGAATTCATCGTGGCCAGGCAGATGGACCTTGCGGTACTTGCCGATGATGACGCCAGCCTTGTCGACCAGTATCGAAGCGTTGAAGTGATGTCCATCCGGCGTGAGTTCCGCATAGCCGAAACTCATAGCTATGGCGGCGCGCTTCGCCTCCTCAAACAAGGGCCTCGTGGCAGCGCTTGGCATCTCGCGCTCGAACCAGACGTCAGCTTCGCTGCGGTCCTCCCAGTACCAGCGTGGGAAGAATGTGGTCAAGGCCAGCTCCGGATAGATGATAACATCGCAGCCTTCAGCCCGCCGCATAAGATCGAGCATGCGAGCAACCACGGCTTGACGGCTGTCTGCCTTCTGGATCGGGCCAAGTTGAGCGGCGGCCACCTTGATGTTGCGCATCCGATCGCTCCTTGAGATTCCGCTATTCACCGACTCGATGTTCCAGCCGGCTCATGAGACGCGCGACTGGCTACAGCAGCACCGGATAGACCAGCGCTGCAAGCAACGAAGGGGAGGAATTATAGCTGAGCGAACGCGCCATGTCGGCCGAATAGGGCATTTCGGGAACCAAGCGTACATGGTAAGCGTCTTGATGAGGCTCGTACTAAATTTGTTGGTTTTGCCCGACAGCTGGGTCGGCATCAGATCGAAGGCGGACAAACTTCGCTCATCTGTCCATGCCGGAAATTGACCGATCGTGTCGTGGAGCCGAGCCGCGTGAGGCTGGTCCATCGCCGCCGACGCCCTGGCAATTTCTCCGAGTTCGCTACTTCCTTCCTGCGACGTTGAATTTGGTGCCTTGTCCATATCGCAAATTGCTCGGCTTCTCGGTTATCAGGAAGTCAGCGCATCACGAACGCGTTCAAGCGTTGGACGGCCAAAACGCCTGGGGAAGCACGTTACCCACCGCGACATTCGTAGGAAACGAATCTCCTCCGGTCCATTGGCTCCCACCCGCATTACTGACCTTCGGCTGCATTTTTTGGCACGTTTCGAGCAAGCCTTTGGCTCAAAATCGCGAGAAAGGTCACTCGTCCCCGACAGAGGAGCGCTTACCTGAAAGCTAACCACAACAAAGTGCCGCGATGAACACAGTTCGACCTCTTCGGCGATGAACTCGTGTAAATCGGGCCCCGGCACGGCCGCAGCATGAAGGGAGCGTTGAATGATAGAGCGTGACGAGCCGACCCTTGAGGTCAACTGCGTAGTCTGCGGGCGACCGATGACCTTCGTCGGTCCGGTTGGCGCCCAGTTTGCGGACAATGTAAACGTATTCGAATGTGCGCCCTGCGGGTTCTCAATCACCCAATCCCGAATGCCGGTAATGAAGCAAGAAAAGGCCGAAAATCGAACTGCCGGCGAGTGGCAAAGTTGAGCTGCAAACAATGACTGAGCCCCCTTCACGAGGCTCGTGCCACTGGTGTCGAGGAGCTTCTTCAGCGCCGCGGGATTACCTGCCAACGAGTTGGTCGGCGACATCGCGTCTACGACCCGCGAGACGACGAAGTGCACGCGTTCGCCATCATCCGACGGCAAGGACATGTCTGGCCTGGGGCAACACGCTCTATCTCTTCGTGGACGAGGCTGAGATGGTCTTGTTGCAGGCTTATGATATGACGCGCAACAGCCAGCAACGCCGCGCACAGGAAACACTGGCCATTGCTGCGTCGAGCGCGGGTGCGCTGAACCGCAGTTCACATACGAGGGAGCGGGCGCATGGAGAGAAACAAAGCCTATTTCATGGTCCGAGCACAGGTACCAAGCGAGTCCGAACGCGCGAAATTCGACCACTGGTACGAAACGCACCATTTGCCGTTAGCCATGGACACGTTGCATGCCGACAAAGGCTGGCGCTTCTGGAGCCGCAGCGACCCGTCGGTCCACTATGCGATGTACGAGTTCAAAGACATGCCAACATTATGCAAATGTCTGGACTCTCCCGGTTTCAAGATGCTCGTTGCCGACTTCGATAAGGCGTGGCCGCAGGTGATACGTAGCCGCGACCAGATCGAAATCGTACAAGTGGCCTGAGCGCTGCTCGGCCACGCCGGCGCCCGCCAAAGGCCTCTCGCCAGGATCTTTTCGCACCGGCAATCGCTTAAGCCGGTTGGCGGCGGACCGGGTGACTCATCGAAGCGAGAGACGAGAAAGTCGGTTCTGGCCGGCTTCGAGGAAGGGTTGCAGCCTGGCGAGGTCGGTGCGGTCGTCGAAAGGTGCCCGCCTCTCCGGGACAGCCTCGGGAGACTTCAGCTCGCCGCGGAAGGCTCCGGCACACCTCGCGCTGCGGCGCTGGCGCCCGCCAGGCCGAAAGAGCTCAATTCAGGCAGCCAACTGCGGCGACCACGCGGTGGCGTGTCAGCGTGCTACCCTCCACACCTCTGCCGGTGCCTGGTATCGGTCGCGCCCGCTGGGGGCTCGAGCTGATCCGCCGCCGCGGCGGGGATTCTGCAACTTTCGAGGTGGAAGCGCGTGGTGCCGAGGGTCGTCTCGCTCTTGCTTCCCTGGAATACCGATCGACCGGGGCCACGGCGGCGCGCATGGAGGGCTGATTAGAGCACTGCGATACGGCCCCATTCTGGGCGGTCCACATGACGCGCGCGAGGCGTCGTCGACAAGACCCTGAAACAGGAAACCCGAGATTAGGCCAACTATCAGCCACCCGAGAATCAACATCTTTCAGCCTCAGATGCGCGGCGAAGCGCCAACCTTCGGCAGCGAGCGCATGCCACAACAGCGTCCTTGATCCGCTTTTGTCGCACAAACGAGTTGTTGTCCGGCTTTGTTCCCGAGGCCTCAACCGATTAGGCCAAGGCCAGGCCAAGACCCCGATATATCACCTGTTCCAATTCTCGCTGCGCTCCCGCCGCACGGCGATGCTTGCGGATCCAGGCCGGGCGAGGACCGGATCGAAGCCGGCATGAGCCGAAAACCCGGCCGCTCGGCGAGCGCAAGTGTTTCCGCTCCCGGAGGCAGGAGCGGCCGTACTTGGCGGCGGCTGGTGACGGGCGAATCTGACCGATGCTGTCGAAAGTCGGCCGCATCCCGCTGGAACGAAATCTTTTTTTCGACAGCATTGACCCTGCGCAGACCTTTGGGGCTCAGTCCGCCTTTATGCCCGCGAACTTCACTACTTTGGCCCATTTTTCGGTCTCGGAGGTCAGCAATCGTCCGAAGTCCGCGGGCGCACCCGCAATGATTACACCGCCGAGGTCGGAAAACCGCGATTGGAGCTTGAGATCCGCGAGCCCCGCGTTGATTTCCCCGTTGAGCTGGTTCACGATCTCGGCCGGAGTGTTCTTCGGCGCACCGACGCCAAACGATGCGCTCGCCTCATAACCCGGTACAAAATCGGCGACGGTTGGGACATTGGGCAACGCAGGCGAGCGCGTCGCCGTCGTCACCGCTAGGGCGCGAAGCTTTCCGGCTTTGATGTACGCAATTGAGCCTGGCAGATTGTCGAACACGATCTGAATCTGTCCGCCGATGAGGTCCGCAACAGCGGGTGCTGCCCCACGATAGGGCACGTGCACCATTTGGACGCCGGTCATCATCTTGAACAGCTCGCCCGACACATGGACCGAAGTTCCGCTGCCGCCGGACCCCATGTTGATCTTGCCTGGATTGGCCTTCGCATAAGCGACGAATTCCGGAACCGTCGTTGCTGGCACCGTCGGATTGACCTCCATGACGTTGGGCACTCGGATGACGCCTGCGACCGGGGTGATGTCGCGGAGGAAGTTGAAATTGAGGTTGTCGTAGAGCGACGAGTTAATCGCGTTCGCCGGATTGACCAGGAGGAGCGTGTAGCCGTCCGGGGCCGCATTCGCGACCGCCTCAGTTGCGATATTATTGGCCGCACCAGCTCGATTCTCTATGATGAACGGCTGCCCAAGGCGGTCAGACAACCATTGACCGATCAGCCGCGCGATAATGTCCGTTGCACCGCCAGGGGCATAGCCGACGATTAGGCGTACCGGACGCGTCGGATAATCGAGCGCCGACGCAAATCGCGGAAACGCGGCAATGGCAGCGGCCCCGGCAATTTGAAGGAATCGACGGCGAGGAAGTCTAACGGCAGTTCTGGCTTCGACTAGCGCGTTCTGGCAACGCTGAATCATCGCGTGGCGGCGCATGAGGTTCTCCCTTTGCGTCTACCCGTAGTCTCCTTGGCGTTCAATCTCTGACAATCATTACCCGACCCTCCCGCGGCAAAAGACGAACACCCGAAAGGGGCGGCCGGTCAAGCTGCGTAACAGTTCGCTAATAGGCCGCTTGTTGCGCTTCCCTACCCGTCAAATGCGTGGCGGAATGTCCCGGCGCAAAGCGATTTGGCTGACGTGAAACGACTCCAAGGCGCCCTGTCTTAGTGGTCAATGAACTCGTGGTCATGGCCCGCTCGGCGGAAGACGGATCCACCGGTAATTTCGATTGTCGCCGCCTGGATTTCGGGCCCTGATCCGTTACGCACTTTTCCTCGACGGTCCCTGGCTATTCATGGCGCGCCCGTACCCGCCCTCACCCGGCAGGATCGACGCCTTTGTCAAGGCCGCCCGCCACGCTCCTGTGGCGCCACGTCGGCAAGATTGCGTGGGCTGGCGAATTAGCAAGCAGGAGCCCGGGGGTTGAGCGTCACGCTCAACCCCGGGCGCGACCAGCGAACCCGCCCTCTGCGCTTCATATCCCCGGCGCGTTCAGCCTGATCCGGTAGATGCTGCTTCGCGCAGCGATGTAGAGCGTCTTCTTGTCAACCTCGCCGAAGCCGATATTGGTGGATATTTCGGGCGCCCGGATGGTGCCGAGGTGTTTGCCTTCCGGCGAGACGATCCACACGCCCCCCGGACCGGTCTCGTAGAGATTGCCCTTAGTATCGACCCGCAGGCCGTCGGTAATGCCGGGCTCGCTCTGTCCGCGCATGTCGATGAACAGCTTGCCATTCGCAACGGTCCCATCCGGCTGCACCTCGTAGCGATTGACGTAGTTATCGCGGCTGCCGTTGACGTAGAGATATTTCTCGTCGGGTGAGAAGGCGAGGCCGTTGGTATTGGGCATGTCCTTGACCACGAGCGTGAGCTTGCCGTCCTTCCACCGGTAGACCGCGTTGAAATCGAGTTCCTTCTTGGGATCCTTGTCGCGCAAGCGCAGCGCGCCGTAGGTGTCGGTGAAATAGATTGCACCGTCGCGCTTGACCACGACGTCGTTGGGTCCGCCGAAGCGCTTGCCTTCGTAATTGTCGGCCAGCACGGTGCGCTTGCCGTTGGTTTCGATCCGCATGAGCGAGCGGCCCGCAAAGGTGGCGAGGATCAGGCGGCCTTGGCGGTCGACCGTGAGGCCGTCGGCGCCCATCATCACAAACTCCTCGAAGTTCGGGTCGTTGCGATCCTTGCCGTTGTTCGAGACAGGGCCCCACCGCCACCGGTCGGGGCCGGTATAGCCGACGTTGTCGAGATAGACGGAAGCTTTGCCGTCCGCCGTCAGCTTCCATACCACGGCGCCCGGAATGTCGGTGAACAGCAGGTAGCCCTCCTTGTCCTTCTGCACCCACACCGGGCCCTCGGTGAAGCCGAAGCCGCCCTTGACAAGCTCGACCTTGGCGTCCGGCGACACCAGCGCGTCGAGCGCCGGATCGAGCCGCACGACGGCCTGGTT
>Ga0126384_10002727_pt1 | contig 10703 bp, 11 predicted proteins | sample PanSoiMetPlot_36_FD_92543 | JGI IMG/M metagenome (GOLD analysis project Ga0126384, IMG submission 92543) | Tropical forest soil microbial communities from Panama - MetaG Plot_36 | ecosystem: Environmental > Terrestrial > Soil > Tropical forest > Bulk soil | place: Panama | collected 2016-02-17 | reverse complement strand
GCGTGGTTATCGGGCCTTTAATACCGACGAGAAACTCACGAAAAGCTGTCACCGTTTCGTCCGGCAGCCAGGTGTTGAACTGGTTGAACCTCTTCTCACCCGCATACACTTCCATCCACGCGATTTTGCGCTTGTTGTTGTACGCTTTTTCCACAGCGGCATCGAGCACGCGCACGGACGCGCGCCAGATGTCCCGGCCGGTGCCATCGCCTTCGATGAACGGGAGGATCGGATGGTCGGGAACCTTGAGCTTGCCGTCGCGGATAGAAATTTTCTCCCCTTCGGGAACACGGACGTGTTGATACGCCATAAGGCCTACTCCTTTGCGCAAAGAATTGGGCGGATTATAACACGTCGAGATTTTGCTCCTAGAGGGAGGAGTCTCTTTCTCTGACGCCAGACAGGGCTCATTGCAAAGTGTGGACTAAGATAGTAGACAAGTGGAAACTTTCACTGTTTATAAAAGCATTTTGGCTATGATTCGTTCCCTCCGCTTCTGGCCATTCCTCCTGCTGCTGAGCGTTTTTCCTGCCTGTCAGCAAGAAGAAGAGGTCAAAGCTGTTCCGCTTAATACCCGCCTGATCTTGATCACCGATAAGTTCTATGATGTCAAAGCGATCTCTGCCGAGAAGGCAATAGTCGTTGGCTACGGCGGTAAGATTCTCGTTACTACCGATGGCGGGAAGACCTGGCAAGCGAAGCCCAGTGGAACCGACTCAGCGTTGTATAACGTCAAGTTTGCCGATGCGCAAAACGGTTGGGTGTGCGGCCAAGACGGGCTTATCCTGCATACCAGCGACGGTGGGGAGACCTGGCACAAGCAGGAGAGTGGTGTCAATCAGCCGATCTTTGCCATGTCGTTTGTTGATAAAAACCATGGCTGGGCGGTGTCGGAACAGGCGACCTACCTGCGCACCACAAGTGGAGGAGAGTCTTGGGAAACTGGGCGTATCGAGGCGTCCCTCGAAGGAGTCTCTGAAGAAGCCACATTGGCAATGGTTGACCCTGTTCTCTATGACGTACAGTTCATTGATGAAAAAACCGGCTGGATGGTAGGTGAGTTCGGCAAGATCTACCACTCTACTGACGGCGGCATGACTTGGAACGAACAACAAGGCACACTGCTGGGTCACGCTGGCATCGACGACGCGCTCAATTTGCCAACCTTTTTTGGTGTCCGTTTCAAGAATTCGACCGAGGGAATCGCGGTCGGTATCGAAGGAAAGGTCGTGGAGACCACGGATGGTGGTAAGACCTGGGTGTTTACCGCCGAGGATCTTGCCGCTTTCTCCACTGATCCATTATATGCCTTGCGCTTGTTTGACGACGGCAAGGGTTGGATCGTCGGTGCGGCGGGCCGGGTGCTGCAACTGCGAGACGGCGATTGGAAAAACGCCCCGCTCGGAAGACCGCTCACTACCTGGCTGCGCTCGATCGATTTTTTTAACGAGGACAATGGCTGGATTGTCGGGGGGTACGGAACAATCCTGCACACGACCGATGGCGGGAAAAGCTGGCTGCCGAGTTTCGGCTGAGAAATACCAATTGAATCATTGAGAGATTGAGTCATTTCTTCATTATCTTCAATGGATCAATGAAACACTGAGCCAGTGACACAATCTGCTAATGACTGACCGCTGGCGTTTTGTATAAGGGAGTACTAACCTCATGACCGATAAGGCGTTCGATATCGATGGGAAAGTGACGATCGTGACCGGAGGCGGCACCGGCATCGGCGCGGAGATTGCCGAAGAGTTTTGCCGGCGTGGGGCCAAGGTGATGATCACCAGCCGCACCATGGACCATCTCGGTCCGGTAGCCGCAGGGATCCGCAGAGACGGGGGCACGGTTGAAGCCATGGCGTGTGACGTGCGCCAGAACGATCAGGTGGAAGCGGTGGTCAACAAGACCGTCGAGACCTGGGGCCAAGTGGACGTGCTGATTAACAATGCCGGTGCCAGTTTTGTTGCCCATGCGCACGATATTTCCCCTAACGGATTTGCGGCCATTGTGGCGATTAACCTCAACGGTACCTTCTTGTTTTCCCGGGCTGTGGCGAGAGTGATGATGGCGAAGAAGACTGCCGGGAACATTATCAACATCTCCTCTGACTCTGGGGTGTATGGTTCAGCTACTATGAGTCATTACGGCGCGGCCAAAGCCGGCGTGATCAATCTTACTCGTTCGCTGGCGATCGAGTGGGCACGGTATGGCATCCGTGTGAACTGTATCTCACCTGGGCCAATTGAGACCGAGGGCGTTAAAGAGGTACTGTGGCCAACAAAGGAATTGCAGGAACGGGCGATCAATGCCACTGCTCTCAAGCGCTTTGGCACAGGTTTGGAGATTGCTTGGCCTTGTGTGTTCTTTGCTTCGCAAGCCTCGAGCTACATTACTGGAGTCAACCTACAAGTCGATGGCTGCATGATGCGCAGCGGGAGTCCGGAGAGTCGCTTGATAGAAACGTAAAACGTGATGAGTAAAACGTAGTAGAGAACCGGTCTCCTTACTGCCTTGCTCTCTTTTGAATTTCACGCTTTACGTTTTACGGTTTAGGAGTTTGATGATGGCAGGCATTATTTCCTACGGTACTTATGTCCCTACTTACCGCCTCCCCCGCGATTTGATCGCCAAAGAATGGGGTACTCCTTCCCAGGGAGGAGAGCGGGCGATTGCTAACTTTGATGAGGACAGTCTGACTTTGGCTGTGAATGCCAGTATTGATGCCCTCGGTAACCGCGATGCCCAGACCCTTTCTGGAGTGTTCTTTGCGTCTACGACTTCTCCATATCGCGAGAAGCAGGCTGCGGTGACCGTTGCTACGGTACTCGATGCCAGTCCAGAAGTTCGCACTATAGACTTTACTGACACCCTGCGCGCTGGGACTTCAGCCCTGCTGACTGCCCTCGATCTGGTCCAGAGCGGCAAGCACATCCTGGTATGTTCCGGCGACTCGCGTATGGGCGAGCCGGATTCGCCGCAGGAACAGAATTACGGTGATGCCGGCGGCGCGCTTGTCGTCGGCACTGAAAACGTCATCGCCGAAGTGCTGGGAACCTACACCATCAGCCAGGAATTTCTCGGCACCTGGCGGACCGAAGAGCAAGACTATCTCAAGTCTTTCCCCGGTGCGTTTGAGACTAAGTTCGGCTACAACCGTTTCATCGCCGCCGCAGTACAGGGGGTATTGAAGAAGTGCGGTCTCACTGCCAAGGAGATTGCCAATGCGGCAATCGCCGCGCCGAGCCAGCGCACTTTGCAGGCAGCCCTGCGTGGCCTCGGGCTGGACGCCAAATCACAGGTACAGGACACTTTTTGGAACACCGTCGGTGATGCGGGAACGGCTCAGCCTTTGGTCCTCTTAGCTGCGGTTTTGGAGCGAGCCAAGCCTGGTGACTTGGTTCTGCTGGTGGGTTACGGCGATGGTGGTGACGCCGCCGTGTTCAGGGTTACCGAGGCGATTGCCGGGTTCAAAACAGTGCGGAGTGTATACTCACAGATCGAGGTGAAACGCACCCTGCCCTCCTATGGCAAATATGCGCGGTTCCGTAAGCTGATGCGTAAAGATTACACAACCACTGATATATCCACACCGGTGGTGTTACTGCGTGACAAGAACGAGATCCTACCACTTCACGGTGGTAAGTGCCCGCAGTGCGGCACGATCCAGTTCCCTATCCATCGCATTTGTATTGAGTGCGGGTATCGCAATGGTCTCGAAGAAGTGAAGTTGCCGCGCACTGGCAAGCTCTTTACCTTCACCCATGACTACCTGACTGAGACCCCGGACCCCCCGACGACCCATGCCGTGATCGATCTCGATGGGGGGGGGCGGGTGTACGTCCAACTCACTGATTGCGAGTCCGAGCGGGTAGAGATCGGCATGCCCCTGGAACTGACGTTTCGCAAGTACCACGAAGGCTATGGACTAAAGAACTATTTTTGGAAGGCAAGGCCAGTGAATAAATAACCAGCAATCAGCCCTCAGGGTCAGTTATCAGCAAAACAAAAGGAGAATAACTTCCTATTTCTAGCTGGTAGTTGATAGCTGATAGGTGAAAGCTTTTGTCAATCCTCGAAAGGAGGTCTTACATGAACATCCGTGACAGAGTGGCAGTGATCGGCGCTGGCTGCAGTAAGTTCGGCGAGAACTACGACATGAGTGCCGAGGACATGATTGTGACCGCGGCGATGGAGGCGTACGCCGACGCCAAGATTGAGCCGAGCCAGATCCAGGCAGCCTGGGTGGGCACGTTGAGTTCCGCCATGGCTGGCAATGCCCTTGCTGACCCTCTCAAGCTGTTTAACATTCCCATCACCCGGGTGGAGAACTACTGTGCTTCGGGCATGGATGCTTTCCGTAATGCCTGTATGGCCGTGGCTGCGGGAATGTATGACGTGGTCCTGGCGTTCGGCTTCGAGAAACTGCGGGACTCTGGCCAGCGCGGGCTTGGTACCTTCGGCAGTCATCCAGTGGTTGGCTATGGCACCACGGCTCCTTCGTTGTTCGCCATGGCGGCGAACCGCTATTTCAACACTTATGGTATCGACAAGCACGCCCTGGCCAAAGTGGCGGTCAAGAATCACCACAACGGCACCATGAGTCCTAAGGCCCATTTCCAAATGGAAGTAACCGAAGATCAGGTGGTTAATGCGCCGCTGATTTGTAGCCCGCTCGGTCTGTTTGATTGCTGCCCGACCACCGACGGGGCCGCGGCGGTGATTATCTGCCGTGCCGACCTGGCGAAATCTTTCCGTCCTGATTCTCTGTTGGTGAAGGGCGTTGGGTTAGCGGTGACCACGGGCGAGCCGTATCTGAAGCCTGGTTTCGCTTACACTGGTTTCCCTGCCACTACTCAAGCGGCGCAGTCGGCCTACGAGCAAGCCGGTATGACGGTAAAGGACATTGACCTAGTCGAGTGCCACGACTGCTTCACTATCACCGAGATCCTCAACTACGAGGACCTGGGCTTGTGCAAGAAGGGCGAAGGTTGGAAGTACGTCGAAGAAGGGCGTGCCTCGATCGGCGGTGAGATCCCCGTGAACCCCTCAGGTGGCCTCAAGTCGTTTGGCCATCCCATCGGCGCCACTGGCATCCGCATGATCTATGAGGTTTCTCAGCATCTGTGGAACAAGGCGGGCGCTCGCCAGGTGAAAAACGCTGAAGTCGGTCTCGCTCACAACCTGGGCGGACCAGGGTCGATCGGCTGTGTGACGATTCTGGCGAATCGTTAGTCAGGACTGACCAATGAGGACTGAGGCCTGAGTAGGATAGGATAACTGTAACGTTTTTTACTCAGTCCTCAGCACTCAGGACTCATTATTTTCTGTTGGAGCACGCATGGATTTCGGGTTTAGCGAGGAACAAGAACTACTACGCAAGTCGGCAGCGGACTTCTTGAACAAAGAATGCCCCATGACCTATGTTCGCCAGATGATGGAGGACGAGCGCGGCTACTCTGATGAACTGTGGAACAAGATGGCCGAGCTCGGCTGGATGGGCCTGATCTACCCCGAAGAGTTTGGCGGTGCCGGACTTACCATGGTCGATCTGGCCGTTGTTTTGGAAGAGATGGGCCGGGTTTCACTGCCAGGCCCGTTTTTCTCCACGGTCTGCCTGGGAGGCTTGGCTATTCTTGAGGCCGGCAGCAACGAACAGAAACACAGACTACTGCCAGGGATCGTGGCTGGCAAGACCAAGGCAACCCTGGCGGTGTTGGAGGAGAACGCGCGGTGGGATGAGAAAGGTGTCAAACTCTCTGCACGGAAAAACGCGAAGGGCTATCGGCTCAATGGCCTCAAGCTTTTCGTGCCAGACGCTCATGTTGCTGATGTCCTGGTCTGTGCGGCTCGTACCTCGGACGGAGTTACCCTCTTTCTCATTGACTGCCAGCAGACTGGAGTCAGCACGACTCTGCTCAAGACTATGGATCAGACGCGGAAGCTCTGCGTGGTGAGACTCGATAAGGTCCAAGCCGGTGCGGACGCGGTTCTGGGCATCCCAGGCAAAGGGTGGGAGACGCTCTCTCGCATTCTTGACCACAGCAAGGTCGCCCTGTGTGCGGAGATGTGTGGTGGTGCGCAGAAGGTACTCGACATGACCGTAGACTACGCCAAGGTGCGTGAGCAGTTCGGCCGGCCGATCGGCTCGTTTCAAGCGATCCAACACAAATGCGCCAATATGCTCGTGCAGGTGGAAAGCGCTAAATCGGCGACGTACTACGCGGCTTGGGCAGTGGCGAACAGTATTCCTGAAGCGTCTCTGGCTGCGGCTATGGCCAAGGCCTATTGCAGCGATGCGTATCGTCAGGTGACCGCTGAGGGCATCCAGGTCCATGGTGGTATCGGCTTCACGTGGGAGCACGATATGCACATCTACTTCAAGCGGGCGAAAGGATCAGAAGTGACTTTTGGCGATGCCACCTGGAATCGAGAGTTGGTTGCGCAGTACACATTGGACCGTCCCATGTCTTCTGAGCAGCATGTGTCATAAGAGTGAACGCTGAACGATGAATGATGAACGATGAATGGTAGAGAGTAAGGAGTTCTTCGTTTTGAATTCTGCATTCCGCATTCATAGTTTAAGCCGGAGGCAGTTATGGCAGATAAAAGTGACATTGGCAAAGTCGGAAAGCCCATCACTATCCGTATTGAGGCGGGGAAGATCCGCGAGTTCGCTAAATCGATTAAAGACCCCAATCCGCTGTATTACGATGAGAATGTGGCCAAAGCGGAGATCGGCGGAGTGATGCCACCGCCAACCTTCCTCATGACTCTGGCCCATTGGGACGAGGGTGAAGGGCGGCCGCACGTGCAAATGGACCTGCGTCGTGTGCTGCATGGCGAGCAGGAGTTCGAGTACCTGAAGCCGGTCTACGCCGGGGACGTGCTCACTGCCGTGACCAAGGTCGCCGATGTGTATGAGAAAACCGGCGGTCGGGGCGGAACCATGACCTTTGTCGTCATGGATACTGAGTTTACTAACCAGAAGGGTGAGAGAGTGGCCATCTCTCGCGGGGTTACGATCGAGACCGGGCAAGTGGTTGCTCGCTAAGGAGGGACATCATGGCGCGTAAGAAATTGTACTTCGAAGATGTGAAAGAAGGGGACGAACTACCGTCATTCACTGTCGAGAATCTCACCCGTACCGACTTTGTGAAATACGCCGGCTCGTCTGGGGATTTCAACCCTATCCATCACGACCAAACCTTCGCTGAGGTCTCCGGCAATCCCACCGTGTTCGCGATGGGGATGATGAATGCCGGCATCCTCAGCCGCCTCGTCGCTGATTACGCTGGCCTGGAGAATTTGCGCAAATATCGGGTACGCTTCGCCACCCGCGTGTGGCCTGGCGATTCAGTCACATGCAAGGGGAAGGTTACGAAAAAGGCAGTCGAGAACGGCGAGAAGATCATCGAAGGCGAGATCGCAGCCCTCAACCAGAAAGGCGAGGTTGCCATTCAAGGGAGTTTCCGCGCGGCCCTGCCCTCACGGGGATAGGCCCCTGCGCCTTCCCGGACAACCATTGGCGGGACGACCAACCGGTCGTCCCTGTTACCGATCAGCCAACATACGCAGGGCAAACGCCGCTATTAGCAGTAAGAGGATCTCCCACGTTTTGGGGGAAGCCGCCAGGGCGGCGAATTCCTGTGGACTCATTGGTGTATCCTTTCCTCTGAGCGTGTTCTAAGAGGCTCAAGCAGCTATTTTGAGTGGCTGACGTGCTGTATTGACACGCCGGCGCTTTTTCTGTGGCGTAGTCTGGGGCCGCTGACGCCAGCGTTTGAGTCCCATACGAATATACTCTGGGTCCATTCCCAACACGGCACAGATATTCATAAAAGAGAACGGCCAGTGGTGATCATCAGTAAAAAACCACTCCTCGGCCTCTCTGGCCAGGCGTTGAACGCGTCGCCCGCTGGTAACCGTTTGTTTCTGAAAGCACCCGATGGCATCTTCCAGCACCGCGCGCATCAGGGCGATTTCTCCACGTGAGGTGTCGAGCTCAGCCGCGGGGCCGTGGAACTGTACCGGCAGAATAACGCTGCTCGAAAGTATCTGGCTCGCCGCTTCCAGGTCGGTAAATAAAGGGAGCGTCGAGCGTTGCCGAGATTCATCGCGCTGAACAGTACGTAAAGGTGTTGACATAAAATTCTCTTTCGTCCTTAAAACAGCCGACAGTAAAAAAAGTTCCGCTCTGAGGTCTCGTTAAACCATACGAATCGTGCCAGATTACGGATTGTCGATGGTGTTTGCACTCTGGTCGATTAGACGGAATAATGCCTTGCAGTCTTCATTTATCTGGAACCTGAGAAAGGAGAAGATCATGGCTGATTTTCGTACAGGAATGGTGCGGACAAACGGCATCGATTTTCACTACTTGGAACTGGGGTCGGGACCGCTGGTGTTGTGTTTACACGGATTCCCCGACAACGCATTTACCTATCGTTATCTCCTCCCCGCCTTGGCCGAGGCTAGGTTGCGCGGAGTGGCGCCGTTCACCCGTGGATATGCGCCAACCAGCCGACCGCCGGACGAACGGTATCAGTCCGTTTTACTCGCTCAGGATGGAGCGGCGTTAATCTCAGCCCTGGGAGCGGAGCAAGCGTTCGTGGTCGGGCACGATTGGGGAGCGCTTGCCACTTATGGCGCTGCGGCGCTGGCGCCTGAGCGGGTACGGAAGATTGTGACCCTTGCGGCTGCCCACCCTGCGACCTTGCTCGGCGCCATGGCCACGAACTATGACATGATTAAAGGAGGCTGGCACGCTTATTTTTTCCAGATGCCCTTTGCCGAACAAGCGGTCGCGGCTAATGACTACGAATTCATCGAGCGCTGGTGGCGCGATGCCTCACCAGACTATGACCTGCCGCGAGAGATCATCGAGCGCGTAAAAGCGACCTTTCGCCAGCCGGGGGTAGTGACAGCGGCGCTCAACTATTACCGCCACACCATGAACCCGGCGAACCGCGATCCAGCATTAGCTATGCTACAGGAAAAGGTGACAGCTACACCCACCCCTGTCCCTGCCCTGGCGTTCCACGGCACCAAGGACCGTCCCGGCCGGATGGAAGCGTTCGAACGGATGGATCATTTCTTTGCTGCGGGGCTGGAAAAAGTCATCCTCCCGGGCACTGGCCACTTTCTTCATCTCGAGCGACCGACCGAGGTGAATGCAAAGATCGTGGAGTTTCTTAAGGCATAACCATATCTTGTCCGCCTTCGATTGAGAGAGCTTGATCGACTAGATGAGATTCCCGCAGGTGATCGTAGTGATTCACTGTTGTGTTCAGTTAAGAGAGCAATCAGCCGTCAGCACTCAGCGATCAGCTAGGCAAGATGAAACTGTAGGGATGCGGTATATCGTATCTCGCCCTCTGCATAGTCATTTGCTTTGAGCCATGAAGAACAGTTTCCCCTCTGTCCTTGTTTTTGCTGGTAGCTGATGGCTAATAACTGACCGCTTATGATCTCAGCGTAAGAAATCCACTGCCACTCTGGCGAATTCGTCTGGCTGTTCAACCGTCGGGTCATGACCGCACTGGTCAATGTAGGCCACTTGAGCCGCAGGCAAGAGACGTTTGTACTCCTCAGCATAAACAGGCGGGAGGAGTTTGTCCTGATTGCCCCATACAATCAGCGTGGGCACGGCAGCTCGTCTGAGGCGGCGTGGCAACTTAGGATCGTGCAGGTAGGGGTTCCACGAGAGACGGGCAAAGGCGCTGCGGTCGTGAAACATCTGCACCATGGTGTTCGGTCCAAAATCTTTGGGCAGCAGCAACATTGCCTTGGAGAGGTCGTGGAACACCAGCGGCAACACCGCTTGGGGGGCGAGGCGGAAGACATCAGGTATCGGCACCGCCGGAATGCGCAAGCCAGCCGCGTCTATCAGCACAAGTTTCTTCACTCGCTGGGGATGAAAGGAGGCAAATTCTGCACCGATCCAGCCACCAAATGAGGCGCCAACCATACGCACCGGTTCGTGCAGACCCAGCCCGTCTAGCAGGTCGAGATAGTGGAATACCATATCATCCATGCCAGTGAGCCAGTCTGGAAGCGGTGACGGACCAAAGCCGGGGTGGTCAGGAAGAAAGACACGGAAGTGTTGGGCGAGGCAGTCAATTCCCTCTGTCCACATTCCCGCGCCCATGGCACTGTGCAGAAAGAGGAGTGGCTCTCCGCTCCCCGCTTCGAAAACGCGCACCTGGTAGTCTCCAGCCAGGATAGTGCGCTCTTGTGGGGTACTCATCAAACTTGTCTCCTTCAGCAAGCTCTTCTGTACCTAATGTCCGGGTTATGAGACGTTAAGCAAGGAGGGGGGTAGGTCAATTGGTGATTACGGCTTACAAGAGAAAAGGATTTTACTCTACAGAAGGGATTCTTTCGTGCGGACGATTACAATTGTTGCTCACGCCGGCGTAGTCACCGGCTTGGCTGGCTTGTTTTTCGGCATCCTCGCCTGGGTCAGTAACTCACCCTATGGTTTGCCGATGTCGCTCGGGAGCTTGGCCTTACTTGCCCTGAGTGGCGCGGTTGGCTGGTATTACGGCTTCAGCCCGATGTGGCAGTCGCGCGGCTGGGAGGAACACATTGAACAGGGAGGGCAAAGGTTTGTGATCTCTACCCAGCAATATCCACCCTATCTCTCGCTGAAGGCTAAACGCCACGGCGGCGCCCAATTTGGCACGGCTGTCTATCCTTTG
>Ga0126384_10002725_pt1 | contig 10707 bp, 9 predicted proteins | sample PanSoiMetPlot_36_FD_92543 | JGI IMG/M metagenome (GOLD analysis project Ga0126384, IMG submission 92543) | Tropical forest soil microbial communities from Panama - MetaG Plot_36 | ecosystem: Environmental > Terrestrial > Soil > Tropical forest > Bulk soil | place: Panama | collected 2016-02-17 | reverse complement strand
TTTTTCTTCTTCTCGGAAGAGTGGCGCCGTGACCTCGTTCCTGGCCAGGTTTTCCACGCCTCCGTCCCAACCACAGCCGAGCGGGGCGGTGACTTCACCGATGTTTGCTCCAGTGCTCAGTTCGCGAGCGATTGCCCAAGCGTTGGCGCACACATCACCGTCGATCCCAATGCCGCTCCACTTCTCGCTATGATTCCCACGCCGACTATCACCGATCCCGTCGCTGCATTAGCCAACTGCGGCGGCCTCGCTTGCTTTAATGCTTCTCCGGCAACGCCAACTCACTGGCGCGAAGAATTAGTCCGCATCGACCATAACTTCAGCTCCAAGGTGCGCGCTACCTTCCGCTACATTCACGATTCTTGGGACACCGTCACCCCCACCACTCTCTGGGCTGGCGGCAGCTTCCCCACCGTGCAAACTTCCTTCGTCGGCCCAGGCACCAGCTTTGTTACCCGCCTCAACGCGGAAATCTCGCCCACACTGCTCAACGAATTCGTCGCCAGCTACACCGGCGACCACATCTTCTTGACGAACGTCGGCACCGGTGTCGTTCCGCGCGGAAGCTTAACCACTACTGGCATCTTTCCCAACTTCGACAACAAGCTCCCGGACATCAGCGTCAGCGGCAACTCTTCTTTCAACGACTTCGGCGAAGGCCAGGCTTACATCCCCTGGAACAACGCAAATCCCACTTACACCATCCGTGACAACGTCACCAAAATTATCGGCAATCACACCATGCAATTCGGCGGCTATTTTGTTATTGCCCAGAAAAACGAACAAAGCAGCTTCGGCTCCGTCCAAGGCGCCCTCAACTTCAGCGCCAGCAATACCGTCGTCGGCACCGGGAACGCCTTCGCCGACCTCTTGCTCGGCAATATCGACTCCTATTCCCAAGCCAACATCGCTCCTAAATATTATTTCCGCTACAAAATCTTTGAACCCTACTTCCAGGACGATTGGCGCATCACCAAGAAACTCACTTTGAATCTTGGCCTCCGTGTCAGCCTCTTTGGCACCTATCGCGAAAAGTACAAGCAGGCCTTTAACTTTGAAGCAGACAAGTATGTGCCGAACCTAGTCGCAGTCGACACCGACGGGTCCATCACAGGCACCTCTGGCGCTCTCTACGACCCAAATACGGACGCTCCGCTCACTTTCAATGACCCCCGCCTCACTAACGGAGTTGTCCAATGCGGGGCTCCGGGGCAACCCTCTGGCTGCGTTCATGGCCATCTCTTTAATCCAGGGCCACGCATCGGTTTTGCCTACGATCCTTGGGGCAATGGCAAGACCGCAATCCGCGGCGGCTATGGCATCTTCTTCGAGCACGGCAATGGCAACGAAGACAACGTCGAATCGCTCGAAGCCACTCCTCCTCTCGTTCTCTTGCCCAACCAACCTAATATTGTCGGCTACACGAACATCGGCTCCGGCGGCGGCACGATTCTCGCCTTCCCGCTCGGGTTCAACACCATCGACACCAAAGGCCATTGGCCCTACGTTCAGCAATGGAACTTGAACGTCCAACACGAATTGCCATTCCACATGGTCACCAGCGTTGCTTACGTCGGCAGCAAGGGCACTCACCTTGGCCAGGCCATCGACCAAAACCAACTACATTCCGTGCCTCTCTCTCAGAATCCTTACGGCCCTGGTCAACCCATCACTCCGCAACAGACAGATGCGCTCGGCAACGTGACCTATGCTGGCGATTGCTCCACTTTCACCGTTGGTCCTGGTGGTCCGGCTATCACCGGCCAGGCCGCCATCAACCTCGGCGTCGCCTGCGGCAACGACCCGAACCCTGACCGCCCGTTTCTCGGCTTCAGCAGCTTGCCCTTTATCCGTTACTCGGCCAACTCCAGTTACAATTCATTGCAGATTTCGGCAACTCGCAGCATAGCCCCGCTCACCTTGAGCATTGCCTATACCTATAGCCACTCGCTCGATGATTCCTCAGATCGCGGCGATTTGCAGGGCATTCTGGACTCTTACGACATTCGCCGAGTCCATGCCAGCTCCAACTTCGACCAGCGCCATTTGCTGAACATCAGTTACGTTTACTCGCTTCCTTTCTTCAGCCACTCGGGCGGCATCTCTCAAAAGCTTCTGGGCGGCTGGCAGTGGGCCGGCATCACTTCCATTCAAACCGGAACGCCATTTAGCGTCACCTTCAGCGGCTTCTCTGACAATGCCGGCGTGTCGAACGTATTGCCCTCGATCGACGGCTTCCCCGCCACTTTCGCGGATGTCGCCGGCGATCCCAAATCCCCTGCGGGCTCTTGTGCGCTGTCGGCGCTCGGCCCGCAGCTCTACAATCCCTGCGCCTACGCCGCCCCTCGCGGGTTGACCTTCGGCGACGCGGGCCGCAACTCTCTGCGCAATCCGCGGACGACCAACTTTGATATGTCCTTGGCCAAGAACTTCAAGTTCACCGAAAACGTCGGCTTCCAGTTCCGCACAGAAGCTTTCAACGTCTTTAACCATACCGAGTGGAGCGGCGTGAGCAATGATCAGACAGCGACGGATTTCTTGCATCCGAACGCTGCTCATCGTGCCCGTACGCTTCAGTTCGGATTGAAATTCCTGTTCTGATTTTTCACCCTGTACACCCCAGGGGCGGCGCGATTTTTTTATGCGCCGCCCTTTTTTATTCGTAGCGGCGGCTTTCCGCCGCCATCTTTTTCTTCGATTTTTTTGCCGCCCTTATTTTGTGATCGGGGTATACTCCCTCCGCTCGCTATTCAATCGTTTTACTGATGGCGATATAGCTTGCACGTCTCGAGGAGGCTTCACAATGAATCGCCGCACATTCATCGGTTCCACTGTTGCTGCAACCGTCGCCACAAAGACCTCGTGGGCAGCCGCATTCCCCGCAGAACTCAAATCCATCGGCGTTCAGCTTTATACCGTTCGTAACTCCATGAAGACCGATTTCGAAGGCACCATCGCCAAAGTCGCTTCCATCGGTTACAAAGAAGTGGAATTCGCCGGCTACTTCGACCATTCGCCCAAAGACATTCGCGCCATCCTCGACAAGAACGGCCTCACCGCTCCTTCCTGCCACGTTCCCTACACCACCCTTGAAAAATCCTGGCCAGAAGCGCTCGACGCCGCTCACGTCATCGGCCACAAGATGATTGTCAATCCCTGGATTGAACCCGAACAGCGCAACTCCCCCGACGGCTGGAAAAAGGCCGCGGAACTTTTCAACAGGTGTGGCGAATCCGCAAAGAAGGCCGGCATTCAGTTTGCCTATCACAATCACACGTTCGAATTTCAGCCTGCCGCAACTCTCGACGGCAAACTCCCTTACGACTATCTCCTCAAGCAGTGCGACAAAAATCTTGTCAAAATGGAACTCGACCTCTGCTGGATCACTGTCGCCGGAAAAGATCCCATCAAATACTTCAACGAAAATCCCGGCCGCTTCCCCGCCGTTCACGTCAAGGACATCAAGCAGCTTCCCAAACCAGAAGATGCTCCGACCACCGGCCCGGATAGACAGATGTCCTTTCTCACCGACGTTGGTTCCGGCGTCATTCCGTGGAAAGATATTTTCGCGAACTCCGGCAAGGCCGGCATCCAGCACTATTTCGTCGAGCAAGACAATCCGGCCGAGGGCTTCGCCAGCATCAAAAACAGTTTTGATTTTCTGCACGCCCTGAAGTATTAGCTGCTGTAGCGCGGGGCGAGCGCCTTTAGCGAGCCCTGCGGTTTTCGTAATGCAGCCACTCTGGCTGTTCGCGCTTTTGCTTTGCACCACCTTCTCCGGAGGAAAAAATGAAATCCAACTTCACGCGCCGTCAATTCCTACAACGCTCCGCAGGATTCGCCGGCGCCGCCGCAATCACTCCAAAACTTCTCACGAATCCCAATCCCATTCCTCCGCGCAGCACCTACGTTCCTCCGAGCGACCGCGTCCGCTTCGGTATCATCGGCATCGGCATGCAAGGCTCCGCTCTTCTCACCAACGCCATCACGCTTCCCGGCGTTGAATGCGTCGCCGCTTCCGATCTCTGGGACGGCCGCCATCAACTCGCAAAAGAAATCACAAGCAAGCCCGATCTTTTCGTAGCGCGCAAATATCACGAACTTTTGGATCGCAAGGACATCGACTGCATCATCGCCGCTGTTCCCGATCATTGGCACAAGCGCGTCGTAGTCGATGCCACGGCCGCAGGAAAAGACATCTACTGCGAAAAGCCGATGTCCCACACCGCCGCCGAAGGCGTAGACATGGCCGCAGCGCAAAAGAAAACCGGGCGCATCGTGCAAATCGGCTCGCAGCGCGTCAGCTCCGTCATCTGCGCTAAAGCAAAAGAAATGATCGCCGCGGGCGCTATCGGCAAGCTCACGCTCATCGAAGGCTGGCTCGGCCGCAACGATCCCACTGGCGCCTGGGAATATCCGCCGCCTCCTGGACTCTCGCCGCAGAATTTCGATTGGGACACCTGGCAGAGCGGCGCAACAACTCGCACCTGGGATCCCGACATGTCGCCGAAATGGTTCGCGCGCTGGCGCTGCTGGAAGGAATACGGCACTGGCGTCGCCGGCGATCTTCTCGTCCACCTCGTCTCCGGAATGAACTTCATGATGGGCTGGAACGAACCACCGAAGAAAGTTATGGCCCTCGGCGCTATCATTCGTTTCCCGGACGGCCGCAACATGCCGGACGTCCAAGCCGCTCTCTACGAATACGCCGCCGCGGCAGGCGCGCCCGTCTATCTGCGTCTCAATCTCGGTTGCGAAGGCCCGGAAACGTACCGCTTCCAGGGCTCGCACGGAATCCTCGAAGTCACCGAATTCGGCCTCGCGCATTATCCGCAAACCGGCGAAGATTCCGCGCCAAGTTATTACGCTTACGGTTTCCCCAATGCGATGCGCGAAGCCTACTTCAAACAGTGGCATGCCGAGCACGATCCGCAAATCGGCAAGGAGCCGCTCTTTGAAAATTATGTATATAAGGGCAACGACTTTGACGATGTCCGTCCGCACCTTTGGACGTTTTTCTCGTCGGTCAAATCGCGCAAGCCGCTCACCGAAGACGCCTTCTTCGGCCACAACGCAGCGCTCGCCTGCCACATGGTCAACGAATCCTGCTTCCGCGGTAACGTCGCCGTTACCTGGGACGCCGCCTCCAGCACCATCAAATCGTAGCGGCGACTTGACGTCGCCATTGGTTTTTGCGGGGGCCGCCCTTCAGGGCGGCCCCTTTTTCTTATCTCCCCGCTTCTCCTTCTTTTACGATCCTCTTTTCTGTAGCGATCTCAGCGCCACGCTTTTCGCTTCCGCCGCTCCGCTCGTCATCTCTCCTTGCGACAGCCTCGCCACAAACGCGCTCAACAAATACGTATCGTTCTCAAATCGCTGCAAGCCTTCCATCTTCGGCGGACTGTCTTTCCAGATCGACATGTCGTCTTTATCCATGTCATGCACCCACTTCTCGAATCCGGTTTCATCAAAATCCGCCCGTCGCGCCATCACCGCGAGCACGTTCGCCAATCGATCCTGTTCTCCAAACGCAAAAACGACGTCCGCCCCTTCGAACTTCCGCCAAATCACTCTCAGCACACCTGCCTGATCGTCCTTTGCAAACAATCGATGTTGTGCAAGCGCCGCCAACAAATCCGCCGTATGCGCCGTCGCATGAATCCATCCTTTTTCCGGATCGAATCCGCGCAAATCTTTTTCGTCCTTCAAATAATCCAGTGCCGCTTCGAGCAATTTCCGGTAACGCTCTTCGCCGAGAAACGGTGTCTTCAACTCCCTCTCCGCAATCGCAGAAAGGCACAACGCCGAAAACGACCGCCAAAAAATCGAATCCGTCCCGTTTTCCCCAATTCCCTTTTTCAGATTTCCCCGCCACCCTTCTTCCAGCCCCAGCAACTCATCTCCATTCAAAACACGCGGCCGCAAAATCCACGTCGCCAAAATCGAGTACGCCAAGTCGTCCCGCAACCCCGGATCACTCGACTTCAGATTCACGCTCAACTCCTTCGCCAGTACAAACGCCTTCTCTCCCTCCGGCACCGCATATTTATTCGCCGCAATCGCGCGCCAATACTCCTTGTCATGCGTTGCCTGCGCATTTGTAGCGGACGTATAGACGCTCAGGATCGCAATCATTAGGGCGGTTTGTGCCAGCTTGTTCCAACACACTTTGTTCATAAAGGTCACCTGCTCCGTCATTATTTCCAGTCTGGCCCCTTAGACGCGGCAGATGTTGATAACTCTTTGCGGCCTGCCGCGGCAAATACATTGAGAATCGTCGCGATTCGGGCGAGGAGGGTCGCCAAAATCGATATCGACCTTGACAGTTTGATTGGCGGAATCGGGAACTTCGTAACGCGATGAAAAGGAGGGAGTAGCTTGCACTGCACCTTCTAAGGCTGGTCCAAGCGCGCGAGGATCGGGCCGAGAAAGAAGGCGGCGAAGAAGCCGGCGAGGAAGAGCACTGCGGAGAGCCAGAGGACGGCTTTGCTGAAGCGGGAGGCGACTTCGCAGGCTTCCGGGTTTTGCGGATCGCAAGCCCGCGCGCGGAGGCGCGGGCTTGCGTAGTATGTGTAGACAAAACTCGCGGCAATCATGATGCCGGAGATGGCAAAGGTCCAGGACTTGTGGCGAGAGAGTGTGACCAGCCAGGGCAAAGCTGAAAGCGTGGACGCAACTGTGGTTCCCAGCCCCGCGAGGACGAGCAAAGAAGGAAGCGCGCAACAGAGTAGCGTTCCCACCGAAGTGAAGAGCGAAAGAAAACTCAGAAACGAGGATTTCCCGGCGGCGCTGTCCATCTATTGTTTTCCTTGGGCCGGCGGATTTTCCGGCGACAGGCTGCGATAGCGGATCGTGTCTGGCGTTTTGCCCTTGGCGCTTTCCGGAATCGTTCCTTCGACAAGCAAAGCTAAGGAACCGGACAAGGACGGAGTGGCCGCACCGGATCCTTCCGTGACGAGAGCCAGAACATCATTCGATCCGGAAATTTGAAATTTGGCGTTGCCGCCATCCTGAATCAATTTTCCAGCAGCAACGATTTTGGAATCCTTCATGGTGAATCCGTTTTTGGTGATGGCGCTCTGAAGCTGCTTGAGCGTGACGGAATTGCCCGCCCTGAACTTCACGGTGGCCAAGCCCTTTTCGAGGCTGACGTTCACCGATTCGACTCCCTTGACGGACATAAGAGACACGCGCACGGCGTGTGCACAGACTTCTCAATCCATGCCGAAGATGGTGAGGTCCATGGAACGAATTTCCGAAAGAGCAGGCGACGCAAATGCAAAAAACAGGGCAACAGCGAAAATGACCTTTTTCACTTGGATGTTTCCTCATGCGAATGCTGGAACTTCAAATAGCTGAAATTGACTGCGAAGCGGACGCGTTCGCGCGGGTAAAACGCGCCGGTGATTTGATAGATGGGAGCCTGCGCGCCGAAGCTAACGGTGTAGTTGCGAAAGATACCGAGCACCGTGGGGCCAAGAAAAACTTGATGGGTCTGCGTTTGCGGAACGGCGACATCGTTCTGGAGAAAACGGTCGGAGTGTTCGCCGACGAGTTCGGCAAAGAAGCGCCAGTCCCAATGATCCGGCGGACGGCGCCATTTCGGCGGACGGTAACCGTACACGAGGCTATAGTCGAGAACATCCGGCCGCTTTGCGCCGGAATGTTCCACGAATTTTGTGAATGTGCCGCCGAGCCAAACATAGTGGCTGCGCGAAGCCAGACCGGAAACGGCGCCGAACATGAAGCCGGGAGCGTTCGTCGTGACGATGCCATGAACGGCGGATTGCGCGCCAGGTACGACGAGACCGGTAAACATCGTGGATTCGATGCGAGTGCCGATTTTCGTTGCGCGGTGCTGGAAGCGCCACTTCGCTGTGACGTCGAAGTCGCCGCCGGGCTGGATTCGCGTCGGCGAAAGCTGCGGATTGCCGAAAACGGCGGGCGCGGAGACGAACAGCGTGAGATGCGGCGTGAGACCGTAACCGACGAGTCCGCGCAACGAAGCTTGCTGGCCGAAATCGTTGGCACGCCCAAAGATTCCAGTGTCGAAGCTCCATTCGCCGGCGGAATTTGTCGGCGTAGCAAGGCCAAAGACGGGGCCGTGACCATCGGCGAGAGCGAAAGACGAAAAACAAAGATAACAGAACAACAAAAACAAATGCTTCATGATCTCCTCCGGGCGGGCGCGTGCGCACATGGACGCACGCCCCCCTGTGATTTATAGGGGTAAACCGGGGACGATCAGATTCTTAGAACGGAGGAAAGAGCGAGAGGAGGCGGAGACGCGGAAACAAAGGGGGAGTGAATCCCCTGATCGAATTGCGACGCCGCAACAATGGGATGCGCTAATGAAACGCATACGACAAGCCCATGTAAATCGAATGTCGAACTGTAGAGGAGAGCAGCAGTTGGGGCGGAATGATTAACCGTTTTATCGCAGCACCCATGATTGCCTCCGCCCATGTCGCAATTCCCTGCCATTCTCTTGCAGCATTCCATCTCCTCGGCGGTCATGGAGCGATTGGGCAGGCAGGCTAGCAAGGGCGCGGCCAACCAAAGGAAGGCTAGGGCGAAGGCGAAGATGCGGCGGTACGTCACAAGAAATATGGTACGCCGGTACGAGTAGGCGTGCAAAGTGGCAAGGTCGAGGACAATTTCAGGGAACATCTCGTGCCCGACTGGCGTATCTTGCTTCAACAGCGCCTGCTGTGGAGGTGTGCTCATGAATCGGTTTTCCTTCAGAACTCTGTCCTCGGCCCTGGCGTCCCTTGCCCTCGTATTGGTTCCATTTTCATCCGGAGCCAAAGATAAGACCGAAATTTCAGAACGCGGGATTGCGCATTTTGAAGCCGCCATCCCGCCGGGTGCGCATGTTGCGTTGCACATTCGCTCCGGCGAAATCCGCATCGTCGGTGCGGAAGAGGGAAAAGTTTCCGTCGACGTTTCTGGCAAAAACAGGGACAAGATAGAAGACCTGCGCTACCGCCTGACCAGCTCTTCCGGCAACGCGGAGCTGCACGTCACGGGCGGGCCGCGGAATGATCTGACGATTGAAGTCCACATCCCTCGCAATTGCGAACTTTACGCACGCGTTCCCGCGGGCGATCTCACCATTGAAAATGTTGTCGGCAGCAAAGACGTTGAGCTGCACGCGGGCGATCTCACGATTGCGGTCGGCAATCCGGCGGACTATTCGCGCGTCGAAGCTTCGGTTACCGCGGGCGACATAGAAGCGAGCCCCTTCGGCGAATCGCACGGCGGACTATTTCGGTCCTTCAAGAAATCCGGAGGCGGAAAACTGACGCTATACGCCCATGTTGGCGCGGGCGATTTGACGCTCAAATAAATTTGCAACGTGCTACGATGCCGCGCGTGAAAAAGAACTCGCGAAAGACAAAGCCGAAGAACGCAGCCCCAAGAGCCACGACCGGCGCCGAGCGCAAAGTGATTCTCGGACTCGGCATCAGCCTCGACGGTTACATCGCCCGTCCCGACGGCTCCGTGGATTTTCTTTTTATGCCGAAGGACTATTCGATGGGACCATTCTTCAAAACCATCGACACCGCCGTGCTTGGCAGAAAAACCTACGACGACGGCTTGAAAATGGGCGGCAGTTTTACGGGCAAGACGAGATACTTTGTATTTTCCAAAACTCTTCCGCCCGGCATGCGCAATGGGGCCATGATCACAAACGATTCACCGCGTGCGCTGATTGCCGAAATCCGCAAAAGCTCCGGCAAACATATCTGGCTGATGGGCGGCGGCATACTCATTCGCGAATTCTTGAAGGAAGATTTGGTGGACGAAATTTACTTAGGGGTTGTGCCCACGCTCATCGGGGAAGGAATTCCCCTTTTTCAAAGCGGATTCCCCCAGCGCGAGTTCGACCTGGTTGAAAACAAAACATATTCGCAAGGTATGATCGCGCTCCGCTACGAACGCGCAAGAAAAAAGAAATCGCGCTAGACTCGGACAGAAACTCTTAACGGGGACTTCGAATCAATGTTGCGCATTGAACGTGTACTGGAGACGGCGCTGTACGTAGAAGATATGCAGCGCGCGGTGGAATTTTATCAGCGCATTTTTGGATTTGGCATTCTGACGCAATCCGGCGAACGGCTTACGGCATTGGATGTTGGCGGAAAACATGTCCTGCTGCTCTTCAAGAGCGGAGAGACTTGGAAGGATGTGAATATTCCGGGCGGCAGAATTCCAGGTTTCGATGGAAAAGGAAACGGACATACGGCATTTCCGATTGCGGCCTCGGACTTGGAGGGGTGGGAAAAGCAACTCGCTGCGCTGGGAATTGCAATCGAAAGCACAGTGGAATGGGAACGCGGCGGACAAAGCATTTACTTCCGCGATCCGGATGGAAATTTGCTGGAACTGGCGACGCCCGGAGTTTGGGCGACCTACTGACGGAGGATTTTTCTATAGCATTGCGCTGAAGCCGGGGCTGCGTTGCGATAGACTTTTTTCATGCCAACTGGGGAATCCGATTACAAAATCATTGACACGATTTGGATGGGCCGGCCAAAGTCGATCGCTTGCGTGCTGATCCAATCTGACGGCGAGAATGCGTTGCTTGATCCCGGGCCGACTTCGACACTCGGAACGTTACGCGCTGGTTTGCAGCAACACGGCCTTGGCGTGCAGGACCTGCACAAAATTGTGTTGACGCACATTCACCTCGATCATGCGGGC
>Ga0126384_10002724_pt1 | contig 10708 bp, 9 predicted proteins | sample PanSoiMetPlot_36_FD_92543 | JGI IMG/M metagenome (GOLD analysis project Ga0126384, IMG submission 92543) | Tropical forest soil microbial communities from Panama - MetaG Plot_36 | ecosystem: Environmental > Terrestrial > Soil > Tropical forest > Bulk soil | place: Panama | collected 2016-02-17 | reverse complement strand
CACGCAGACGATCTTTGACGGGTTGACCGGAGCCAGAAGCCGCACATTCGAAAAGGCGAAAGTCTGCCCGGTTTTCTTCCAGCCCTGCGCGCCCCATGGCGCATTGGAAGTCTCCGCGATGGAATCTCCTTCCAAAATCCCAAAACGCGGGACACGAGAAGTCCCTTCCAAGAATCTGCAGATTTTCATGAGGAAAAGTGTATCAGGTCAGCTGATGATTCTCTTGCGAGCCGGAATTCGTTGCGCGCACACGCCACACAAGCCCGACAATCCACGAAAGCGTCGCCGTGATCAGATAAACCACCGCGCCCGCCATAAAGACCTGCCAGGCGCCATGCCAAAAGGAGAGTCCGGTAAAGAAGAGCGCAAGCAAACGATAAAGGAAACTGAAAATTGCCCAGGCTGTTCCGCCGGAAACCAGCATGCTTGCCGGGCGGCGTATGAATCGAAGGACGGGGATCGCCGCAAACAGACACATCACAGCGGCGGCGAGAATGTTGCGCTCAAGCGCGAATCGTTCAAAAACAGGCATCCGGTTAGCAACGATAAGCCATGCGGCAAATGTAGCGAACAGGCACAACCCTATGTAGACGCCCATCCGGAACGCCGAATCTTTGAGGGCATTGTACTGTTTGTAGCCGGGCAAATGAGCGGCGAAAGTCATGGGTAACTGGGCTCCCAAAAACGTCCGAAATTAACCCGGGGTCACTGCGAAAGTTGCGTTAAATCTGCCAGGACGGTGGCGGCTCCGCTTTCGTTCCCTGCGCGGTCCACGGCGGTCACGCTATACCAATACTGATGCCCCTGCTCGACTGACATATCACGATAGGCTGGCGCAGGCAACAAATCCTTTGTCAAAAGCTGGCCGCGTGCGTCCTGTCGGTCACTACGATAAACGCGGTAACCTGCCAAGTCGGTTTCAAGGTTGATGGACCAGGAAATCTCTATGGCCGGAGCACCCCCCGGCGGAGTTGTAACGGCCGCGACAACGTTTGCGGGTGCGGCGGGAGGAAACGTATCGCGCGGGGTCACCACCGAGGGGGCCGAATCATCCGATTCGACAGGCCCATCGCCCGCAAGAGCTACCGCCCGCACCACATAAACATAGGTTTTGCCGAATTCGAATAGCGTGTCGCGATACGAAGTTTCCACCGCGGGAGCAAGCATCGTGAGCGGGGATTTCCATTTGGCCTCGGAGATATCTTTGGAGGTGGCCTCGGCGCTACTCGGGTCAATCTCACCGCGCAAGACACGAAAGCCGGTCAATTGCTCCAGTGCATCACCGCCGGAAGTTTTCTTCGGCGCGGCCCAGTTCAATTCAATCGCAGGTTCTGTGACCTTCACTTCAAGGCCAGGCACCCGCTCCGGCACCGGGAAAATCTTCACCTGCACCGTATTCGAATCGGCGGAATCGCGCTTCTTCGCCGCGCGCGTTCGAACACGATACACAAAAACCGCCCCAGGATGCGCGCGTGTTTCTTCTGGCGCAATCGGGTCTTTGAATTGAATGAACTTCTCGTTCGTATAGGTATCGAGCAGCACTCCGGGCAAGGTATACACCAGCCGGAACGATTTGTTGTCCGGCTTTCCGTCGGGCTTCAGTGTGCCGCGAAAAATCTCGACGGCCGGAGGTTCCGTCAGCCGCTCGTTGGTCACGGTGCGTGTGGGCAAAGTCATTGTAAGCAACGCCCCGTCGCCCGACTGCCGGGCAGTCAAATCGCTGATTGCGGCGGGAATCGGAGGCGAAGGAGGTGCCGGTTCGCCGGGGGCCCCGCAAGAGGCAAACAAGAAAATGGAAATCAGAAAATAGAAAATGGCAAAAATGCCGGCTCCAGGCTCCTGCCGTCTTCTCTTTTCCATTTTCAGATTTCAGATTTCACAGGATGTACCGGCTCAAGTCCTGGTTCTTCACGATATCGGCGAGTTGCTTGTTGACGTATGCAGAATCCACCTTCACCGTTTTCTTCTTAAGATCCGGCGCTTCAAACGAAATATCGTCCAGCACCTTTTCGAGAATCGTGTGCAAGCGGCGGGCTCCGATATTTTCTGTTTGCTCGTTCACGCTCGTCGCAAATTTTGCCAACATTTCCACAGCATCGTCCGTGATGTTCAGCTTGATTCCTTCCGTTTCTAGCAGCGCCACGTACTGTTTGATGAGCGCGTTCTTCGGCTCGGTTAAAATGCGGACAAAGTCTTCTTCCCTCAGCGACTGTAGCTCCACGCGAATCGGCAAACGCCCTTGCAATTCTGGAATCAAATCCGAGGGCTTCGTCACATGAAACGCACCGGCGGCAATAAACAAAATATGATCCGTGCGGATCATTCCATAGCGCGTGTTGACAGTCGTCCCCTCGATAATCGGCAAAATATCGCGCTGTACGCCTTCGCGCGAAACGTCCGGCCCGTGCCCTGATTCGCGCCCAGCCACTTTGTCGATTTCGTCGATGAAAATAATCCCCATTTGCTCGGCGCGCTCGACGGCGATGCGTGTCACCTGATCCATGTCGAGCAGCTTGCTCTCTTCTTCCTGGATCAGGTATTCGAATGCGTCGGCCACCGACATCTTCCGCTTTTTCTTTTGCTGGCCAAACATGCCGCTCAGCATGTCCTTCAGGTTGACGTCCATCTCCTCGACGCCTTGATTGGAGATGATTTCGAAGGACGGCATCTGGCGCTCGCGCACCTCAATATCCACCATGCGCTCATCGAGTTTGCCTTCGCGCAGCTGCAAACGGAATTTCTCGCGCGAGCGTTGATTCGTTTCGCGCTGCGCCGTGGCTTCGCTATCGGGAGTTCCCGGAGCCGGCGGCGGGGGAGGTGGCAAAAGCAAATCCAGCACTCTTTCTTCTGCCGCCTGCTCCGCGCGATCGGCAACTTCATCGAGCTTTTCTTCGCGCACCATGTCGATCGAAGTCTCGACGAGGTCGCGTACCATCGACTCCACGTCGCGCCCCACGTAGCCAACTTCCGTGTATTTCGAGGCTTCTACTTTCACGAACGGACAACCCGCCAGTCGCGCAAGCCGCCGTGCGATTTCCGTTTTGCCTACGCCGGTCGGCCCGATCATCAAAATATTTTTGGGCAGAATATCTTCCGCCAGCTCTGCCGGCAGCTTTTGCCGCCGCACGCGATTCCGCAGCGCCACCGCAACCGCGCGCTTCGCCGCCGCCTGCCCGACAATATATTTGTCCAGCTCCGCGACGATTTCGCGCGGCGTCATCTCGTCCAGCGCGGGCAAAAATCCCTCGCCTTCGCCTTCCGCCGTCGCTCCGCCATTCGGCATAAAAATCAATTCTTTATCGGACTTGCTTGCCATTGGTTCTCTTGAAGGTTCAATCTTTCAGAATCGGAAACCTGCCCCTCGGTTGCCCTACAACTCTTCCACTGTAAAGTTGGCGTTGGTGAAAATGCAAATCTCACTTGCGATGCGCATCGCTTCCAGCGCCAGATCCTTCGCTCCCAGCTTCGAATGCTTCACAAGCGCCCGCGCGGCCGCCAAAGCATACGTTCCTCCCGAGCCAATCGCGACGAGCCCGTCATCCGGTTCAATCACGTCTCCGTTACCGGACAATATAAACGTCCCTTTCGCGTCCGCGACAATCAACAGTGCTTCCAGATGTCGCAGTGCGCGATCTTTGCGCCATTCCTTTGCCAATTCGACGGCCGCCTTTTGCAGGTTGCCCGAAAACTCCTGCAGCTTCCCTTCGAATCGCTCGAACAGGGAAATCGCGTCTGCCGTGGAGCCGGCAAATCCCGCCACCACTTTATCCTGATACAAACGCCGCGTCTTTTTTGCGGAGTGCTTCATCACATGATCGCCCATGGTCACTTGCCCGTCGGCGATCAACACAACCTTGTTGTCTTTGCGCACGCACAGAACCGTCGTTCCGTGCATCTCCGCGTTCGTATGCGTGCTCTTTAAGCCTCTTTGCATCTGCTTAGTATACAGCCGTGACGAAGGCACACCAAAACCGGCTCGCTTCACGGGTACGGAATTTCGTGGAAGGCAAGAATCTTGTACATGTATGGTTTCAACGAAGCTTTGATCCAGCAGGAATCGTAGTAGACACCCCTACCCCCGGGGTTTGACACAATATAGTGAGCTGGCCCCAAAACGCCCCCGCCCCCTCCTCCTCCGCCGCCACCGCCTCCGCCGCCAAAAGTGTTTGCGATGAACACGGCGCCATCAAACTCGCCAGTATCAGCCGCGGCGGTTTCAATCATGATTCCTTGCCCGATGACGAGAACAATTCCCCGCCAACCGGAGTCACTCGTAAAGATCAGCCTGCCTGTCACAAGCAGCAAACCGTAGCCAGTAAAATTGTTCAGCGTCAGATCGCCGTTTACGACCACTGTCATGGGATTGGACGAAGACATCCCCGCGGGAAGATTGGCATTCGTGACAGGCCCGGTTAAGACGGCGTCGGCCCCTTGCTCGACGGTCACTACAAAATTCGAAAGCGAGATCGGATCGGTCATGTCCACAAGCGAATTGCTTGGATGGACATAAGGAGATGGAGATACGTTCGGGGTTCCGCCTCCGGCCCCTGTGAAATCTGCAGCACGAGGCGGTGGCGTGGACAAGCTGTTGTAGACACTGGTGTAGTCGTTGTTGTTATACACGCCAACTGCGGGCAAGTCGGGCTGCGTGGAGCCGCACGCCAGCGCGCCGCTTCCTTGTTGGTCTCTGCCATCGATGTGATATGAAGTTGCAGAGGAAGGCGGATTGAAGGAAATAACGCTCCCGACCGTCCCTGGACCCGCCAAGGTCACCGCGGATGCGACCGGCACACTGAGCGTGACCGGCCCCACTACATATTGCAAAAGCTTTTGGCTTCCGTCTGGCAGCGCCGCAAGCGCCGTCACACCGAATGCCTGATTTGGAGTTACGCTGCGCGTCAGATTCGAACCGTCAAAATACACGAGCTGGTTTTTATTAAATGTCGCTCCACCGGAAGTGTAGTTCACGTCAATTTGCAGCGCGTTCTCCGTGAGCGCGTTGATTCGCACCCATTTATATGGAGGGTTCGGTGTATTCGCAGGGCTGGTGATCGTAGGCGCAGATGCTGCGTATTGCACGTTTGACGGCGGATTCTGGAGAGGAAACTCATTTTGGTATTCCGTGTCAGGAAACGTCGCGGGATTTCCGAGGTTCGTCGGATCAATCGTACTGGGCGCGTCTCCGGGAAGCGGATTCCGGATGTAAATCACATGTCCGAGAGGAAGCATCGAGCCCGGCGGCGGAAGGTAAGGTCCCAGAAAATTTGGATTCCGTGGCAGCAATCTGCCGCGTCCCTCTTCCAGCCCGGAAAGTGCCGCGTAATAGACGGCCGTCGAAGAGCGGTAATTGCCACTGAGCGAAGTTTCCGATCCCGACGCCGCCATCATCGCGATCCCAACCACGCAGACAAGCAGCAAGACGAAGATCGACAAGAGCAGGGCAATCCCTGATTCTTCTCTCTTCCGGATTTTCCCGACGGACTTCTTCGTGATTTTCTCCATATATCGCGACTCAATCCGGATTCAGCAGGCGCCCCTCTCCCTGCAGCTGAACGACTCTCGGCACACCGGTTTGCATCTCGGTTGTCGGAGCCTGGACAATCAACGTAATAATCACGGACACGACGTGCGACGGGTCGTGTGTGGACGCGATTGCATTCGTGCAGTTATACGGCTGTGGCACCGACTCGCAAAAATATTGAAAGACGGGCACTGGATTCCCGCCCGGGTACATCGCCGGATACACAGCCTGGAGAGCGGCGAGTTGCGCGGCTGGCGGGTTGTTCACTACATTCTGCACATAGGGGACCAGCACATCCGCTCCGCTGGTTGAAGCATCGGGGGCCGACGAAGTGTCCTTGTAGACGGCGCCTCGGTAAAGCGTTGTTCCCTGAAGCTTGTACCGGATCCACTCCACTCCGTGTCCCGGCTGATTCGGAGTTGGATCCGTCTCCACAATGATGTCGTAGTCGCCTGGCACAACACAGTTGGAGTCAATGGTGCACGGCGTATTTGGGTAGCCTGCACTTTCGCTCCAGGCAATCGCAGTCGAAGCGTACTTGTTGACGGCGGGCGACGCGCTCGATTGGTATTGGTTTCGCGAGGGGTAACCGGCGTCGTTGATGTCGCGCACCATCTGGTCCAATCCGAATCTTGCCTCTTGAAAGGAATTCAGCAGCTGGGCATCGTCGTGGTAGCGCTTCATCGCGGAGAGCAGCATTTCGAACGCCACACCGCAGACGATCAGAAAAATCGTCAGGGCCAACATCAGTTCGAGCAGGGAAAATGCGCGGGAAGCCCTGTTCGAACGCGACAGCTTTCGCGGCTTCATTGTTGCACCATCGCGTCGAGCGTGACGGCCGGAACAAACGTGCTTGCATTCAGTTGTCGTACTCCAACGATGAATCGTTTGCCTGTAACTGAGGCGCCGTTCACGGTCGTCACCACCGCCCAGCGAACGTCATAGGTCACGGCAAAGGGATCATTGGGATCGGTATAGGTGAAGCTGTAGTCGGCTACTGCCGAAGAGTTGAAATCGATCAGCGTCCTGTTGTTCACAAGCAAAATGGGATTGCCCACCACAATGCCCGGTGTTGCCGGATTCCCCAGCTTGCAGGCCGTGGCGCACAATGCTCCGTTCGATTCGACAAACGTTAGGGAGGTAAGTGGCTGCGACATCATCTGATCCAGCTCTTTTTGCGCGAACACCAAAGAGGTTGAACTCAAGCGGCCTCTCTGATTGATCAACATGGAAGTCGGCACAAGCTGTGCGATCCCGACAAGTCCAATGAGCAGAATCAAAGTCGCAATCAGCATCTCTACAAGCGAAAATCCGCGCATCCCTCTCAGTTGCTGCAATCGCCGTGCTGGATGCTTGCTCTTCATGTGTATTCAGCTTATGCGCTGCCACGTTCCGCCGGGTCCTGCCGACCATACTTGAACGTTCCCCGACGGCAACAAGACGATCGCGGTAAATCCCAGATCAGGAAGGTTTGTATTTCCCATGTAAAAGACATCCACGGCGGGCGGTCCCGTGAATTTGATCGCCCCTCGCTGATCGAATGTAACTGAACTATTTCCCGGGGAAAGTACAGTAATCGCCGGACTTCCCGCCCCGAGCGCGGCGGCAATGGGCGCCGGATTCGGAACCGAACCGCTGTCCAGAAGAGTGACCGTGCCGGTGATTAGAATTTGCGGCTCTGTCGATTCGGCGGTTCCATCTCCATCGAGATCAACCCAAATTGCGTAGTTTGTTCCGGACTGCTTCACCTGGCAATCCACGGAAGTATTTTTTCGGATCGCACTGAACCGCGTTGATTTCAAAATCCCGGAAAAGCGCGACGCCGCGTCATTCAATTGGTAGGAATGGTAAGCCTTGAGCAAGGTGGGAATCGAAATGACCAGCAAAACGGCAAGGATCGCGACGGATAGAAGCAATTCGACAAGGCTGAACCCGCGCTCCAAGCGCCGTCCCAAGACGCGTTTTGCTTCGCTTGCCGCCACTGATTCGCCTCACGAGGGAAGCTTCCCCGGCGCTCGAATCGCGGAGCCGCTTCGCCGCCATCGAGCCGCTCATCCTGGCCACTTTCGGCCACATGCTTAGCCGGTCAATTCAATTCTAATGGGGACGCAACTGCGGATTGTAGTACAAACCTAGAAAAATACGGAAAACGCAACATTGTGTTTGTAGGAGCTTTCTTACCTATTCCGCAACTATTTTACGGGTGGTAATGCTTTCGGCTTGCGATCCAGTCGGTGGTCCCTCTCGGACGGGGCGTCGCTTGTTATACAATTCCGGCGCTGCAAAAAGGGGCCTCCATGAAAAAAGCGTTCGCCACTGCGTGTTTCTTTCCTCTCCTCCTACCATTCACGTTTTTCGCTCCGCAATCCGGAGCTCAATCCGCTGCACCTTCGATTCAGGAATTCTTCAAAAGCTATTTCGAAGAAACTCTCAAGGAAGAGCCCGAAAACGCGACCAGCGTCGGCCGGCATGACTACGATAACCGCTGGAGCGATTTGTCAAAAGCCGGCCGCGAGGCGCGTCTTGCTCACATGCGTTCGCATCTTGCGGAGCTGGCGAAGTTCAAAATGGAGTCTCTTTCCGAGCAGGACCAGCTCAGCGCCCGCCTGCTGAAATACGAACTCACTTCGCAACTCGAGTCTAATGATTTATCGACGCATCTGCTTCGCGTCGGTCAGCTCTACGGTTTTCACAACCGCGTCTACGTCACGATGGACCGCATGCCCGCGCGGACTCAGGCCGACTACCAGAACATTCTCGCCCGCCTGCACGGGATCCCAGCGTACATCGATCAGAACCTCGCAATTCTCGACGAAGCGATCGAGGAGGGCTGGACGCAGCCGGCGATTGTCATCGACGTGGTGAGCAAGCAAATCGCGGCTCAGGTCGCTCAGGAAAAGAAGGATTCGTCTCTCCTCGCGCCATTTCGGAACTTCCCTTCGAATTTCCCGGCCGACCTTCAGGCAAAACTCCGTGCCGAAGCCGAGGCATCTTATGACAACGAATTTCTTCCAGCCTGGCGCAAGCTGCAAGCCTATATGGCTAACACTTATGCACCGAAAGCCCGCAAGACCGATGGTATTGGCGGTGTTCCCGGCGGTAAGGAAGCCTACGCAATTCTTGTCCGTCGCTTGACGACGACTAACACCACGCCCGAAGAGATCCACAAGACAGGCGAAGCCGAGCTCGCCCGCCTCGAATCTGAGATGCTCGCCATCGCCCGCGAAACGGGATTCAACGGCACTCTAGAGGAATTCGAGAAAAAGCTGACGGACATGCCGGATCAGCATTTCCATTCAAAAGACGAAATGCTCATCTACTGCCGCAACGCCTCAAAAATCATCGAGCCGCAGCTTCCCTCACTCTTCAAACGAATTCCGCTCATGCTCTACGGGATTCGCGCAATTCCTCCCGACCGTGAAGCCGCCACCGCTTCGAACGCGCAGGCACCTGCGCCGGACGGGAGCGTTCCCGGCTGGTTCAATCTCAATGCATATCAGCCCGAAAAACAGGTTCGCTATGACAAGCAGGCCCTAGTTCTTCACGAAGCTGTACCGGGCCACGTTTTTCAAGGCTCTGTCGCACGTTCATTGACCGGCATTCCCGAGTTTCGCAAATTCTATGGCAATAGTGCGTATGGCGAGGGTTGGGCTCTCTACGCCGAGTCGCTCGGCGGTCAGCTCGGACTCTACACCGATCCTTACGATCGCTTTGGCCGTCTCGCCAGTGAACGTTTCCGCGCCGTTCGCCTCGTCGTTGACACCGGCATTCACTCAGAAGGCTGGACGCGCGACCAAGCGATTGCTTTCTTCAAGGAGCATGCTCCGGAAGTCTCTCTCGCTGAAATTGACCGCTACATCTCCTGGCCGGCGCAAGCGCTTGCTTACAAAATGGGCCAGCTTGAAATTCTGAAGCTGCGCAAAGAAGCGGAACAGAAACTCGGCGCTAAATTCGATATTCGCGAATTTCACGACGTGATTTTGCGCGACGGCGCTCTGCCGCTGCAATTGCTCGAAGAGCAGGGTGAGAAATACATCAATTCGAAGTAAGTTTCGCGGCCAGCGCTTGCGCGTTTCGGTGCGCGATTGCTTCGATCGAAATCATCGGATTCACTCCGGACGCGGACGGAAATGAAGACCCGTCCATAACAAAAAGATTCCGCACTTCCCACGTTTCGCCGTCAGGATTTGTCGCGGAAACTTTCGGCGAATTGCCCAGCCGCGCCGTTCCCATGATGTGAAACGAAAACAGCGAAACCTGGCCGTTGTCCCATCCAGCCCGGTCCATATCGATTTCAAATGTCTCAATCGAGCCGCGTTTGCCCGGCTCATACGAACAGTATTGCGCGTGCGGCGAATAAATCAGCTTCGCGCCCGCCGCTTCGAGAATTTGCGCTGCGCCGAGAAAGCCTCTTCGCAAATGCGCGCGGTCAAATTCCGAGACGCTGTATGACGATACAGGATTCCCCTCTGAATCAATTCGAACGCGGCCGCCATACCTGTCGCGCAGCAGCACACCAATCGCAGATGTGTTTACGAATTTTTCCATCAACGTGCGAAATTGCGCAGGATTCCTCCATGGCAGCGGCGCCATCGCAATTACCGGCTGCAGTGCCGTTGTCTCGAATTTCACACCGTAATTTCCCGTCATTCGGCGAAGCTCGTCCGAGTAAATCGCCTGCATTGTTCCTTCCCAGGGGCGGATCTCCTCGCCGAAAATGCCGCACACATTCGAAACCGGATGCAAATACAGGTGACGGCCGATGTGCTCGTTATCCAATCCCGAACGCAACAGCAGCGCCGCTGTATGAATTGCTCCGCACGCCACGACCACGGCCTTGCACTTGACGCTGACGGGGTGGGCACTTTTCGAAACGGCTTCCACTCCGCTCGCGGTTCCTGCCTCGACCCGAATCCGCTCCGCTCGCGTTCCCACGAAAAATCGAGCGTCTTTCGCCTGCGCATCGGAAAGCCAAGTCTTTGTGCTGGACTGTTTCGCGCCAATCGCGCATCCGTATCCACAGTAGCCACAGACCTTTCCCTGATCGCAAGCGACGACATTTCGCGGCATCGCATCCACATGCCAGCCGAGCGCCTTCAGCCCTCGCTCCAGAACCTGCTCGCGCGCCGAAACGCGATTCTGCGCGCGATTGACATGCAACCGATCACACACTGCGCCCAAACTCTT
>Ga0126384_10002722_pt1 | contig 10710 bp, 14 predicted proteins | sample PanSoiMetPlot_36_FD_92543 | JGI IMG/M metagenome (GOLD analysis project Ga0126384, IMG submission 92543) | Tropical forest soil microbial communities from Panama - MetaG Plot_36 | ecosystem: Environmental > Terrestrial > Soil > Tropical forest > Bulk soil | place: Panama | collected 2016-02-17 | reverse complement strand
GTCGTTCGTGAAGCGTTGCGAGTAGTGAAGGGTGGAGGGCGATTTGCCGTTGTGGATTATTTTTTTAATGCGAAACTCTATGGCACAGCCGCCGAGTTCGAGAACTATCTTCGGAGTCTGAACCTATCGCACTTCGAAATGAAACCGCTCCGAGAGAGGATAGAGTTGCCGTTATTAATGCTGCACCCGAAGATCTTGGGGCAAGTGGGGATTGTCTATGGTAGGAAATAAGTTGTCGGCAATGCCTTTAGCTATGCATTCCTTATTTGCCTCTTCGTTGTAATTTTCTATTTCGGGGATTACTTTCAATGGCTGTTCAAACCATTCCAGGGAATCATGGAGTTCTTGGTCGATCTTATAATCCGCATCGCGACGCTTGGTAGCGGCGAGCCCTAACCCCGACGCGTCGGTTTGCGCGCGAGCGGCGGGAGTCCCAATACATCGAGATGAGATAATTGGTCCGAATGCATTCGTGAAATCGCGCCGCTGCGTCAACTCAAGCTGAATAAATCCGATGGCTGGGGTGTCGCACTCGAAGCTCTTGAGTCTGAAGCGAGTCCAAATCAAACTCGTACGTTGTGCGAAAATCCAGACTCACTTCCCGGAGAGCCTCGGCTACGTTTTGCGCGTACTGGCGAAAGACCCGGCCGGCAATTGCCTTGCTCCTGTCGAGAACTATCTATTGAACGGCCAGCGCTCGCACAGGCGCTATCCTGAATGATCTCTGTCACTCGCCGCCAAACTGACGCCGACGCGAAACTTGAAACGTCCACAACTGGGTGACATCGGTCCCTCCGACCTGGAAATCATTATCATTGACCAGGTTCAGTTTATTGCCAACTACCGTCATCCCTTCGACCTTTGCAAACGGATAACCGAACTCCAGCAAATCGAGAATCACTGTCCTGGCCGGGAACACCACACCCGCCTGCTCCAATTCTTGCACAGTCATCTGTTCCGGGGTCTTCCCTTGGTAGGTCTGACCCAGAATGTCCGTGGCTTCCTCCACGTCGATCCTCACAATGTTCTTGTGCTTAACCTGATTGTCCCGTTCGTCCACCAACAAGACGTCATCACTAACAGCGGCCAAATCCGAGATAAAAATATTGTTTTGATTAACTCCAGGGACAACAGGGGTCAGGTAGGCGAACTCGCTGAGTGGTTGCAAAGTGGTTAGATCCATTTTCACGATCCGCAGCACGCGCGAAGTCGAGACGACGCTGCTATTTGGATTCGCCAGGGATGATTGGATAGCCGCGTACAGGAATTTCCCATTGCGCGTGACCGCGACACCCTCCAGCCCCCGATTTTGCACACGTTTCGCCAGTTCTGCCGGTAAGACGTCGAGAATGGGAACATTCGTCGCGCCCGCAAAAAGGGACGCCTGCCCCTGCGGAATAAGCCGACGCAGGATGGTGCCGTCCAGGGTAACTTCCACCAGACTCGGGCGATACTCTTCAGACAACCAGAAGGTGTTCGTGCGCGAATCGTAGGCAATGCCTTCTGTGTCCAGTCCGTAGGGGTCATTCGGCAGCGGGTTGCCGTTGGGGTCGAAAGGCGCTTCATCTAACCCGGCGATATTGGAGACACCTGAAATAAACTGGGTGCCTGTGATAGGGTCCGTACCTTGCGGGAGTTTGAGCGGAATTTGTTGCAGGATATTGATCGTATTGCCGACAACCTCGATCCGCAGAATCGTTGGAGTGAACTTAGGAAGCGGAAATCTGGCCTGACCGGCGACGGTTTGGTTCGGCCCGCGATCCGTCAGGGTGTAGAAAACATTCTCCGGATCAAAGGGGAGGTGCGTTAACGCTGAAAATCCCCCTAAGTTAATGCCGCTTCCCAATGGAGGTGGATTTGTCAATGTTGCGATGTTCAGCAACTCAGGATCGGCTACACGCGCGTTAGCTACGTACGCCTGGCCATGCACATGGAAGGGCGTTACGACGGTAACGGCTATTACCAAACTAGCCAGGATCGCAAGAATCGTGCGCGCGTGTTTTTGCATTCAGCTTCTCCTTGTATATTGGAATTGGGATACGGGCGGCGACGTGTAACAAAATGAGCTTGAGGGTGTCAAATGAACATTTTGTTAAGTTACTCGTAAGCGATTCATTCGCGGTTCGCGCAAGTATTATGGGCATTGATTACGATGATCAAACTGACCAGGCATTAGCTGTGATCGAGAAACGTGGCCGCATGGAAAACTGGGAAGGCAATTCCGCACGGGGCAGTGTTCAGTCGTTCTCAGTACGGGCATAAATCTTTGGACGCGAGGCTCGATGACTTTGGTCTCAAGATGCTTTGTTGATATTGAGAGCGCGTGATCGCGTCACTCAACCTTTATCCGGACGTGAGGCAAGCACGAACATCGCGAGCCGCGACCGTTGGCGTTGCCGAGCACGGTAACTCGGCGGTGCTCGTCACTGTCACACCCAGCGGCGAGCTGCTTGATCGCCGGCACATCTTTCTCACCGATCGCGGTCTGCCTACGCACCCGCATCACCATGAAGGGTCATGGGCGGTGGGCCGTTATCTGAATTCGCCCTGGGCGCGTACGGTTTCGCTCGCGGAAGCCGTGGCGCTCGTCGAGCGAGTCCGCGAGTCCGCCGCGCGCTGCGCGAGTGAGGGCCTCAACGCACTGGCCGCGGCGGCGCCCGTACCGATTGTCAGTATCGCGATCCGTGTGTGCCCAGAGCTTCCGCCCACGGTCGAGGAGCGGATCGCTGACAATCGCGCTCAGACCCTCGCTGACTCAGTCATGTATCGCGAGGCCCTCGCAGCGGCAGCCGAGGCGCGCGGTTGGTCCGTGCATTGGTACGAGCGCGAACGAGTGTTTCGCGATGCGGCGACAGCGCTCGGGCTCGATGACGTAGACGCTTTCCTGGACCAGATGGGCCGATCGCTCGGGCCGCCCTGGCAGGCCAAACACAAGCTTGCGGCAGCCGCGGCACTTGCCACCGGGCGGCGTACTCCGCGGCTTTAGCCGTGTCCTGCGCGAATCATGTTATGGTCACTTTATGAAACATATCGTTTTGCTCGGCGACTCGATTTTTGATAACAAATCCTACGTTGATGGCGGTCTTGATGTCATTTCGCATCTTCGTCAACAAATTCCAGACTCGTGGAGAGTATCGCTTAGCGCCGTCGATGGTAGTCTTGTTGAGAATGTCGGTGAGCAAGTTTTGGCTTTGCCAGGGGACGCAACTCATCTGTTTGTGAGCGTCGGCGGAAACGACGCGCTTTTGAACGCTGATGTTTTGCAGCTGCAGGTTTCGTCAAGCGCCGAAGTTTTTGACCGACTTGCAGATCTGGCAAGCGCGTTTGAGCATCATTACCGTGACATGCTGCGTGCCATTTTGAGTCTGAACAAACCAACGACTGTTTGCACGATTTACTATCCACGAATGCGAGAACGGTTTGTACAAAAAATCGCAGTCACGGCGCTGTCAACTTTTAACGATGTCATCATTAAGCAAGCTATTCTGGCGGGTGTTCCACTGATTGATTTGCGGCTCGTCTGTAATGAAGATTCAGATTATGCGAATGAGATTGAGCCATCGGAAGCAGGTGGTAAAAAGATTGCAAAGACAATTCTGCGGGTTGTGAACGAACATCACTTTGAGGTACGAAGAACGGAAGCATACTTTTAGGGCGGGCGCAAAATCGTTGGACGCGAGGCTCGATAGTGTGTTTCTCAAGTAGCTTTGTTATTTGCATCCTGGGGCTGCGGCGGTGAAGCAGAAAGTGAAATTGTCGACGTCAATGACTTTAACTCAATTCGATAATGGCTATTGGTACACGACTGAACTCAAAGAGTTCGCCAAAGCTATTGGCATTCCAGCTGCGCACAGGCTACGCAAAGACGAACTCGAGGACTGTATTAAGCGATTCCTTGCGACCGGCAAGATCGAATCCACAAACAAACAGAGCCACTCAAGGACAAGAATAAAAGACATCGAAATAGGCCTGAGGCTCGACATTCCCGTGGGAGTTTATACAAACGATAAAACGACCAAGGATTTCCTCGAAACTGAAGGTCGGAAGATGTGTGCGGACATGAAGAGGAAATCCGGAGCGCGTTACCGGCTCAACCGTTGGCGCGAGGCACAACTGGCTAAGGACATAAGGATCACCTATAGAGACCTGGTGCGGGAATATGTTCGATTAAATCAAACCAACGAGCCTTTCGCTCAGATTCCTCAAGACCGATACATCAATTTTCTTAGCGACTTCTTGAAGGCGGAGAAGGGAGCTACCAGGTCGGCGGCGCTCAAGGCTTGGCAAGAGCTAAAGACGCTGGACGCGCCTAAGAACTATCGCTCCTGGAAGAAGTTTCGATCATCATGACAATGGAAATGCGATGAAACGAACATGGACGATCATCGGCGTACGCGACGTGCCGAGCAGCTTCAAATGGTACCAGTCGCTCTTTGGGCAGCCCGAGACCGCTCCGGCCCATGACTATTTTGGTCAAATCCTGGATACGGACGGAACGGTTTTGCTCTGCCTCCACCAGTGGGGCGCGCACGACCATCCATCTCTGAGGAGCCCGGACGAAGCGACACCAGGCAACGGGCTGCTCTTGTTCTTCCGCGTCGACAATTTCGACGAGGCTTTGCAGAGAGCCCGCACTCTCGTCAACCAACTCGAAGAGGAGCCGCAGCTGAACCCGAACACTGAGACGCAGGAGTTCTCACTCCGCGATCCGGACGGATACTATGTCACGATTAGTGCGCTCTCCTGACCAATCATTGAGCCGAGCCGTGTTCACACCCCGAGGAAAAACTTGCCCAGGTGAAGCTTACGGATCTGAGGATCGCAACGCCGTATTGATTGTTGGCGGGCGAGGAGAATTCGGTCAATTCCTGCAACAAAGCATTCTGCCGGTTCTTGGAATCGAAACTGTCGTATCGATTGATCGCGACACTCGGCACGAACAACGTGATAGCGCCCTTCAACAAGCCCGGCACATTGTGATGGCGACACCTCTCGCGAAATATGCTGAGTTGGCGTGCGAGCTTGTTCACCAGTGCCGCGTCCAGGAAACGCGGACGACGTTCTGGTTCATCCCTTCCGTCCAGGCGGGTGTGTGGCGCGCGGTGACTGCCACTCTTGAGAGCGTCGGCAATCCACTGCTCTCTGCAGTTTTTGTGCATCCGATGTACGGTCCGAATGGATTTCGAGCGACAGAGCCGGAGGCGAGTACTTTCAAAAACATACTCACAGCAACTTACGAAGGCGAGCGCCATCCACTGGCCGGAGACGTAGAGCAGCTTTCGAACGCATTACAGGATAGATTCAATATCAAGACAACTACCGCTTTCGATCCCAACGAGCACGATCGCGTTACGGCCTATTCGCAGGGGCTCTCTTATTGCATCGGTCAGCTCATGTTTGAGCGGCTAGAGATTGATCAGCTGTTGCGCGAGCAAATGCCCGAACTTCATTTTTCTTTCCACGCGAATCACGACCTCATTGTCGAATTTCTGAGAATAAACTGTTATATACCTGACGTCGTCGCCGTTTTTGCAGATGCCTGGAGACAGACCAGTCAGCGGACCTTTGAAGATCTCTTGAGGGCTTTCTGGAACGCCGATACGATTCTTAATGGTGGGAATGGTTCGGCAATTCCGACGAAGTGGTACGAAAAGCTCCGAGCAGCGGCACTTGAACTCGTTTACACGAAAGAAAATACAACAACATAAGATTCCGGCGGATTGCCCGAAGGGAGGACAAGGATGGACAGCATTCCTGACGCGGACCATCTCTACGAGGTGGAGCGCCGAGCCCGCCACGCCGAGCGGCCCGGCTTCCGCATTAGCGAACTCCAAATCTCACCAACGCAATCCATTCCGTGGCATTCCCATAGCGCGATCAGTGACACGTTCTACGTTATCGAAGGGCGCTTGAGATTGTTTTTGCGTGAACCGGTTGAGGAGGTCCTCCTCGATCCTGGGGACAGCTATCGGGTTGTGTCGCGGCGACCGCACCTGGTGACGAATGGCGGAGAAAGCTCGGCGACGTTTTTGGTACTTCAGGGAATTGGCGAGTACGACTACGTGCCGCTCGCATAGGGTGACGACGAACGCATTCGTCGAATCGCCGACGAGCACAATGGGAGAAAGGTTATGTATGCAGCTATGGTAGGTTGATGATCGATCCGGCGCAGGCTCCAGCCGCTGCCGCTGCATTTACGAGCAACATCTTACCGAGTGTGCGAGCGACACCGGGCTTCAAAGCTGGGAACTGGGTCGATCCTGTCGATGGCTAGGCTTCGGTTTCCTCCTGTTTGAGACTAAGGAAACAAGCTTTAGCGGGAACGCCGCCAGCCGTCGCGTGGCAAGCGCCGGGGGTAGAGATCCTCGGAGTGGATATTCGGCGCATTGTGGTCGCGATACCATAGCGCCGATTAACAAATCGTTGCACGCGATTCTTTACTAGTGGGTATGGTCACTGGGTAAATTGATGAGACCATCATATCTGACGTTTGATTTCCTTCTCTGCGTTGACTCGAATAGCGAACGTTATCTAACAGCGGTAGGTGTAGGCTTAGCGATTGTAGGTTTGCTGCTGATTGTCCTGTGTCTCCAGAAGAGCTTGATAACCACTTCACGTTCGCGCAAACTCATCATGTTCATCGGAGTCCTTTTACTTTTGTTAGGTCTGTTATTTCCAGTGAGAATGAGGTGTAGTTGATGCTGCTGTAAACGCACAGTAGTGTTGTTAGGCCATCTGTGCCGATCACATCGTTGAACCCGAGGATCGAGAGCCATGTTTCGTAGGTTAATTGGTCTGACAAGCTTAAATGGATTCTGACCACGTAAACTTAAGTATTGGGCGGACACTAACAGAGCGAGAAAGAGGTAACTGAAGGAGGGAACGGAATGCGATCGATCCTGAACGAAAGCGACCGAGCGGCGATCTGCAGTAGGCTGCAATCGTTGTCCTCCTCGTCGAGCGCTCGCTGGGGGCGAATGAACGTGACAGAGATGCTGGAGCATCTTGGGCTCTCGGCGCGGATGACTGTCGGAGAACTCACGGTCCCATCCGCGAACAAGCGCGTATTCCAGGTGTTTCCTCTCAAGCATCTGATCTTATATGTGCTTCGGTTCCCCAAAGGCGCGCCGACCGCGCCGGAGCTGCATCCGGGTCTGGCAGCGTCTTTCGAGGAAGAACGCGCCGAGTTGCTGGCATTGCTGGACCGGATCGGAACGGGTCCGCGAGACGGCACAGGTCCTGCTCATCCGCTCTTTGGACCACTATCCTGGCGCGAATGGGGTGCGACGACGTACAAACACGTCGACCATCATCTGAAACAGTTTGGAGCTTAAAGGAAGAATGAAGGATGAAGGCGTAAGGATGAAGGATATCAGTGCCTCTTTTCATCCTTCAGCCTTCATCCTTCATTTTTGCATTAAAGGAGGTCGTTACGATGCGAAGTGTAAACAGGACTCCGTTCTTAACGGTGCTTGGTGTCAGCTTATTTGTTGTGGGTTTTCTGATCTGGAATAGTCTCGTTAAGCCAACGTCGGCGCAAACGCAGGAGACTAAGAAAGTTCAGAGGTGGGAATACTGCTATGTCGGTGCTCCGTACAAGACGGTCGACGGTTGGAAAGTCAAAGTCTCTCGCGGCAGCGAGCAGGAAATCCGGGACAGTGACGCAACGGGTGCGGCTGCTCTGAACAAACTTGGCTCTGACGGATGGGAATTAGTGGGGATGGGCTCTCACGTTTATGACCAGGGCAATCAGACTGCCACAGAATTCTACTTGAAGCGGGCCAGGTAATGTGAAGGATGAAGGATGAAGGCGGAAGGATGAAGGCGGAAGGATGAAGAAACCCTACTTATCATCCTTCATACTTGCTTTCAGCGCTCGCAGTTTGTTGTTCCACGGACCTGAGAATGAGCGAGCTCAACATGGCTGATCAGCATCGTGTGAGTCGATCGAATCTTCGTCAAGGCGTCGTCTACATGATCGTGGGGCTCGTCTGGGGACTGGCTGTTCCGGCAGCAACATATCCACGACTTGCGCTCGGTGCACACCTGCAACTGACGGCACACGCAGTAATGTTTCTTGTGGCGGGACTTCTCATCGCGCATCTCGGCCTGGGTACGAGCAGGCTTTCAGCGGGCATCCTGATCGCGGGTCCGTGGTTGACGTGGCCGGTGATGCTGACGGAGATGGCCAACGGATGGTGGGGAACGCGTGTAATGCTGCCGTTGGCCGCCCAGCAGGCCGGCGCAACCGGGGCAGTGGCCTGGAAGGAAGGTGTGGTGACGGCAGCGCATGTGCTGGGCGCAGTGGTGCTGCTGGTCTATTGGGGAACCATTGCTTCGGGAGTGTTCGCCAAGGCGAAGGATGAAGGATGAGGGATGAAGGATGAGGGATGAAGGATGAAGGATGAAACCGATCATGCTTCATCCTTGCTTCTCAGCTGACGGAAGCAGGTAAAGGGACCAAATAGAGCTCTTCTATCTAAACTTCAGGAGCGGACTATGCGAAGAGTAGCGCTTTGTTTGTTGCTTGGCGTGCTGGTGGTCTCTGTTGAGGCAAAGGCCCAGACGACCGTTGCTGCGCCGGAGACTGTCGTGCGTGGCTTTTATAGCTGGTATCTGCACGAGCTCAGTAAGGAGAAATCCGAACCCCTAAAACAGAAAACTGTGGCTCTCAAATATCTCACGCCCCAGCTTTATGCAAATGCGCCGCGGCTCACGCGCCAGCAGGATGCCGACATTTTTATCTGCGCACAGGATTGGGATAAGGATTGGGAAAAGAACTTCACCATCGGCAGTGTCGTCACGCAAGGTGCAACGGCCACGACTCTGGTGACGCTGCCCTCGGGCCAGGACAAGATCAAAATCAAAGTGACGCTGCGTAAAACAAATGTGGGCTGGCGGATCGACAAAGTGGCCTGCGCGACATAACCCGCGAATTACCTCAGGTACGCGGCGGCTACGGTTAGACCTGAGAGTCGTGGTGTAACATCATCTCATTCTGAAAGCTATGAGAGAGGAGGCATCAGAACTATGAGGACTTCACCATCACTTGCTTCGCGAGCAGCGCAAGTTGTCGTTGCGCTTTCAATCATAGCAGCGATAGCCGCCGCGCAGTCAGGGCGCAGTTGGATGAACGGTTTCGTCTTCGCCGATTCAGATACCAAAGGACTTCAGGATGCTACCGTAGAGTTAATCGGAGACCAGAAAAATGATCGCCTGCGGTCCGTGAAGCTTACCGCGAAGACGAAAGAAGACGGCGAGTATTCGATCAAAGACATACCTTATGGGGATTACACCTTCCGCGTATCGGCGGGAGGGTTTGATCCCTATGAGATAAAGCTCTACGTAGGCTCTGATATGTTGACTCAGATCCACGTAAGGCTTAGGAAAAAGAGTTAAAGGCTCAGGCTTCAACTGTTAGAAGCTGCCAGGATTTCGCGCACTTCAGGTGACTCAAGAAATTTGTTGCGCAAGGCCTCATCCTTAACGCTGCCGGCAATTGCGTTCACGATTGGTGCAGCACGGCTGAACATTTCGCGAGCGCCGGATGCATCTCCATTCGCCGATTGCAGTTGGCCCAACCTCGCCCAGATTCTCCATTCAACCACCGGCACAGGATATCGCTTGAGCTCATTAAGGGCAGCAGTGAATTGAGCTTCCGCGCCGGCGTTGTCACCTTCAGCGATCGCAATCTCGGCCATCAGTTTGTGTGAGACTGCGATGTACTTATGAACCTCGTACTTCGTTGCAGTTTCGAGTAGGCGGTCTGTGAGTTCGCGCGCCCGCGCCGTAGAACCTTGCTGCAAAGCGTGTTCGGCCATCGCCGCATGCAGCCGAATGTTGTAGCGCCAGCGGAACCACGCATCGCGGTCGAAGATCTCCTGCACCTTGTCAAAAGCGGAAATCGTTTCGGCATTATTTCCCGAATGCGTGTAGTCGATTCCCAGATTGATCAGGGAATTGGCCTCGGCTTCGTTAACGTGATGTTGGTGACCAATCTCTAACCCCTCCTGGTCGTATTTGAACGCACCCTCGAAATCATGAAGCTCGCGGTGGATCCAGCCTATGCAATTCGGCATGCGTGGATACCAAAAGAGATCTCCGTTGCGCCGGGCCATGGAAATCGCTTCATCCAGGATTGCCAAAGCTTCCGACATTTTTCCGAGATTTCCTTTTGACAAACCGAGAAAGAACATCGAAGTGAGCAAGAGAAAACTGTCACGCAGTTCGGCTGCGAGTTTTCGGCCTTCGGTCTCAGCCTCAATCGCGCGCTCGTATTCTGTCTGAAAGAAATAGAGGCAGCCGCGCCAGACCAATCCGGCGGCGAGGCCCGGCTTAAAATTGATTTTGCGTGCGGCCGTTATAAGCTCATCAAGCAACGGCTTACCTTCAAGCAGTTCTCCGTAACACAGATGCTTGAGCGACATCAGCGCCATCGTCTGCGCGTGCAATGCATCACTACCCGCTCGTTTTGCGGCAGCCACAGCTTCACCGGCGCGCACTTCCAGTTCTTCCAAACGATGGGCAAAGAACAATGTAAGTGCGAGCGCATTCAGCGCCTCGGCTTCCTTTTCAGGCGAGCCCAGCGGCTCCAGATATTTCAGCAGGCGGGTGTAATCATCGACTGATTCCGAAAAGCGACTTAAGGCCATGTTGACGGCACCGCGCTTTTGATAGAGCGTGATCAGGCGTTCGCGTTGCGCTTCGTCC